>Ga0208373_1004458_pt1 | contig 12554 bp, 12 predicted proteins | sample RifOxyC2_FD_184036 | JGI IMG/M metagenome (GOLD analysis project Ga0208373, IMG submission 184036) | Soil microbial communities from Rifle, Colorado - Rifle Oxygen_injection C2 (SPAdes) | ecosystem: Environmental > Terrestrial > Deep subsurface > Rock core/Sediment | place: Rifle, Colorado...
CTAACTTATATTCTTGAGAAAATGCCTGATTGCCAAACGTCTGCGGATATCGAAAAACTTCTGCCTGATCAGATGGCAAATCAGCACGTCATTAAATAGCAACCACATGGGATGATTGATCGCTTACCCTGCTCAGTGATCATCACTGTTATTTGCTCTATGGCATTTATTTAGCGTTTTGTTTTGCAACGCCTGTTTTAGGCGGTTTTTTGGCAGATAAATGGGTTGGCTGTCATCGTGCAATGATTGCAGGTGCTATTTTTCTGATGGCAGGTAATTTGCTTCTGTTATTGCCCGCCTTAAAATTTGTTTATCTGGGATTAGCATTCACCATTAGCGGAACAGGTTTATACAAAGCAAACTGCACAAGTTTAGTAGGCAATTTATATGCTGATCACCTTCATAAAGAAAGAGGTTTAACCTTATTTTATGCCGGCATGAATTTAGGCGCAGCTTTAGCGCCTATTTTTTACGGTATTATTTTAATTTCGTTAGGCTGGCAATACGGTTTTCTATTAAATGCCGTCGGCATATTTATCGGATTAATTCTTTATCTATTTAAAATAAAATCATCAGAACTGCCGCAAGAAAATAATCTGTTCAAGAACAATTTTTTGTCCGTCATTTCAATTTTGTTTTTTGTGCTGATTATGACGGGCTTTTCTGATTCTGCCTTTTACTATCCTGCTGCCTTTGAATATTTTTTAGGAATTTTTGGGTCGGCTATTATTCTTTTAATACTGATCATGGCAATTAAAAAAGAAAAAATGATACGGAATCAAATTTTTGCTGTTTTACTGCTGGATTTATTTTGTGTGTTTTTCTTTGCCCTCACTTTGCAAATTGGTTCTTCCATTACGATGTTTATTCAGCTTTATATTAACCGCACTTTCTTTCATTGGCAAATTCCCACGATTATGTTCAGCGCCTTTGACCCGTTATTTTTTGTGCTGGCTGCCCCTGTTTTTGCAGCACTTTGGTCAGCTTTAGCAAAACAGAAACGAGAACCTTTTATCATGACAAAAGTTTCCTTAAGTTTTATTTTACTCGCTTTTGCTTTCTTAAGTTTTATGTTAGCGGCGCAAACACATCAAGAACCTGTCTCTTTGTTATGGGTTATTCTCGGTGATTTCTTTTTAGGTGCTGGCGAAATTTGTTTAGCTGCTCCTGTATTATCGGTTATCAGTCAATTTATGCCGAAAAATTTACAAGGCACGATGATGGGCGTCTGGTTTTTAGCCATTGCATTTGCCGGTTTTTTAAGCGGAATATTGGCTGAGTTAACTGATTCGCTAAACTTTATTCACACCAAAGCAATGAGTTTATCTTCCTTTAATCATGTCTTTTTAGCCATGGTTTTGCTTGCCGTGTTGTTGAGCGTGATTTCTTTTGCAGCAAAGCCTGTGATTAAAAAATGGTTAATTCGTCAATCTACTTCGTTATCGCCAATGTCTCATTCCCATTGATAAATGGATGACTGATAAATGGATGACATGTTTTTCTTCTTGAAAAAGCTTTATAATTTTATGGATTAAAATTTTTATCGCCAAAGATTTATTTTGAAATAGGAACTAAAGAAACTAAGTCAAAAAATATTTCCTATAATATTTTAATTCCTCGATGGAATCATGAATATCCTGCAATGCGCGGTGATGTGAATCTTTTTTTAATCCCTTCATTATTTCTGGCTTCCAAATTTTTGCTAAGATTTTTACGGTGCTTACATCTAAATTTCGGTAATGAAAATAATCAGCCAGTGTTGGCATATAGCGGATTAAAAAACGTCTGTCTTGATAAATAGAATTGCCGCATAAAGGGGAACGATGTTTTTTCACGTATTGTTGAATAAAATTTAATGTTTCTTCTTCTGCTTTTTTTTCGGTGATTATGCTTTTCTGCACGCGTTCAATTAAACCGGAAGCTGTGTGATGTTTGATATTCCAATCATCCATGTCTTGTAATGCCGCTTCACTTTGATGAATGGCAAGCACAGGACCTTCTGCTAAAATATTTAATTCATTATCAGTGATAATAGTAGCCATTTCTAAAATGCGGTCGTGTTCTGGATTTAATCCTGTCATTTCTAAATCCATCCAAGCTAAATTATGAATTTTAACTTCATCGTTCATTATTTTTTACCGCTTTTCATTTCGAGTAATATACCTGTTAATTCGGAAGGTGTTGTGACGACTTTAACGCCGGCATTTTTTAATGCCCCAACAAATTTTTTAGCACGTTCTTTATTAACAACAAAAGAATTTAAATGTTTTAGATGCGTGCGTTCCGGTGCTGAAAGTCCCGCAATATAAGCAATCACAGGTTTAGTGACGTGATGTTTAATGAATTCAGCGGTCTCTTCTTCATCACAATGACCAATTTCACCAATTAATAAAATATTTTTAGTTTGAGAATCTTTTTCAAATAATTTTAAGATATCAATAAAGCTTGTGCCGGCAATAGCGTCACTGCCGATGCCAATGCAGGTGCTTTGTCCAAAACCTAATTGTGTCATTTGTGCGGTGAGTTCATACATCAATGTTCGCGAACGCGAAACAATACCGATGTCACCCATCTGATGAATATCAACTGCAATAAAACCAATTTTTCCTTTGCCGGGTGAAATAATGCCGGGTGAGTTTGGGCCTATTAAATAAGCGTCAAAAAATTTTAAAAATGATTTAATTTGCAGCATATCATGACGCGGCACATTACTGGTTAAACAAACAATTAATTTTAGATTCGCTTCTAGTGATTCAATGATAATGTCTTTGCACTGAGAAGGTGGCAGCGAAATCACGGCAGTATTCGCTTGCGTTTCTTTCACGGCTTCTTTCACCTGAGTGAAAACAGGCAAGGTTGTTTGCAGTGAATGATTTTTATTTGGTAATACTAAAGCTGCGATATGGGTGCCATGTTCGATACATTGTTTAATATAGTAAACATCTTTTGATTTAAAAGAACCTTGGCAAATGATTTTTGTATTTTGATCAACGAGTATGCTCATTTGTTTTCGCCATTTATTGCGCTGACTGCATTTTGTATAGCTTGTGTAATATTTTTTGCAATAGTAATGCCTAAATTATTTTGTTTTAAAATAGTCAGCGCTGATTTAGCATTTAATCCCTGTAGGTTTACGATAATGGGTAAATTAAAATTTAATTCTGCTGTTGCTGCGACAATACCTTCGGCAATGACATTGCAGTCAATAGAACCTGCAAAAATATTAATTAAAATACTTTTGATTTGACGGTCTGATAACATAATTTTAAACGCTTCCACAACACTCTGTTTGTTGATATTACCGCGCAAATCTAAAAAACAGGCAGCTTTTTTCGATTCGTTAGCAAGCAAATCAATAATCGCCAAGGTTAAACCTGTGCCGTTGACCATGCAGCCGATTTCACCGTTTGACTGCACAAAATGCAAGCCGCATTGTTCTGCACGAAGTTCTCGCGGCGATTCTTGGGTGATGTCGCGCATGTTGCGAACTTCTGGCTGGCGAAATAAGGCAGCATCATCCACTGAGCATTTGGCATCGATGCAAACAAATTCACCCGAAGGCGTGATGGCTAATGGGTTGATTTTTAGCAAGATCAAATCTTTTTCAACGAAGAGCCGATATAAATTTTTTAATAGAGATGAAAACGTTAACAGATGCTGCGGTTCTAAATTTAATTGAGAAAAAATTTCCCGACACTGATAATTTTGCAAGCCGATCAGTGGACGAATGCTGACTTCAAAAGATTTTTTATTTTCTAATTTATTGGATTCAGAAACTGAAAGTTTGATGTTGGCTATATTATTATCAATCGTTAGAGCAATATATAATTCGTTTGCGATATGAATCGGTTTTTCTATTAAAATCTGATTAACAATTTGACCTTCCGGTGCATTAAACGGAGTGGTTAAACGCGAGCCGATCATTTGCTTAATGGTGCTGCATAACTCTTCTTCATTAGCGACAATGCGGATACCGCCGGCTTGACTTCTTCCGCTGGCATGAATTTGAGCTTTTAATACCCAGCTGTTTCCGCCTAAATGAGTGACAGCGCTGATCGCTTCGTCTTCGTTTCGGACAACTTCGCCAAAAGGAATAGGAATACGGTATTGGTTGAGTAAGTGCTTGGTTTGATATTCGTGCAGGTCCATTGCTACCTCTACTTAAGATGAACTCATTATAGAGATTTTTTATCGAATGGAAAGAAATTTATTTTAGGATATTTAAATGAATCACGCCAAATTTTTCTAACACAATGAAAATAAAAATAAAGCATCCTGCCAAGAACATCAGATAGGCAAAAAGATTAGCCAGTTGATATTTGAATTCTGTTTTTTTACGTAACATCCTCATTAAAATAACTGCCGGCAGGATGATGAATAAAGCTGTTTCACCAATGCCGCCGACAATATCCAGCATATATAAAAAAATGCTGGGATAAATCAAAGTGACAATTAACGGCGGTAAGAAAGCAATGAGTGCGACAAAGAAACGGTTATCCATCGAGAAATATTTGGTTGTCATATCGCGGATAAATCCGAATAATCCTCTGCCGTTGGCAATGTAAGAAGCAGTAATAGCCAGTACGCCGAATGTCATGCTGGCAGTGATAAAGATTCTTGAATGCAAAAGAATTGCCATCGGAATAGTAGCGGGTAAATTGTGCGCATAGGTACTGGCGATACTGAGATGATCAACGCTCATTTCATGCAATGTGCCAGTCACAATGCATAGCCAAGTAGTATTGATGATTAATCCAATAAGTACACCGATAAAAATAGCTTTTTTAGTAGCCGTTTTATCTTTGTTTAAAGTATGTGATACCGTAGGAATAATGTTGTGAAAATGGAAAGCAGAAACTGCCACAGCCAATCCTAGTGGCGCTAGCTTCCAATTCGTTTGCAAAAGTAAATGCGTATTAAAGTGTGATGTGCTAGAAAAAACGAGTAGCAAAAAGCAAATAAAAATCGCAAGAATTAAAACGATATTGCTTTTAGTTAAATAACGCAGTTTACAGATCAGGATGGATGAGACAAATAAAAAATAAATCAATGTGATCCATTGCCCTGCGAAATTAGGTGGAACGAGAGAAGAAATTAAACAAGTCATGCCGCTTAAGTATGCAACGATCACACCGTATAAAATAATGAGATTGCAAATAATCGCAACCCAATAACCGATTTTGCCTAGTTGAGCGTTGAAGAAAGAAGGAATATCAAAATGTTTATTTTCAGTAGGTAATTTTTCTACGATGACAAAAGCGCTGACTAGCATTAGCAGCCAAACAAATACTGTCGATAAAAGGGCAGGGAAAAAACCAGCAATACCAGATTTTATGGGAAGTGCTAATACGCCGACACCTAAGACATTACCTGCAACTAAACTGGATGCGTAGAATAAAATTTTTTTTGAAGGTTGTGTTTGCATAAGATACCTTATTGTTATTCATCTTCAATATTTGGGTGGGTCATTTTATTCGGTGATAATATTTCACGAAGTTTTTTCGAACTGATTAATTTTGATTTTTTGATCAGCTCAAATGAATTTGCTTTTGACTTCATCATTTCTTTGGCAAGTTTAGAGGCAGCATCATAACCGATATAAGGTGCAAGTGCTGTTAACAAACCGGGCGATTGAATGACTTCTTCTCTGCAGCGTTTTTTATTAGCTTTGATGCCTAAAATACATTTTTCTCTTAAGACCACACAGCCTTGCGTTAAAATTCTTAAAGATTCTAAAAGATTGTAAATAATAATGGGTTCAAATGCGTTAAGTTCTAATTGTCCATTCGATGCAGCAAAAGTAATCGTGGTATCATTTCCCATGACTTGAAAACAAATTTGATTGAGTACTTCGGGAATGACAGGGTTTACTTTACCCGGCATGATGGATGAGCCGGGCTGAACAGCTGGCAGAAAAATTTCTCCCCAGCCTGCACCGACAGAAGCAGACATTAAACGCAAATCATTGCAGATTTTATTGAGTTTAACGGCAAATCGTTTGAGCATACTGGAAAATGTCACGAACACACCGGCATCACTGGTGGCTTCGACTAAATCTTTTGCCGTGATTAATTCAAGGTGAGTGATCTCACTTAAATACCGACAAACTTTTTCAGCGTAGCCTTTTTTTGTATTAATACCTGTACCAACCGCAGTAGCGCCCATATTAATTTCGCCGCACAATTTTAAAATTTCTTTTAAGCGAGCAATATCTTCTTCAATGGTCACACCATAAGCGTGAAATTCTTGTCCTAACGTGATCGGCACTGCTTCGCGTAATTCTGTTCGCGCCATTTTAATCACGTCGGAAAATTCTTCGCCTTTTTTTAAGAAAGCATTTTTTAAGTTTTCCATTTCTTTCAATAGAATTTCTGTTAACCAAATGATAGCAATGCGGATAGCGGTAGGGTAAACATCATTAGTGGATTGCGATTGATTGGCATGATTATTGGGGTGTACAAATTGATAGTCACCTTTTTGATGACCTAATAATTCTAAAGCGCGGTTTGATAATACTTCATTGATATTCATATTAGATGAAGTGCCTGCACCGCCTTGAATAACATCAATAGGAAAATGCTCTAAATGTTGACCATCTAAAATTTCTTGGGCAGCAGCCATGAGAGCTTCAGCAATTTCTTTTTTGAGTACATGCAATTCCATATTAGCTTTAGCAGCAGCATATTTCACAGCCGCTAAAGCTTTAATCAGCATAGGATAATGTGAAATAGGCACGCCACTGATAGGAAAATTTTCAATCGCGCGTTGAGTTTGAACGCCGTAATATTTATCAGCAGGAATATTTTTTTTGCCGAGACTGTCTTGCTCGGTGCGATACTTTTTCATACGCATCTCCTTTTTAGAACCTGTTCAAAATCTCTACTATGTCGGTCATAAAACGTTGATTTTCTGCGATCCGTTGCTCACATAGCCAAACGTATGCTGCGCTACGGTTCTCGAAAATCAACGTTTTCTGTCTCGACCTAGCGAGATTTTGAACAGGTTCTTAAATGCGGCACATCATAACATATCTTTTTTAAAAAACAATACTGAGTGTAAAAATATTTTTTTACTTAAGGTATTCAGAATAATGAAATATTTTTCCAAAAAAAGGAATACTGGGATTGGGAAAGAAAAAAGGTATAATTCTTTCACCTCAAAGCATGAAGGTATTTTCATGAACACAAAAAATCTGCAAAATTGGTTAGAGGATGTTTTAACAAAACATTCCTCTGTTCGGCGTGAAAATTTAGAACATTTAAAATCGCTGGTGAAAAAATTAGCATTAAATCTGTTGCCATGTCCGATCATTACAGTTGCCGGCACAAACGGCAAAGGATCCTGCGTAAAATTATTAGCCAATGCTTATCGTGAAGCAGGCTATCAAGTGGGCGATTATACATCGCCGCATTTATTAAAATTTAATGAACGCATTTGCATTAATGGCAAACCTGTTTCTGATCGAGAAATTATTAGCGCTTTCGAAGTGATTGAGAAAGAACGCGCTAAAAGTAAAACGGCGTTGACATTTTTCGAATTTATTACTTTAGCTGCATTATATCTTTTTAAGCAATATGATTTAGATATTTTAATTTTAGAAGCTGGATTAGGCGGGCGTTTAGATCCAGTGAATTTAATGGACGCAGATCTTGTCTTATTGACAACGATTGGTTTGGATCATTTAGATTGTTTAGGTCCTGACTGCGAATCAATTGCCAAAGAAAAAAGCGCTTTATTTCGAAAAAATCGTTTAGCGGTTTGCGGTGAAATTAATCCGCCTAACATTATTTTAGAAACAGCTAGTCAAGTCGGCGCTGATATTTATTTTATTCATCGGGATTTTGAATATGCCTTTTCGGATAAAGCTTGGCATTGGCAGCGTGAAAAAGGAGAAGTCATAGAATATCATCAATTGCCTATGCCGAAAGTAAAATTGCAAAATGCAGCAATGGTGTTAATGGTTTTAGATTTGCTGCAAAAAAGATTGCCTGTTTCTAAAGAGGCTATTGTTCGTGCGCTGAAAAAAACAAAATTGCCCGGTAGATTTGAAAAAATAGATCATTGTATTTTTGATGTGGCACATAATGCACAAGCGGCTCAGTGGTTAGTCGAACAGTTAGAACGCACAAAACGAGAAGGGAAGTTGTTATGCGTTTTTTCTATCTTAAAAGAAAAAGACATCCAAGGTATTGTTAAATTATTAAAACCTTTTGTGCATGAATGGTATGTCGCTTCATTGGAAAGTGAGCGCGCTTTGCCGGCAAAAAAAATTGCTGAAACTTTAGATAAGTTAGACGTGAAAAAAGTTTTTATTTTTGATACAGTAGAGTCTTCTTTTCTGGCAGCAAAAAAACACTGCAGCAGAAAAGATTTAATTTTAATTTTCGGATCGTTTTATTTGGTGAGTCAAATAAAATGCAGGGACAAATCGAAATTTGTCCAAAAGACGTAGGGGCAAACCTATGTGTTTGCCCGTAATAGGAAAAAGAAAAAGTTTTCGTAGGGGCAAACCTATGTGTTTGCCCGAAAATCGCAAGAACAGGTCGCGACCTGTCCACAAAAGTTAAATTCAATCAGGAGAGTTGAAACATGGAACCTAAAATCAAGCATCGTATTATTGGCATTATCATTTTAATTGCGGTGATCATTATCGTCTTTCCGCTTCTTTTCCATAAGTCCAATTCGTTGCCGACAGCCGCTGAATTATCCGTGAGCATTCCGCCTGAACCTGCTGCGCCAAAAGTGCAGGTGCAGTTGCCGCAAGGTTTAAGCTCAACGGCTATGCCGAGTACTGCCGCATCAGTACAAACAGGAACATCACAGCCTGCCGCATCTAATACGGCTGAAAATACAGTATCCGCAATGACGTTAACGCCTGCCGCAGAATTATCTTCTGCGTCTGCAGTAAAAGCGACAACAGCTCATGGCCAGTCAACTCAGCAAATTCAGCCAATGACAGCAGGACAATCTGCTGTACCGGTGAAAAAAACGTTGGCACAGCCGTTGCCTTCAGTCACTCGACAAAATGTAGCACCGACGATTCCTGCGAAAAAAATAGCAGCTCCAAAAAAATCTGTTCAGCCTATGACAATTTCTCAGCCGATGATGTCACCCACTGCTAAAACTCAGCCAGCAGCATCTCAAACTGTTTCAACTCAATCTTCTACTGCTGTTTCAGTTTCTTCATCATTGCCTATGAAAAATATTGTCGTGGATTATTCAAAAGCGTGGGTCATTCAAGTCGGCGTATTTTCTGATTCTGATCATGCAGAACAGTTGCTGCAGATTTTACGCAAAGAAGGTTTCGGTTCTTATACGCAAACAATTCATACGCAAGAGGGAAAAATCTTAACGAAAGTTTTTGTCGGTCCTAACATGTCGAAAAAAACGATTGAAACAATGCTGCAAACGCTTAAATCAAAATATCATTTAAATGGAATTGTGACGCATTATCAGATGCCGCAAATGCCACTTGAAGAAATGTCAGATTAATATCATACGTATACCCATCGCGAATGAGTTCTCTTAGGTTGGCACCAATAGACTCAAGTATTTTAGTTTCTCGGCGAGGCGGCGAGGAACGAGCAACAGGAGTGTATACATAATACATGACTGTTGCGAGTGACGATGCCAACAAAGCCGAAAAGCAAAAGACGAAGGGTATATCATGTGAAAATTTTTTCAGTCCTCTGAATTTCCATTCCTTTTTAATCTGCTAGAAAAACTTGAGCGTGTTATAATAGAGTTAGCATTGGAGAAACACCATGCGTACTTCATCGGATAGAAAACCTGAAACAGAAGAAGTGCCAACTTCGCGCGAAATGTTCACCGCTGAAACGGTGCGTACAGCATCACATGTGATGATTGCAGGAAATGCTTTACTTTCAGCGCATCTTTCACCGCTTCTTGTAAGTTCATTCAACAGTATTTTTTCAACACTGGCGACTTCGATTACGTATGGACGCACACCGCAAAAGATTCAACAGACACGCTTAGAAGCATTAAAAACGCTGATTGAAAATAGTCGTCCTTTGTTTGCAACAGAAATGCCAATCTTTTTTGCAAAAAGCGCTTCGTATCAAACATTAAAAAAACAATTTGAAATGCTCGATAAAAAATATTCTTCTCGAATAGAATCAGAATCAAAAACGTTTTGGTATTTAATGCTTGCCATTGGGATCATGGGTGCATTTTATTTTGTTGCTCGGTTATTGCAAGACAGCGATGATCTGAACTGGGTAGAAATAATTTCCGTGTTGGGAATGATAGGGATGATGAGTTATTCAAATGTTCAATCACATCGAGAGTTAGTGATGCAATCAAGAAAAGATTATCAAGAATTTATTCACGCATTGATAAATTTCCAAACTCAGATGTTTGATGAAGTGCCGATTTTGAAAATAATTTTTGACTTGGAACAAATGAAAAAAGAAATGGAAGAATGTATGAGGGAATTGAATGAGTTAGGTGTTGAAACGTCTGAAATTCGTGAAGCAGACGAAGGCGGCGTGGAAGAAAGCAAAGGAGCAGAAAAAAGTTTAATGCAGCGGGTGGAAGAAAGATTGCAGAGTTTATTAAAAGAAAGTACTCAAGAAATAGAACGTACTAACCAAAGAATGTGTTCTGAATTAGGAAGTGAAATTTCCAGAGAAAAAAGAGATTCTATTGAAAAACAAGCAAAAGAACGTATTCAAGAGATTGAACATACTTATTACCGAGAATTGGAAGAGATTTTAGATACATTAAAGAGTCTAAAAAAATTACAGGTAACATATAATAACGGCTATGAAACGCTTCAAAGATTTTATGAAAAATTTAAGCGACCTGAACAAACTACACTTGATGCTGCTGAAATAAATGCATTAAAAAGAAGATTTTCTCTTAAAAAAGGACATTCTACTGCCGGGTCTTCTCCTGAATCTGCTGAAGAAACAATTTCTCCAGCAACGATAGAAGTTGGTATAAGAATATAAAAACTGACAAGAAATTTATGAAATCCAAAAATAAAACTAAAATTGACGACCTGCAAAAATACATCGAAGAGGAATTATTTCCTGCTTTAACTATGAATCGTGTAAAAAAAATGCCTCATCTAATTAAACCATTACAAGAAGCTATGATTGATTTAAACACCCTATACAATAGAGTAGGAAGAGGAATCCTAGATTGTGCCACTTTAAGTCACTGTTGTTTGGCTTATTTTTTAGATTTGGGATTGGATCCCTTCATGCTAGATTCAACTTCAATAGGCTGGTCTGCCATTCACGTAAGTATCATGCGTTTAGAGTATGCTAGTTTAAGGCGCCTCATGGGCATGGCTTTTACTGATTCTCGTTTCCCTGGTTTTACAATGCATGATGGAACGACAGTGGAGGATTTGTTAGAAAAATTACAGGAGGAGGCGCAAGCTGCCTTCCACGAAACCCAAACAATCTTTTACACTTATCGCAGATTTCATGACTCTGCTGAGACTGCTGAAGAACATCATGATTATTTAATCGCAGCGCTTTATTATTTTCTAGCGGCTAACCAAATGAAAACAGAAGTGGTCGATAAAGAAGAGGATGATTATTTAAAACGATTTCATTTAAAAAAAGTCGTGGGTGATTTAAGAGAAGCAGTTGAACATTATTATCAAGCGATTTTAATTACAAGAGAAATGCCTGTGATCTTAGATGAATTTAATCAATGCTTAACTTTGTCTGCAAAAATAATTGATTCTGTTGGACCCGATAATCCTGAGATGGATTGGGAAATTAAATTAGGCAACCGGGAATTTTTTGATCATTGGCGAATACAACTAGAAGCTTTGCAAGAATGGCAAGAAACAAGAAGAACGAGTTTTAGCAGTACGAGCAGTGGTACGAGTGCAGGCGGTGTGGAAGTGGATATTAAACCAGCTGAAGAAACGGATGATGAATCAGCCGCTTTACTTGGTGCGGGCGGAGGCTTAAGATATCGAAAGTAAAATTTAATAAGGATAATTTATGCAGTCTGCTGCGCCTTTTTTTAATTGGCTTGATTATGGTATTTTAAGCGTTATTATTTTATCAGTCGTTATTAGTTTTTTCCGTGGATTTATTAAAGAAGCTGTTTCGTTGGTCATTTGGATTATTGCTTTTTTGATTGCTGTTAAGTTTTCGCCTGACAATGCATCACTTCGTGATAGTATTTTTTAAAAAAGAAAATCTTATGTAGGAAGACATGTTGCCAACTTCGCATTTTCATTTTTTCATTGACGAGAGGTATATACATATTATGTAGAAATTTTTTCAGTCCTCTGAATTTCCCTTCCTTTTTAATCTGCTAGAAAGGCTTGAGCGTGTTATAATAGAGTTAGTATTGGAGAAACACCATGCGTACTCCATCGGATAAAAAATTTAAAACAGAAGAAGTGCCAACTTCGGGCGAAATGTTCACCGCTGAAACGGTGCGTACAGCATCACATGTGATGATTGCAGGAAATGCTTTATTTTCAGCACATCTTTCACCGCTTCTTGTAAGTTCACTCAACAGTATTTTTTCAACACTGGCGACTTCGATTACGTATGGAC
>Ga0208373_1004459_pt1 | contig 12553 bp, 11 predicted proteins | sample RifOxyC2_FD_184036 | JGI IMG/M metagenome (GOLD analysis project Ga0208373, IMG submission 184036) | Soil microbial communities from Rifle, Colorado - Rifle Oxygen_injection C2 (SPAdes) | ecosystem: Environmental > Terrestrial > Deep subsurface > Rock core/Sediment | place: Rifle, Colorado...
TGTCAAGGCAATTGGGACAGGAATGACAAAATTAGACTGGAAAGAAATTGAAGTTGTAAAAGATCCTCGCGGAAAACCTCTTTTAGCTGTTAAAGGAAAAAAATTAAAGAAAGCCCATCTTTCGCTTTCTCATTCGCGCGATTACGCGGCGGCGGCAGTTTATGTGGAAAAATAAAATTATGCGTTTGCCAAAAAGGAAAAAAGATTCGCATAAAGGTGATTATGGTCGGGTTTTGGTTGTGGCGGGATCCTCCGGTATGCTGGGAGCGGCAGTTTTAGCTTCGAGGGGTGCGCTGCGGGTAGGGGCGGGGCTAACTTATCTGGCTGTTCCGCCAGAGCTGGTCAATTTTGCCAATACCATGACGCCGGAAGTGATCTCTCTTCCATTTGATAAAATTGAATCTATAAAACCGAATGTAATTGCAGTTGGGCCGGGACTTTCTGTTAATAATAACATGAAAAATTTAATGTTGGGCATTTTAACGTCTAACGTCCTTTGTCCTTCGTCCTTCACTTTGGATGCCGATGCCCTCAATAACATTGCTGATAATCCAGACATTTTATGCCAAGCGAAAGGTACCTTGATTATCACGCCGCATCCGGGTGAGCTATCGCGCTTGATCAATACGAGTATTGAAGAAATACAATCCAAGCGAGTTGAAGTTGCCATGTCCACTGCCAAACGTTTCAATTGCATTGTGGTTTTAAAAGGTTATCAGACGGTTGTCGCGGATGCAAAGGGCAAGGTTTACGTAAATAAAAGCGGTAATCCCGGGATGGCAAAGGGTGGTATGGGGGACGTTTTGACGGGCGTGATTGCCGGTATCGCAGGACAAAATGTCGCGGCCTTTGACGCGGCGGTGATGGGTGTTTACTATCATGGGTTGGCGGGTGACCTGGCAGCGAAAGAAAAAGGCGAATATGCTATGATTGCCTCGGATCTTTTGGAGAAAATTCCTGATGCCATACGTAAGTGTTACTGAAAATTTAGGCCAGCGCATTACAGACTTCTTGGAAGAGGTGGGGAATGTTGCCCAGCTTACCCGAGAAGTGATACGTGATATTCTCCGCGGTAAAGTGAACTCTCAGCTTGCTCTTGAACAAATGGTTAAGATTGGGATTGAATCTTTGCCGCTGGCGCTGGTAACTTCTGGTTTTGTGGGCATGGTTTTTGCGGTGCAAATCGCGGGTGAGTTCCTGCGGTTTGGAGCGGGAAAATATGTCGGCGGCGTCATGAGCATCGGCATTTCGCGTGAACTGGGACCGTCCATTACCGGGATTGTGGTGGCGGCGCGGGTAGCCGCGGCGATTACGGCAGAGATTGGAACCATGCAGGTCAAAGAACAAATCGATGCCCTGAAAGCGATGGGCGTCAGTCCTATCCGTTATCTGGTGATCCCGCGCTTTGTTGCAGCGGCTTTAATGATTCCACTGCTTACTATTTTGGCCGATGTCGTTGCTTTTATCGGAGGCTATTGCGTTGCGGTCTATGGCGGCAGTATTAATTCTGTAGACTATATGGAGAATGCTCAACGTTTATTGGTGCTCTGGGATGTTTTTGGTGGTGTGATCAAAACCATCTTTTTTGGCATGATTATTGCGGTCATAGCTTCTTATAAGGGGCTTAAAACCCGCGGGGGAGCCAGGGGTGTGGGAGAGGCGACGACCTCTTCCGTTGTGGCGACATTGATAACCCTTTTTATCGTAAATTATTTTATGTCCGTATTATTTTTTAAATGATCCTCACCCCTGCACCCCTCTCCATCAAAGATGGAGAGGGGAAATACTGGGGTGAAAAGAAGATCCCTTCTCCACGAAGTGGAGAAGGGTGCCGAGTCCGAGATCGTTGAGGACGAGGCGGGATGAGGAAAAATGATTAAACTTATAAAGCTAAAAAAACATTTTGGTTCTTTAAGGATATTGGAAAATGCCAATTATGACATCAGCGACGGGGAATCGCTGGCGATTATTGGCCCTTCTGGCTGCGGCAAAAGCACCCTGTTGCGGTTAATTATAGGGTTAGAAAGTTTAGATTCCGGCGCCATAAAGGTTGATAACCTTGAGGTCTCCCGTCTTTCAGAAGAAGGATTGCTCGATTTTCGTAAGAAGATTGGCATGGTTTTCCAAAGTTCAGCGCTTTTTGATTCGTTGAATGTGTTTGAGAATGTGGCGTTTGCTTTGCGTGAACACGCGCATTTATCCGAGCGAGAAATCACAAGAGTAGTTAAAGAGAAGCTTAGCTTGGTTGATTTAGAGGGCATAGAAAATCATTTGCCGTCTGAGCTGTCAGGTGGCATGCAAAAACGCGTGAGTATTGCGCGGGCGCTGGCATTCAACCCGAAGATTATCTTGTACGATGAGCCGACCACCGGGCTTGATCCGATTACCTCTGTAAATATAGAAGACTTGATGTTAAAATTGAACCGGCAGCTCAAAGTCACGTCCGTTATTGTTACGCATGTGATGCAAACCGTTTATCGTGTGGCGTCAAAGGTTGTTATGCTGCATGACGGAAGTTTTATCGATTGCGGTTCGCCGAATGATACAAAAAAGATTGCCAATCCGGTGGTGAAAAAGTTTATTACAGGAGGCTTATAAAATGGCAGTTTCTAAGCCCGCTAAAGTAGGGATTTTTGCACTTATTGCTTTAGTTGCTTTGGGGATGATAGTTGTTTGGAAAACGGATCTTTTTATGATGCGGGGCGGATATGAAATGATTGGTTCTTTTAATAATGTTGAAGGCCTGACCGTTGGGTCAGAAGTTCGTTATCGCGGCTTTAAGGCGGGAAAGGTTATCCGGATTGATCCTGGACGTGATGATATTCGGGTTTATACTATTGTTAGCCGGGATGTTAAATTGCCGGCCGATTCGTTTTTGCGTGTATCCTATGACGGGATTGTTGGCATGAAATTTTTGGAAATTCGTCCCGGGACGTCCGAAGTTTATTATACGCCGTCAACCGTATTGATCGGGGTTAAAACTTCCGGCATTGTAGATTTTGTGGATGTTGGATCGCAGAGCCTGGTGCAAGCAAAGGAAATATTGGAAACGATTCGTGCCATGGTACAGGATCCCAAACTCCAGGCGGCATTTTATAATACGATTTTTACGGCAGATAAGGTGGCCTCGGATCTTGAACAATTGACGATTGAGCTCCGCCAAACTAACCAAGGCATAAAAAATATTGTAGCGGATCCCAAATTCCAGTCTAGTGTAAAGGGAACCATGCACGAAACGGAGAAAACGCTTACTTCTGCGAATAAATTCTTTGATGCCGTAACTTCATTGAAGATGCGAGCTTCGGCTGGCGTGGATTTTGGATCGCGTGCTAACGCGGTGCGGGCGGATGTAGATGTTTTACAAAGTGAGGCCAATTATTTACGTTTAGGGTTAGGGGAGGGGCCTACCCGCCAACCCAGCTTGGTTGACCTTCTTTTCAACTCAAACTTTGATCGTTATGGGTTTCGATTGGGTATCATTAGCAACCAAATTGGAGGCGGACTGGCGATGTTTCCTACTGAACATATTAGTTTAAGAGGCGATATTTATGATATTAATAACACGCGCCCTAATTGGCCGAGGGTGCGATTGGGATATGAACAGGAAATGAGTGATTTTATGGATGTTACATTAAAAGCGGATGATATATTAAATTCTGGCGATCGTAATTTTATGATGGGCGTTAAAGTTAAACCGCCCAAAGAGAAAATTTATTAAAAAAAGGAGAAAAAGATGCGATTAAAGTTTGTTTTTCTTTGTTTATTGTGTGTAATTTTAGCGGGTTCTGCGCAGGCCATGATTGGGATTGGTATGCTTGGGGCTGGTTATAATACTGCAGGATCGACAACCTTTGGTTATGGGTTAGAATGTGAGCTCCCGTTGCCCATTATTCCTTTCATGCAGACCAGATTAGAGGGTATTTTTGTGCCAGGCTCCGGTTATACTGCCATACCGATCAATTTAAAGGAGTCTTATAGCTTTCCATTCACTCCATTTTATGTGGGTTTTGGCTTGGGAGTGGTGTTATATAGCCGTTCGGATGTTGGTTTCACGGCTCCAACTGGGATCAATTATAATGGTTTTGTGGGTTATGAACAGAAATTTACGCCGATTAACTCATGGTTTGTCCAGCTAGGGTATGAAGCTATGAAAGTTGATTATAAGATTGGCGGCACTAGTTTTACGGCTGATTTCAGCGGAGCAAGTGTGAAAGGCGGCGTGAGGCTGGGCATATAATGTAGGCTTGGAATGGCTAAATAGGGCGGCTAAACAGCGTTAGTCGCCTTATTTTTCAACCCAAACCAATGTCGCATAATATATCTTATGTTAAGTTGATAAGGGGTGATGATTAGGTGCTTTTAGTTGTTTTGGTGCTTAAAACAACGTCACCCTGCAATTGTTCACGGCGGTTATAGACACAAAAAATCAGTAGTTCTACCCTTGAAATAAATTGGTTAATATAATCCCAACTTTTTAAAAATCCCTTCAACATTTCTTAGATAGTATTTAATATCAAAAATATCTTTTATCTCACTATCCAATAAATGTCTGCGGGCTTCTTTGTCTTCCAAAATCAGCTCTTTTAAGTGCTTTCCGTTTGACCTGGCTTTCATAGCTGCGGTTTGGACAATTTGATAGGCTTTTTCACGCGTCAATCCCTTATCAATTAGAGACAAAAGCAGCCGCTGAGAGAAGATTAAACCCTGGGTTTTATCGATGTTTTGGCGCATTTTATCCGGAAAAACCACTAAATTATCAATAATATAGTTCATTTTATGCAGCATATAATCGACGAGCGTAGTGCTGTCAGGGATAATGACGCGCTCAGCCGACGAATGGCTGATATCTCGCTCATGCCATAGCGCGACATTTTCCAGCGCTACCATGGCATTAGATCTTACCAACCGTGCCAAACCGCAAACTCTTTCACATGTAATAGGATTTTTCTTGTGCGGCATGGCCGAAGAACCTTTTTGTCCTTTCCGAAACGGCTCTTCCACTTCACCAATTTCCGTCTTCTGCAGGCCCCGGACCTCCAGCGCGATTTTTTCAAGCGTCGCGGCTATGACGGCCAGCGCGCAAAGATATTCCGCATGGCGATCGCGTTGGATAACTTGGTTGGAAATAGGCGCTGGCGTAAGTCCCAGCTTTTTGCAGGTTAGCTCTTCTACTTTTGGATCAAGATTCGAATATGTGCCCACCGCGCCGGAAAGCTTGCCTACATTAATTGCTTCCTTGGCGCGAAGCATCCGCTCACGGTTCCTTTCCATTTCTTTGAGCCATAGCGCTAATTTTAAGCCAAAAGTCATGGGTTCCGCATGCACGCCGTGCGAGCGGCCCATCATCGGGATGCCTTTGTATTGCCGGGCCATTTTACGCAAAACATTGCAAAAATCTTCCATGTCTTTCAGGATCACTTCCGCCGCGTCGCGCATTACCAGCGAAAGAGAGGTATCAACCACATCCGAAGAAGTTAATCCCATATGAATAAAACGGCTTTCGCTCCCCACATTTTCCGCCACGTTAGTGAGAAATGCGATAACATCATGATCAACCGTTTTCTCAATTTCATCAATTCTTTTAACGGAAAAAGTAGCTTTGCTTTTGATTTTTTTAAGCGCCGATAGGGGGATCTTCCCGATTTTTGACCAGGCTTCACAGGCGGCAAGTTCTACTTCCAGCCAGGTCCTGAACTTGTGTTCTTCCGACCATATTTCCCGCATTTTTGGCAACGTGTACCGATCAATCATCTTTTGTCCTCCTTACTGATTACTAAATGGCCATGCTCTCAATTTCGTCCATCAGTGCCTCAACCATCTCGGCTTCCGGCACTTTGCGCACAACCTGCCCTTCCCTAAAAATAAAACCAAATCCCCTGCCCCCAGCCAGCCCAACATCTGCGTCGGCTGCTTCCCCCGGGCCATTTACTTCACAACCCATGATGGCCACGGTTAAGGGTTGCGTGATGAACCGTGTTCTTTCTTCAATTTCCTGGGCGATTTCTACCACGTTAATATCCGTTCTGCCGCAGGTGGGACAAGAAATAATGGTTACGCCGTGAAAGGTTAATTCTAAGGATTTTAAAATTTCGTAGCCTACCCGGACTTCTTCCAGCGGGTCCCCGGTTAATGAAACGCGAATGGTATCTCCAATCCCTTCTGCCAGGATTGCACCGATGCCGGTCGAAGATCGGACAATACCCACGCGCGGAATACCAGCCTCGGTCAGACCGACGTGCAGAGGATACTTGGTTTTGGCCGCGATCATTTTATAAGCTTTAATAGTGGTTGGAACGCTGGTAGCCTTGATAGAGATGACGATATCGTGGAAATCAAACTGCTCAAGCATTTTTACGTTATTAAGAGCGCTTTTAACCAGTCCTTCGGCGGTGATATGTCCGTCATGTTTTTTTTTGATATCTTTTTCCAGCGAACCGGAATTTACTCCTACGCGGATAGGGATATTATGAGCCTTAGCTGCGTCCACTACGGCTTTGATTTTTTCCGGGTTGCCGATGTTGCCAGGGTTAATCCTTAGTTTATCCACGCCGGCTTCGGCGGCGATAATAGCGTAATGGTGGTTGAAATGGATGTCGGCGACCAAAGGGATATTAATTTGTCTTTTGATTTCTTTTAAGGCTTCCGCCGCTTCTTTGTCGGGCACGGCAGAGCGGACAATTTGGCAGCCGGATTTTTCGAGCGCATGGATTTGTTTAACGGTTGCGTCTATATCAGAGGTTTTAGTTTTTGTCATGGACTGAACAGCGATCGGGCTGCCGCCGCCTATTTCCAGGTTGCCGATTTTTATTTTCTTTGTTTTTTCGCGGGTGTTCATAAACTATTCTTTCCTGTAATCTTCTGGAACGCTTCCAAATATTTTTCCCTCGTTTTTTGGACAACTGCATCAGGTAGCGGAGGTGCCGGAGGCTCTTTATTCCACTTAATTGATTCTAAATAATCTCTAACAAACTGCTTGTCGTAACTCGGTTGTCCCTGGCCTACCTTATACTGGTCTTTGGGCCAGAAACGGGAGGAATCAGGGGTTAAAATCTCGTCGATCAGAATAATCTCGCCATCCACAAAACCAAACTCAAACTTGGTATCGGCAATGATAATGCCGCGGGTTAAAGCGAAATCAGCACAGGCTTTATAAATGGCGATAGTCTTATCTCTGATTGTAGTCGCAGTTTTTTTGCCGATTTGATCCACCACTTCCTCAAAAGTTACGTTGAGGTCGTGGCCGGCTTCGGCTTTGGTGGTGGGTGTGAAAATGGGTTCCGGTAGTTTTTCCGATTCACGCAATCCGGCCGGCAGTTTAATGCCGCAGATTGATTCTGTTTTATGGTAATCCTTCCAGCCGGAGCCGGAGAGATAACCGCGGACCACGCATTCAATAGGTATCAGCTCTGCTTTTTTTCCAATGATAGAGCGTTTTTCCAGCTTATCTTTATATGGCAGGAGCTGTTTGGGGAATTTATTTGCATCAGCTTCGATGACGTGGTTCTTGATAATATTCTTTGTAAAATCAAACCAGAAGAGAGAAATTTGAGTGAGAATGGCGCCTTTATCGGGAATGCCATTAGGCATAACGGAATCAAACGCAGAAATACGGTCGCTGGCAACTAAAAGCAGTGACTCTCCAAGATCAAAAACATTGCGCACTTTGCCTTTTTTAAAGGCTTTGATGCCGGTGAGATCGAGATCAAGAAGAATTTCACTGCTCATTGTTTTCTATTATAAATAGCTTCGACTAACTTATCAATGCCTTTAAAATCCGTTTCTTTCGGATAGCCTTTAGCCAACACTGGGGCTAAAACTTCTACTTTTAAATTCGGCAGTAGAGCTGATAATTGCTCAACCATTTTTCCTCCCCAACCAAAGGATCCAATAATAGAAACATATTTGGTTTTGGGACGCAGGGCGTTGGCTAAAACAGCGGCAAAGACGGCCTTAGGATGCGGGCCGGCTAAAACGGTGGGAGAACCGATCACAACCGTAGACGCATCTACCAGTGCCATCGCTAATTCCCCAATATCTGCCTCTGCCAGGTCAAAAGGCAAGGCTTTAATCCCCTTCCCTTCCAGTGCTTTCACAAAATAATCGACCATCGCTTGGGTACTGCCGTGCATTGAAACGTACGGGATTACGACTTCGTTTTTCACCGTATCCGATACCCAATCCTGATAAGCGTCTAAAATAAAGGCTGGGTTATTGTGCAGCGGACCGTGGCTGGGAGCAATTAAGGTTGGCGCCAAGCTTCGTACCGTTTCAACATGCTTTTTGATGCTGACACGAAAAGGCATCATGATTTCGGCATAATAACGTTTGGCGGATTGATAGAGTTTGTTGATATCAGCAAAATATAATTCTTTGGTAGATAAATGTGCTCCCAGAAAATCGCAAGTGAAAAGGATTTTATCCTCCCTTAAATAAGTCAGCATGGTCTCCGGCCAATGTACCCAAGGGGCAAAAATAAACTCAAGCGTTTTATCCCCCAAAGAAAGCGTCTCCCGATCGTTTATGACCATAAATTTATCATCCGAAATCATCATCAAATCGATTAATTCATCCTTGCACTTCTGATTGGTCACAACTTTTGCGGACGGGTAAACTTTGAGGACCGCGGGGATTGATCCGGAGTGATCCTGTTCACCGTGGTGCGCGATGATGTAATCAAGCTTTTGGATTCCCAACGCTTTAAGATTATCCAGCAAGATTTGGGTTTTGGTCGGATCAACCGTATCGATCAGCGCGGTTTTCCCTGAGCCTCGAATAATGTAGGAGTTGTAGCTGGTTCCATCCGGCAATGGGATCAAGGCGTCAAACAGCCGCCGTTCCACGTCCTGCGCGCCCACATAGTAAATATTTTCTTTAATTGGTAGGCTCAAATTGATCCTTTCCTGCCCCGCATACCGGGCAGACCCAAGTATCGGGCAACTGTTCAAATGATGTGCCGGGTTTTATGCCATTGTCTGGATCCCCGACCGCCGGATCATAAACATAACCACAAATCTTACAAATATATTTACCAGTACCGCTCATGACTTCCTCCTTATGATAAGTTGGTGCGTTTTGCGATGCCTTGCCTTTCTTGACGTTTTGATAGTAAGCATAGGTCATGGGTTCGAGCGCATTTAAAACCTCCGCCGCCTCGATTTGCCCGATAAAGATGGTATGCGTACCGACTTCAATTTGGTCGATAACTTTGGCTTCAAGATGCGCGATGGCATGATCGGTAACAATAGGCATTCCGCTGGCGCTAGTTTTATAACCAATGCCGTCAAATTTATTAATATCCCGACCAGATTTAAAGCCAAACTGTCCAATTAGTGTCATGGGGGCATCTTTATCTAGGATAGAAACAGAAAACTTTTTGCTGGCAGAAATAAATTCGTGCGTCAGGTTTTTACGGTTAATGCTCACGGCGATGGTAGCGGGTTCCGCTGTTACCTGGATCATGGCATTGGCAATCTGGCCGTTTAACTTTCCATCCTTTGCGGTGGAAATGATATACATGCCGTAGCTTAGGTTATAAAAAGCTTTGGGATTCATACTGATGGAATTATATCAGAAAAACAAGGCCCGTAAAGGCCCATAAAGTAGAGATAAGGCAAAAGAGGGGAAGAAGGTTAAGACCTAAACATCAGCCACAAGAATTTTGGCAAGGCGAGTTGGCGCTTCCAGCGATTGGGTTCGGTAATTAAGCGATAGAGCCATTCGATGTACAAAGCTTGAATCCATTTGGGCGCACGCTGTTTGCGGCCGGAGATAACATCTAAACTGCCGCCGATGGTCATGCAAACCGAGATCCCTAATTCCTGCAGGTGCCGCTTAAGCCATCTTTCCTGTTTACCACCGCCTAATCCCACAAACAAAATATCCGGTTGGGCATTTTTAATTTTTTGTATGATTTTCGAATCGTCACCCGCCTGACCGGCGGGCAAGCCAAAAAATCCATCTTGCGTGCCAACGATTTGGAGAGACGGGAAACGATTCTTTAATTTATTTGCTGCCTCTTCTGCTACCCCCGGCGCACTCCCCAACAGAAATAGTCTATAGCCTTTTTTCGCGCTTACCTCAACCAATTTGAGCATAAGATCAATGCCCGATACGCGTTCTTTGAGCGGCCGCCCCAAAATCCTTGAGACAACTACCATGCTGATGCCATCGGGAACGCGCAAAGCTGCGGAGTTCATGATGTTTTTAAGTTCTGAATCATTTTGAGCGGCGACGATGATTTCAGGATTAGGTGTAACAATCAAATGCGGCGATTTCTTATCAATCATCACCTCAACCTTTGCAACTGCTTCTGCAAGTGTAACGTTGTCAACTTTAATGCCAGAGAAATCTATTTCCCCCCCTCTCTTTTTAAGAGAGGGGGAAGGGGGTGAGTTTAAAAAGGAAAAGTTCAGGAGCTCCTTCTCTTTCAACTCTTCTTTTTTCTTCAAGAGTTCTTCCTTTATACCCTCTCTATTTTTAATCACAGCGTTTAACTTCTCTTCCAATCCTGCCATCTTATCCATTTGCACACACGGCTGCCCGATACTTTGCATAAATGCTTCGACTTTGGGGTCATAAGATAATCCTACCATCGGCACCGCGTTCATAGCGGAAAAAATCAATGAGTGCAAGCGCATGCCGATTAGTATGTCCATATTCCCAACCAGCGACAACATTTCTTCTACGGTGCAAACTCGGAAGATGAGGGTGGAAGGAACCTTCAATTCTTTTTGCAAAGTTTGCGCGGCCTCAATATCCTCCGGACATTTAAAGGGCAGAAAGACAGGATGATAATTGTATTGTTTTACTAACCACTCAATTACTGGAAGAAGCTGTTGATTTGCTGGGTTGGCGCGCAGCGCGATTCCCAAGCGCGGACGATCCGTTCCTACCCCTTCCAGTTGCAATATTTTTGTTCCTATTTCTTTTCCCGGCACGGCTAAACTAAAACTGGGATCAGCCGTTACTTTTATCTCGGGTTGGTTGATCCCAATCTTTTGCATGGCGGTTTTTGATACCTCATCGCGCAGGGTGATGCTATCCACTTTATTCAGCACATAACGGGTAAGGGACTGGTAGATGCTTCCGTTTAACGGGCCAAACCCTTGCGCGAAAATTATTACTTTCTTGCGCATAAGCTTGGCGAGCCAAACTATCCCCAGGTAATAGAGCAAACTGCGGCCCCGGGTGGCATTTTGGAAAAGCGTCCCTCCCCCGCTGATGAGCAGATCGGTACCGGCTATTTTAGAAAATATTTCCGGCCAGGCGTTGCGGTTTGTGGGCAAAACATCAATTTGCGCATTCAAATCATGTGCTTTTATTCCGGCTTTGATGGCTTCGAGTACTGCCTCATCCCCAATGTTCCCAAACCCGTAATAGCCGGAAAGCAGAACCTTCATTTTTTACTAAAACGATCCACAATGTAAACCACCAAGAAACCTACCAGGATCCCCAATACCAAGCCATTCACAGTGCGTATCATAGAGACCATGATTGGCGTGTGAATGTGGGAAAAGGCGTTAAAAACGGAGATGGGTGCGATCGCGCCCATCGCTGCCAACAGCCAAAGCCATTTCTTTTCTCCCCGTAAAAAACGCGCGGCAGCCAAAAATAATAAAGGATATCCGATCATGAATTCCTTGGTGCGCGGGCGGATGTATAAAATATTTTCCAGGATGTCGCGAAAGAGTTTTTCAATCCCCGGGACCGGAAGCACAAAATTACCGGAGCGCGCAACGAAAACGCCCAACACTCCCATAATTACCACTCCCGCAAAGACCAGGCCAAGTTTTACTTCCGTGTTCAAGAAACTTGTGATGCGCTCTGCCAGCTTTCCCTTCCCTTCCGCAATAATAAAATACAGGGCAATAAGAAAGATTGGGAAAGTCAACGCGATTTTGACGCCGCTAAAAGTTTGGATCCCCAGCATAAATCTATAATCGGTTAAAAGCCCTATCATGATAAAGGCGCCGATCATGGTTTCCCCAATGATGTTAAGAACCAGCCAAATAGCTTTGGTCGCGCCTTTTTTCTGGCTCGCGAAAGTTGAAACCACCGCCAGCGTAGGGAAAACCACCCCCGCCAGCAGGGCTAAACTTTTCTGGAGCATTGTTCCGTAACCAATCCTTTCCACAAAGAAAATACACAAAGAAGCAAGGATAAAGAGCCCGTAAGTGACGGGTAAGGAAAGGGCGTAGTAGTAGTTGGCAAGCAGGAGTGCCGCGACGATTACTCCCATGCCTAAAATAACAATGGCCCAGCCTTCCAATCGGATGGTGGGCGGATTTTCCACTTTGTTAAGGGTAAAACCGGCTTTTTCAATAGAGTTCTTTACCTGTGATAGATAATCTATGTTGTAAGCGATGGGATTGTTGCCGGCCTGTGGCGGCATGAAAGGACGGAGATAAAATAACCTAATTTTCCTTTCACGGGCTGCGCGGGTAAAGCGGGTGATGGCCTCCTCTTTAGTAATTTTTTTGAGCTCGTCTTCCGGCACGCTGTGGACGCGGATGATGCCCTGCCCCAAAAGCCGCTTGAGCGCACGGTCGCCGTC
>Ga0208373_1004460_pt1 | contig 12553 bp, 14 predicted proteins | sample RifOxyC2_FD_184036 | JGI IMG/M metagenome (GOLD analysis project Ga0208373, IMG submission 184036) | Soil microbial communities from Rifle, Colorado - Rifle Oxygen_injection C2 (SPAdes) | ecosystem: Environmental > Terrestrial > Deep subsurface > Rock core/Sediment | place: Rifle, Colorado...
TTTGACCCAATTGTACGAAGCTCAGTTGCTCCAATAATAATGCTATCTTTTTGTACTTCTAGCATGGATTTAATTTAAACAATATAATGCTACATTTAATTGTACATGTTAAAGATACATTATATTATTAAAAAAGTAAAATTTTTCAACTGAAAATTAACTATTTTTTATAAAAAGATATCTTAATTTACCCATTTATATTTCTAATATTTTCTCTTCACAAAACACATCACTGCTACAAAAATCAACATCACAATTGCTGTAGCCATCCATACCTCGCTAATTCCAAATCCTAAGCTTAAAATTATAGAAGCAAATAAAGGAGCAATAAAAAAAGCCGCTGGTTCAGCGATATTATAAATACCAAAAAATTTTCCTGACTGTGATTTTTTTACGACTTCAAAAAAATATGTTTCTTTTAAAGGCTCAATAAAAGCCGCTCCAAAATTTGCCAAAATGAAAGCTAATAATAAAACTATTGGCAAAAATTCCAAAAATTTAAAACTAGTAATAATAATAAATAATAATAAAAAGCCAATAATTAAATATTTGCGAACACCATTTTTGCCGGCTTTTTTGCCAACAATATTTTCCAGCAAGACCAAAGGCAAAATACTCAAAGTCATAATAATTCCGACAATCTCTTGCGTATAACCTAAATCCTGAACCGCAAGAGGCATATAAATACTTTTCACTCCCCACCAGAAATTAAGACCGAAAGCTACAAAAAAAACTTTAATCAGTTCAATATTTTTAAAATAATCTTTGATATTACTAAAAAGTTCTTTTATGCCCTCCTTATGAACTTCATTGTGCAAATAAGGATTTTTTATCCTTAAATGCTGATGAAGGAAATACAAAAACGCAATTAAATAAAAAAAGCTTACTAAAATAAAAACACTTTCATTTCCAAAATATTTTGCGCTAAACCCACCAATAAAAGGACCAACAAGCCAACCGATATTAGCAAAATAATAAAATTTACCTTCAGTTGCCGCTAATTCTTGTTTTTTAGAAAAATCACTAACAAAAATCGCTAAAGTCATTGTCGTCATCAAAACACACATTGCTCGAGGAATATCCAAAAATCCAAGCATCCAAAAATTCTCAGCCAAAGTCATCAAAATAAGCAAAATTATTGAACTTGTTAAAACTATTTTAATAATTAAAACTTTGGAAATTTTGCAAAAAATACTAGTGCTTAAAACTGAGATCAAGATCCCGATAACTGACAAAAATGAATAATAATATCCGACAAAACTTTCATTTGGTAATTTACTTGTTAAAATCAGCGGAAAAATCGTCCAAAATGCGCCAGTCCCAATACTAAAGAAAAGCGCCATCCAAGCAAAAATTTTGCCACTTGGATGAGTATGATGAGTAGAGAGTTTATGAGAGAAGAAACGAAGCATAAAAACAATTAACAAATACGATCTATATTCTAACCAAATTTTTAAAAAATACAAAAAATAGTTATTATAATTGATCCAACATAGACCGTAAAGCTTGGATATATTCAACATTTGTTCCGCAACATCCTCCTAGAATTTTTATTCCTTTTTTTGCCCAAATACGACAATGAGCAGTAAATTTTTTAATATCATCACCTTGCTGATGGAAATCCCATCCCAAATCATTAGCTGGCTTGCCTTGTCCATTAGGATATATCCCTTTTACACCAGAAAAACTATTAATTAATGTATCTACTGTTTTTTGAAGAATATCAATTGGGCGACAATTTACTAATATGGCAGTTGGTTTAAATTTATTTATTATTTCTATCGCATCAAACAAAGATTCTCCGTTTAATAAATTACCATCGTCATTAATCACAAAACTCATAAAAAAAGGAATAGGTGTATTTTGTGCAAATTCAGCTAAAATTTTAGCTTCACGAATAGTATTAATAGCTTCACAAAATAAAAAATCGACACCAAGCTCAGCCAATAACTGCGTTTGTCTTTTATGATCTTCTCGTAAAATTGCTTCATTAGGAACTAAATTTGGCTGGTAACAGTCTTCTAATGTAGTTAATGATCCGCCAACAAAAACATCTCGAAATGCTCGTTTTTTGGCTTTGATAGCGATTTGCACAGCATTAATAGTGGCTTGTTCAGCCAAATTCGGATTGTTAATTTTTTGAAAAGTATGTTTTTGAGTACGAAAAGTATTAGTAGTAATAATATCAGCTCCAGCTTGTATATAATCATAATGAATTTGATAAACAAGATCTTTTGCGTCTAAATTTGCCTTAGCTGACCATAACGGTAATTCCGTTCTATAGCCTCTATTCTGTAATTCTGTTCCCATAGCTCCATCAAGCACAATAAAATTATGAGATTGTAGAAAAGATAAAAAATTATTCATATTTTTAAAATTAATTATAATAAGGTAATAAAGGAGATGATTCTCTATTTTTATATAGTTGAGCTAGTTGTTGTCGAATACAGTCTAAAAAAGTTATTAAAAATTGATTAAGGTTCACACTATTAAGCTGAGGGATCCCTTTTATCACATATAATTTATGAAAAACAGGATCTTTTTGTAAACGTCTTTTTTCAGCTTCGTTTGCTGAAATTTGGCAATTTCCTTCTGGATCAGAATAAAATTCACATTTAAATGCGTTATCAGTACTTGCTGTTTCAATATCAACGAAAAATTGAAGACTAGTAGAAGGACATTGTGGAATAACTACTTGATGTACTATTTCTGAAGTTAATCCATGAGATTTAAATAATTCTTTAATATTTTCTAATCCAACTCGTCCAGCAATATTTAAATAAATTCTTTTATTATAATCTTTAGTTTCTCTTACCACTGACATGAATTGTTCGAGTAAAGCTTCATTTAATCCTAATGCTAAAGAATTAAACTGGTAATTTTCAAAAAGATTTCCAGGATAATAATGAGCAAGATCATCAAAGCAAACTTCTTTATCAGGTGGTCTTATTGCCTGAGGGATACAAGCAATTACAATATCTGTTTCTAAAATTATACTTCTATTATTTTTATCTACAGGTGTTAATAAATTAGTACTTCCTAATATTGGCATAAAACGAGAAGCCTCATCAGGGCATATTCTTTCTATGTTTTGACTAGCTAAAGTTGGCAAATTTGGATCCAAATCACTTCCATAATAATGAGCAACTTCTAATTTAGTTAATCCAAAAATTGCCATAGCACCTGTACCAACACCTACTTCCAACAATCTTTTCCCAACAATCTCTGATTTGTCAGCTAACAAACCTTCTTGAAAGGTTGTTGTCCAAGCATCAGGAACGAAAGCGTATTGAGGTACTATTAAATCTTCTCGCGAACATGGAGTGGAAATGCTCATTCTTTTTAAATTTTAAATAATAAAAAAACCGCTTCTTATGGAAGCGGCTATTTAATTTAGAATTAAGAATCTAAAATTTTACAGCTTCCACATCGAAAATCGCATCATCATTTGCATCATGCTTTTATTGATCAAAAATTTGATTTGTTGACGTGCTAAATTCATAAAATTTATTTTTAACTAAGATCTATTTTATTAAAAAATAAGTTTTTGTCAAATTTTTATTTTTATTTCTTTCCCTCCGCCTCTATCTGCTTAACTAGTACCATCTTCTCGTTCTCCAAAAATTTATATTGATACTCGCTTAAATCCGAACCTTTTTTCTCCGCTAACTTTTGTTCAATTAATTCTAAATATTTCTTAACACTAGTAATATCAACTTCATCTTTTTTAATTGCGCTATAACATAAAATTACTGCCTCGTTTTTGGTATTGGAAAAGAAAAGAAGACCATTTTTAACAATATATTGCTCTGTTAAATGCCCATTACATATCAGTACCGGACTATAAAGCATACTAGTAGAAATCGAAGCATGATGAGGTAAAATCATCATATCTCCAAGATCGGTAGATAAATACAAAGATTCTGCATGGGTATCAATTATTTGCGCTTCCGGCGTGCGAATTATTAATTTTAAGGTACTCAAATTTTAAATTTTAAATTATAAATTCGTGATTTTTTCTACTTTTTACTTCTCTCAATAACATCTTCAATTGATCCAGCCAAATAAAAATGTTCTTCTGGAATATGATCGTGCTTGCCATCAAGTACTTCAATAAAACTTCTAATCGCATCCTCTTTCTTAATGTATTGCCCTTGAACGCCTGTAAATTGTTCAGCCACATGGAAATTTTGCGATAAAAATTTTTGAATTTTTCTAGCTCTTTGAACGATTAATTTATCTTCTTCAGAAAGTTCATCCATACCAAGAATAGCAATCACATCTTGAAGTTCTTTATATTTCTGTAAGACTTTTTTCACTTCTGTTGCCGCTCTATAATGTTCTTCACCAACAATATCAGGCTTTAAAGCAAGCGATCCCGAATCAAGTGGATCAACAGCTGGATAAATACCAATTGCCGCGAGTTGTCTAGATAAAACTATAGTAGCATCCAAATGCGCAAAAGTTGTTGCTGGAGCTGGATCAGTCAAATCATCCGCTGGCACATACACTGCTTGTACTGAAGTAATTGAACCTTTTTTGGTAGAAGTAATCCTTTCCTGTAGTGCCGCCATATCGGTTGCGAGCGTTGGCTGATAACCTACGGCAGATGGCATGCGGCCAAGAAGCGCTGATACTTCAGAACCAGCTTGAGTGAAACGAAAAATATTATCAATAAACATCAAAATATCTTTACCTTCATCACGGAATTTTTCCGCTAAAGTCAGTCCAGCAAGCGCAATTCTCATACGTGCTCCAGGGGGTTCATTCATTTGCCCAAACACCATAGCTAGTTTATCAATTACATTGGCTTCTTTCATTTCCTTAATCAAATCATTACCTTCGCGAGATCTTTCTCCTACTCCAGCAAATACTGAATATCCACCGTGACCTTTAGCAACATTATTTATAAGCTCCATCATCAAAACAGTTTTACCTACCCCAGCTCCTCCGAAAAGAGCAATTTTTCCTCCCTTCACAAAAGGACATAGTAAATCAATAACTTTAATTCCAGTTTCAAAAACTTCTACTTTTTGGCTCTGATCAATAAATTTTGGTGGCTCAGCGTGAATTGGCCTAGTTTCAATATTTCCCGTTAAAGGTTCACCATCATCAATTAAATCTCCAGTCACGTTAAATACTCTACCAAGTGATTTCTCGCCAACTGGAATTTTGATTGGAGACAAAGTATCAATCGCTTCCTGTCCGCAATAAAGATTATCAGTAGTGGACATAGCTACAGTACGTACAACGCCACCTCCAAGATGTCCTTGCACTTCAAGAACAAGTTTTGAGCCATCATCTTTTTTAACATAAATAGCATTATAAATATCAGGCACATGATCAGAAAAATGCACATCGACAACAACTCCGATCACCCGCACAATTTTTCCTTTAGGTAGTTCCATTTTTATAAATTTTAGATTTTAAATTTTAAATTATAATTTTCAATTTTTCATTTTTTAAGCCATCGCTCCTCCAACAATTTCCGCAATTTCCTGCGTAATTATCGCTTGTCTGGCTTTATTCAAAGATAAAGTCAACTTATCAACCATTTCATCTGCGGCATCGGTAGCGCTTTGCATTGCCATCATTCGGCTTGAATATTCTGAAGCTTTTAATTCATAAAAAGATTGCGTAAACAAAGTTTGCACTACTTGTTGCAATAAAGCATCTCGAAAATCTTCTTTGCTTGGTTCAAAAATCATATATTCTTCTTTAGTAAAAATATCTTTTTTTCTTTCTTTGCCTTCAGCAATCTCTTCTGCGGAAACGTGCCTTTCGATCATATCTTCTGAAAACGGCAAATAAGTCTTCATTACCGGATAAAATACAATCGGACTTTTGTAGTGAGGAGATACCATAATTACTTCTTTTATTTCTTGTTCCTTCCAAAAATTTATAATCAAATCAACAATTTCAAGCGCGTCAATTGCCTGCATATTTTCATTTAAAGATTTAAAACTCTTGGCAACATGAATCTTATTATATCGCGCATAATCATAACTTTTTTTACCAATAGTAATTAAAAGTTTTTCTTCTTTGGACAAATTCTTCCATTTAGAACTATCAAAAAGTCCTCTAATCATACGGGCATTAAGAGCGCCACAAAGCCCTTTATCAGATGTATATAATATAAATAAGATTTTTCCGCTTTCTCTTTCTTCAGTAAGAATACTTTTACCTAAATCTGATAAATTATTATGTAAAATTTTAAGTAGATCTTTAGCATAAGATCTAGCGCTTAATGCTTTTCTTTGAAATTGTTTCATTTTACTCGCCGCCACCAACTGCATCGCTTTAGTGATCTTGCGAGTATTTTTGACAGATTTAATCTTCTTCCGAATTGTCAGTAAATTTCCAGACAAGTTTTTTTAATTATGAATTAATAAATCACGAATTATTTCTTAACTAAAAAATTTCTTCAAAGCGCAATCTAATCCTTCCTTAACATCATCGCTTAATTCTTTTTTATCCATAATTTTTTCTATCAAATCTTTTTGATTAATTTCTGCAGAAATTAATAATTGCGCGATTTTTTTAGTTATTTCTTTTTCTTCTATGACATCTAAATAACCTTTTGTAGCGGCCCAAATAATAAATACTTCTTGCCATAAAGAATATGGACTACCTTGTTTTTGTTTTAAACTTTCAACAATTCTTTTTCCTCTAATAAGAGCTTTTTTGGTATTTTCATCCAAATCAGAAGCAAACTGTGAAAAAGCTTCAAGTTCATAATAAGAAGCAAGTTCCAGTTTCATCGTACCAGCGGTTTTTTTAACGATTTTTGTCTGAGCCGCTCCACCAACACGAGAAACAGAAATACCTACACTAATAGCTGGCTTAACACCTCTATTAAAAAGATCAGTATCCAAAAATATTTGTCCATCAGTAATAGAAATTACATTAGTTGGAATATATGCGGACACATCGCCAGCTTGAGTCTCAATAATTGGAAGAGCTGTGATACTGCCACCACCATTTTTGTCATTAAGTTTTGCCGCTCTCTCTAGTAATCTTGAATGTAAATAGAATACATCACCAGGATAAGCTTCACGTCCAGGAGGTCGACGAAGCAAAAGTGACATTTCACGATAAGCAACCGCATGTTTTGATAAATCATCATAAACAATTAAAACATCTTTACCTTGATCCATAAAATATTCAGCAATCGCGCATCCAGCATAAGGCGCCAAAAACTGCATAACCGCAGAAGATGCCGCCGGCGCTGAAACTATGACACTGTAATCCAAAGCGCCTTTTTCTTTTAAAGAATGATAAATATTAGCTGTTCTAGCTTCTCGTTGTCCTATCGCTACATAAACACAAATCATATTCTGTCCTTTTTGATTCAAAATTGTATCAATAGCCACAGTAGTTTTACCAGTCTGACGATCCCCAATAATAAGTTCTCTTTGTCCTCTTCCAATAGGAATCAAAGCGTCAATAGCCACTATACCAGTTTGCACCGGCTGATGTACTGATTTTCTAGCCATAACGCCGGGAGCAATCTTTTCATGAGGATATCTCTTATCTACTTTTATATTTCCATGTCCATCAATCGGCTTACCAAGCGAATCAACTACTCTGCCTATTATTTCATCAGAAACCGGCATACTCAAAGAGTCTCCTTTGGATTCAACAAGCAATCCTTCTTTTACATCTTTACCTGATTGTAAAACAATCGCATAAGTAACATCTTTCTCCAAATTCATCACTAAAGCTTGAATATCAGTACCTTGGACACTGACAATTTCACCCATCCTAAGTCCATGCAATCCTTTAATTTCAATAACTCCATCTTTATATGAGCCAATCATTCCATATTTACCATCTCCAGCTTTTTTTTCTTCCTGGGTGAAAAATGCTTGTTCGATACTTTCTAAAAATGAGTTTAAAGTTTCTGTAGACATTATATAAATTTTAAATTTTAAATTTTAAATTTTGAATTTTTGACATCCAAGAACAGTCAGCTACGTAACCATCACAAAAAATTCTAATACCCCCAATAATTTCTTTATTAATACGAAATTCTGTTTGACTATAAGGTTTTTTTTCCAAAAAATATTCTCTAATTACACTTTTTGTTTCACTATTTACTTCCAAAGGACTTTGAATAACAACTAAAGCTGATTCTTTTAATAAATTTAAACTTTTATAAATTTTTTCATTTAATTCTTGATAAGTGGAAAAAGCAATCATTTCCATAACCGCAATTGAAAAATATGATTTTGTATCAAAAAATTCTTGTAAAACTTTTTGTCTTTCATTTAAATCAGCAAAGAAAAAGTCGTTTGATAAACGATCAACAATAAAAGTTAAATCATACGCAATATAAGAAGCTAAAGAATTTAAAAAATTATTATCTGCTTTAACTTCTTTATTTTTCAAAAACTTCACTAAATTAAGCAAATCTTCTAAAAACTCTTTTTCAGAAATTTTTAATAAATATTCTTTAAAAATTTTTGGATATTTATCTAAAAAATGACTAATAATTAAATTTTCACGATCAGTATTTGATTTTTCAAAAAAATCTTTTTCTCTCTTAAGAAAAAAAACAAAATCTCTGATCACCGATAATCCTAATGTTTTTAACATGAAAATTTTATTTTTTATAAATTTCCCACGCTTCATTAACGCTTGATCGAACAATGTCCTGCGGAATTTTATTAGAAACAATATAAAGAACCATTCTCTGAACCATCTCAATCATATCTTTTTTTACATCATCTTTTATTGATTTCTTTTGTTCTTCTATTGCTCTTCTTACCTCTTCAATCATTTTATTCCTTTGAGCCTCTATTTCTGCTTCGGCATCTTTTCTTTTCTTTTCTAAATCTTTTCTAAGTTCATTCATTTGATCCTCCATTTCTAATCTAATTACTTCTTTTTCTTTTTCCATCATTTCTTTCTGCTTTGCTAATTCATTTTTTAATTTATCAGCTTCTTCTATATTATTTTTTATTTGATTACGACGTTTATCTATAGTTTCAATAATCGGATTAGTAAAAAATTTCCAAACAACAAACAAAATTAATCCAAAATTAAAAATGTATAGAAAAACACTCCAAAAGTCTATGCCTAAAAGAGATAAACTCTCCATAGTGAAAAAATTTTAAAAAATTATTAAAGTACGAAAAGTACTATCAAAGAAACAACTAAAGCGTAAATCGCAATAGCTTCAACTAAAGCCATAGCTACCAACATACTTGTAAAAAGTTTGTCAGCTACTTGCGGATTTCTAGCCATTGATTCCAAGCCTTTTGAAGCAATCATTGCTTCTCCAAAAGCAGGAGCAATAGTACCGATAGCCATACAAATACCAGCCGCTAAGGCTTTCACAACTGCAATTTCCATAATAATAAAAGTTAAGAATTAAAATATTAGGGGAAATTTAAAATTTAATTTTTTTAATGTCCTTTCGTTTGAGTCGTAAGATAAGACATTGTCAGCATAGAGAAAACTGCCGCCTGCACGAAGCCAACGAATACTCCAAGTATATAAAATGGAATTGGAGCAAAAAATTGCGTGAAAAACGAAATTCCGACAATTACTGCGACAATAATTTCATGCGCGAATATATTGCCAAAGAGACGAGCGGAAAGCGACAAGATCTTAGCAAATTCTCCAACTAATTCAAGTAAACCAAAAAAAACTTCAAACAATGCATTTGGTATATCTTTTAAAGACCTGATTTTAAGTAAAGGCGTGATTCTAATATATTTATCAATATGCCCAAATTTATGATGAAGTATTCCAATAAAATGAGCTAAAAAAAGCGACGTAATTGCTAAGGCTAAAGTAAATGAAAGATGTGAAGAAGGCGGACGCGTGAAATGGATATCTCCTTCCCATTTCAAACTATGCATCAAAGGCAAAAGTGGCAATTGATTAGCGATAAAAATAAAAAAGAAAAAACTCATAATAATCGCCGCATGTCTTTTTGCAAGTTTGGGATCACCATAAACATCAACTAGTTTATCATAGAAAAAACTTATAATCCCTTCTATTAACAATTGCAGACGTCCCGGTACTAGGCTGATTCTTTTTTTCATATAAAAAATCAGCGCGAATAAAAGCACAGTAACTATTAAACTCGACATTAAAGCATTGCTAATCGGAACATTCCCAGCTGTAAACAAAACTGGCGGTTGAATCGGTGGCGTGTGAATAGTTGAATGCTCTTCTCCTTGGCTTTCGTTATTTTGAACATTCACTTCCGACTGTTCGTTAATTTGATTTTCGGCTAAAACCGTTTCTTCTTCTGACATTATTTAAGTAAATTTTTAATTTTTTTATAAACTATAAATTGGCTTATTGGAAAAGAAATGACCAGTAGAGCGATAAAGAATCCAGGCTTCGTATTTAAATATTCATCAATTTTGGAGCCAACGTATCCAAATACAGCTATATTAACAAAAGTAATCGCTACAGTATATCCGGTCATTTTTAACTTAGCGTATTTAAAAAGATTTAAGTAATAATCTTTATTTTCTTCTTTATCTTTTTCTATTTTCATAAGAACTAATTAAAGCGTAGGAGTATACTATTCGAATTATTCTTTATAATCAAGCTCCAAAGGATTTTAAAAATAGACGATAAAAAAGTCAATAGAGAAATTTTTTGACATAATTAAAAAAAATTGTAATAATTCATTTCTCGTAAAAAACTACCAATAATCTAAAAATGGAAGATCAAACAAAACAATTAGAAAAGAATGATCAGCGTACAAAAATATCTGAAGCTATAATTCAACATGCTAAAGATTTATTAATCGCGGCGCAGATAAGAGAAATTCATATTGAAGACCTTCGAGAGCTTGCCGAAGCATATAAAAACAATAATTGGGTAGAGGGAACCGTGATTTTCGTATTGACTCTGTCCCTTCAGAAAATTTAGCACGAATAGGGCTAGGAATTGATATAAAAAGACAAGATACTAGAGCCCCTAAAGTTTATAAATTAATTATTATTAATAAACCTCTTTTTTGGGAAGCAATAAATAAATTAGAATCCTCAGCGCCAGTTGACGCTCCAATAATCAAATTTGAAGATGCAAAATTAATAATTGCCGGCAAGACAAGAGAAAAATTAGCAGATTTCAAGAGACAATCTAAAGGCCCTTGCGCGGAATGGATGGAAGGCTCAAGTTGTCTAAGAACAATAACAGAATCAGCCACAAAAATAGATAATGACCAAGTTATGGCCTTACTTGAAATAATAGAAGTTATCGCTTATATAACTGACAGAATCTGGCGATTTACAGCAAAAGATATTAGACTAGCTTTACCTGATTTAACGCCTAATACGATCACGCGAAGATTAACAGATCTATTAAAATTACAGGGACCTTATGCTGAATTCTTTTCAATAAAAGAAATGGGTAGATTTGAAAATGCTTTAGTGTATGCCGGAGATTTCCATTCGCTTGATGATGGGCTTGATGATGATGATGATGATGATGATGATGATGATGAGCTTGATGATGGGCTTGATGATGATGATGGGCTTGATGATGATGAGCTTGATGATGATGATGAGCTTGATGATGATGATGAGCTTGATGATGATGAGCTTGATGATGATGAGCTTGATGATGATGATGAGCTTGATGATGATGAGCTTGATGATGATGATGAGCTTGATGATGCAACTTTAACAGAAAAAGGAAATGACCTTTTAGAAAAAATTAAAAAAAGAAGAGCAATAGAAAAAGAAAAAGGAAAGAAATGGGAAGAGATAGAAAACGAAGAACAAGAAAAACAAGGCGAAAGACCAAAAGTAAGACCTTTATTTAGCGAAGGAACGTCAAAAAGAATAGGAGAAAAATTAGAAAAAACTAAAGGATCAAATGAAGTTATCAATGGTTTTAGGCTCAGAAAAGAAATTGATAAAAGCAGTGGCAGTCGTGAATCTTGGAAAAGAACATATTATATTGATGATACAAATAAGGGAACTCGTCTTCTGAGAGTCGAAACAGGCTTAGATCCTAATGAAAATTATCAATGGCGAGGACATGAAGATAAAGGAGTATTAACATTTGTCGAACCAATAAAAAATCCAGGACTTTATATTCAAAATTTAAATGAAATACAAAATAATACTCTTGTAGCTATGTTTGATACTTCTGGAAAAATTTATTTAGTAAAAGAAGAAGATTTGTTGGAAATTAATTAAAAAAATCCACCCTGCCCCTCCTTTTTACATTTTTGATTTTAAATTTGTTTTTAATTCCTAAATAAATTAATTTTCTTTAAATAAAGGAGGGAATTTTAAAAAAAATCTTTTATTTTTCTACAAACCTAATTAAAATTTTTCAATACTTCATCGTTTGTTAATTTGAGTATTTTTAAATCAATTATTTCTCACATTTTATAAGTCCATCATTATCATTCATATTAAACAAAATTTTAAAAAGCAAGAATTTCACCCATAGATTCCCTCCTTTCTTTTTTAAGTATTAATTTTTTAGAAATTCAAAAATAAATCTTGGAGTAATAACGTAAAAGGAGGGGCAGGGTGGATTCAGTTCATTGCAAATTAATTTTTTTAAA
>Ga0208373_1004463_pt1 | contig 12552 bp, 3 predicted proteins | sample RifOxyC2_FD_184036 | JGI IMG/M metagenome (GOLD analysis project Ga0208373, IMG submission 184036) | Soil microbial communities from Rifle, Colorado - Rifle Oxygen_injection C2 (SPAdes) | ecosystem: Environmental > Terrestrial > Deep subsurface > Rock core/Sediment | place: Rifle, Colorado...
TTTGGATACCAAAAAACAAAATTATATTCCGATAGTAAATTCAAGTGTTGAAGATGTTAATTTCAATTGTTTTTATCCGGGTGTTGGGCCAAAAGATGTTGTGCCAGACGGTTCGCAAGATTCGCAGGTTTGTGATTTGGTGGCCTCACCAGAAAAATGTTGTGCTGTTATTGATGATTTGAACAGTGCGTTTTGTTGCAATGGTGCAGTATTTACCAGTATAGATGGTATTAAAAAATGTATCGACGAAATTAAGGTTAACAACTCATAACCTCGCAACCATGAAATTTCTAAATAAAAAATTATTTTTGTTTTTAATTTTTTCACTATTTTTAATAACTGGTTTTTTTGTTTTCAATAATTTAGCGCAAGCACAATCTGCTAATTTGGACGTGGGCTTAGCTCCGGTTGCCGAAACTGGTTTATCAAATACAGACATTCGTACGGTTGTTGCTCGAATTATAAAAGCGGCTTTGGGATTGCTTGGAATAGTAGCGCTATGTTTGGTTTTGTATGCAGGATATTTATGGATGACGGCGGCAGGAGACGATGAAAAAATCAATACATCCAAAAAAATATTAATAAATGCAACTATTGGATTGGTTATTATTTTATCTGCCTATTCAATCGTTAGTTTCGTCATGAACAAGTTGGTAGAAGCGACTACTGGAAATAGCACAGCATCTTGTCAGCAACAAAAAGATAATGGTGGAAGTGTTTGTGGTGGGGCATGTCCTGCTTGTACGCCAACCTGTCCATATGGCAATTGTGATGGAAAATTTAAGATTGTCGAAATGCCAGTCGGCGGTAAAGTCTGTGTTCAAAATGTCGCACCGGCAATTGTATTCAATTTGGATGTAGATATTGATAGTTTAAAAAATAGAATCGTCGTTATTAATGCCTCTACCTCTGTGCCGGTTGTTGGTAATTGGTCGTTGCAATTAAATCACCATCATATCGCTTATTTCAAACCAACTGCGGGAGCTTGCCCTATGGTAGATGGCGGTCAGGATTGTTTTGCGGCTTCCACGACATTTAAAATACAAATAAAAAATGGTGGAACGGGAATTAAAAGTGCCAATGGGAAAGATCTTAATTGTCTTGCGAGTTCCGGTGGGTGTGCGGATGTAACTTTTGCATCTGGCGAAGGAGCGGATAGAAACAATCCAACGATTAGTATTTTGTCACCAACCATAAATGATTCTAATTTAAAACAAGGAGATGTTATTGGTGTTCAAGTTAGCTTTAAAGATGATGGTGGTATCCAAAATTTGGTTTTAAATGCTGATGATATTTTGGTAGATAGTCAAAGTTTGGGCGGTTGTCAAAAAACCGGAACAGTTACAATAAACTGGCCAACCAATAATTTAACTGTTGGGATGCACTCATTACAAGCAATCGGTTTAGATTGGGCGGCCAATAGTGCTGAAGCCGATTCAAAAGCAAATTTAAAACCAGCGCATTGTTTTAATAAATCACTAGATGCATCTCTTGGTGAAAAGTTCATTGATTGTGGCGGGGTTTGTGGAACTTGTGATGGTGATAAATGCACTGTCGATGCCAATTGTACGAGCGGATTTTGTCTAAAGAATAACCCTAGTGACGCTGAAGGTGTTTGTGTAGAAAAAACATATATTAGTAGTTTTTCTCCATCTGAAGCCGCTGTCGGTGACTATGTTTCTATAGTTGGTAAAAATTTTGGAACAATAAAGGGGCATGTTTATTTTGCAAAAGTAAATAATCCAAATATCTCAATCGCTACTGACTGGACAGAAGCACAAGTGGTAAATTGTGGCGCAGGATTTAATAATTGGAGTGACAATCAAATAATAGTCGTAGTACCAAATGATGCAATTGCTGGAAAAATTGCCGTGTTCAATGCGAACGCTACTGGTGCAAATCAATTTAATGTTAAATATTTTGATACTACTGGCACAGGTTTTAAGAAAGTACCAAATTTTATTTTATCAAATATTTCTCACCCAGGTATTTGTGCCTTAAATCCAAATAGCGGTGCTGTTGGTACCAACGTCGGTATCAAAGGTAAAAATTTTGGAGCTTACAATCCGGCTAGTAGTTTTGTAACTTTTAATGATAAAACAAAAACAAATATAGTTGGTTGGGGTGGTGAATTGATAGAATCCATCGTGCCATCATCTTTGGGCAATGGTTTATATAGTGTAAAAGTTGCAACAAACAATCTTTCTAGTAATTCATTGTTATTTGATGTTTCTGGATCAAATCTCGATGCGCCATTCATATCAGAAATTTCTGCTCCAGCCTCTACAACCATAGGAGATTATCTCACGATTTCAGGGAAAAATTTTGGTAATCAAATAGGCGCCGTTTGGTTTAAAGCAAGTGGTGTCGCAAATGCCTCATCAATTAATGGAAGTTTTGATTTTCCATCTGCATGTAAAAATTCTGTCTGGAAAGATACACAGATTGTGGTAAAAGTACCAACTGGTCTAGCGCTTACCAACTATACAATTCAGGTATTCAATTCGTTTAATAGTTTAAACAGTGCTTTGGACAATACCAAAATAGTAAAAATTAACACAGGCAATCCTAGCCCAGGTATTTGTAAAATTTCACCATTATCGGGATCATTGCCATTTTCACTTGGAAATGCAATCACAGTATATGGAGAATACTTGGATAAAGTAACTAAATATTATTTTTGGAAAACTGGTGGAAATTCTAATAACATTACCAATACTTTAGTCGGTGTCAATGTTGTTACTACAATTAACGGTCAATCATTGACTGTTTTCCCAAGTAGTACAGTAGCCAACGTTGGTAGCATTATTTCTGGTTTGACTTATGCTTATCAAGCGGCCGATCAAAAACAAAGTAATGGAATATTGTTCTCAACAAATGATTGTGTGAAATCAGGCTGTGCTTCTAGTGGAGATAAATGTTGTATGGTTGGAAGTCAGGCGGGTATGTGTAAGCCAAAAGGTGATTTATGTCAGGGTGAATTTAAATCAAGTGGCTTTGTCTGGTTGTTTTCTACCAAGACTATCGTGCCTCCGCCAAAAGTAGTGGAACGTTGTGATGCTGGGACTGAAGCTGGTAATTTTTTGCCATCGCCTTCACCATCGACAATGTGGAATATAGTTGGAAAAAATGATGCAAGTAATGTCTGTTTGACAGCACTAGTGACGGTTGAATTTTCTTCTGCTCTAGTTCAAGCTTCGGTCAATGCCGATACGGTAATTGTAAAATCTTGTAATAGTATTGGACTTGATGGAGTTTGTGTAGGCGCTAGTGATGTTACATTAAATAATAATAGTTTTGTTTTGAATGTTGCCAACAATTCAGCTGGTCAAAATTTACAACAATATTTATCTCTAAAGCCACAAGCGGGCACGGCTGTAGTAGGTAAGTGGGATCAAAATAAATTATATCAAGTCATATTAAAAACTGGTATTACTTCAATACCAAATGTCAAAGGTGAAGTGATGCCTTTGGCGGTGTCCAAATCTTGTGGCAATGGAACGGCTTATTGTTTTACTTTTAAAACTGGAGTTTTTGAAAATGGAAAAGGTGATTGTGTATTAAAGCAAGTAATAATTACGCCAAATAATTTTTGGTCAAAATATTTGGAATCCCCAATGCGCTATCATACGGTTGGTGGGGATGTTTATGATGTTTTTTATAAAGGCAACGGTTTGAGTACTCAATATTGCACCATGATGGATACGACTGCTTATGATTGGTCGTGGAGTGTTGATAATAAAAATCCTGGGAAAATTTATGCTGAAATAAATGGAGTTGCAAACAAAAATTTTGCACAAGTAAATACCAAAGGTAATACGGTAAATGTGGGAGTTGCTAAAGATAGTGTCAATGTTGTGGCAACGGCAACTCAATCTGGTATTAGTAAAGTTGGAACAAGTCCATTGACTATAGATTTGTCGAATCCAGAAATTGTGGATTACTGGCCAAATTGTTTGGAGGCATGTACAACCGCCGCGGTTGGTGCTCGTTTTAATATTACGATGTCAAAAAAGAATGTTGATGCCGGTTCTCCTACTATAAAATTAGTTCGTTGTAATGATGAAAATTGTCTTAGTACTAGTGCGCCTCTTGTTTTGGCCAGTTCGTTTGATGCAGTTTCAGGAAATACAATTTTAAAAATTGCCAACTATGGTGTTGATGCTGGGTTAGAACCAAACGCTCTCTATCAAGTTTCTTTATCAACCAGCAGTGTTCCTAATGCAAAATATAGCAACGACCAATTATGGTCAATATCAGATTCTTCAAATTTATCTAACATAACAAATTTTTCAAAACCATATAATAAAACATTTACTTGGAGATTCAGAACAAAAAAAGAAGCTTGTAAAGTAGATCGTGTCGAAATTTTGCCAAAAGTATTTACTGCATCCAAACTAAAAGATTTAGCAATTTTTGAAGCGCAACCATATGCCGCTCCTGATGCTTGTAGTAAAACTGGTCAGAAATTGAACCCTTGGACTTTAAATTGGAATTGGTCATCTTCGGTAACCGATGTAGCAGATGTTTACAAACCATTGTTCAAAACAAAAGGTTCTAGTGCATTTTGTACTGCCAACTGTATTTTAAAAGGAAGTACGGTTCCTTCTGGAGTTGGAAGTAATGCTTATCCAATTTGTGGAAATGGCAAAGTTGAAGCTGGCGAAGATTGTGATGTCACTACCAAATCGGCAGGCTGTGGTTTGGATTGTCGTTTTGTTGGAAATTCCAATACTACTACTTGCGGAAATGGAATTGTTGAAAATAATTTGGGTGAAGCTTGCGATCCAAAAAATCCTCAAACTTCAGTAGGATGTAGTAATCTTTGTTTAAAAGTGGGATCAAGCATGCAAACTTCGGCCAAAGATGTAAACGCATCGATTTGTGGTAACGGTATGGTAGGCAGTGGGGAAGATTGTGATTTGGGAGTTCCTGCCAATCAAAATTCACCATCATCGTCGATGTATTGCTCGGAAAAATGTTTGCACATTGGAACAAGACTTTCTTCCAAGTGGTGTTTTGAACATGATGCCGCCGCCAATCCTGCATTTGGAGGTTTTGATCAAAAAGAATACAATTTTTTCTGTAATCAATCTTATAGTCAATGTGGTGACGGTATAACAAGCCCAGACGAAGATGCCAATTGTGATTTGGGTGGTGGTAAACATAATGTTTTCTGTAATGATCGATGTCTAAACATTTCTAAAGATGTCGTGGACTTAGGTTGTGCGGTGAACAAAGAGGGTTGTGATGAAAATGCTCAACATATCGGATCTTCATTGTTGTATGCCGTCCCATCGTTGTGTGGTGATGGTGATGTTGGCACTGGTGAAGATGCTGATTGTGAGTCACCAAAGTATTTAACAAATTTATGGCACGGCAATTTATTTGATCCTTGGGTTTTGGTAATTGGAAAAGCTGGGGCAATTGGAAAAAGCGTTGGAGGAGTAGTGACCGCTCAAGAAACAATTATTACGGGTACTGGCACTCTGGATTCCAAATCTTCCGAAGGAAAGGGTAAATATCAAGTATTATGTGGATACAAAACTGACGACGATTGTAAATCTGCATACGGCAATAATGCAAAAATTGGGGTAGGAAATGATTCTTGTTGTTATAATAAATCAAAACTTGTCAGCGTTTATCCAGGTAACACTAGTACAGTTGCTACTAATTTTGAAACCAATGTTTGTATAAATACTTTTGTAGAAGCGCGTTTTGACAGTGTCATTGACCAAACTACTTTGCCTGGCAATTTTATCATTGCTCGTAGTATGAAATCCGCTTGTACGAGTGGTATGGAAGATGTTAGTAGTACCATTTCATTTTTGGCTTCAGCAGATTCTTCATTGCCTTGGTACAAGAATGTTTGGAAAAAAATTGTTGTAACCATTAAAAATATATTTGGCAATGAAGTGAATGCCAACACTTGGTGCGCTGGTGCCGATGTCGGTGCCGCACAAGTGGTTGCCGATGGTAATGGTGGTTCGAAAATCTTATTTAAATTAAATAGTCCTTTGGCTTCCTCGACCGATTATGTTGTAATTTTGAAGAATGGAATAAAAAATATTCAAGGTGTTAGCATTGAAAATCAAACGGACGGCAAATCACTAGCTTGGAGATTTAAAACAAATGATAAAATTTGTGAGATTGTAAAAGTTAAAGTTGATCCAGATCAGCATTATTTTAGTGCTCCAAGTAGTACAATCGATTTAGTCGCCACTGGTCTTACTCCTAGTGGACAATGGATTCAACCTGTAAATGGTTATAAATGGGAATATCAATGGGGTCCAAAAAATAGTCCGTTTGTTTCGATTGCCAATACCACATCCACTGTTAATAGTATTGTTTCTTTAAATAATAATGGCGAAGTGGATGTTCATGCGGCCGCCAATATTACTGAAAATAAATTAATGCCAACTAAAATTGGGTTGGTAGGTACTGGCAAATCACACGTCATTGTATTTTTGTGTGAAAATCCATGGCCTCCAAAACAACTTCCACTTGCTTCTGGTCAAACAGCGATGGTCTTCCCTTATGAAGATAAAATTAAAAATAACGACGGTTTTGATCTGACCAAAAATCTGTTTAACAATACTCCAACTCTTGCCGCCAATGTCGGTTCCGGATATTTTAATTTTAGTACTTATTATTGTGCGGACAATGGAAATGATGGCACCGAGGATGATTTACCATATTTGCGACCAGCCGTTCAGGCAGACGTCAATGCCTTTGGAGTTGGTATTACTACGAGTACTTTTGTTACTATTTCTACTTCCACTATCGGCCACTGTGCAAACAATGCGACCAAGGCCTGCACTACAGATGCAAATTGTGAGTATCAAACCGTCAGTCTTGGACCAACAACTTTTGTAAAAAACAAATCTGGTATTTGTACAATTGTTGGCGCTGGCGGTAGCTTTAATTATTATTTTGAATTAAATGGTGTTTTCACCGGTGGTATGAACGGAACTCCACTACTTTGTGATGCACCTGCAGACTGTTTTGCTTCTACAAATTTTGCAAATCAGGTTAATGCTAGTGGTAGCACTGGCGGTTGCAATAGTTTGTCTTGGCTAGTACCAACAACTATAAAATCTACTTGTTTAGGCACTACCACCACAACCAAAAAAGAAGTCGTCGCTCTATTGCCTGAATCACTCAAAGCGTTAAAAAGATTTATTCTTACAAACAACAAAAACAACGATGCTATCGGTATCCAAATTCTTTCCAATCCAAAACATTTGTCTCCACGGGAATGGTTTACTGCTTCAAAGAATGCTGGTGGACAATCTTTTTCTGCCAATCTTCAAGATACAACAGTAGATGGTTACGATGCGGTCAGTGATGGAAACAATTTTTATGTGAGCGCTTTAAATTTTGATCAATCAGCAGTGCCAAGTAATGGAAATTTATACACAAATATTTATTTATTCAGTATAAGTGATGATGCATCTCCAGAAACGAAAAAAGTTTTTGAAAGTTTAAAGAAAAATCTTAAATTTAATATTAATTTAACCAATTACGGTTATTGTGGAAAGGATGTAAATAATCCAGGTATTGTTACTCAATGTAAATCGGATTTTGATTGTTCTAATGGAGAGGTTTGTTCTGCTCAAAAAGATAAAATAAAAAGAAACTTTATTCGTCTACAAGACATGAGTAATATTCAAAAAGGTTTGTTGGATTTTAAGATGAGTAATGGTAACAATACTTTTCCGTTGCTTACGGCTGGAACTTATTTGTCTGGACAAACAATTAGTACTTGGCCGTCTTGGTCGTCGCTAGATGTGCCTGGTAGTGCCAAAACCCCTTCTGATCCAATCAATAAATTGGGAATGGCTGGTACCTGTTCTTCTTCCACTGGCCAATTTTGTTTAAATGATGACATTTGTAAAACTAAAAATGCTACGGAAACCTGTATTTTGCATACTCCAGAAACTGGTTGGAGTACCGCTGACAAACGTTTCAGTTTTGCTTGTAATGTCAATTCTTTGGCTTATCGCTATTTTGCAACTTCATCAAATTATTCTGTTAAATTGCGCCTAGAGGACTCTGGTTTGATAGTTGATAATTTGTCTAAATTAGTAGATGATTTTGGAATCGATAAAACGCGTTTCAATATTTTGGACAATAATATAAATGGTATCTGTAGCCAGAGCAACGAAATCACTACGATGAGTCAAGGAAAATGTGGTGATGGTCAAGTAAATTTAAATAAAGGTGAATTGTGCGATCCTCCTGGTAGTGTCGTTTGGAATCAAGCGAGTTGTGGTGCGGGTGCTACATCCGCTTCCATAATGACTGGTAAAATATGTGCCAACGATTGTAAATGGTCGCCTACTGCTACCACGACAAACTGTGGTATTTTGGCAAAATGTGGAAATGGTAAAGTGGAAATTGGTGAATTTTGCGATGAAGGTTCATTAAACAATCAATACAATCATTGTAATTCTACCTGCACGAAATTGACTTCGAGTTGTGGAGACAAAATAGCAGACAAAACTAACGAGTTTTGTGATATTGCGAAAGATTATTATCCTGATTTATTTTATACTAATCCAAACATTCACGACGGTTGGTGTGTTGGTGGTATTGCCGGATCGCGTCCTTGTGGTATGCCAAATGATTGTAGAATACTTCCTGAAAATCCAAGTATTCCGAACAGTCCTGCTTTAATTGGAACAACTGGAAAATGTGTACCGATTTCAATTGATGGTAATTTGTATGGTTCACAGTCGGATAAATCCTGCAATTCTGATTGTCAAAAAAGTGGTCCATTTTGTGGAGATAATGTCGTTCAAGCTGAATTTGGTGAAGAGTGTGACGGTAGTGCAATATGTTCGATTGCTGGTCTTTCAGGATCTTCCGGAGTAGGAAAACAATTGTGTGGAAACGATTGTCGTTGGTCATATAATTCTTCATTAACTTCACCAATTTTATATTTTAGTTTTGATGATGTAGTAAACAAACAAACTGGATGGAATCCGATTTCAAATAACGTTATTGGAGGATTAAGTTATATTTTGAATAAAGGATCAATCAAAAAAACTTCTGATCTTCTTTATAGCTCCGCATATTGCGTGGGTGAACATATGAGTAATGGGGAATGTCCTGCTCCAACTCCAACCTACGATGTCGCAAAATATAAAGATGCCATGTCTTTTAATGGTATTAAAAATTATTTTATCGTTGATCACAATACTAGTCTAGATTTAAATGAAATTACTTTCGCAACCTGGATTAATGTTGATCCAACTTCAAATGATAGTTGGAATCCGATTTTAAATAAAAATTCACATAAGACTGGGGCTGGTGCAGATAATAGAAATGATAATCATGATCGTGATTTTGCTTTCTATTTTGATTATGACAAAGCAACAGGAAAAATTGTCAAATTGCATATGTATTCTTCGCATCATCAGGAGCCATATGTGACTGGTGGGCCAAATTATCCAATTTTTGGTATTAGCGACGTTACTACCAATTTTTCAGCAGGTGAATGGCACTTTATTGCTGTGACCGTCAACGCAGAAAGAGAAACTAGGTATTATCTTGATAATATCTTACTCAATGCAGGTGGACAACCAATTGTGAATGGCAGTACCACGTTAAAAGCAAACAATAAGTTTCCAATTTGGATTGGACGTGGCGATGATACATACTTCAAAGGTGCGATGGACGAATTAAAACTTTTTGGTCGCGCACTTTCACCAGAAGAAATAACTGATCTCTACAAAAATTCCAAAAATTTCTGTCAGTTAAATAATCTTGTTGGTGTTTCGTCAGCTTCTGCAACGGACGCTACGGCTTCGTGTGGAAATGGTAAAGTAGACGCAAATGAAGCGTGTGATGCCGGTACAAAAAATGGTATTCCGTGTGTTCCAGCGTACAATAAAACATGCTCCTATTGTTTGGAGGGGTGCAAATCTACCAAAGTGGTAAATTCACTTGAATATTGTGGTGATGGAAAAATAAATGGAACTGAAACTTGTGATAGTTCTAGTGATTTGATTTTTTCTAAATCGACCAGCACGTATGCTGTTTGTGAGGCATTGAACCCATTTAATACTTTCTTTCCAGATTACAATGGTTATAATGTTCCAAATTGTTCGGCTGAATATAATCTTACTTTTAATAATAATAGTGAAAGCATTTTTAATGCTAATAAAAATAATTGTAGTGCACTTTCGACAAGTTTAATTAAAAAAATTGGCACAAAAAGTTGTTCAAATAACTGCACTTCGATTGTAGATAAATGTGTTGCGTGTGGTCTTCAAGCCGGCGGTGTAGAAGTGTCTGGTGCTGTGATAAATGTTTTACAACCAAAATCAAACAATCCATTGTTGGCTGATGTTGCCGCAGGTGATCAAGGGACTATCAATTTGATGTATAACAAAAATGGTCAGGCTGCCAATTTAAATCAAGAGAGAGTAGCGTTCCACTATTATGATGAATCATTGGCAAATAATGAATTTATCTTAAAAGCCAACTCAGTTAATCCCGCTCTTCCCGATAATAATGCGGAAATAAACAGTGATCCAACTTGTTCCTCGTCTTCTGAAAGAACCTATAAAATAGCGTTAAATAATGATTGGGCAAATAACCACTTGATTGATTTTCCAGTTTCCAGTGCGGCGGCCGCAATTCTAAATCCAGAAAAATATAATCTGATATTGTCACCGGTAATAAATCAGTCAGTTCAACCGCAAAATATACGTGTGGTGGTGAGTTGGGTGGGAGACGGTATGTTTAATGGTGGTTTCCTTGTACCGGTTGCATCTCCTGGTTATTTTTATAACTATAAAAATATAACTGGAAATTCATTGATTAGAGAAAATAATATACCAAATACTGAAATTTATACCGGAACAGATTATTACAAAGAGCTCGCTCCATCAGCATACGTTTGGAATCATGGATATGTAAAATTGAATAATTCCAGTATCGATTCTTTCACCATAAACAACTCTATTTTCATGGCAACTTCCGCTTATGCTTTCTATGTCCGTGCTCCGAGTGGACAATTAAATGATTTGAAAAATTCTTCTAAATTAAAAGTTGAAATTTATACTCCTGAAATCGATACTAAAGTACGTTACTTTGCTCGTCCTGTTGCCACTTATTATTTAAATGTGGCCATTCCATCTAGTAATCAGGACGCTGAATTTTGGCATGTCTTTAATGTAAATTCAGTTCCTCAAGGTGTTATTTCTACATTAGAAAATAGTATAAAATATATCGGTCGTATTAGTACACAGGTTAAAATGAACTATTAAGTGTCAGAGTCTTTATGAATATCAAAAAATATATTATAATTACATTAGTGGTGGCGATAGTGTTGATTGCACTTGGTAGTTCATATTTTATTTTTAGAAAAAAAGATATTGAACCGCCACAGAAAATAATTTCTCCAGTAGAGCAAGCGGCGATAAAAATGGAAGAGGAAAATAAATATGTTCAGCAGATGAAATCGCTGGATGTCGCACTTGATAAAGCAAGAGAATTGGATACGGATCTGGACGGTCTTACAAATACAGAAGAAAAAAAATTGGGTACTGATCAAAATAAAGTGGATACAGACAGCGACGGGTTAATTGATAGTTCGGAAATAAATGTCCACCACACCAATCCACTAAATGCCGATACAGATGGTGATGGTTTTAAAGATGGAGTTGAGGTTAGAAGTGAATACAATCCATTGGGTCCAGGAAAATTAATAAAATAATTTTTTATAAAAATATATGTTTGATGACCAAATCAGTAAATCTAATCCACCTTCAAATTTACCAACCGAACCAGCCGATATGTTTGCTGGGGTTGAGAAAGATGAATCTTCTTTGGACGTTCCTCCAAAAACTCCAGACGCACTTGGGGCAGGTTTGTTAAAGAAAAAGGATTATTCCGCACCGACTATTACATCTGCTCCAATGTCTGCACCTTCGCTTTATGAAGTGAAACAACCAATATTAGGAAAAATTTTAATGTTTGTCGTTGTAGCTGTATTATTAGGAGCGATTGGATTTGGCGGTTGGTATGCTTATGATAAATTTATTAATAATAATGTTGTCGACAACAATATTCCATCAACCGAAGAACAGACACAGCCGATTGTGGAAACACCCGAATTACCAGTTGTAGAAAAAGTTGTTCCTTTTATTCCAACTTCGACTTTTACTCCTACATCCAGTGATGTTACTACCAAAATGAATAATGATAAAATTCTTTTTGGTGAAGCTGTCGATAGTGATAAAGACGGCTTGGATGATGTGCGAGAAAGAGAATTGGGTACAGATCCATTCAATGCTGACACCGATAAAGATGGTTTGAGTGATGGTGATGAAGTTATTATTTGGAAAACCAACCCTATCAATCCGGATACTGATAGTGACACGTATAAAGATGGAGAAGAGGTACGAAATGGTTACAATCCATTAGGTGCCGGTAAACTTTTTAATGTTCCAGCGGGAGCTAGCACATCTACACTTTCATCTACTTCATCCAAAACTACTGTCGACACAAAAAATAAAAAATAAATTATGTTCGGTAAGC
>Ga0208373_1004465_pt1 | contig 12550 bp, 4 predicted proteins | sample RifOxyC2_FD_184036 | JGI IMG/M metagenome (GOLD analysis project Ga0208373, IMG submission 184036) | Soil microbial communities from Rifle, Colorado - Rifle Oxygen_injection C2 (SPAdes) | ecosystem: Environmental > Terrestrial > Deep subsurface > Rock core/Sediment | place: Rifle, Colorado...
GAGGGAGTACACTTCTGCATTACGGAAAACGTTTTCAAGGTGCAGAAGAAAGGCGCGGAGATGCTCGATCACGCATCGGGAGACTGCACTTCCAACGAAATGACGGCATTTTCCGGGAAAGGGAGCTCGGCAGGCATGGAGTTTAGCGGAGCCGTTGAGGCAAGGCTCCGCGGCAACAGGATTAATCGTTTCAATATCGGGATTCACTGCAGAGGCGAATCGTATATAAGTTCCAGCGAAAACCGGCTCAAAATCCGGAGCATTGGGCTCAAATGCGACGATCAGTCCGGCGGAGAATTTTCAGCTGATGAAATAACAGGTAATCCAGGGGCCACGGGGATAGAAATGATGGGGCTGGCACAGGCGCAGATGGTACGGGTCCGGATCTTGGGAGTGGAAACGGGAGCGAGAATATGGGAAGAGGCCCAGATAGAGATAATAGAGAGCGGGATCCACGCGCATAGGTACGGAGTAGAATGTGCGGGACAGGCGGCCTGTGAGTTCACAGGGAACCGTATCAGCGGGTATGGCGGGGATAAAACCATTGGCGCCTACCTGAGCGGGATGGGGAAGCACCGTTTTTCCGGGAATGAGCTTGTAAATTTTGTTTTGGGGATTTATGCAGGCGGAGAGGTTTATACAGAAGTCAGGAAGAACCGCATAAGGTTTTCCGGAACAGGCATGGAATTCGGGGAGTATGCATCCGGCAGGCTTTTTGACAATTTTATGGAAGGCTCTGCGGGTAGAATTTCGATCGGGGTCGACATTCAGGGGACGTGTCAGATTGTTGCGGAGGGTAATACAGTTGTGCGCAGCGCCGGCGGGATACGCGTAGCGGGAGAAGCCCAGGCCAGGATAGAAAAAAACCGGCTTGTTGTGAAAGAAAAAGGCATAGGATGCGGTCAGCAGTCATCCTGCGAAATTTTCTCCAACCGCATTGAAGGGATCCGCGGGGAAAGAACAATAGGTATAGAAGCTGATGGTGCGAGCGAGACAAGGCTGAGCAGAAACGAACTTCGTTTGCTCAATATCGGGGTTCGCTGCCTTGGGGAGGCGCAGGTTTTCGCTGAGGGTAACGGTATCGGTATCTTTGAGACCGGAATAGCGTTCGACGGACAGTCCAGCGGGAGGCTCACGGGAAACCGCATATTCGGGTATAAAGCCTGCGCCGCAACAGGGATAGAAGTGAACGGGATGGCTGACGTTCAGGCCCAAAGGAACAGCATATCGATGGTTTATACAGGAATAAAAACAGGAGAAGAGGGCCGGTCCCGCATTGAAGAAAACATTCTGAAGGTGCAGGGAAGCGGGATACGTTACAGTGAGCAGGGCGGGGGGGAGGTTCTTTCGAATCAAATAACAGCCGACCGCAGGCATGGGGTAATCGGAATAGGGCTGGAAGGAATGGGAGATATTGCGGTGAGGGAAAACAGGATAAGGGATGCGGAAGTCGGGGTATGCTGCAGCGACCAGATTCACCTGGTGATGGAGAAGAACGAAATGACCGTTCGAGTCAGCGGAGTAGGGTGCGAAGGTAGGGTCACCGCCGAGATATTTTCCAACAGAATCAGAGGAAACCTGGAAACAGCGACAGGATTTGAGATCAAGGGAATGGCCGACGTCCGCATTCATGACAACGAACTGAGAGACCTTTTTGTCGGAGTCCGTTGCGATGAAAATTCCCAGGTTGATGTATCCGGGAACACTCTGCGCATCAGCCGCGCCGGGCTGCAATGCGACAGTCAGGCGGTAGTGACAGCGCTTCTTAACAGAATAGAGGGAAGGGGAAAGAACCAGAGCACCGGAATCCATGTTTCCGGATTTGCCTGTGTCCAGCTCCGCAAGAACGAGATTCTTTCCGTAGGAACGGGTGTCAGGGTAAGCGAGGAATCCCAGGCCGGCATAGAAGAGAACCGGCTGCTGGTGAGCGAAGCCGGCATCCGGTGCTCGGACCAGGCGGAGGCGACTCTGCTCTCCAACAGGATCAGTATCGGTTCTCCGGAAACGATGCGTTCGGTCGGGATAGAGTTTTTGGGGATCGGGGGTATCAGGGCCCGGAGGAATTCTCTGCGCCGCTGCGTCATAGGGATAAGGCTGAAAGGCGAAATTCAGGCCGTGCTTGAAGAAAACAGCCTTTCGATCATCCGTTCCGGGATAGAATGCGGCGAAGGGGTTACCGGGGAGATATTTAAAAATACCGTTTCCGGCCAGAGGAGGGAAGGCAGTACGGGAATCGAAGTGGAGGGAGGCGGCGAGATCACGGCAGAAAAGAACGTTCTGATCGAACTTGAGGTCGGCATGCGTTTTGGAGGCGCCGTCCGAGTTAAAAGCGGCAATAACAGACTGAAAGTGCTCCAGCTCGGTATCATAATCGGGGAGCGGGCCTCAGGAGAAATTTACGGCAACAGTATCAAAGGCTATGCAGCGGCCCGGGCCACCGGGATCGAGATTGAGGGGACCGCAGACGTAAAGATTGTCGAAAACGTCATGGAAGTCATGGCTCTGGGGATCCGTGCAGTTGAGGAATCCGTGGCGGAAATAATTCATAACAGAATGCGGGTGGCAGTGTGCGGTATAGAATGTGAGGATCAGTCTTCGGGGCGTATTTCGTCCAACGATATCCGGGGGATCCGGCCGCGGGCCGCCCTCGGGATAAACGTGAAAAGTTATTCCGAATTCCGCATCGACGAAAACCGGCTGTTTAATCTGGATACGGGAATCTGCTGCGACGGAGAGACGCTGGTTCATGCCGAAAGCAACCGTATACACGCAGGGAACAGGGGAATAGAGTGCTCCGGGCAGATGACGGGACGTTTCAGTAAGAACACCATACGCGGGCTGAAGAAAGGAGAGGCCTCGGGGATGGAGCTGGAAGGCCTGGCGGCAGTCGAGGTTGTTGAAAATGTTTTCACGGGAATGGGTTCAGGAATCGTCGTATCCGGAGAAGTCCGTTTTAATATTATAAGCAATCAGTTCAGGATATACGGAGACGGGATCATATGCAGGAACAGAGCCGCTGGAACGGCCGGGTCCAATATCCTGCGGATATGCGGCAAAGGGATGAATGCGGGAATGGTGCTCCAGGATGAAGCGGAGGTTTCGATAAATAATAATCTGATAAAAGGGGCGGATACCGGAATACGGGGCGAGGGAGAAAGCCTGATCCGGTTTGAAAAAAATATCGTGGAAGTGAATCGCCGCGGCGCAGAATTTTTGCAGAGCAGCAGCAGCAGGGTCATTTCAAACAGACTGAAAGGGAAAAAGGGACTTAAGACCGTCGGCATCGAACTTCAGGGCCTCGCGAATGTAACGATGAGCGAAAACAAGCTGGAGGGTTTGAGCCAGGGCGTTCAAGCCGGAGGAGAGTCTTATGCGAAGATAACAAAGAATTTTTTTCTTGTCAGGGAACGGGGGATAGAAGGAGAGGATCATTCCCGCACCGAGATACTCGAAAACCTGATCCGCGGAATGGCAGGAAGCAATCTGACCGGAGTGGAGATGCACGACGCCTCGGAAGCTCTGATTGAGAAAAACAGTATGGAACGGATGGCCGCCGGTTTCCGCTGCGGCGACGAAACTCATGTCCGGATTGCGCATAACCGCGCCCGAGTCTCGGCGGTCGGTTTCGAATTGCGGGAACATGTTTCCGGGGAGCTGGTTTCCAACCGCATCGAGAGTATCCCGCGTTTCAAGGCGATCGGGGCGGAGATAAAAAACTTTGCCGATATTCTTGTCAAGGACAATGATCTGGTTTATTTGGCGCTGGGCCTGCGCGCCAGCGACGAAGCGCATGTAAAGGCCGAAGAGAACAGAATGAATATACTGCAAAACGGAATAAAATGCGAAAACCAGGCCAGCGGCGTTTTCAGAGCCAACAGAATAAGCGGAACCGGGTCGGAAAAGAGCATAGGCATTGAAGCGCAGGGGAGTTCCGCGGTACAGATAGAAAAGAATGTGATTTTGCGGACCGGCACGGGGATCTGCGGAACGGAGGAGAGTCTGCTGGATATCACCGGAAACAGGGTCGATGCCGTTATCATTGGTATCCAGTGCGGCGCCCGGAGTTCCGGCAGAGTCTCGGGAAATACCGTTTCCGGAAAAACAGGAGCGAAGTCTGTCGGTATCGATATAGAAGGGCTGAGTCAGATGCTGATCGAAAACAACGACCTTTCCAGGATAGACATAGGAATACGTTGTGTGGAGGAATCCCATGCGCGCCTGGCAGGAAACAGAATAAAGGCCCGGGATACCGGTATAAAGTGGGAGGACCAGTCTTCCGGCGAAATCCGCGCCAGCAGCATCGAGGGCGCCAGCCGGCGAAAGACGACCGGGATCGCCGTGCTGGACGATTGCGAGGTGCTCATTCAGAACAATAAAATAGCGACGTCGTTTATCGGGATACTGTGCGATGAAGGGAGCGTCTGCAGCGTTGTGGATAACGGGATCTCTTCCGGTGAGGGGATTGCCCTGGACGGAACCAGTGAAGGCGATATCCGGGGAAACACGATTTCAGGCCGTTTTGTCGGCATCGGGATAAAAGGGCACAGCCGGGGTTCCGTAGCGGGAAACAGGATCACAGGAATCAGTCAGGGGATCGGCCTGAGCGTCAGGGAAATGGGAGAAGGTGAGATTCTTCGCAACAAAGTATCGGAATTCCAGACCGCCGTTCTTCTTGATGACGATGCGCTGGCGGTGCTCCGGGAGAATGAATTCAGAACGTGCCTGACCGGGATCAGAAGCCATCCCGATACACAGCTTATCATGGAAAAAAACATATTTCAGTGCGATACGGAGCAGGTAGTGGACAGGCCTCTGCCGGAGGAATCCGGAACCGGGGTTCCGGAGACCGGCAGACAGAAACTGCAGAATTTTGTTCTGTCGAGCCAGGACTATCCGTTGTTCAGGCAGATCTACGGCGCTCTCTATAATATAGGACGGAACGTCAGCGGGTTCTCCTTCTGGAAAACGCGCGGGCTCCGCAGTATATACCTGCGCCGCGGGATGGCGGGCAGGGAGTGGCGCCCCGGGGCCAGCGATATCGATTATTTTTTCGTTCTTGACGATATGGATCCGGAGCGGGAAGCGGTGCTGGTCGACGAAATCGGGAAAGAATACGGGAAACTGAAAAGAATCGTTCCTTTTCTGGGGGAGATACAGCTCTCCTCACCGCAGGAACTTGAGAACTATTTACGGCATGGCGACATAAGGGCGTGGGAAGCTCCCTCTAACTGGAAACAGCTCTACGGGGAAGCGATGCCCTCCGTAGAATATGAATTTGAAAAAAAGAAGTTCCAATTTGATCTGATAACCGATATGCTCAATTCATGGCGGCTGATCAACGATGCTTTTTTTTATCCGCATCTCTACAGGGACCGGGATTACAGAATTCTGAAAGGGCTTATAGATATTCTCAAGCAGAGAGCGTATCTAAAGGGCCGGAAAAAGATTTTCAAAAACCGAAGGGAAGTCCTGGCCTATGCGGAAAAGCATTCGGAAGAAGAATGGCTCGGCGGGATAAGCCGGTTCTGGCAGAGAAAGGAGAGAATGGAAGAAGAGACCTGCAGTAGGTTCTTTCTGGCTGCGCTGAACCTTCTTGACGACTGCGCGGGAGAAATCCGCAGAGAGATGGAGGACTCCCGGCCTGACCGTTCCGGCTCCAGGTTCCGGATAAAACCCCTGGAAAAGAGATTTTTGAAGAGCGCCGGCACTTCCGGAGACTGGGCGGAATTTTCTGCCGGCGTAAAAAACCTGTGCGGAGAGCGGATCAGGAGCCTGGTGCTGGATTCTCCGGGTCTTTTGTATGTCATTCTGAAACGGGAGGCGCTGGAAGAAGCTTTTTTGGGTTCGTTCAGGGAGATTGCCGCCGGGTGGAGGAGGGAAGCCTATCTGAAAGAAACGCCGCTGTTTTTATTGACAGAGAATATTTTTTGGGGAGCGTCTCTTTCTCTGCATCTTGAGAATCCGTTTAACTGGATGAAACGGATCCCTGAGGAAGGAGATCTGCAGATAGTCTGCGGTGGAGAGAAGAGCTGTCAGAGCAATCTGGATATCCGGTTTTTTCCGCCGGACGAAGAGACGCTCTTTCATCTGATCAGGGAGGGGGTCACGCTGCTGACAGTATCCTCCCGGATGGCCGGGGCTATGCATGCGCCTGATAACAGGAAGTTTCTGTACCAAACCACCCTTAATAAGGTTCTCGGGTTGTCTCTGGCCCTGGGAAAAAAGGTCATCGTTCCTCCTTTCACGGAGATTCTTCTTAAGGAATACGCCCGCTGCCGGGCACCGGGGCACGAACGGCTGAATCGGCTGACCAAAATCATTTCTGATCCTGCTGATTTCTCTGCCGCCGCTGCAGGAAAGGAATTTCTAGATATTCTTATAGAAAGAGTCAGAGAATTGAACCGGCTGCTGTGATTACCCGGCGGATAGGCGCAGCGTTCTTCAAGCGCGGAATTCGCCCGCGCCCGCAGTTTCAGGGAAAGGCAGTTGGACGGGATGCCGGCTCAAGTAAGTGAGCATCCCGGGAATCATTTTGAGTTTAAGAACCTAGCCAGTTCCTCAGCCGCACCCCTTATGCCCGATTCTGCAGCAAACCGGCATAATCTTTCGTGCCTGATCAGCCTGTCCGAATAGGTGTTCCGGCCGTTTTCTGTTTTCCATAAAGTCTGATGCAGCGGTTCTCTTATAGAAAAATCCCCGGGATGTTCTGCCAGATGCGTTCTGAAGGGGATGTCGAAGGGAGGCGGAACGGAGATCGAACGTATATAGCGGCGGTTTATCTTTATGAATCTCAATGTTTTGGCAAAATCTTCTTTCTCTTCGCTCGGGAAACCTACCCTGAAAGAGACGTTCATGAAAATCCCCGCATTGAAAGCGTCGCGTATTATTCTTTCGGCATCTTCAATGAGGAAACGCCGTCCCAGGCGGTCAAGGACGCGCTGGGACCCGCTCACCACGCCCATGTAGAGGTATCTGCAGCCAGCCAGTTTCATTTTCAAAAGCAGTTCTTCCGATAATTCCGGATGAGGTACGACAGTGGCAGACCATGTGATATCAGGCAAAGCGGATCCGGTTTTACCGCCGCTTAAAAAACAATGACGGATCATCCGTTCGCAGAAATTGGCGAGGATATCCGTATTTCCGTTTATCAGAGGGTCATAAAAGAAAAAGCGCCGGATGCCTGTTTTTTCAGCCAGATTCCTGAGCATGAAAAAAATCCGTCTTCCGCTCATGGATCTGTAATCCTTCCAGGGCGGCAAGAGATAACAGTTTACGCAGTTGAAGATGCATCCCCTGCTGGATACGACCGGCAAAAATGGGGTGTCTCCGTAAAGCCGTTCGGGGAAGATGGAAAAATCGGGGTCGGGGAGTCTGTCCATATTACAGACGCCTGCCCGATCGCCCGTATCTGCGATGCGGCCTTTATCCCTGAAGATAACGCCGGTCAGTTGCCCTGGCTTTTTTTTGCCTTTCAGATAATCGAGAAAATCCGGAAAACTCTTTTCTCCTTCGCCGGTAATCACCGCGTCGACATCTCCGGTTTTTAAAAATGAATCGGGGGCTCTCTTTCTGGTGCAGAGGTATCCTCCCAGAATAATCTTTATCCCCGCCTTTTTCTTCCTGATTCTTGAGGCGAGTTCAAGGCTGAAAAGCAGCGAAGAGGAGTTTACAGAAAAGCCCGCCGCTCCGGCGCCGGACTCAGTAATCCCGCACGCAATCCTTTCCAAAAACCGGGAATACCGCTGAACCATCTTTTGGACTGCTGATTTGTCTTCCCATTTTTGAAAATTTTCCACGTTCCACATTTTCCTGCCGGCAGTTCTGATCCTTTTATAAAACTCTCTGTTGACATCAAATATTTCTACGCTATGCCCCTTTTTCGTAAGAACAGCGGCAAGAAGCGCTAAACCAAGCGGGGGATTGCTCACTCCCCAGCCAGGAGCCTGAATCAAAGCAACTTTCATGCGGAATGCCTTCCGCGCGCCAGAGATCTTTCAAATTTTTTCTTGTAAAGAACCGCGCGCTTCTTATCTTTTTTATGTTCGAAATACTTCGCCAGATTGAGCCACCGATAGGCCTGGCCCATAGCACCGCTTGTGCCTGTGTGAATTCCGAGGAAAGAAGCGTAATCGCAGAATCGCCTGAACCGGTCCAGTCTAAGAGGATAAGTGTTCCTGCCGTCGCGCGTCTGCCAGTAAATCATGTGCGGGCCGGGCGAGATTCCGAAAAGTTCCGGCCGGCGGCTTAAAAAGGTACCAGGGTCGATTGAACAGCAGGTTTCGCTCGGAGTGGCCGCATTCAGGTAGGGAAATACTCTTTTTAAAAACCGCAGAGTCGCCCTGAAGTCCTCCTCTGTTTCTCCCGGAAATCCCACTATGAATCCGGATGTCGTGTAGATGCCGAGATTATGTGTGTCTTTCAGCACCCTTTCGGCGGTTTCGGGCGTGAAGTTTTTTCCCATGCTCTTAAGTATTCTTTCCGAGCCGCTCTCCAGCCCGTAGCTCAGGAACCTGCAGCCGGCCCGGAACATCTTTCGGAGAAGCGTGCCCGTCATCTCATCGCTGACAAAAGCTTCGCCGCCCCAGGAGAGCCTGCGGAAACGCGGGTCTTTTTTCTTTTCGGCGATCATAAGATCGCAGAACTTTCCCAGCTCTTCCGGGTCGCCGTTTATTATGGAATCGGCGAAGTAGAGGCTGCGGATCCCTGTGTGTCTTTTCAGCTGATATTTCAGTTCCCGGATGAGGTATCCGGCCGTCTTTCTGCGAAACCTCTTCCAGTAGAACCCGACGTTGCAGAAGACGCATCGGCTGGGACAGCCCCTGCTCGTGGAAACCGGAAGGGTTTCGGGAGATTCGTAAGCAGTAAAGTCTAACCCGGTAAAATCCGGAAACGGGAGACTGTCGAGCTTTTCTATCTCGGGGCGCGGTCCCCCTTCGAGAGTCCGTCCGCCTTTCTTCAGCACCGTTCCGGGGATTCGTTCCCTTTTTCCTTCCTCCAGCGTCTTCAGAAGATCAAGAAGTGAGGCTTCGCCCTCTCCCATCACAAGAGCATCGATATGTTCTTTCTCAATCAATTCGTATCCCGCCCGGCCGTGAAAACACTCGGGCCCTCCGAAAATGATATATGTGCCCTTCTTTCTTTCTTTGATCCTTTTCGCAAGTTCCGAACTCATCAGCATTGAGCTGAATTGAACCGAAAAACCGGCCGCATCAGGAGAAAAGGCAAGGATTTCATTTATAGCCCCTTCGATCTCTTTCCTGTATTTTTCGAAAAGTTCTGATACAAATTCCTGCTCCATCCATGAAACGGCGCTCTCGGGATTCCATTCCCCGTTACATCTGCCGGCAACGGCGTGATACAAGCCGCTGTTCAGGTCGAAAATTTTAGTTTCATGGCCGGCTTTCCTTAATACCGCTGAAAGCGAAGCCGGCGCCAGAGGCGGGAATTTTTTCTGCCAGTGCGGCGCCTGAATGAGAGCGATCCTCATGGAAATTTCCTCAAACTGTCTGGCCCAGGGAATTCACCCTTTGAGCCGGGCTCAAAAAATACTGAACAGCTGACATTAGAATAAATATTATAACAAATAGGACCGTCACAAAAGCGGAGTCGTGCCGCCAACGGCACTCATATGATTCTTGTTTCGACTCCCCCAGCGCGGCAGGTTGATTAATTTAATATAATAAAATAACATAATGAAAATTAACAGCTGGGAGCAAGCCGCCATGAAGAATAAAAACGTCATCCCGGCAGTATGCGGGAAAATCTCATGAAAAAAATTCTTGTGATTTCACTGGGCATAGAAAGCGGCAATAATGGACAAAACAGCGGTCTTCTTTCCATGATCGGAGCCCTTCGGAAAAATGGGTATGACATGGATTTTTTCTCGGCTCTGCGGCCATCTCATCCGGAAAGCGAGGATGATTTTTTTCTCAAAGAGCAGGTCATGCTGATTACTGAACTTAAGAGGGATCTCTTTGAAAAGGAATATCGGGCGGTCATATTTACCTCACAGCATCTCCTGGGACAGTATTACGCTCTGGTCAGGGATCTTCATCGTTCCCGGCTGATTTTTTTGTCGGCCGGACCCAGGATAGAACCTGAAGTTCATTTCGATTACACAGGTGTCTGGGATGATACCTCCGGTCTGCTTGGATTTCTTGGAGATCAGGAACAGGAGAAGAAGAGATTGGTCAGTATCGTCATGCTCACGTTTAATCAGCTGAACCTGACAAAACAGACTCTTGAAAGCCTGGACAGGACTGCAGAGGGCCCTTTTGAACTGATTTTAGTCGACAACGGATCCACGGACGGGACTCGGAAATATCTCCAGGCCCTGGAGAAGGAGAGGACGGATGTAAGGGTCATTTTAAACGAAAAGAACCTGGGTTTTTCCAAGGCGAATAACCAGGGAATCTGCATCGCATCGGGAGAGGATATCGTCCTTCTGAACAACGATGTGGTGATGACCCGGGGCTGGCTCTCCGGTCTTCGTGCCTGTATGGACAGCGATCCCAGAATTGGGCTGGCGGCCCCCATGGCAAACGTGGCGGCAGGAGTGCAGAAGGTTTTTGCTCCCGAATACAATGTTAAGAATTATCTGGAGAAATTTGCTATGGCCTGGAAAATACAGCATGCCGGCGAGTGGATCGACGCCAACCGCGTCAACGCTTTTTGTATTCTTGTCCGGAAAGAAGTGTTTGAAAAGGTCGGATTTCTGGATGAAGAATTCGGCCCTGGCGGATACGAGGATTATGATTTCTGTCTGCGGGCCAGACAGAGAGGCTACAGGATCCTTTTGGTGAAGAGCGTCTATATCCATCATGTCGGCGGACAGGGGTACGGGCCCAATAACCTGAACTATAATGAACTCAGGGCAAAAAACCTCAAGCTCCTTATAGATAAATGGTGTCATAAGGCCCTGAAGATAATGGACCGGCTGCCGGACGGTCTTTGAAGGCAGGAAACCCATGAGAGAAAACAGGAAGAGGCTGCTTTTTATCACCTCGCACATCCGCAAGGAGAGAGAAAACTGGCATGTACTGATCCTGCGTGCGCTTGAATCGGCGTATGACATCTCTCTTCTCCTGATCCATACAATTTTTATAGATGAAGAGATTCTTCAGAATATCAAAAGTCTGGGCATAGAAATAATTTCCATCAGGAAGGCGGAAAATCTGGGGATAAAGGAAAAAAAGATGAACGAGATTTTTGCCGTCCCTTATGACCTGATCCTCTTCGATAACTATTATACGGCCAAGTACTACCTTCCATATCTGGCCATATATGCGCCGGCTGCATCATACGTGCTGTTCAGCAAAAAGTCACGGCTTCTTTCACTGTTCGGGCTCAGTAAGAGGGAGATGAAAACATCTCTTAAGGAAAACCTGGGCTCGCAGATAGAATCGGCTATGGATCTGGAAGTACCGGTTTATCATTACATGGATCTGGTGATCATGGAAAAAAGGACGGGAGTAGAAGAGATCGTGAGTGAAGTGCCCGGCACCCCGATGGAGTTTCTTCCTGTTTATAAAGAAGGGGAAAATGAAAAAGACCTCTCGAGAGAATTCGCTGATATTTTCTCACGTGCCATAGTGAAGAGAAAAAGAGAGGTTCACGGGACTGTTGAAATTTCCGTTATGGAAGGAAAAGTCTCAAGGGGTGAATGGGAGGAATATCACGACTACAGGGAGACGGATGAGGAACTGCGGCTGAAAACTACTTTTTTTGAAAGGGAAAAGGACCGTTCTCTTATTGCCGGATTCAACCGGATGCTGAAGAAATGCCGGGCGGATCAACTTTTTGTTTCCTTAAGCGATTATCTGATACCTCCCGGTACGATCCAGAACCTGCAATTCTGCCTCGAAACGCACCCCAAACTGGCGCTTGTGTTCCCCAGCACAAACGAAGAAACCGTTGCTCCCTCCAGCCACTCCGACGTTAAGAATTTCCAGATATTTCTCAAAAAACACTTTGCAGGTAATTTCGCGCAGTGGGACGAAGCCAAGGCCGTCCGCAATCTCTGCTTCCTGGTCAAGAGAACCGTTTTCGACAGAGTCGGCGAGCTCGATGAAAGGCTGGAAAACACCGGCATGGCGCTGATGGATTTTTCATACAGGCTTTTTCAGGCAGGGCACAGGATGAAACTGATGAAGGAATCCTTCGCTTATAATACTTATTACGCAAAGCAGTCCGTAAAAGAAAAAGAGGAGAAAATCCCGGAGAAGAGCGAGGAACGGGACAAACTGCTGCTCATGGAAAAATGGGGAAAGAACGGCTCTCTCTTTCTCGAATCCGTCGATGATGACGCCAGCCCCGCGGGAACGCATCCGTAGGACTCAGACGCCGGGATCGGCTCTCAGCTGAGATTGAAATCGTATGCCGAAAAACGAAAGTGAGGGAAAGAAGATTCTGCGTCAGGCGGAGAATGCCCGGCTCAATGAGCAGGAAGTTCAGCAGAGAAGGCTGATCCTTTCCTCTCTGCCCAGGTACGTGACGATAGGGAGCCATTTTGCCTGCAACGCCCGCTGCATCTTCTGCCTCGGCGGCGACT
>Ga0208373_1004472_pt1 | contig 12538 bp, 11 predicted proteins | sample RifOxyC2_FD_184036 | JGI IMG/M metagenome (GOLD analysis project Ga0208373, IMG submission 184036) | Soil microbial communities from Rifle, Colorado - Rifle Oxygen_injection C2 (SPAdes) | ecosystem: Environmental > Terrestrial > Deep subsurface > Rock core/Sediment | place: Rifle, Colorado...
ATCACAAGACAAATAAATCAATTTTTTGGGCTTAACGGCCAGAACGCGTTCAATGATCGCCACGCCAAGACCGGCGCGCGGCGGATCAAAAATAACCGTTGAATCGGTCGTTAAAATATCAACATTCATATCAGCGTCGCCGCTTTCGATTCGGCAATTGGCAATCTTATTTTTCTTAATATTCTCGGCCGCGTCCGCGCTCGCATCCGCATTACTTTCCACCAAAACGCATTGAGCAAATTTTTTGTTCAACGGCAAACTAATCGCTCCCACGCCGGCGAAAAAATCCAGCACTGCCGTCTCGCCCTTCACCCAGTCGGCCATATCGCTAACGGCCATTTCAAAGATCGGCACATTAATTTGAAAAAAGCTTAGCAAGCCGAACCGGAGCGGCGTGCCGTTGATTTCCTCAACCAAATAATCTTGTCCATACGACTTGATCAACAGCGGCATATCTTCTCCCACATATACGGACAATCCGACCAAGCCATTTTCAAGCTTGAACGCCGGCAACTTCACCTTGTCCGAACGCACGAACAGCGCCGCGACCACCTCCCCTTTGCGATTGCCGCGAAAAATTACCTTGTGCAAATCAGTAATACCCACCTTACTCTGATTCAACCAATCAAAGAGTGCGCTCGCCGCGCGACTGATGTTTGCTTCGCCCAGCTCGCAAACATCAATAGCCTTCAAATTGTGACTGCGACGTTCAAACAGAGCATAACGGATTCTACCGACCTGCCCTGAGCTTGTCGAAGGACCGCCTTCCTGAACAAAGTTATATTCCATTTTGTTGCGGTAACCGAGCTCGCGCTCGTCATGCGCGATTTCCAGCTTTGGCGGCTCAAACTTCCCTAGCCGGCGGTATGTTTCCTGTGCAATTTCCACTTTATATTTATTTTCCGCCGTGGAGCTCATGTTCTGCCAAGGCGAACACAAAGCAAAATGCTTTTCCACCGGTTCGATTCGCTCCGGCGACTTTTCCACCACTGTCTTAACAACGCCCTCGCAAAACCCCTTGCCCTTCTTCGTTATCTCCACCTCGACCAACTCCCCCGGCAGCCCTCCCCAAACAAAAAACACTTGGCCGTCTTTTCTCGCCAGTGCCTGTCCGCCGAATATCAGTTTTTCTATTTTTAGTTGCACATTTTTTCTATTTGTCCTCTATGTCTTATTTGTCCTATCTTTCCCCTTCGTCTTGTTCGCAATTACGATCAACGCATGGACGTCCTGATACCCCGCAAAATCTTTCTTTATATTTTTCTCAAACAACTTTTTCAAAAAACCATATTCCCGACTCCGGCTAATTTTTTCTTTTCTAACAATCCGCCTTGTATATTCATCAATCACGAACGACGGCATATCCAGCGCGTAATTCAAGATGCTGTCCGCTGTTTCCGGCCCCACGCCCTTTTGCGCCAGCAACATTTTTCGCAAGTCAGCCATGTCCATCCTCATCGCCTTTTTCACCCCGCCGATTTCTTCAAAAAATTTCGCAATTTCCAAAAGATATTTACTTTTCGTATTATAGAACCCCGCCGCTCTTATCATTTGTCCCAGTCTTGCCCTATTCCGTCCCATTTGTCTTATCCCCACCAGCGAGCATCGCCCTTGCTTTTTCAGTTCCTCCATCGCTTTCGCCACATTACGCCAGTTGGTATTCTGCGTCAATATGGAGCCGATGATCACCTCCTCCCGCTCGCATAATTTCTTTGGCCGCTTACACCAAAGTCGCCACTGCCCAGCCGGTTGCCCGTGTTTTTTTCGCAGCCGCTTATACAGTTCTCTTATTTTATTCCCACCTTTTATATTAGTCATATCCCGTCATATTTTGTCTTATTTCATTCTATAGCGCCCCTACCATTTACGCTTATTTTGCAACATACACCGCCATTAATCCCGCACCAAATTGACAACATCACATTAAACTGCTATTATTTACAGTTCGCACATTGATCTTTTCAAGGAGGAATGACCATGAAAATCGGCATCTTCGGACTACCGAACAGCGGCAAAAGCCAATTCCGGCGCTGGCTGGTCACAAAACTGCGTGCCGCCGGAATTAACGCAGAACACTGGGACGCAGATTGTTTTGCACAAGCTCGTTTCGAAGCAGACAAGGACATGCGCAAACCGGACGAAAATTCAAACATCGTTTGGCTGATCGAAGACGTCCGAGGTACAACCGAACACAAGGAAATCACCTCGCCCGGCGAAAAGCACGGCGCGTGGAAGCCTCTTTCATACTACGACCTCATCATCTATCTTGATCCCGACTGGCCGATCTATGCCAGCTTTTGGGTTTCTCGGGCGCTGCAGTGGAAAAAAACCGGAGCAGGCAATTGGCAACGCGAGTCCGGCTGGAAGGACATGGATGACGAGGACAAGATCGTCAGCCATGTGCGATATTATTTGGAAGGTCGCCAGAAGTGGCAAAACGAAGACAACCAATTGCTAACTCAAGCCAACTACACGCCCCCAACCCTTATGGTCAAACCAACATGGAATAATGCCGGCGCCTTGTGCTGGAATCTGGAACTGTATGACATTCTCGTCTTGATCCACGCGCACAATGATCGTCAAACTTAGAAAGCTCACGCCGCCTCTCAATCGAGAGGGGGCTTTTTTTTAGTTTAGTTTACACACCAGAACTTTCTATTTCTCGTCTATGTGCTTGTAATAACTTCAATTGATTGAACAATCCGTCCAGCGCAAAATTTTGATCCGCTTTGTTGCGATTGACATAAAGGTATCGCAAGCAAAACGACAAACTGCGTTCAAGTACCCCGAACTTAATCGCATCAAACAAACATCTTCTTTCCAAATCGGTCAATCGTCGTTTTTTTTCGTAACCGGAAATCAAGGCGCGGAAATTCTCATCGCTCCACTTATTCCAGTCGTTGACAAAGCACCAACCGCGACACGCTTGGCCGAGATCAAGAATCAAATGTCCGTAATACGTTCGATCGAAATCAACGATTGCCATGATTTTATTTTTGCTCCAAAGCACATGCCGCCTTCCCAAATCCTCGTGAATCATGCCGCGCGGCAGAGTATTCGGAAAAACCAAAGAATTAATTTCTTTTTCGAATTTATCAATAAATGCCTTTTTATTTTTAAAATCGCTGGCCAAAATCGCCGTTTTCTTTTTCAAAAACAGCCTTTTTGTAGCGGGAGCATCAAAGACATGCGTCCGTTTTTCTTTTGTTTGGTATCCCTGGATTAATCTGTGGAACCGCCCTAAAACCTCACCAAATTTTTTCACTTCGGCCACTGTCGGCGACAGCTTTGCCGTCGCCCCGCAAAACGCACGTAAATAGCCAAAGTGGTTTTTCCATGACAAAATTTCGTTTCCGCCCCCATCTTTTACCGGCGCCAGCGCAGGAAAGCTTTTACTCTTCAAATATCGTAACAATTCTATTTCCGCAGCGATCTCGTCTCGACTTCGCGACCTTGGACCAGACGGCGAAAGCCGCAATATGTATTTATTTTCCTTGGAGGTTAATATGAAAGAAAAATTACCGCTTGTTTTAAGCGGCTCAATTTTTTCTATCCGTCCGAGTTTATAATTACCAATAATCTTTTCGACTGGGATTTTCATAACGTTGTTATCGGTCTCGCCTGCACCACATATATTTTTCCGCCCTCCACCGCCCACTCAACATCGCACGGAAACTTATAATGCCTTTCTATCGCCCCGCAAATCGCGCTTAGTTCACCAATCTGTTTTTCCGTTAATTTTTGTTTGCCTTGCAAACTTTTCAGCACCGCCTTCCAGCCGCTCCCGCCCTTACCATCGCATCCAATCATTTTTTTCTGCTCGTTGACATTGATATCCATTATATCGAAGCTAATTACTCTCCCGCCTTTTCGCTTGTTCTTCCTTGCGATTGCGACTTTTGACTTTGGACTTTGGACTTTGGACTTTCTCACTACATATGCATCCGGCGTAACACTCCCTCCCACCAACGCCTCTCCCAATCCCCACACCGCTTCATGAATCATCTGACTCTTATCTTTCGTCACCGGATGGACGGTAAAGCTAACACCCGCCACTTCCGCTTCCACCATTTTTTGAACAACGACGGCCACGGAAACCTTGGTTTTCAGCAAGCCTTTTTCATTGCGATAAACGATCGCCCGCGACGTGAAGAGTGATGCCCAACATTTTTTTATTGATTCCAACAAATTTTCCTTTTCCACATTCAAATAACTTTCCAGCTCGCCCGCCCACGACGCGCTTTTCGAATCCTCCGCCGTGGCTGATGAACGCACCGCCACCCGCCCCAGCTTCAATCGTTTATATTCCGCGAAAATTAACTGCGCCAAATCATCCGGAAAATCCGCTTTTGCGATTAATCCGTGTATTATTTGTGACGCATTGTCAATCGAATTAACATCCGCGTAATTAACTTGGTCAAGTTGTGCCATCACTTCCTGCGTCAGATCCGTTTCTTCGAAGAACTTTTCAAACGCCGGCGCGAGAACCACAAAACCGGGCGGCACCGGAATGCCCGCCCTTAACATTTCACCCAGCGAAGCGCCTTTGCCGCCGGCGATGGTGACGTCGGATTTGCTTAAATTTTGAAAACTCTTGACGAACATTTTAAAAATGATTATTTCTCGGATCGAATTTTCTTCGCTTCTCCGTCAACGTCAAATCAGCCGCTGCTTTTGGCGTATTTTTAATAAATGTATTACCAAAAATTTTCAGATTCTTTCTTGTCCGCAAATAAAGTTTGCGCCAATCATGACCAAAAATTTCTCGATAACGCCAATAATACATCAACACCGCCTTATCCACTTTGGCCAGAGCCGACAATCTTTCCACGAACTTGTATTGTCGGTCGCGCACTATCGCAATTTGACCAATCAATTGCTCCATGTTCGCCACAAGATTGAGCGGCCGACCATCACGTTCAATATAAACATATTCGGCGAGCTGGCCGATATTCGCGCTGGTTTTATATCGGCCAAAAACGGTTTTCTTGTATTTGAACGGGCGAATCAACGAATAAGCGCGAACGCGAGAAAAATTATTTGATTTCGCCACTGGCCAAACAGCCACCGGCTTTTGATTGAAATAATCATTGATCAACAGAAAATAATTTTTGCCCTGATATTTAACTTTGAACGGGCCGTAAATATCAGATCCGAGCGTGGCAAAAACATCGTAGTACCACGTCCAATTCAAACCGAATAAAGCGGTTTTCAATCGGTTGATCGTCAGCCGATTTGATGCGTCAATTTTCAACCAATTCAGCTTCATCGCTTGCCTCACCTTTTCCGTCCCCCATTCTTTCTTCAACTTAAATTCCGCGAGCGCGAGCATTTCTTCAAAAAATTTCACGCGCTCCGCAAACGAAACGTTTTGAATGTTAAATTTGGAGCCGACTTTGAATCCAATACAAGCGAAATTCACCAACAAATCGTAAATCTGATCAGAACTGTCGAAAAATTTACTAAGCGCGCTCTGTTCTATTTCTCGCCTTTGTAAGCGCTGATAACGATTATAAAAATCAAATAAAAAATTGGCGTCAAAATACGCCAAAAGCTGTCCGGGCGTTAGCGGCCAAAATTCCGCCGTGGCGACTCCGCCTAAATCTTTCGCCGTTTGATTGATGAATTTCGCCAACCTACTCATACACAATGCCTTTTCGCGCATCAAGTGTAACCGTCTGACCAGTTTTTAATTTTTTAGTCGCCTCCTTGGTGCCGACCAAACACGGCACGCCAAGCTCGCGCGCGATGATTGCGGCGTGACACGTAATGCCGCCGATATCGGTAATGATACCAACCGCTTTCATCATCGCCGGCACATAGGCCGGATTTGTCATTGTCGCCACGAGAATACTGCCGGACTTAAACTTAGCAATATCAGCCGGTTTCTTTATCACAAACACAATCGCCGTTATCTCGCCCTGATTCGCCACTGTGCCTTTTAACAAAACTTTTGGCATAAATTTCTTCCAAATTTCTCCTCAATTTCTTTTAAATTTTACTTGTGCTCTTCTCTCCGTTGCTTTTTCCTCTCCACATCTCTCAAAAGCGCCGCCTCCCACGCCAAATCAAACAACGACTTCAGCGTATTCGCGATCTCTTTGTCCTTGATCAACACCGCGGACAACTTTGTGCCAAGTGAGGCCAGCCGAATATAGTCGCCGTAAAAAGCAATGTCGCTGTTGAACGGAAATCCTTTTTCATCAACCTTCACGCGCGTGCCGTCGGTCGAACTGCGAAGCTCGCCGGCTGCATAGTTGTACAAAACTTTCGTGCGCACTTTTTTCCTCAATCGAAACTGCCGATACTGCTCGCGCTCCGGCTCGGAAAATATTTTTTCCAACAAATCTTTGTTATAAAGCATGCGCGACGGTTCGTCCTTGTTGCCGCTAACGCGCATGAATTCGTCAATGCAGTTCAAGATGCCCTGCTTGCCTTCAAAAAACTTGATTACCGGCTTGTCCTTTTGCCGATTGTGAATGGAGTGAAGCTCGGGCAAAAGGCCGCTGAAGTTGTGTTTGTTTTCTTCGATTTCCTTTTTCTTGATTTCAAACAGCGACAAAAGATACTCCGGCGAGCTGGCAATAAAAAAAGTTTTCTTGCCTTCATCATACGTACTGCACAGTCCTTTGCCGATCAAGGACTCGAGAATGGTGTAAGTGGTGGCGCGATTGACCCCGGCCTTGAGCGCGATGTTTTGCACCGACGCTTGGCCAAGCTCGAGCGCGGCAAGATAAACCTTCGCCTCTTTTTCCGACAGGCCGATTTTTTGCAGTTCTAGTTCAATGCTCATAAAAAGCTAAAATAAGAAATAAGATTACTGACTTCTATATTATATACGATTCTTAAGAAAAAAAATAGGCTCGGCGGTGTGTACCGCCGAGCCCTTGCTTAATGCTTCCTTCTTCCTCTTTCTCCTTTTGCCCGTAAAAGGGCCAACCGATAAAGAAACCAGAAAGAAAAGAAAGAAACCTGCCGAGCGACTTTAATGGCCATGATCCCGGGTTTTGCGACACCGTGCTGGAACCGTTCCAGACACGGTGCCGCCCCGCGGACCGCCGGCTAGTCGCCCATGTTACACCTCCTTGGTTTGGCAGCCGCAGGGCTGCATGGTGGGAATGTAGAACTAACGCTTCAAATAATTAACTGAAAAATCCATCAATCACGACTGCGTATGATAGCGCACCATTATAATTCTGTCAATGGCTCCCGACAAAATCCATATTCTAGAAAATCGATATCAAGATTATGTCATCAAAAACAAACATTATCGCCGTCACTTTCTATTGTAAAATTAAAATAAAAACATAACGTCTTTAATAAAGTCGTCCGACCCTCTTGACATTTTTTTAATTGTTTGCTATAGTGATTTGTCAACCTGAAAATCAATCAAGTTCTTTAACTTCTTTTCTCACTTCCCAATCGGCCGTCGCCACCCACATATTAACAATGTTTAATTATCGGGGTGTTGCCACCGCCGCCATGGGAATGCCAGGAAAGAGTTGAAGAGCTTGGATTTGCAGGTTGATTATTACTATCTAACAAAACAAAAAAAAAGGGGGGGGCAGAATGATAAAGTTAGTCAATCTCACACCGCACGCAGTTGTCATTTTCAACGCGCAAAACGAAATCGTCCTGACCATTCCCCCGTCCGATCAAATGGCCAGATGCGCGGCCGTACGTGAAGTTATCGACGAAGTCGAGCTCGCGAACAACCTCCACGTGCCAATTAAGCAGATCACCCTCGGATCGTTGGCACATCTACCGGAACCGCAAGAAGGAACAATCTTTATCGTTTCTTTGAACGCGGCGAAAGCGGCTAAACTGGTCGGCAGGGTGAACGACATCGTAGTCCCCGATGACACGGTAAGAGATCCGACCGGGCGGATTATCGGCTGCCGGGCATTTGCTCGGCAATAAGTCCGATCGGCAGTTTGAGCGTTCTGCCGAGGAACAAAAACGCAACCAAGGTGAACCCTCCGACCTATTCCGGTCGACCCATTCCGGCACAAATCCGGATGCGGCATGCGACCGAGAAGAAAACAGGGAGCCGTAATACCGCCGGGAAGTTCGGCCAGCGCTTGCCGCGGGGCGGACATACACGGAGCCGGTATTATCTACGGCAAGCCGAGGCGAGGCTTGATTCAACCGGCGGCATCTGAAACAACGGGTGCCGCCGGACGCACATTTTCAAGGTAAATCAGGTTCATTCACAATATCAAGCAATGCCCAAAGGAAAACCGAGGCCATGACCTTTTACTGGTCGCCAATTATTTCGGGGCACGTGGCATCCTCAGCTTTACCCATAAATGTCATAAAGAGAATGACATTTTGTCATGGTTAAAACTATGGTGGCACATGAACTAAGGGCATGTACGACCACGGGAAAGCGAAAGCCACGGGGGATCAGGCACCCCTTAATTCAATTCGGCGAGGACGCCTCAAGTCAACGAGAAATGCCGGATTGAATGCCTCCCCACGTCGCGCCACGGCGGGGCAGGTAGGTCAGATGCGACCAAGATGTGGCCGGACGGACAGAAATCCACCGCGCCGCTAACATTACCCCGAAATGCGAACCGAGCACCGCCGTGTGTTGTTCGCAAACTATTCTCGCGGGAAACCGCGGCGATTTGGTAACCGAGCGCTGGATGGGTTGGCCGGGCGGTTGATTCAATCCCCTTGTTAATCTATCCAGACGGGACACGGCAGAGCAATGTCCCGCGTCGGCTTACGGCTCATGCGTCTTTTTAGCATGAAGAATAGAACGGGAAACATCCTGGCATTTGCCAGCCCGGGGTAATATTCTGCCGCGCGGTTCGATTCCGCGCCGCGACACCATTTCAACCGCAGGCGCGTCATCTGATGCGCCTGTCTTTTGTAAATAAAAATCACCCACTTTTCTTCGTGAGTGACTTTATAAGCCGTTGACCGGAATTGAACCGGTGACCACCTCCTTACCATGGAGGTGCTCTACCAGCTGAGCTACAACGGCATAACTTTACCCAAGCGCTTCAATCCTTTCCCCGTACTCCCGCAACTTCTGATTCTTTGGATTTACTTCTTCCAAACGCTTCAACAAATCGAGCGCCAGCGCTTTTTGCTTTAGTATTATACTCATTTCTAAATTTTTATCAAGGTTCTTCGGGCTATTCGGTTCCACCTCTAAGGCTTTCTGAAAATTCTCAAACGCGTCATCGTTTTTGCCCAGCAACTTGTTCACATCGCCAAGATTGATATAAACATCGGCCAAGCGCAAAACATTTGACGCCGATTGCTGCTTTTGACCGGTTTTTTGTTTGTTCTTTTTCAACGCCAGCTTCAAGAGGAACTGCTCCGTCTGCAATGCCTGTTTGTATTCTTTCGTGGCGATATAAATGTCAAATAGCCGCTCATAAGCCGAAGCATTCTGCACATCAAGGCTGATTATTTCAATCAATTGCTTTTCCGCCTCATTATATTTTTCCTGCTTAACCAAATCTTCCGCCTCGTCCAACATGCTTTTAATTTTATTTTCCAATTCTCGGCCGATTAAAACATTGGTTTGCGATTCTTCTTTTTGATACTTCTTTTCCAACGCATAAAGCCGGTTGATCAAACGTTTGCGCATGTTTCCCAGATTAGCCGTCCAAGACGCTATATGCATGTCATAAAATTGACCGGTTTTCACGCCCGCGCGCTTCAGCCGTTCGAGTAAAATCCGATCGCGCACCTTGGCGGCCTGCTCCTCCGGTACCGTGTCCACATCCAACATTTTCAGGTATGGCAACTTCCGCGCCACAATATACAAAACCACCGCCAAACTGACGGCAATAATCGCAATTAAAATTATATTTAATATCATATTCGTTCTTTAAGATGCGCCCCGCCCAAGCGTGGCGCATCCTCCGAAGCCTCGTAGGGGCGAAGAAGGACAACTTTAAGCCTAAAATTTTCCTACCCTGCCGAATATTTTCATTTTACCCTCCACCATCTTTTGCATCGCTTCCGTCGCCGGCGCCAAAACGTGCCGCGGATCGTATTCGTTCGTATTTTCACGCAAGAACTTCTTTTCCGCTTGAACAAAGGCGATACGCAGATCACTATCGATATTGATCACGCGAACACCGGTCTTAATCGCTCGTTTCAACTGCCCCGCCGGAAAACCGGACGCGCCGTGCAAGACTAAAGGTGCTTTCACCAGCTTATCAATTTTTTCCAAACGTTTCAAGTCCAACTTCAAGGGCTTATTTTTTAGTACTTTTTCCACACCATGATAGTTACCTATGGCTACGGCAAATGCGTCAACCTTTGTTTCCGCCACAAACCGTTCCGCTTCTTCAGGCTCGGTAAGAAACGCTTGATTGGCGCCGGTTTTCAACCAATCCTCAAGCCCCTGCAATCGACCCAATTCCGCTTGAACAAAAACCTTGTGCGCGTGCGCGTATTTAACAACGCGCCTGGTAATAGCCACGTTCTCTTTATAAGGTAAGGCCGACCCATCTATCATGACGGATGAATATCCGATTTGAACACATTTTTTGATCAGTTCAAAATCATGGCCATGATCGAGGTGCAGCGCCACCGGAACACTAACTTCAGCCGCCGCCGCTTTAACAATCGCAAACAACTCATTCAACCCGGCGTACTTGATCGCGCCTTCCGTGGTTTGAATAACCACCGGCGACTTCAACTTCTCCGCCGCGCGCAAAACCGCTTGCACCGCCTCTAAATTATTCACATTAAACGCGCCCACCGCATAGCCACGTTTTTCCGCATCAGCAATAATCTTTTTTATATGTACCAGCATATTTGTATAATTATTCAACGTCCCTCTTTAAATTATGTTGACCCCTGAATCCGCGCTTTGCGACTCAGACTTTTAACTTTGGACTTTGCGATTCGCTCCTTATATATTCTCCCCTTCTTCCGCAATATGCCCAAATTCCTCCGCATCCAAACTGGCACTGCCAACTAAAATTCCGCTCAAAAAATCCGCGCTCCAATAATGCGGCGCAATAATGCTATTCACACTGCCGCCATACAGCAACCGCACTTTGTCAGCATAAAATTTCTCGGAAAACATTGTGCTAAGCGTGCGCTTGATCACGCGTTCAATAGGCTGAATATGCGGCGCTTCCAAATACTTACCCGTGCCAATCGCCCAGATCGGTTCATAGGCAATAATCAAATCACTCTCCGGCAAGCCGTTCACATCGCGCAAAGCGGCTTGAAGCTGATTTACGATCACCGACTCTGACCGATTGCCATCTCGTTCGGCCAAGGTCTCACCCACGCACAACACCGGAATAAGTCCAACGTTATAACACTGATTTATCTTTTGATTGATCAAGGTGTCGGTCTCGCCCAGCTTTTGCCGGCGTTCCGAATGGCCGACCAGACAATATTTACATCCGGCGCCTTTCAACATGGCCGCCGAAACTTCGCCTGTGTACGCGCCCTTTTCCTGACCCGCCACATCTTGCGCCGCTAAACTTATGTTGCCCTTGCGCAACAAATCGCGCAACTGATTCAAGTAAACAAACGGCGCGGCAATCACAACCTCCACATTCTTCATTTTTTTTAAGCTTTTTTTATATTTTTCCGCCAAAGTTAAACTGACCTCTTCTAACAAATTCATTTTCCAGTTGGCGATTAGCAATTTTTTCATAAGTGGATTTTCTTCATAAACTCTTTTTCCGCCTTGAATGGGCCAATGAGCGCCAAGTTCGCCTTGTTGGATTGAAAAATTTCCCGCGCCACGGCTTGAATATCGCGAAGCGTCACGGCCGCGTATTTTTTCATCTTTTGATCAGGCGTCAAAATCTTGCCGAGCAACAACTCTTGTTTGGCGAAAAATTCAGCCAAATTCGAAGAGTCTTCCAGCGCCAAGACGATTTTGCCGCGCAAAAACTCCTTAGCATCGCGCAGCTCTTTCGCCGTTACACCTTGTTTTTTTACTTTGACCAATTCAGCTTGAATCACGGCCAACGCTTCGTCAAGGCGACTCTTGTCAAGGCCGGACTGGATCATCAGATTGCCTGTGTCTTGATAAAAGTTCGGCGAACAGCGGATAAAGTAACACAATCCTCGCTTTTCGCGCACCGAAACAAACAACCGCGAACTCATATTCCCGCCGAGAATGATGCTTAACAAATGTAGCGCGTAAGCGTGCTTGTCATGGTAACCGAACGCCGGAAACCCAAACGCTAACTGAACCTGCTTTGTTTCTTTGAACTGCAATTTGATACGCGGCACAACCTGGTCGGTCACGTATTCGACAAAGCGCGGCAACAACGCCGCGGGAACCGTTGTCTTGGCAATGAATTTTTTTTCAAGATCCGCGCGCAAAGCGTCGTCGATCTTACCGGCCACGGCGATAACCAAGTTGTCCGGCCGATAAAAATTATTGCGATAGGCCAAAATTTGTTTTCGGGAAATCTTTTTGATAACTTCCGCCGGACCAGCTACGTCAGCACCGAGCGGATTGCCGGCAAAAACCGCCTCCTCAAACAAACTTTCAATGCACATGATCGGATTGTCATGATACATGTTGATTTCT
>Ga0208373_1004474_pt1 | contig 12532 bp, 12 predicted proteins | sample RifOxyC2_FD_184036 | JGI IMG/M metagenome (GOLD analysis project Ga0208373, IMG submission 184036) | Soil microbial communities from Rifle, Colorado - Rifle Oxygen_injection C2 (SPAdes) | ecosystem: Environmental > Terrestrial > Deep subsurface > Rock core/Sediment | place: Rifle, Colorado...
CCTTGGGGTTGTAGGATGTGAACCGCATGCATGGCAAGGGCTGGCAGAATGTATATAAAGATTATGGGATGGCTACTATTCCAAAAAAACAGCTCAGAAAAAAACACGGACTACGGCCTTACATTACGAACTGGGCCGCACCCCCAAAGACGAGCTGGAAGATTACATTTATATCCTACAATACTACATCAGAGCTATGCTTAAAAAGCTCCTCTGGAAGCTCATCGAGTTCCTGGCAGGTTTTTTCATACTCCCCCGGTTGATAGCCCTGTTCCTTATGGCCCTCATCCCCTTCCTTGGCCTCGACGCACAAGCGTCGCTGCTTCTGAAACTAGGCCTGTCAGCAATCGCCCTCGTTGCGCTCTTCTTCTTCCGTAAGATAGTAGCTCTCGGCTTCCTGTGCGCGATCATATGGGAATATGCAGCAGGATACCTATCTTTATTTGGAGAATAGCGCAGAACACCTGAGCAAGAGTTGATACGGGATAGGCTTTTCCAGAGGCTGCCTTCTTTTTGAACTACTGCCTGGTGAAGAGCGCACCGTAACATTTATATACAGACCAAAAATTCCTAAGTAATATGCTGGGCAATTCTTCTCGTAGTCTATGGGCTATCATCTGACATTGCAGGGATACCTCTGGAATGCTATCTGAGAAGAAGCATATTGCCCGCATGAAACATGCCCTGGTAGTGTAGTGGCTATCACGTGGCCCTGTCGAGGATCGAGGGAGGTCCACGGTAAGGCTTCGACCCGGGTTCAATATGGCTGCATCCAACAGGATCAGTTGTGGAAGTCCCGGCCAGGGCGCTCATAGTAATGGGCCGGTAGCTCAGCCTGGCTAGAGCGCTTGACTTTTAGCGGGATGCCAAATGCCGGCTAAGCCGAAAGCAATCAAGCGGTCGCGAGTTCGAAGCAGAAATCATCATCGGAAGGGTGGTAGCGAAAGTCTCGTCCGGCCCATCATAGTACCAAAGCATCAGGGAGCAGTAAGCAGCGCTGGTGAAATCATTTAGGGGAGTGGTCAACCAAAAATGGCAAAGCAAAAAAGCGTCATAAAAGAGCATATTCTTCTGCCTGAGCACGTCAAACTGACCGACAAGGAAAAGGAAGCAGTCCTCAAGCACTATGGCATAGCCCAAAGGCAGCTTCCAAAGATATTCAAGAACGATGCTGCTATCGCCGAGCTGGACGCAAAGCCTGGTGACATCATCAAGATAATCCGCAACAGCCCTACAGCCGGGCAGACCATTTTCTACCGTGGGGTGACCGATGTTTAAGTACAGCCAGCTACTCATCCAGAAATATTTTGAGGAAATGAGCTTTGTCAATTCCAATATCGGATCATTCAATAACTTCCTTGAGAAAGAAATTAATGCAATAGTTGAGGAAAATCAGGACGTCATCCCGACAATCATCCCGCAGAATGTGGATGAGTTCAAGATCCGCCTTGATAAGATCCGCCTTGAGCCTCCGGAAATCACTGAAGCTGATGGCTCAAAACGCGATATTTATCCCATTGAAGCCCGCTTGAGAAAAATAACGTATTCATCTCCGGTCTACCTTGACATCAGCGCCCATATCAATGGAGTCCAGCGTGAGACCGTCACAGCACTCATCGGCAACCTGCCCATCATGCTCAAGAGCAACATCTGCCATCTCTCAAAGCTCTCCAGGGAGGAGCTCATTGCAAAGGGAGAAGACCCAGACGAGCCTGGAGGCTACTTCATCATCAACGGGACCGAGAAGGTTCTTATCAGTATTGAGGACCTGGCAGCAAACCGCTTCCTTGTCGAGAAGGACCACCTTGGCCCCTCTGAATACGTGGGAAAGATTTTCTCAGAGAGCGGCTCCCTCAAGATACCGCATACCTTAGAGAAACTCAAGGACGGCATCTTCTACCTTACTTTCACCCGTGTCCAGCGAGTGCCCCTTATCGTAGTCATCAAGGCCCTTGGCATGCTCAAGGATGAGGAGATCGTCAGGGCCATAGATTCCAGGCATACTGACGAGATAATGCTAAACCTTTACGACTTTGTCGCAATCAAAAGCCAGGAAGATGCCATTGACTACATAGCAAAGAAAATTGGCATTACCCAGGCAAAGGACATAAGGGTGGAGAGGACACGAGAAATAATAGATAAGTATCTTCTGCCGCATCTTGGAGTGACCGAGAAGGATCGCCTGATGAAGGCACAGAACATCTGCAAGCTTATCAAGAAGTATCTGCATGTGGCACTTGACAGGCAGAGAGGGGATGACAAGGACCATTACATCAATAAGAGGCTCAAGCTCTCTGGAGACCTGCTGGCAGACCTCTTCAGGGCTAACCTCAAGGTGCTTGTCGGCGACATGATGTACAATTTCCAGAGGCTGGTCAAGCGCGGCAAGTTTCCGTCAATCAAGCAGATTATACGCGAGAAGCTGCTCACCCTAAGGATATACTCAGCCATGGCAACAGGCTCATGGGTTGGCGGCAGAAAAGGGATATCGCAGCGCATCCAGCGCTTAAACTATCTTGAGACCCTTTCACACCTGCAGCGTGTCGTTTCGCCTCTCTCTGCTTCGCAGGAGAACTTTGAGGCAAGGGAACTGCACTCTACTCACCTTGGGAGGCTCTGCCCTATTGAAACCCCCGAAGGAACAAACATTGGCCTTCGAAAGAATCTTGCCATGCTGGCGTCAGTATCGCCACAAGCCGATGAAGAAGCTGTGCTGCGTTTGCTTAAGGCTGCTGGCTTAAAGGCGCTTAAGGAGGAATCACGATGAGCGATGTATATCTCAATGGGAAGTTTGTAGGGACCACAGAAAATGCATTAGGCTTCACAGAAAAACTAAGAGAGGAGCGGAGGAAGCAAGCAATTCCCCCGTCAGTCAGCATCTACCATGATGAAGAGAGTGATGAGGTCCAGATAGAATCTATCAAAGGAAGGACCCTAAGGCCACTTATTGTGGTGAAGAACGGAAGGGCAGTTCTTACCGAGCGCCATATCCAGCAGCTTGAGAAGAAGGAGATAACCTGGTCCGACCTTGTCAAGCAGGGTGCCATAGAATATCTTGATGCATCTGAAGAGGAGAATGCCTATATCGCCTTTAGAGAGCAGGACATAACCCCTGAGCATACCCATCTTGAGGTCTCGCCTCTCGCCATGCTGGGCCTCGCTGCATCGCTTGTCCCTTACGGCAACTTCAACCAATCCACAAGGCTCAATGCTGGCTCAAAGAACCAGAAGCAGGCGCTTGGCTTCTATGCAGCAAACTATCCGGTCAGGATGGACATGGACGTCAACATCCTGCATTATCCCCAGAAACCCATTGTTAACTCTATCATGCATGACGTCTCAAAATATGAGAAGCATCCTGTGGGCCAGAACATCGTTGTTGCTATCATGAGCTACAAGGGCTACAACATGGAGGATGCAATTATCATCAACCAGGGCTCGATTGACCGAGGCTTTGGCAGGAGTTCATATTTCAGGCCGGCCATAGCTGAAGAATTGCGTTATCCAGGTGGCCTTGTAGACGAGGTAGGAATCCCTGACAAGGATGTCAAGGGATACAAGAGCGAGCGTGACTACCGCTACCTTGAAGGCGACGGCATCGTCTATCCCGAAGCAGTCGTCGATGAGGGCGACGTCATCATAGGGAAGACCTCTCCTCCACGATTCCTTTCGTCAATGGATGAGTACAGTTTAACAACATCCATTCGCAGGGAGAGCTCAGTCTCTCTCAAACACGGTGAGAAGGGGGTCATAGACTTTGTTCTGCTCACTGAGAATGAGGAAGGCAACAAGCTCATCCAGGTAAGGGTACGCGACCAGCGCGTGCCTGAAATAGGCGACAAGTTCACCAGCCGCCACGGCCAGAAAGGGGTAGTCGGTCTCATCGTCCCGCAAGCAGATATGCCTTTCTCAGCATCAGGCATAGTTCCGGACATTATCTTTTCTCCTCACGGCATCCCCTCCCGCATGACTATCTCCCACCTCATCGAGTTGCTTGGAGGAAAAGTTGGAGCGCTTTCAGGAAGATACATAGACGGTACCACCTTTGATGCTGAGCCAGAAGAACGGTTGCGAAAGGATCTTCTTGACATGGGATTCAACGAGAACGGGACAGAGACCCTCTACAATGGCCTAACTGGAGAGCAGTATAAGGCAAAAATCTTCATTGGCAACATGTACTATCTCAAACTCAAGCACATGGTTGCAAACAAAATTCACTCTCGTGCGCGTGGCCCCATCCAGCTCTTAACCAGGCAGCCTACTGAGGGAAGGGCAAAAGAGGGAGGCTTAAGGCTTGGGGAGATGGAAAAGGACACCTTTGTAGCGCATGGCGCAAGCCTGCTTCTCAAAGAGCGCTTTGATTCAGACAGGTCAGTCATCCCCATCTGCGAGGAAAGCGGCAACATCGCCGTGAGGGACATCCTTCGAAACAAGTCCTATTGCCCCATAGCAGGAGAGAACGTGACCATCAACGACATAGAGATGCCCTATGCCTTCAAGCTCATTCTTGATGAGTTCAAGTCACTCTGCATTTATCCAAAGATTGAGCTGGAGGAGAAGTACTGATGGCAGACGAAGAACAGCCTAAGGAGACACCCGAAGAGGTACAGGAAGCGCCGGTCGTTGCTGCCCAGCAGACGAAGCAGGAAGATGCTCAAGAAAAAAAGGAGAAATCCGATATATACGTAGGATTGCCAGTCATCAGCAAGAAAGTAAAGGCCATTGAGTTCTCAATACTTTCCCCAAAGCTCATTAAGAAGATGGCTGTCTGCAAGGTCGTGACGCCAGAGCTTTACGACAAGGAAGGCTATCCTGTTGATGGCGGCCTCATGGATACCCGTATGGGAGTTATTGATCCAGGTCTTGTCTGCAGGACTGATGGTAGAAAGCTCAAGGACTGCCCTGGTTACTTTGGCTATATTGAGCTTGCTAGACCTGTAGTTCACATCAAGTTCGCCGGACTCATTCTGAGCATCATCAAGGCATCCTGCTCTGAATGCGGGCGTGTCCTGATTCCTGCAAATAAGTTTGATGCTGCAAAGAAGAAGCTTGACCAGGTCGAGTCTGAGTCTGGCCTTGCTGCAAGGAGGAAGGCTATCAAGGATATTATCGCTTCCATGAAGACCGTTAGCAAGTGCCCTCACTGTAAGGCGAAGCAGCCGAACCTTACTCTTGAGAAGCCGACTACCTATTTTGAGGATGAGAAGCGCATAAGCCCCATTGAATTGCGCGCCCGCCTTGAAAAGATACCTGATGAGGATATTGAATTGTTTGGCCTCTCGCCAAGGCACTTCAGGCCGGAATGGGCAATCTTAACGGTCCTTCCTATCCCCCCTGTCACTATGCGTCCCTCAATAACCCTTGAGTCAGGCGAGCGCAGTGAGGATGACCTGACGCACAAGCTCGGTGACATCGTGAGAATCAACCAGCGCCTCTTTGAGAACATCAATGCGGGGGCGCCTGAGATAATCATTGAGGATCTCTGGGACCTGCTCCAGTACCATATCACAACGTACTTTGATAATGCCGTTCCCCAGCTTCCCCCTGCAAGGCACAGGTCAGGCCAGCCGCTCAAGACGCTTACTGAGCGCATCAAGAGTAAGGATGGCCGCATAAGGCATAACCTTGCGGGAAAGCGCACTAACTTCTCAGCAAGAACTGTCGTGAGCCCTGATCCCATGCTTGCTCTCAATGAAGTGGGCGTTCCCAAGGTCATTGCCATGAAGCTTACCGTTCCAGAGCGGGTCAACACATGGAACATCGAATATCTCAAGGGCTTTGTCAAAAATGGCCCAGCTGCCTATCCTGGATCAAATTACATCGTACGCCCGGATGGCAGGAAAAAGCGCATTACTGATGAGACTAAGGAGGCGTCTCTGGAGGAGCTTCAGCCAGGCTATATCGTGGAGCGCCACCTCATGGATGGAGATGTTGCCATATTCAACAGGCAGCCATCATTGCACAGGATGTCCATGATGTGCCATCGCGTTCGAGTCATGCCGGGAATGACCCTTCGCCTTAACCCAGCAGTCTGCCATCCGTACAACGCAGACTTTGACGGCGATGAGATGAACCTGCACATTCCCCAAACTGAAGAAGCCAGAGCTGAAGCTGAGATCCTCATGGAAGTCCAGACACAGCTTATCAGTCCCCGCTATGGATTGTCAGTCATCGGATGTGTCCAGGACGCTATCTCAGGCAACTACATCCTCACCAGGAATCTTGAGATGCCAAGGAATGATGCCCTTGACATCCTCTATACCATAGGCGTCACCGACTTCTCCAGACTCCCGAAAAAAGAGCGCGTATCAGGCAAGGAGGTATTTTCAGTGCTCCTGCCGGATGACTTCAGCTTTGTCGGAGAATCAAAGGCAAGAGATGAGAACAGATCCCGTGAGGTCATCATCAGAGAGGGGAAACTCATCAAAGGCATTATGGACAGGGCAAACCTTGGCGAAGGCTCAGGCCTGCTCTTAAGGAACATCCACCAGAAATACGGCAAGGATTTCACCCTTGACCTTCTCGGCAAGCTCTTCCGCCTTGGCATAGAGGTGCTGTTCAGGCATGGATTCACCGTAGGGATAGCTGATACCGACCTTCCTGAGGACGCAGCAGCAGAAGTCAGAAAGACCCTTGACGAAGCAAGGCAGAAGGTCAACCTGTTCATTGATGAGTACAAGAACAACAAGCTTGACACATTTCCTGGAAAGACCCTCGAGGAGACGCTTGAGTTGCGCATCCTTGAGACGCTCAACAACGCGCGAAACGAGACAGGTGCTATCGTCGCTGAGTATGCCAATCCCCACAGTTTCACTAAGATTATGGCCGATTCTGGCGCCAGGGGAAATCTCCTCAATCTGGCACAAATGGCAGCGTGCGTTGGCCAGCAGGCCATGCGCGGCAAGAGGATAGAGAAGGGATACAAGGGAAGGACGCTATCGTGCTTTAGGAAAGGCGACCTCATGCCTGCTGCTCACGGTTTCATCAAAAACGGCTTTAAGGGAGGACTTGAGCCATGGGAGTTTTTCTTTGGCTCTGTGACCGGCCGTGACTCTCTCATGGATACTGCGCTCAGGACTCCTAAATCAGGGTATCTTTACAGGAGGCTTGCTAACGCCATGCAGGATCTTAAGGTTGAATACGATAGCACTGTCCGGGACTCAGGCGGTACCATCATACAGTTTAGTTATGGGGAAGACGGCATAGACGTCTCGCGCTCAGAGAAAGGCATGCTTAACGTGAAGCGCATCATTCAGGCAGCCCTATAGAGGCAGAACATGGTAACAATCCAAAAAGAATACCTAAACGCCCTTCCAAAGAAGGTCATTGATGACCTTAAGAAGGAGCTTCCAAAGGACATCAGCGAAAAGAAGCTGCAGAAGATACTCGACGAATGCGTCGCTACGTATGAGTCCATGAAAGTAGACCCTGGAGAGTCTGTAGGCCTTGTCTCGGCGGAATCAATAGGCGAGCCTGGAACCCAGATGACGCTGAACACCTTCCATTTTGCAGGAGTCGCTGAGATGAATGTGACAACCGGACTTCCAAGGATCATCGAAATCCTTGACGGCAGGAAGGAGATATCAACACCAATGATGGACATCTACCTTGCTGAACCCTACTCAAAGGGAGAGGATATCAAGAAGATTGCGCTGCAGATCAAGGAGACAAAGCTCAAGGATGTCGCAAGCGAGATTTTTATCAATATTGCTGACTCTGCTATAGAAATCACCTTAGACAGGAGCGCAATGAAAGCAGCAGGGATAACCGACGCCCATATCACAAAGGCTCTCTCCGGAGCAAAGGCAGTGGCTGCAAAGCTTTCTGGCGATGCTCTCAATGTCAAGGCAAAAAGCAAAGACCTATCCATCAATGACCTCTATAAGCTCAAGGAGAAAGTGCGTGTTGTGCACCTCTCTGGGGTCAAGGGAATCAGCCAGGTCCTTCCTGTCAAGCGTGACGATGAGTATATCATCATAACAGCAGGGTCAAATCTCATGGACGTCCTTGGGCTGCCCTATGTCAATCCTAAGAAGACAGTGACCAACAACATCCACGAGGTTAGTGAGGTGCTAGGGATAGAAGCAGCACGCCAGGCGACAATCAACGAGGTCTTCAAGGTCATAGAAAGCCAGGGCCTCAACGTAGACATTAGGCATATCATGCTGGTCGTTGACACCATGACCGCAAGCGGCGAGATTAAAGGCATCACCCGCTATGGCGTTGTCTCTGAAAAGGCATCAGTCCTTGCAAGAGCCTCATTCGAAACACCTATCAAGCACGTATTGAATGCAGCGCTGATAGGGGAGCGGGATGAGCTTGCAAGCGTTGTTGAGAACGTCATGCTCAACCAGCCGATTCCTGCAGGAACAGGACTTCCCCAACTCATGGTCAAGGCGCAGGGGAAGTGATATGAATGGCAGAAACAACAAAAACCTTAGCTGACATCAAAAAGCTTGCTAAAGATGGGAAGCTCATCATAGGCAAAGAGAAGACGCTTGCCATGCTCAAGAGTGCAGGAGTTGCTGAGGTGTACCTTGCCTCAAACTGCCCTGAGCACATACGAAAAGATGTGAGCTACTATGCTGAGTTTGCAGGCGTTCCCGTTGGCACCTTGGACTTGCCAAGCGATGAGCTTGGCGTCTCCCTCAAAAAATCTTTTGCCATAACTGTCTGTTCTCTTCCTAAAGGTGGATAATACGTGGGGCAGCCTAAACGCACCTTTGATGCAGCAACCATAAAGTACATCTCGCTCTTTTCCTCTGTCACCCACGCCGATGTGCGCGACCTCGTCATTCACGGGGATGCCTTTCTCTTCATCGTAGCGCCTAGCCAGGTAGGAAGGGCAGTAGGGAAGCAGGGGGCAAATGTCAAGAAGATCTCAGCCATGCTGAAAAAGCCAGTGCATATAATCGAATACAGCGACAATGTCTGCCAGTTTATCGGCAATATGCTCTATCCTGAGCGGCCTGACGGCATCACTGAAGAGGATGGCATCATAACTATTCATGCCCCTGATGCCCGCATTAAGGGGAAGATTTACGGCAGGGACAGGACACGATTGAAATTCGTTGCTGATGTTGTCAAGAGGCAGTTTCCGGTAAAGGAATTGAAGGTAGTGTAATCAGAGTTCCTCTAACTCCTTCAGATGCTTCTCAAAAAAGGCCTTATCCTTAGGATGCGTCAGCAAGAAGGCTACCTCTTCTTTTTTCACCCATCTCGCTTCAGGGTTGTTTGAATCCTTTGGCTTAAGCATGTAAGCATCGGTAGTGAACAAAAAGAAGGTCAGCTCCTTCTTTGTTGCCCTGTCTTCTATCTCAGGTGGCTTTCCTATCCTGAACCGTTCATACTTCCCAAGCTTTCTGACGAGTGTAAGCCGTGATTGCGGGATGCCTGATTCCTCCTCTATCTCCCTGCATGCAGCAAAAAGCGCATCCTCTCCATTCTCGATGTGCCCCTTGGGAAGCGACCATGAACTCCCTCTCTGGCTGACGACAAGAATCTCTCCTCTGGGATTGACCACTATTCCTCCTGCTGAGTATTCTATTTTCATCGTAGGCGCATGGTTGCAATGAATGATGTTAATAATGTTTCTGATGGCATGTAAATTATGAAATCTGTACTTCTCCACAAGAAATTAAAAAGGGATAAAACAGCCGTTCTTAACAGCCGCTACTTACCATCTACGGATTGAACAATGCCTCACAAACACAAAATCTAAAAACAGGGATGGAAATGAGCAACAAGGTGAAAAAAATGACAGACCAGCCGCTCAAAGGAAAGAAAATTGCAATACTTATTGACAAAGGCTATGAGGATTTAGAGTTGCACTATCCAAGGCTCAGGCTTATTGAGGCAGGAGCTAGCGTCATAGTCGCTGCGCAGGACAGGGACATCAGGCTCGGAAAGTGGGGTTACCCCATCAAACCTGATGCCGTATTTGCCGACCTCAACGCAGATGATTATGGTGCGGTCATTATCCCTGGAGGGCTGAACAGCCCCGATAAGGTCAGGATGGATGGCAGCGTCATGGCATTCATTAGGGGGCTTGACGCAAAAGGAAAGACGATTGCAGCTATCTGCCATGGCCCTTGGGTGCTGGCGTCAGCTGGCGTTCTCAAAGGGAGGAAAGCGACCTGCTATGTAGCGATAAAGGATGATGTCAACAATGCTGGGGGAAAGTATGTGGATGAGGAAGTAGTAGTAGATGGCAATCTCATCTCTTCCAGAACGCCTTCGGACCTTCCGGCATTCTGTAAGGCAATTATTGCAGTGCTTTCTGGGAAAGGTAGGCATAGCAAAGTGCAGTAATCATGAAGCCTGCAACCTTGTCGCATGGCCAGAGACGCTAGTCTCGCTGCCTGCCTGCCTCACTGTAGCGTTTGAAGGGCATCATTCCCTAAAAAAGGCAATCCCAAAAATCAATGGCAACGGCTACTTTGCCAAAAGCGACGCTGCTGTTCTCTCTCCTCCTGTCTGCGGTGGAATTGATGATGAAAATTCCGTTGTGCTCTGCATCGGGTACTTCCCCTTAATACTCACCTGTGCGGCGCTCTAATACTGAGGGCGATGGCTGCAATACATGCACTGCTACTTGTGATGGTTTTTTTGTTTTCGTTTTTTTCTTCACTCTTTTTTTCTTCTTTTCTTCCTTCATTTTTCTTTCTTCGCCTTTTTTCCCTCGGAATTTCAAAGTGCACTATGTTCTGTAATACAAAGGATGAGGCTACGCATTGGCTGTGGAAGCGAGGAGATATGCGCTATTGCCTTTTTTGTATTTGTTTAGCTCCTTAGCAGAGATTCGATGATAGCATTCTCTGCAGCTCTTTTTTTATGTCGAGTTTTTGGTATTGCCATGTTGCGATGAGCGAGGCAAGCGTCTCATATGTCTCGGTGCCTTTTACGGAGCGGAACGCTCCGATTATTTTGCGCACCAAAACTGTTTCCCTGATTGCCTGCTCGGAATAATTGTTTGTTGGTTGGACGCCGGCAATTTTGATGCAGGTAAACCAGCTCTCCATGTGAAAGTGAATATATTTTGTGATTGTTTGGCACTCTTCGTAGCGTGCATAATACTGAACTATTTTTTGCAGCTTCTTGGTCATTTGGCCGTACTTGCGGAGCCTCCGCTTCCCGCTTTTTTCTGTGCTGTTGAACTTGACAATATCATCAAAAAGCGCAGCAAGTTTTTTGTGGAAATGCCTGCCTACAACACTGTTTAACTCTTTTGATTTGCGCAGCAGATGCGCCCAGCAGCGCTGTAAGATGGCGTTGCTAAGGAAATCATAAGCGCGCCAGCAATCGCAAACGACGATGCCTCCATAGCCTTTCCCAAGTATTTCTTCGAGTACGTTATTTCCCCTGCTGTTCCTGATAACCAATAGCAAGTCAGTGTCAGAGCGGAAAACCCATACCCACCAATTCTTTCCCAGAACGCTGAAGCTGGTTTCGTCGATATACAGCAAGGATGCAGCTCTAATCTTCTGCTTAAGTGAAGCATATTCTTTTTCTCCTGCCTTTGCTGCTCTTTCGATAATTGCCTGCACGCTGGCAGGTGCGAGCTTTAATGCGAAGCTTGCTTCCAGAAAACTGGTTGTCTTTCTCAAGACACCTCTTACAATAAATCTCAGAAAAATAACGAGCACCATCAGATTTATGCCAAACCTGCCTTGAAGCGGTGTTTGGTTATCTCTTGCTAAAAATTTCAGATGACACTTGCTGCATTGGCAGATATCACGAGTGATATTTATTGGCTCTGGCTGAATATCAGGCGGTATCTCTTCCTGCTGCTGGAGCTTTTGGCCAATTACCTGGAAGCTTTTGCTTTGGCAGTTGGGACATTCTGTCCCATGTATATGGCGCGCATTTAAGGTCTCTTTTATTGGCCTTGTAGTGCCGTTATGATTAAAGGGTGCACCCCTCTTATGCGGTTTAACATCTATACTTTTTGAATAAGCGGGCTTCAGATGCTGGTTTGCAGAAGGCGGAGTATTAGGATTTTTGTACTTGCGAAGCTCTTTCTCAAGAGCTTCTTTTTCTTTCTTCAAATCAGCATATTTCTTTTCAAGATCAAGATATTTCTTGATAATCTCATCCTTTGAAAACAAGTTAAGTATCATGGTTCAAGCAGCACAACTTTGACACGCTTACCAATCCACTCAACAGGCACATACACGCGGCCGCTGTTGCCGCTTTTATTGACCTGCTTCTCAAGCATCTCAAACCCGCTCAACTGGATTTTTGTCTCCCTCATCTTGTTAGCTACATTGTAGCTAACTTATATTTATGGATTATGATGATGCAGTATATAGATTACGAAAAACTCAGAAATCAGCTAAACAAATACAAATATAGTATTAGACCGATCTAAAAGGGTATTGTAGAATATAGGCACATTCCTCTGATCCTCTATGGTTTTTACTGCATTACTGGCAGCTTTATAGATTAACTCTCCGTCAGATAGATTTCCGCTCCATAGAATAATTCTGGACGCTATTTCTTTTGCTGCTATGGTGAACAAAGCACAGCTAGT
>Ga0208373_1004476_pt1 | contig 12527 bp, 11 predicted proteins | sample RifOxyC2_FD_184036 | JGI IMG/M metagenome (GOLD analysis project Ga0208373, IMG submission 184036) | Soil microbial communities from Rifle, Colorado - Rifle Oxygen_injection C2 (SPAdes) | ecosystem: Environmental > Terrestrial > Deep subsurface > Rock core/Sediment | place: Rifle, Colorado...
AAGACCGCAACTTTTATTGTTACGGTCGGTCTCAGTGTTTTTTGGGACATTGAGAATAAAGGATTAGCATATAAAGTACGCCAATCGCGATGAGTAGTAGGACCGGAGGTATCCAATCAGGATAAATCCTCGTACTACCGTTACTCTTGTTTTGTTTCATGAACAATGGTTTGGTGAAATGAACAAATAGTTTATAATACAAAATATACAAAATGTCAACAAAGCAATTAAAACTTAAAGTCGTAACTCCAGAGAGATTGATTCTCGAAGAACTCGTGGATTCTGTTACTGTGCCTACTACTGAAGGGGAAATAGGTATTCTGCCTGAACACGTGCCACTTGTGGCTGGGCTTAAGTCTGGTGACATAGTAGCTAAGACAAATGGCGAGGAAGTACCCATGGCCGTAGTTGGTGGATTTGTAGAAGTGAACAAGGTTGAAGGCATGACGACTGTAGTTATCCTTGCTGATTTTGCGGAGCATGTAGAAGAACTAACTGATGAAGCCATAGAACGCGCCCATGCTCGTGCAGCAGAGCTCAAGAAGGCTATGGAGAACAAGGAGCACGTAGACTTCGAACACTTTGAATCCGAACTCGAACGTTCAATCACTCGTATCAAGATTGCGGACAAGTGGAGAACGAAGAAGTACCGCAAATAAATTTATTTGATGTCTAATTTTTATATAGTAGCGACACCGATCGGAAACATGCAAGACATCACCTTGCGTGCTTTAGAAGTATTGAAAACTGTAGATATAATTTTATGTGAAGATACCCGTACCACTGGTAGGCTACTGGAACGACACGGAATAAAAAATCACCTGATGAGTTACCACGCTCAAAGCAAACTCGCCAAGGTCGATAAAATTTTTGAACTTATTGAAGAAGGGAAGAATATCGCGCTAGTGTCAGACGCCGGTACCCCAACCATTTCTGATCCTGGAGCACTGCTTATTTCAAAAATAAAAGATAAATTTGCTGATACTGTAAAAGTCATACCCATACCTGGTGCTAGTGCCCTCATCACAGCGCTATCAGCATCCGGGTTACCGACCCACGAATTTATTTTCTTGGGATTTTTACCGCACAAAAAGGGCCGGGAGACTTTGTTTAAAGAAATAGCCGAAGCCAAGAGAACTGTCATTTTCTACGAATCCACTCACCGCATGCTCAAAACCTTGGAAGCAACTGACCAAGATATACGAAGAATTCAAAACAGGTAGTGCAGAAGAATTGCTGGCCTTCTTTACTGAAAATAAAGAAAAACAAAAAGGGGAGTTCGTAGTACTCGTATCTAACTAATTCGGACGTCCGACACCCGAATTACAAAACATCTTCTGGATCGACTTGGATGTGAAAGTTTTCGTAGTTTGAAATTTCATTTAGGGTCTGTTCGAGTTTTGGGTCTAGGGTGCCCCCGGGGTGTATTTCCGGTAGCGACCAGGTGTTGTTTTCTAACCGGAGGAGTATGTTGTTGCCGTATATCACTGGTTCGAAAGCGCTGAGCATTTCTGCTATTTCATTCTGACTGCTTTTCTTTGCCTTTCCATCTTTAGAACTTATTTTAATGAATCTTTTGTACGGCGGATAACCCAAGCTCTGTCTGTCTGCGAGTTCTTCTTTTACATAGCTTGCCAAACTACCATTCAATATAGAGCTGATTACTCCATCATCCGTGTTTCTGGTTTCGATAAATAAATCTTTGTTAGTTTTCTCTAGGGTTTGAAGAATAAGCTGAAGGATTTTCTCACTTATTTTGAAGTTTGGTATACTCCACAGCGAATCGAATGATACCATCACCGACAGTGGCAGGTTCTCTTTTATATAATACAAAGCCATTTCTGTCCCCAGGAGTATAGAGCCCGGTGTTTTTTCAAATTCTTTTATGGTTTTCTCTGCACCAGATTTATTTTTGACGGCTTCTTTGTTCAGCTCAAAGATCTTCACATCTGGGAAGTTCTTGGTTAGTTCTTCGTAAACTAGTTCCGTCCCAACGCCGAGTGTTATCAGGTTCCAGCTACCACAATTTTCGCAAACAGTATCAGGGTTTTTTTCATGTTTGCATTTATTGCATACAAATAGCCTTTTCTTTTTGTCTTTACTCATATACAGGACCAGTGGTGCCTGGCATTCGGGGCAGTACACAGGGGTCTCGCAGTGTTTACAAACAGTATAAGTCGCCAGTCCCTTGCGTAGAGTAAAAACGAAAACGCTTTGACCTTTTTCGATAGTTTTTCTAATTTGGTCCAAGCTTTCTTCACTCACTACTTGCCACTTACTGTTTTCATTTTTCTTTACTCCTTTTTCGATAACTCGTATGGTGGTATCAGTATTAATCCGAAAGGATATCGGACGGACTTCACCCAAGCTCATGATTTCTTTGCGCCCGATAGTTTCAAAACGAAGCATCGTGTCAGAGATGATGAGTTTTATTTTAGTTTTCTCTGCATAGAGTTCAGTAAAGGTCCGCAAATCTATCCCGGGTTCGGTTACTGATTTGTAGGAGTTACTGCTTTCATGTTCGAGTACGATGGCCCGGATGTCGTTCCGAGGTACAGAAAGGTAGGGAACGGTACCCAATATCAGCAAAGCATGCTCTGAAGCCACAGCTTTTTTTATAGCTTCTTCGAGCTTCTTTTTGGGCATACCGCTGTATAAAGTAACTACAAAGTTTTCGATTCCGCGGCCGAGCATATTTTTGAAAAACTCAATATCACTTTCTCGGGGTAGTAGAATGAACACAGATTGGTGCAAGGCAAAGGATTCGCGGATGAGCGTTTTGTAGTAGGATATTCTGTCTTCGGCGTTTGTCTGGAACAATACTTTTTCTGGTTTTACATTGCTTTCAATTTGTATGTGGTCTTGGGTGTATTTTAGAAAAAGTTTAGACAACTCATCATAGTTTTCTTTTAATACTTCTGGTATCAGGTGTGACAAAACAAAGTTCTTGTTTAGAACCGAGTACTTGGCCAAGTCGAGTGCTGAGGTTACGAATTCATTTCTCAAGATAGAGTGCCCTTTGACCTCTTCGATTTTGCGCAAGTTGAAATCCGCTCCCTTGATTTGCATTTTACTTTCCAGGGCTTCTTTTACTTCTATGACCAGTCCCAGGATTTTCCTCTTCCTTAAAGATATAGAAACTATGTCGTTTACCTGCACGGAAAGAGAGGTGAAATACGTTAATTCCTCTTCAAAAGCTACTTTTTGGAGCGGTATAACTGTTACTACAAGCATATTTCAATATTAGCACAGACTGTGATATATTACCCTTTATGGGACTCTTTTCGAGGAAACTAGGTATAGATTTAGGCACTGCCAATACCTTGGTATATTTGCCAGGTAAGGGAGTTGTAATAAACGAACCTTCGGTGGTGGCTGTATCAGAACAGGATAACAAAGTTTTGGCAATAGGAATAGAAGCAAAAGAAATGGTGGGCAAAACACCAGACTCCATCATCGCATATCGACCAATGAAAGACGGAGTGATCGCAGATTACCGCATTACCGAGGCCATGCTCCGATATTTTATAAACAAAGCTTTAGGCAGATTTAATTTTTGGAAACCGGACGTGATGGTGTCTGTGCCTGCTGGGGTTACTTCGACCGAGAGGCGCGCCGTTGTAGAAGCTGCTATTCGTGCGGGTGCACGCAATGCTTTTGTTGTGAAGGAACCTATCTTGGCTGCTATTGGTGCGGGTATACCTATCTATGAATCCAAAGGTCACATGATTGTGGACATCGGTGGTGGTACTACAGACGTAGCTGTGATATCTCTCGGTGGAATTGTAGCTTCAACTTCTGTGAAATGTGCTGGTACCAAAATCGACGCTGCTATTGCCGACTACATTAAAAAAACTTTCAACCTAGCCATCGGTGACCGTACTGCAGAAGAAGTAAAGATAAAGATTGGCGCGGCGGTACCGTTGGAAGAAGAACTACGAGTGACCATCAAAGGCCGGGACTATATACAAGGCTTGCCACGAAGTGCTCAGGTTAGTACCAACGAAATAGTCAAAGCGATAGACAACGAACTCAAACAGATTATAAAAGCGATCAAAGAAGTTCTAGCAGAAACTCCACCCGAATTAGCGTCTGATATCATCGACCACGGTATCATCATGACTGGAGGGTCTTCGCTATTGCGCAATTTGCCAGATTTGATTTACCGTAAAACTGGGGTAAAAGCCGCTGTGGCCGAAGATGCGCTTTACTGCGTCGCCAAAGGAACCGGTATTGCGCTTGAGCACTTAGACACCTACAAACGTGCTATTTTAAGCAAAAAATAGAATGTTTTCGGACGTCCGACATCTGGGATTCTAGATGTCGGACGTCCGAAAAGTTACAAGCATGCAAAATCATATAAATAAAGAAAATTTACACCATGCGTATCTGCTACTCGGTAATCGGGACTTTTTGTTGCCCAAAGTCATAGAACTAATAGAAGGTTTGGGTACAACCACAGTAGCTAACCCAGACTTTTTTAAACTCGAAATTGATACTTTTAAAATAGAAGATGCTCGAAACCTGAAGTCTCTAACCAGCGAGAAAACTTTTGCCAGCGGTGAGGATACTAAAAAAGTTTTCGTAATTGCCGCAAATCAGTTCTTGCTCGAAGCGCAGAACACTCTGCTTAAAATTTTCGAGGAACCAGCAGAGAATGTGCATTTTTTTGTGATAAGTGGAAATGAGCAAGCATTTATACCTACTCTGCTTTCAAGATTCTTTGTAATTAAATCAGAAGAATCCATCTCCGCGAGGCAAGACCTAGCGGAAGCCGAGAATGCATTTTTGAACATGAATTTAGCGCAAAGGATTGAATTTATAAAAAACATGTTGGCAGAGGCCAAAGAAGAGGACGAAGAGGAAGGTACGGCGGATTCACCTCGCACAGTGGCCTTAAATTTCCTAAACGGAATCGAAAGGTCTTTGTATCAAAAGTTTTTGAATAATAAATTCACAAAACTAGAAGTATTTGAACACATTTTCAAGGTCAGACACAATTTGCGCCAACCTGGCTCAGCGCCCAAAATGCTTTTGGAATCAGTCGCATTGTCGATACCGGAGAAGGTATAATTTATCTAATGGACCCTCAAACAAAAAACTGTCAGAATTGTAAAAATAACTTCACTATCGAGTCGGAAGATTTTTCTTTCTATGAAAAAATAAAAGTTCCACCGCCGACTTTTTGTCCGGAATGCCGCAAACAAAGAAGACTAGCTTTTAGGAATACCCATTCGCTTTATAAAAGAAAAGACAGTTTCTCTGATAAAGATATAATTTCAATTTATTCCCCAGACAAAAATCTGGTAGTAATTGACCAAAAGACTTGGTGGGGAGACGGCTGGGAACCAATGGACTACGCTATAGAGTATGACTTTTCAAAACCATTTTTTGAACAATGGAAGGACTTTCGAAACAAGTTTCCTCTACAAAGCTTATCAAACTCAAATGCTGTCAATAGTGACTACTGTAACGTAGCTGAGGAGAGCAAGGATTGTTATTTGATTTCTGCATCTTGGAAGAATGAAAGAGTGATGTATTCAAATTCCATTACGGATTGTAAAGATTCATTGGATTTATTTGTTGTACACAGAACTGAATTCTCTTATGAAAATATAAATTGCGCAGACTCGTATAAAATTTTCTATTGTGAGAATTCGTCCAGCTGCACTGATTCTTATTTTCTGTATGATTGCATTGGATGTACTGATTGCTTCATGTCGTCAAACCAGAGGAATAAAAGCTACATGATGTACAACCAGCAATACTCAAAAGAAGAGTACAAAAAGAAACTTAATGAACTCGAACTGAATAAGTTTTCAAAGATAATAGAGTATAAAAAATATTTTGAATCACTCAAGATAAGCTCATTGCATAAATTTGCCCAAATAATAAGTGCCCAGAATGCAACAGGAGACAATATTAAAGGTGCGAAAAACGCCAAGCATTGTTTTGACGTTATAGATGGTCCGGAAGATTCCAAATACATTTTTTGGGGTGGCATGAAAATGAAAGATGCTTATGATTGCGGTCCTGGAATAGGGGATGGTGAATTACTATACGAAGCTTTTGATGGCGCAGTTCATGGAAGCAGAAATCTCTTCACTAGTGTTGTCTATGGTTCCAGAAATGTTGAGTATTCATTTAATTGTTACAACTCGAGTGATTTGTTTGGTTGTATAGGCCTTCGCAAGAAACAGTATTGCATTTTCAATAAACAATACACAAAGGAAGAATTCATTAACTTAAGAGATCTGATAGTAAAACACATGAATGACATGCCTTACACTGACGCTAAAGGCAGAACATATGGATATGGGGAATTTTTCCCAATAGAACTTTCTCCTTTTGCTTACAACGAAACTGTTGCCCAGGATTATTATCCTCTAACAAAAGAACAATCTTCGGAATTAGGCTATGCTTGGAAAGAAAAAGAAAGTAGAGACTATGTTCCTACCGTTGGAGCTACAAGCTTACCAGATGATATAAAAGAGGTGGCAGATGATATAACAAAGGAAGTCATTGAGTGTTTGCATAAAGGGCAGTGTCAGGACAGATGTTCTGTTGCTTTTAAAATTTTGCCTCAAGAAATCTTATTTTACAAGAGGTTCGATATACCGCTACCACGATTGTGTTATGGATGTAGGCATTCCGAAAGGCTAAATAAACGAAACCCTATGAAATTGTGGCAAAGGCAATGCATGTGCGATAAAAAGCATTCTCATCACCAGGACAAGTGTCAAATAGAGTTCGAAACCAGCTACGCCCCTAACCGACCGGAGGTAATTTATTGTGAAAAATGTTACCAGCAAGAAGTTTATTAGAATGCCCAGAAACACTTTAGAAGGCTTCAACGAAAGTAATACTACTAAGGAGGCATATTATAGTAACCTGGCCAAAATAGAGGGTCTTCGGGTAGATTACGAAATACAAGTTAATCGTTTTGTGCCTGGATATAAGGAAGTAATGATACCCAGAATTCTGCAAGAAATTAAACAAAAAAAAGTTAATTCGAGAATAATCGATTTGGGTTGTGGTCCTGGTGGATTGAGCACTCAGATATACAAGGAAATAAATCCAAGAGAAATGATTTGGTTAGACGAGAATTCAGACATGGTTAAAGCTGCAAAACAAACTGCTGAGACAGAAAGTGTAGCACCTGTAATTTTGGAAGAAAGCATAGAAGATTTTGAGTATGAGGGAGAATTTGATATTGTAAATTCAAGTTTAACTCTCCATAATATTTCAAATAAAATAAAGTCTAAAGAATCTATTTCTAAAAAAGAATTAGTGTTGAGAAAGGTTTTCAACATGCTAAGGCCAGGAGGTACTTTTATTTGGACAGATTTAATATGTTTTACTGATAAGGTAAAACAAGAAAAAGAAATAAATTACAGAAAACAATATGCCATATATAAAGGCGCAGATCCTGTATTCGTTGAGTCTAGTTTTAAAAAAGAAGCGGAGGTCGATTTCCCTCTTACCAGTCAAGAAACAAAAGAAATACTTAAAAAAATAGGTTTTAATAATATTTATATTATTTGGGAAGCCACAACTTTCTTAACGATTTCAGCTAGAAAACCTTAAATTGCTTAGGAAAAATGACTCTAGTATCTCAAGTTTATTAGTTCTGTGTTTTCTGTTATAATACACCCTATGAGTTACAATTTTTCCAATTTTAAAGCTGATTTAAAGAAAGTAGAGGATTTTTTGAGTAAGGGGTATTCCGAGCTGAATATAGGCCGGGCGTCACCCATGGTTCTGGATTCTGTATCCGTTGAATCCTATGGGCAGAAACAACCTATCAAAAACGTGGCCAGCGTCGCCATTGAAGACCCGAAGACTTTGCGCATAAACCCTTGGGATAAAAGCGTCATCAAAGAAATAGAAAAGGCTATCATGATAGCTGACCTGGGCCTTTCCACCGCAGTGGACGAATCCGGAATTAGAGTTATTTTCCCTCAACTAACAGGCGAGACACGACAGAAGCTAGTGAAAATTTTGAAGGATAAACTAGAAGACGCTCGAATTTCTGTGCGTAAAGTTCGCCAGGACGAAATGGATTTATTGCAAAAAGCAGAACTGAACGAAGACGAGATGAAAAGAGCCAAAGAAGATATCCAGAAGCTCGTAGATGAAACAAACAAAAACCTAGAAGCTTTATTTAGTAAAAAAGAGGGTGAGGTATTAAATTAAAAAATGAATATAATTATTTTTGTTGTTATTTTGTTGGTGTTGGTACTCGTACATGAACTCGGGCATTTTGTTACGGCGAAGTGGTTCGGTATTAGAGTAGACGAATTCGGTTTCGGTTTTCCACCGAAGGCCATGACGCTGTTTAAAAAAGGGGAGACAGAATACACATTAAACTGGCTACCTATCGGGGGCTTTGTGAAAATTTTCGGTGAGGATATAAGTGCGGACAGTACTTCGGGCCCCGATGCGGGCAGGAGTTTCGTAAACAAACCAAAATGGCAACAAGCCATAGTACTTTTGGCTGGAATCCTCGCCAACTTTTTATTGGCATGGATTTTGTTCTCGGTTGGATTTATGTCTGGATTGCCGACTTCGGTTGACTCGATCAGCGACAGTTCAAAACTAAAAGATAAAAGCCTGGTTGTGATTTCTGTGTTGCCGGATTCGCCTGCTTTCAAAGCACAGCTGGAATCAGGAGATAAAATAATAAAACTAACTGCAGGTGAAGATGTGTTGACTGAAGCTAATCCGACAACCTTGCGTGAATTCATAGTTTCCCATGATGAAAATATAACCGTTGAGTACGAAAGGAATTCAAAGTCAGCAACAACTCAAATAATGCCTACCCCAAGCTCAGCCGACGGCAAGCCATCCATAGGTATTTCCATGGCAGAAATAGGTATCTTGAAGCTACCTTTCTTTAGTGCGCTAGGCGAAGGTGCCAAGTTCACCTGGGGTGTTACCAAGGGTACTGTTGTAGGCCTATATGGCATAGTCAAAAGCGCGGTAACCGGTGCTGGCAATGTAAAAGATTCTATAACTGGACCTGTAGGCATGGTAGGAATAGTGGGGGATGCGTATCAATTCGGTTTTGCTTATCTACTATCCTTTGCTGCGCTTATTTCCATAAACCTAGCTGTTATAAACCTGGTACCATTTCCAGCCCTCGATGGCGGACGATTACTCTTTGTCCTAATAGAGAAAGTAAAAGGTTCACGTCTAAACCCAAACATAGCTAACGTCGCCAACATGATCGGCTTCTGGCTACTAATACTCCTCATGCTTTTTGTTACCTATAACGATATAGTCAAATTAATTTAGACGACAATACGTTAGCCACTTATTTTTTAGAGATTTATGTAAGGGAATAATATACGCAATCATGAAATCACCGGAAAATAAAAGACCACTTCCAAAAGTTGTTGGAAGTGCTTCAGAAAAAGAAAAGGATGCGTTTTCTAAGAAAGTAGCTGGTTTCTTTGGAGAGAACCATCTGAAGGATTTTAAGCCAGAAATAATAGATGAAATAAAATCACTTGAATTTGCAAAAGAAGATTTTGAAGTTAGAACCATTGAAGTTTCAAATCTTATAATTAATTCTTTATTAAAAGAATTTAATTTAGACACTTTTGATATACCAGCAAGAAATGTTCATATATTACCGAATGATCTGTTTAGAAAGATTAGAGGCTCTTCTAGTACCAACTCTGGGTTTACAGACTATCGCGGACAATTTATAGGGATAAATAAAAACTTTACAACAAGCAAGATAATCCTGTCTAATGTAATTTTCCATGAAATGCTTCACTTGTGTTCTTGCACGGCTTTTGCACTGACCGACGATGGTTATAGTTCTAGTTACCGAACCGGTCTAGGTGTCTCTAGTGTTGGTAGAAAAAGGAAAGAATTAGGTCACATAAAATATTTTGAAGGTTTATTAGAAGCTGTAAACACAGAAATAGAAACTAAATACACACCAGAACTAATCAGATTGAATTCTTATTTGGAAGGCGAAAATAATTGGCAAAATTCTGAAGAGATAACTGAACTAAAAAAACAAATTGCAACAAAAAATCAAATTCCTGTGGAGAACATATTGTGGCTAAATCCAGAAAATAAAGAAATTAATTTGGCCGGCTACCCTGAACCCAGAGAAGTTTTAAATTATATTGTAGATTCTATCTATGAAGATAATAAGGAAAAGTTTAATTCGAAAGAGGAGGCGATGAAGTTGTTTTTTAAAGCACATTTCAACGGTAATCTTTTGGAAATAGGTAGACTTGTAGAAAAGTCTTTTGGCGAAGGCTCCTTTAGAATATTAGGTATGATGAACACAGACACTAACTCGGTTCGACAAACCAAAGATTATTTTTTTAGAAAGAAAAGGAAAAAGTAAGTTTATTACTATAACTTTAAAACTTTCTGTCCTTCGTTAGTATCTTTTACTTCGTAACCTAGGGAGTTTATTTTGTCGCGTAGTTCGTCAGACTTTTGAAAGTCTTTGTTGTTGCGAGCTTCTTCTCTTTCTTTTACTAGATTTTGGATTTCTTCTGGAACTTCGTCTTCTTTCAGATCTGTAAAGCCTAATGACAGTACTTTGTCGAAATCCAAAATAGTGGCTTTTTTGTCGGCATTGGAAACCTTTTCATCTTTCATTAAATCCCAAAGCAGGGAGATGGCGCGGGGGGTGTCCAGGTCGTCTGAAATCCTTTCTTTGAACTTATTTTGGTATTCTGGGCTTATTTGGCCTATATCGCTACCAAGGTCCAAATACTGCCGATATAGGCGTTTTAGGGCTACATCTGCGGCTTCCAGGGCCTCCCAATTGAAGTTTACTTTGGTTCGGTAGCTTGCCATCAGTAACCAGAATCTATATGCGATAGCGTTAATTCCTTTTTCAATTACTTTATTCAAGGTCAAAAAGTTATCACCTGATTTGGCCATTTTTTCTCCGGCCGTATCTACGAATTCATTGTGTAGCCAAAACCGCACGAAAGGCTTCTTGCCGGTGGCGCATTCAGACTGGGCTATCTCATTTGTGTGATGTATGGATATATGATCTATGCCACCGATATGAATATCGAATTGTTCACCGAGGAATTTCATTCCCATAGCAGAACATTCAATGTGCCATCCAGGAAAACCCATGCCCCAAGGTGAAGGATAGCCAATTTGATTATTAAACTTCCACAAAGCAAAGTCTTCAGAATTTCGCTTCTCGCTATTCTCATCAATGCGAGCGTGTTCCTTATCAGCAGTTCTTTTGCCACCCCAGAGAATACCGTAGTCGGGCATTTTTTCTGTGTCAAAATAGATTCCATCAGAAGTCTTGTAAGTGAATCCTTTGTTTTCAAGTTTCTGTACAAGCTCAATATCTTCTTTAACATAGTCAGATGCATAATATTGCCCAGAAGGAGGTTTGATGTTTAGTTTAGCCAAGTCCTCATTAAAGCGCGCTGTGTAAAACTCGGCCAATTCACGCATGTTTTCGAGGTTTAATTCTTTGCCTTCTCGGAGTAAACCTTTAGTCATTTTGTCTTCGCCGGAGTCAGCATCAGAAGCTAGGTGCCCTATGTCGGTTATGTTCATAACCTGTTTTACTTTAAAATCACAATATTCAAGCGATTTTCGTAAAATATCAGAAAGCATATACGTACGAAAATTTCCTATGTGAGCAAAATTGTATACTGTTGGTCCGCAAGTATACATTCGAACTTCATCTTCGTTTATAGGTTTGAACTCTTCTTTTGTCCGGGTCAGGGTGTTGTAGAATTGCATGTTATACAGGAAGCTCCTCTTTCTTGTCTTCGTATTCGTCACGATAGATAGTAATCAAAGCGTAAAGAAGAGAGATTATAAGCGGGCCAAAGAGGAAACCGATAGGGCCCATCAGAGCCAAGCCACCCAGTACAGAGAACAATACCAATATCTGAGGAATCTTGATCTTGGAAGATATAACCAAAGGGTTGAGTAGGTTGTCCACCCAGCCGACTATTAGAAAGGCCCAGATACCCATACCGATGGCTTGCGGTACGTGGCCGGTCGCTACTAGGAAGACAACTGCGGGGATAGAAACGAGAGCAGTTCCGACAGTCGGCAAGAGTGATCCTATACCAGCCACCACACCCCACAGTGCAGCAGAAGGCACACCAGCTACAGCCAGACCCACACCCATCAATGTTCCTTGGATTATAGCTATCAGTAAGTAACCTTTGATGATGCCGTTTATAGATTGAGAAAGGCGGTCTAGTATTTTTTGATCATCTTTATCAGCTAGGGGGCTAATCAAAACCAGTTCTTTTTTCCAGTTAGCCCCGTCTTTCAAGAAAAAGAATAGGGAAATAACAGTCAAGAAAAAGCTGAACAAGGTTGAGAGCGTTGAAGTAAAGATAGAGGCGATATTGCGAGTCATGAACACTATGAATTCAGAAACTTTTTCATTTAAATCGAGAGATATGCCACCAGGCAGGAAGCCGTTGACCCCTGCTTCGATTTTTTGCAGAACTGGGCCGGTGCCACCATTTTGAATCATTGAATAATACAGATCGTGG
>Ga0208373_1004477_pt1 | contig 12526 bp, 6 predicted proteins | sample RifOxyC2_FD_184036 | JGI IMG/M metagenome (GOLD analysis project Ga0208373, IMG submission 184036) | Soil microbial communities from Rifle, Colorado - Rifle Oxygen_injection C2 (SPAdes) | ecosystem: Environmental > Terrestrial > Deep subsurface > Rock core/Sediment | place: Rifle, Colorado...
CTCTTTTATTTTTGTTTATATGGTTTAATTGGCAATATAATATAAAGCCATTTAATATAAACACCAAAATAAATATCTCAAAATATTTGATTGGAGAAAAAAAATGCGAGAGCGCTTTTTCCAGAATGGAAAAAAATGTTCTGCCCAAAAAAAGCATTCTGAATTTTTACAGCCGAGCGAAATATATTGATTTTATGACAACTTGCGAATCATATTATCCAGATAAAACAGCTGATTACGCCAAAAGAGGGATTGGAGCGATTAAAGAAGGCGCCACAATCAGGCCTGCTTTTGTAAGAGGCTGGCTCTTTCTCAGCGGATTTAATACTGTCTTGATAGATATTGAACGGGATATAGATAAAAAAGTGGAACTTATAAAAGCCGGCGAGAACTATCTTAAAAAAGCGGAGCTATTGGCGCCAAAACGTCAGGAAGTTTTTATTGAATGGTTCAAATACGCTTTTACTTCAGACAGGTTTGACCTATTAAAAGAAAAAGCCCAGAAATGCATTGACACCAACCCAGACACAGGCGACTGTTATTGGTATAGGGCGCTAGCTGAACTAACGGTAAGGAATTTAGAACAAGGAGAAAAATATCTTACGCTCGCTGAAATGAGAAGATACGACAGCGGCTCTTTTATTTCAATTAGCCAGCTTGAAAAAGCCCATAGTATTGCCGGAAGCTACCAAGAATTAGTTGTTGTCTATCAAAAACTAATCGCTTTAAAGCCAGAAGAACCCCAATACCACGCCTCATTGGCTTTTACATACAGGGAACTTGGCAAATTCAAAGAAGCGAGGAGCGAGGCGATGAAAGTATTGGAGTTGCAACCGGAAGCAAAAGATATGGTGCAGGAATTTTTGAAAACTCTACCGTTGAGATAAAATTGAGATAAAATTGAGATAAATTGAGATAAATGAAGATAAATTATTTTTATGGAACTTAATGATTTAGAAATCTATAAAATAGCTAAAGAAATTTCTTCAGATAGCTGGAATGTTTACAAAGAATTTGATTGGCAAACAAAAAAAATTATAGGCGATCAATTTATTACCGCCGTTGATTCTGTCGGCGCAAATATCGCTGAAGGATTTGGGAGGTTTCACTATTTAGACAGAAATAAATTCAACTATAATGCTCGTGGCTCCCTAATTGAATCTTTGCACTGGCTAAATCTTTTATATGAAAGAAATAAAATTAGCGTTGATGTATATAATAATTTGAATCAAAACTTAAAAAAACTTTCAATAAAACTAAACAACTATATCACATCAACCAAAACCCTAAAAACCACATAACAATCCTATCTCAACTTATCTCAATCTATCTCAATTTTATCTCTATTTTATCTCTATTTATCTCTGTTCGTCTATCTCCAACTTATCTCAATCTATCTCCATTCTTTTATCTCCATTTATTTCCACCTATTTCAATTTATCTCCGTCTATCTCCGTTCGTTTATCTCAAACTAAAAAGCCCCGAAAGGGGCTTTTTAGTTTTTATCTCCAGTTTCTCGTCACAAGCAAGAAGCGAAGATTTTTCAAATCAGTTCTTTATTGCACTGGCCATGTCTCTGTATCCAAAGGAAGATTCAAGACCAAATTGCCATCAGTCCAGTCATTGCTACTTGACGCCGAAGTATCAGAATGTGAAACAGCGGAATTATCAGACCAAATTACATTTCTGGCCACATCATTAGCATCGGCTGAATCAACTAATGCAACAATTCCACTTGTTATCTCCACATAGCTATTGGTTGTATGAGTCGCGCTTTCAGCAGGAAGATTGATAGTAAATGAATCCTGTTTGCTTGTGCTGTAAGTGAATCCATTGGGTGTGGCATACAGGCTGTAAGTGTACTCTGACCCGGCTGGGATTGTCTCCTCATAGCCATCGTCAAAGGTTAGAATCAATCCAGCTGTTGTATCTGCTTCAACTACGCTGGCGCTTCCTTCAACAGATGCTCCGCTGGCATTCTGGATTGTCACTGATGTGCTGGTCAGGTTAGTTGAGCCGCGATAGAATTTGAAGTTATTCAAGGTAAGAGTGCTTGTTCCAGCCGAATCGTTCCAGCCCAAAGTGAATTTCAACTGTTTCAAGATAACCGATCCCTTAGAATCAGCGGCTACTTTGAAGCTGTAAATCTTGCTATTGCTGCCATTAGACAGAGCTGTAGTATTGGTCAAATTGACTTCGCTGAAAGTCGGAATTGACTGGAAGACATACAGGGTATTAGCCGCTCTGTCGCCAGTAACATTAGTCCCGGTATATTCTACCCCTTTGCTGTTGTACGCCTTGACTAAATCAAGAGTAACTTTAGCGTCAACGGCTGAAGTTGAAGCAGTAGCGCTCGGCTGAGATAATATCAAGTCCACAGTAAGTGTCTTGGTAGTATTCGCCGGCACTGCTATATTCAAGCCAGTAAAGTAGGCTGTAGTGTTGGTTGCCGTGTCAAACGATCTTGATCCCAAAACAGTGCTTCCGTCTTTCAGAACAGCGCCAATTAATGCCGCAGAAATAGCGGCGCTACCTACTTTAGCTTTCAATTCTGTAATGTTGTAAGCATCGTTGGTGGCAGTCATCTTGAATTTAGCCGCTGTAATCTGCTTATAGGTACTGGCCGCGACATCAGCCGCGCTGCTTCCAGAAACAATCTGCGCCACAGGAGTATCTCCCGCGATAGCGGTCACTAATGTGCCAGAAGCGAATACAATGACTTGGCCTGAAACATCAGTCGCGCTAGCCGCTGTCGCGCCTGACTTTACAGTCGTTCCGCTAATAGTCATTTCTGACATAGCGGCGGCGCCGGCATCAATAGTAGAGGCTATATCAGCATAAACAATAACATCCATTGTCTGTCCTGCGGTCAAGGTCTTATTGATTGACCAGTTGTTTCCAGCGTTAGCGCTTGATACGGTTGACTTAACAGTGGTATTAGTGCCTCCGTAAGAAACATAAAGATTTGATAAATCAGATGCCGCGCTAAAAGTGCCGCTATTATAACTTGTGTTGTCAAACTCAACAGTGATTGTGCTCAATAGGATATCTTCTGTTGTTCCTGATGTTAGAGTAAACTGAGCTATTTTCGCGTTCGTCAAAGGAGGAACCATTGTTTGATTTGTGTAAGCGGTGTACTTTGATAAAGTCAAAGAACCGGTCGCGACAGTAACAGCGTTTCCATCCTGAGTTGCCGCTGGAACATCAACGCTTGTTGAGGAAACCATTCCCAAAGCATTAGAAGAACCCACTAACATTCTTACAGTAAGAGTGTCGTCTGTCTCCATCGCGATAGCGCTATCGCTTGTGTTCACCGCGTAAACATCGGTTACCACTTCCAAAGTTACAGGACTGCCCGGCTCAACAATTAATGAAGAACCAAGATTAAAGGTAGTTCCCGTTCCATCAAGAGTGGTCTTATCAGCATCTATATTTGTAGTACTTCCAATCTGGACTCCGTTAGCCATTAATTTGCCATTCCTCATTTTCGCGACCGCTTCATCGCCGCTGTCAGAATCTGTCCATTTTATTTCAAACGCCAAGCTCTCAATCTTAACTTTTTCACCAGCCGCTGTTATTTTATATTTCGCCAAAGTTATAGCTGGAGCGCCGTTAACCACATTTCCGGCCGGAGAATCATCTGTTTTCGCGACAGTGATTGTCCCGGAAGATACTGATTGAATTCCGGCTGTGCCGTCATCAACAGTATAAGTGGTGCCTCCTGCTGAAACTGGCAGAACATCAGCGTTATATTGGCTGTCAGTGAAATTCGCGTCAGCCGCGTTTCTTAAAGAAAACTTAAAGTTCCTTGAAGAACCGCCGATAATATCAGCCATAACCTTGATTGTTCTCGCTCCTGTTTCAATCTTTACGGGAGAAGCGGATAAATCAAATGTGATATATCCGGTTGAATCAAGATTCGCCACAGCCGAGCCCGCTTGAATTCCGTCAACATAAAGCCGGAAATTCTGAAGGTCGCTGTAAGTTATCGTGCCGATTTCCCTTAAGCTCAAGCGATTAAAATAAACAGATCTTGTACTTATGGTAACAATATTCTGCCAAACAGTGTAATCATTTTGCGGAGTTACATCAGCTGTGCTCGGAGTGCTGGTGGTGTTAAAATCAACAGTAGCCAATGTGCCGTCAGCAATAGTCATTAAATTGCTCGTAATCGGAAAAGTTCCATTAACTGAAGAACCGTTGCTTGTAATATCTGTTGCGGCCGCAATGCTAACTCCCACTGTCTGTCCGCTTGTGCTGGCTGCAATATCAGCCTTTACAGTGATTGTCTTTGTGCCCCCGGCCGGGATTGTAACAAGCCCTGTGCTGTCGTTAAAAGTAATTACAGTTGTGGACACGCTTGCCGCGTCAGTAAGCCGCTTTGAACCCTCAAACAAATATGTGTTTGCAAGAGTTGTATCAGCTGAAATTCCAGTTCTCTTTAATTTCAATCCTGTGACTTTAACTTCAGCGTTATCTCCATTAGAAAGAGTTATTTTCGCCAAAGGCGCCACTGATTGGGTATCAACTAAAGTGCCAGAAGCCGGATTATCTGATGCTAAATATATATTCAAACCAGCTCCTGTTGGGACTGTCGGGGTTGTTGGAGTTGTTGGAGTTGTTGGGGTAGTCGGGGTGGTTGGGGTGGTTGGGGTCGCGCCAATCATTGTATTCAATTTAGCTCTGGTTTTCGCTCCAACAAAGCCGGTGCCTGCTGTTAACCCGATTGTGGTTAAAACATCAGAAGCGTATTTTTCTTGAAATTTAACAACAGCCGCCTTGGTTAAAGCGCCAAAGTAGGTTGTTTCACTCCCTGAAGAACCAACGCCTGAAGCCGCCACTTGCGTGTCAGCGGAAGAATTCAATATAATCTGCAAACATTTCACATCGTTTCCCGTAGAACCCTGCGAGAGATTTGTAGTAAAAGAAGTAATCGCGCAACCTGAAACAGCCGGCGTGGTAGCGCCTCCCACAGTGGCTAATTGGCTCTGCAAGGCCGATAATTGAGCTAACAAAGCGTTTATTTGCGCTTGTAGCTCATCAGCCGTGACAGCCCCAGCGCCGCCGGGTCCGGCAATCATCACTACCGTTGTTAACGCGGTTGCGATTGCTATAATCTTTTTCATTTTCTATTATTTTTTATTTTCCCTATTTGAATATCATTTATAAAAGATACTCATCTAGGTTTATTTTTTTTGTTATTTATTATTTTTCGACCTTTGTGTTTTACCGTTATTCGACATAACGGTTCAATCAAACTCGCTTTCAGCAGAATTTATCCCGCCCTCTAAGCTCGTAGAATATATCATTAACTTAATTCAAAGATTAAATCTTTAAATTAGTTCTTGCCAAATTCGACAGGCATAGAGGGCGGGATAAACTAAATCCTGCTGTTGGCGAAGCAGATTTGCAAAACATTATTTCATTCTACTATATCTATTCTACTGTCAACTGTGGAAAAAGTAGGATTTTTTCTAATGCAGAGGAATAATCACCTGTCTCGTAATCCGCCTTTATTTCCCCTATTGCAATTTGACCATTCTCGTTTAATGACTGGCTTTCTAAATCCTTTATTTGATTTTCAATTATTTGAGCTAATGCACTATCAAGTTCTTTATTTTCCCCTATCTCCACTCCAAGCGATTTGACTTCCTCAACCTTGTTTTCTATATTTTTAACACTATCCGCAATGTCCTTTACCGCGTATTTGCTCGCGCTTCCTGGTTTAGTCAAACTTTCAGCTGCTTTTGACACGCTTGCCTGAAGTTCGTTAATCGCAGAAGCTAAATTCTTTACTGTATTATTTCTCGCTATTTTTGTCAACTCGTCTAACCGCCTGTTAACCAATTCAATATTATATTTAACTTCGCCATTTTGAGGAACAAATACTGATTCTCCCCTTTCCGTTACTTTTTTTAACAGGAAAAGAATGTCTCCGGGCAGAGAAATATGAGCTAATCCAAATAATCCCGCAAAAATCAATAAGACAAATGTTCCGCTAAAAGCCAATTTGTGCTGGAAAATAAAGCTCTCTCCTTTCCATAATCCCTTCACAAAATCGCCAAAAGATAGTCCAACTTCCCTGCCCCCGCCAACTTCCTTCACCCCCAACCCACTCCCAAATCCCTTCAAAATCGTATTTTTAGCTAAAATCACCCATTCTTGGTCGGGCTTAATTTGTTTTAGTCTTTGAATTTTAGCTATGAGTTCTTTTTCAGTCATTTTTGATGATTTTACGCCTATTTGCGTCTATTAGTATTATGACGGAAAACTCCCCTTTTTATTACACCTTTCTTAATAACTACGGGATATGCTCCCATAGAATTACGCTTCGTGGCGCTCAAACTCTTTTTTGAGCGATTTAATCGCCCTATGCAATGCCACCCTTATCGTTCCCTCTGGCTTGCTTAATATATTAGATATTTCCGGAATAGATAAGTCATCAAGATAATGCCAAATAATCATTTCCTGATATTCATTTTTTAACCCAGTCAAAGCTGTCCTAATCATACATAGGTCAGATGAAAACTCTACTCTTTCTTTTATGTCAGCCCTTGGGTCAATTACTGACGCGAAATCAGTTGAAACAAACTGCGCCTTGCTTTTTTCCCTATAATGGTCAACCACAATATTGCGGGCAACTTGATAAAGAAACGCTTGAGGATTCTCAATAACAGCTGGATTATCGTGATTATCCTGAAATTTGCGCCAACAGCGCGTAAATACCTCTGAAGACAAATCCTCGGCTGTTTCCATAGAATTAACTTTCAAAAAAATAAAACGGTATATTTTATCAATATACTTATCGTAAATTTGGCTAAATTCCTCTTGTTGTTTTGTATTGTCCATCATCTAATATGGCGAGGACATTCCTCGTCATAATTATGACGAGGAATGTCCTCGCCATATTATTATGTCCTATCAAAATTATATTTGTCCTATCATTAAACCTTCAAACGGTAAAATGTCTCGTTCCTCTCCCCTACTCTTTCAACTATTTTTAGTTTCAGCAATTTATCAAAATCCCGACGCAAAGTTCTTTTTGAAATATCAGGGAGAATTTCTTTTATCTCCCAGACCTGGACCCTGCCTCTTTCTTTTAAGAAATCAAGAATTTTTTCTTTTCTTGAGTCCAGCTCATTATTTTCCGTCCATTCTTTTAATGCGACAATCTCTTGCTTTTTATTTGCATTATCGCCTTGCCGAACCTGTTCTTTAATATCGCCAACGGTTTCTTTTTCCTGCCATTCAAAAACGCTTCTTGTTTTTAAAATTTCCGCTTGGCTATTTAAAAAAGCTAAATCTTTTTCAAAATCACTTTTTATCTTATCATACTTTTCTTCAATCTCCAAAATATCAAAATATCCAAGCCAATTCTGCCATTTGACAACCTCAAAATATTTTTTAAGAATATTAAAATTTTTTTCCAATTCAAAAACGACTTTCTCTTTAATAGAGACATCTGTTAAAAAAAATCTGGTATGAGCGCCTTTAACGCATACTTCCCAAACAGCTAACGATTTCAAAACCTCGTCAGCCGCTTCCCTGATTTTATACCTCAACGGTTCCTTTTTTGGAAAAAGAAGAGTAATTTTGTATATTTTGTTAGTAAGCTCAACTATATTTCTGTCTTCCATATTTTTTATTATTATATGCAATTTGGCCCTAAATGTAAAGCCAATCCCCAAAAAATTTCCTGAAAATAGTTATTGGAAAATAGTAATAGAAATTAGAAAATGGAAAACAATCCGAGCTCCCCTCCGATGGTCATCGGAGGGGAGGAAGGGTGAGGGTAGTCCAGTTTCTATCAACTAATTTCCATCGTTAAATACTTTGAATTGCAAAATGCCAAATAAAAAAACGAATTTCCTGGTCTTTTCTCCAAATTTCAGCTACAAATTCGCTATAACTCGTAAGCATATCCATCGGATATGCTTTCTCGTTCTATCAAATTTTCGCTCTGAAATTTGGAAAAAGGACCAAGAAAGCATTTCGTAATTCAAAGTAAATAGCTTACGGCTCCAATGAGTACAGTTTTAATCTCGCCATTGGTCCTTCGTCGCTAAAATTCAAGGCAAAATAAACATAGCCGTCTTTGCTTATTGAAAGAGACCCGATGAACGCTCCTTCTGAGACTGAAACACTGCCAACGCTATGCCCGTCATCAGGGCTTAAAATATCAATCCTGTAAAAATCAGGAACCATGCCCGGCCCATTTTGCTGTTGTTTATAAATCGTCTTGACAAGAAAAATATTGCCTTCGCTGTCAGAAATTGGCTGACTGTTAATTGACACATTTTCTTCAATTGCTGTCTGCCAGACAATATTCCCCCGCGAATCAAAAACCTTTAAATCAGAGCGAGGATAATAATAATAAATCCCGCCCGCCTCAACTCCAAAAACAGACCAGCTATCCGCAATCGCAAAAAACCCGTCCCGAAAATTTACAGGATTAAACATTTGCCCCCAATCAAAATAATTTTGCCCCATTAACGATCCATCTCCGGAATTGAAGATATAGAGAATTCTCCTTGTGCCAAAAGCGCCCGAAATGCCAGAAACAATATAAACATTGCCATCATCTCCAATTGTCGGACCACTTGCCGAATAATCCGATCTCTCTTCCCATTTAAGTTCGCCGTCAGAAGAATAACGCCTTAACAATCCGTTTTCGCTGTCTGATCCTTGCCAAATAATATAAACAAAGCCGTCTTTACCTATTGCCGGGCCGGCAAAAGGAGAGCCGCCCCTTGGCCCTCCTTCTTTTACCCATCTTTCAGTTCCGTCCGGCTTAAGCGAATAAAATTTATCCACAGAAGAATAATTTGTAAAATAAATATTGCCGGCTTCGTCCTGCGCTACTCCGGAAATCATACCTATATCGTCGCTATAATATCTCCATTTTTCCGCTCCGCTTTCCGTGTCCAAAGCGATAAGCCCGGCAGAAAACGAGGAAAAATAAATCGCATTGGTGTCAGCGGACATTGAAAGCGATATAATCGGGCTTCCCAAATCCACTGACTCCCATTTTGAAATCCCGTTATGATTAAAAGCGTATATTTTTCCCCATCCGCCAACTCCGCCCTCTCCAACCTCGCCCGCTCCATAAAGAACAACGCCGTCAGACCTGATTAGCGGCTGGCTTACTGTCATCATCCTGCTTTGATTAAATAATCCTAAATCAGCAATTTCTCTTAATGTTCCGCTTTTTATTCCAACAGCGCTGGCCCTGCCTGTCCGCTGATTATTACCCTGAAATGTTTGCCAGACCGGCCCGCCTTGACTCGGCGAGGCAGGTTCTAAAACAACTGGCGCTAAAATCGTCTCGCCTTTTGAATTTATTGGACTCAGGCTTTCGTTAATTTGAAAATCAGCGCTATTATCGTTTGTGTCCAAGCCAAGCTCTTTTCTTTCAATGCTTTTCGCTGAAGGCGGATTCAAAGCCGGATTTGTTTCCGCAAAACAAGCAACTCCAAATCCGACTTTGTCTATAATATCAATATCCTCCCCGTCAGCAATTTTTTCTTGATTTTTCACGAGATAGATTGTATTTCCCAACGTAAGCGACCAAGCAATCTCCATATTAGCGATATTTTTCAAACCATCTCTTGCTTCTGTGTCAACAATAAGAAAAAAACCTTTGGAGGGAATTATCGCCTCTTCAAAAAAATGTTTTTTATAGAAACTTTTTCCTGTTGAGCAAGGCTCATCAGCGCTATGCTCTTGAATTGACCAGCCAGCTAACCCAATATCTGAATCGCCCGGATTGTAAAGTTCAACCCAATCATCATCGGCTCCGCCATTTCCTTCTACGCTGTCAATCTGAATTTCATTTATTAAGACCTTTTCCGGTAATTTAATTTCTGTAGAAATCGGTGTTTCTGGCAACCAGCCGCTTTCATTGTCAGCCGCATCTTTTGCGTTTATCTGAAAATAATAAATATAATTGTTTTTCCCCGTAAATTCCTTTCCTCCTGAATAGTTGGTTGGCGCGCCAGAAACTTTCTGATAATACTCTTCATTCCATTCGCCATCTTCCTCTTTTTTTCCCTCTTTCCATCTCAAGGAAAACCCGTCCATACCCGAAGGAGTAGTTGTTTCCAACGCCCTATCAGTTATCTGCCAGCCCACTTTGAAGACAAAATTGTTTTGCGTTTCTGCCAAACTAAAGACCACTTCCGGAGGAATCATATCTTTTTCCGGCTTTTCAATTGGCGAAATTTCCGGTTCAGGAATTTGAGATTCAATTGATTGGGACGAATTTCTATTTTTCGGCGTCGGATTCTGGACATTAAAATCATTTAGATTATTATCCGTGTCAAAATAGTTTGCGTCCGCTTCTGACCATTCCCTGCCCAAACTTTGTCCGGCTCCGGTATTTCCAGCCGGAGCTGTTTCAAAATCATTCGCCTCGCCCCAGCCCACCTTATCAACTATTTCTCTGTTTGGATTTTTCAAAACCAATAAATTATTCTCAGCTAAAGCCCCATTAATTAAAACATCAGCCATATAAACAAAAGAGGAATCCTCTCTCGCAATTAAAAAATATCCTTTTCCCGCTATCTTTTTTCCGCTAAATAAATTATTGGACGCGAATGATGAAAAATTCTCCGCTGATTTTGTCTTTTTCTGTAAATACCAGCCAGTCAAATCCTGCTCTTCGCTGTTTGGATTAAATAACTCCACAAATTCATCTTTCGGCCTCTCTACACCAGCTATCTGAACTTCAGAAATCAAAATTTTAGGATAACTCACGATAATTTCGCTTGTCCCTCTTCCTATAGACAAACTTGCCGCCTGCATTGAGGCGAGTAAAATTTGCCCTTGCCCCGTCTGTTCAACTGATTCATCTCCGCCATCTCCATTCTTTTCTATCTCGCCTTTTTCTCCCGCCTCTCCTCTTTCTCCCTTTTCACTCTCTCCATTATTGCCACTAAATACCATAACTTGTCCTACCCCGTTTTGATTCAACAAAATGGGTCCGCCATGCAATTCTCCCGCTAATTCCGCGACTTCTTGAGTCAAAACATCAATTTCTTCCGATATATCGTCAAGCATTTCCCGCATATCGCCTGCTGAGATTTGCCCTGCTGTCTGCGCCGCATCTTCAAGCTCTTCAAACAGATTGTTTGTTTTATTAACTGCCCCCTCTATTCCTGTCCCATCTCCGCTCCCCCCGCTTCCCCCACTTCCCTTATTTCCATTACTTAACTCCGATAAAAGCGAAGCCAAATTGATATCTAACGAATTTGCCTCGGAATCGCTAAAAATAGGCGACTCAGAAGAAACATTAGCTATAAGCGGATTTAATTTGGAAAAAATTGAACCGACATTACCCACAGCCGACCCAGCCTTCTCTCCTGTTTTTCTAAAATAATCAAATAATTTAGCAATGATCTTGTCCAAAGCCATCCCTGTTTCTTTTACCCATTCTTCAAAATTGTTTATCTGCCCCTCAATAAAACCTGTTTCCTTAACCGTAAAATCAGGCACCGGCTCATCAAATAAAACATCAATTCTCAGACCCCTTGTCCACTCATAATAAAAACCCGCTCCTACCCACACCTTTTTCGCCTCCCCATTTATCCTAACTATAAAAGGAGATATTTCAGATATCCCCCCCTCCCATTGAAGGCCAACCATAGGAAAGGGCGAATCAATGGTTTTGGAAGAATATATTTCCATTGCCACTTTGCCGGTCAAATTGTCCACAGGACGATAAGCAATAATATAGGGAAAAATAAAATTTCTCAATAACTTTCTGTTTGTGTAAGAACGATATAAACCCTTTATATTTCCACTACTTACCCTAATTTCGTTTTGGAATAGCCAATCAGCGACATAATCTTTTGCTTGAGAAACAGTCATTTTTTCAATTTCTTCAATAATAATGGACGGATCTTGAGTGATAATCAGGCAAGCGATTTTATATACCACATTAAACATTATTTTCCCGACAGCTGGGGGCATACTGAAAAATAAATAATCGGCAAATGTTTTTCTAGCTCCCATTTGAAGTAAGGCGAGTGTCGCTTCTTCTTCTAAATTATCGGCATTTTGCCATTTTTCATTAAACTTTTGGACAAGCGATTTTATTAAAACTGTTTCATCTAACTCTTTAAGTTTAAGCTTATCTTCAAATTTTACCGCTTCCAAGGGATCCATAGATTCTGAAGCGCCCATTGCAAGCTCCGGCAAAACCAAAAAACCTGCCACAAAAAGCAGGCAAAAAATAAATAAAAAATGTCTTTTCGCAATCCCCCGCATATATCCATAATATAGCGGGAGCATTTCCCGCTATAGTCATAACGAGGAATATTCCCGATATAATTTCTTTGAATTACAAAATGCCAAATAAAAAGAGAATTTCCTGATCTTTTCTCCAAATTTCAGCTGCAAATTTGCTGCAATTATTCGCCGTATGCTTTGCATATGCCTTATAATTGTATCAAATTTTCGCTCTGAAATTTGAAGAAAGGACCAAGAAAGCATTTCGTAATTCAAAGTATAGTTGGATTCTAACTTC
>Ga0208373_1004478_pt1 | contig 12523 bp, 4 predicted proteins | sample RifOxyC2_FD_184036 | JGI IMG/M metagenome (GOLD analysis project Ga0208373, IMG submission 184036) | Soil microbial communities from Rifle, Colorado - Rifle Oxygen_injection C2 (SPAdes) | ecosystem: Environmental > Terrestrial > Deep subsurface > Rock core/Sediment | place: Rifle, Colorado...
GAATTGATTGAAAAAGGTAATCCAGCTTGGCGCGATCTGTTTAATGACTTTGAATAATCTTGCCAAACCCTGGATCCCGGGTTCCTCGCTGACGCTCGGCCCCAGGATGACAAAGGTTAGCGAAGAGTGTGAATCCCGGGTTCCTCACTGATGCTCGGCCCCAGGATGACAAAGGTTAGCGAAGAGTGTGAATCCCGGGTTCCTCACTGATGCTCGGCCCCAGGATGACAAAAAGAAATCAATCCGTAATCTCTCTCTTTGTCATCCTGGACGCCGAAGGCGATCCGGGATCCAGGAGAGAGCCGCAGGGACGCGAATGAAAATCATAACGGATAAAGCGACAAAAACGATAAGTTATTAAAAATTTTATACTTACCGCCAAACCCTGGATCCCGGGTTCCTCGCTGACGCTCGGCCCCAGGATGACAAAGGTTAGCGAAGAGTGTGAATCCCGGGTTCCTCGCTGACGCTCGGCCCCAGGATGACAAAGGTTAGCGAAGAGTGTGAATCCCGGGTTCCTCGCTATCGCTCGGCCCCAGGATGACAAAAAGAAATCAATTTGAATTAAAATTATCCATAAATGAAAGAGGATTATAACAAAAATTTCTGGCATAAATTCTACCTGGTATATTTAAAGATCTGGCGGGTGCTTTTATCGTTGGTTTTGATAGCGTCTGCGGCCGGGATCTATTTTTTCTTTTTTGCCGGAACCGAAACGGTAAAAGCATCCTGGTGGAACGACTCCTGGCTTTATCGCCAGGCGATCCCGGTAACGAACAATATAAGCACGCAGACAAACGTTTATATTTCCGTTACCCTGGACACCTATACGGCTTCAAGCTCCATGCAGGCCGATTGCGGGGATTTTCGCTTTACCAAGGAAGATGGTTCGCTACTTTCTTACTACATCGTTTCCGGCTGCCGCACGGCAACGAACGTCATCCATATCAATTTTGATTCCTTCCCGGCTGGCGCGCAATCGATCTATTTCTACTACGGAAATCCTTCGGCTGAAAACGGTTTTTCCGCTTCTGATTTTTCCGTTGAAGCCTCAAGCTATACGATTGGCGCCGTCCAGGCAGTCGAAACCGGCCCCGGCCCGGTGGGGTATTGGAGTTTTGATGAGGGGTATGGGGCGACGGCGACAGACGCGAGCGGGCAGGGGAATGATGGCGTGATTGCGGGGGCGGTTTGGAAAGATGGTAGTGAGTGTGTGAGCGGGAAGTGTTTATGGTTTGATGGGAGCAGTAGTTACATACGCGTTGCTACAAGTAGTGTATTGGATCTGGAAGGTCAAGCTACGTTTTCTGTTTGGATAAAACCGGTCAGTTTTCCCGATTTTGCGACTATTGTCGCCAGAGAACCGGGTGGAAATTACGGATATCAGTTTGAGGTTTTTGATCAGGCCGATGATAAGGAGGTTTTGGTGCTTTGGGATTCAAGTAATGTTTTCTCTAATTACAAAGTGATAAAGCAGAGCGAGTGGCAGCACGTGGTCGTGGTAATTGATCCGATAGATGTTACTTTTTATGTGAATGGCGTTGAGAGTGGGAGCGAGAATTGGGTGTTTAGTCTGGATAAAAGCGGCGACCATAATCTTTTTATCGGCAGTTTAGACGGTGCTAGTGAATTTTTTCACGGCTTCATCGACGAGGTTAAAATCTACCCCTACGCCCGCAGTGCCGACCAGGTCAAGCAGGACTACAACGCCGGTCTGGCGGGCGTGAAATCAAGTACCGGCGTGGCCGCAGCTTTTGGCGGGGTTTCGGACAAGTGGCTGACGGATGGATTGGTGGGGTATTGGAAATTCGACGAAAGCGCGACCACGAGCGGGGCGATCGATTCCAGCGGCAACGGCAACACCGGGACTTTTTATGGACATGCGAGTACGACGGCGGGGAAGTTTGGAAATAGTTTTATAGGCAACGGAATATCAAGCAGTTCGGTTTATACGGCAACTTCGGACAGCCTAAATAGTATTGACTATGGTTTTTCAGTAGCCGGATGGTTCAAGACAAGTGATATAAATGCGGCAATCATTACGAGTTACCAGGACTTTGGAACGGGATATTTTGATGTCATGATTGACGGTAGCGGTAATATTACGTACACGCTTGCCGATTTAGACCAGTCTACTTATCAGACCACACTAACTGGTAATGATAATAATTGGCACCACTTTGTGCTTGTTCGTGATACGGCGAATAAATTAAGAAACTTGTATGTTGATGGCGGATTGGCGAAAAGTGTTGTTGGTGGAAATGGAGAATTCATCACTTATCAAACAGTCCGAATGTCTATCGGGGCGGATTATTATTCAAATGGAAATCATCTTGATGGCCAAATCGACGAAGTCCGCATTTACAACCGCGCTTTGTCTCCGGATGAAGTGCGGCGTCTCTACGAATGGGCACCGGGGCCGGTGGCGCATTGGAAGTTTGATGAGCTTGAGGGCACGACGGCGTTTGACTCGGTGGCGAGTTCGAGTTTTGGGGGTGGGAATGACGGCAGTATAAGCGGGGCGGCTTGGACCAACGGGAAATACGGTTCAGCCTTGAATTTTGAAGAAAATAATGAAAATATCAACGCCGGTTCAAAGGCAAGCATCGATGATCTTGGCGCGATGACGATAAGCGCCTGGATCTATCCGCGAAGCATAAGTACGAGTAATTTTAATATAATCGTCCAAAAAGGCGCAACAGTCGCACAGGGAAATTTTTGGTTTTCTATATTCGCTTTTAATACTTTGTTTTTTACGAAAGATTTTAGTTCGACAGATTTGGCCGTGTACGGTCCGGCTAATTTTTTTGAATTGAACAAATGGAATTACGTCACGCTTACCTGGGACGGCACAAATTCCGTTACTGGGGTTAAATTCTATAATTTCGGCATTCCAGCGTCAAGTTATTTATCCCAAACCAACGGTGCGGGGACCGAATACTCTGACAGCGCTCTGGATCTATTTATAGCGAGCGACGATTTTCCGTTTGATGGCATCATCGACGATGTCCGCATCTATAACTACGCCCGGACGCAGAAACAGATTTTGGAAGATATGGCCGGCGCCTCCGCTGGCGCTTCGGCGTCCCAAGGGGCGGCTTTGAAATACCCGGTGCTTGATTTAAATTTTGACGAAGGGCGGGGGGCGGTCGCTTACGACTCTTCTATTCATAAAAACAACGGCTCGCTGGAGCCCGGAACCGGCGGAACCAACACGGCCAGTTCGTCAATGTGGACGAAAAACGGGAAAGTCGGGGGCGCGATGGAGTTTGACGGGACGGATGATACCGTAAGGATCAATTCGTCCGGAGCAATCGACGATCTTGAGGCATTTTCCATGTCAGCCTGGATAAAGCCGATTGGCGAAGGCGGCGAAAGCGGCGCGGGCCGCATATTTAATAAGCATGCCTGGGGCTTTATCGCAAGCGACGATTCGCCTGCGGATAGAGACAAAGCGCTTACTTTCTATAAAGAGACCAGTGAAACTGAGCTCAAAGTTCAAGCCATTGATAATTCATGGACGACGGGAGTCTGGCAGAATGTAATTTTGACCTGGGACGGCGGAAAGGACGCGTCTGAGGACGTAAAAATATACGTAAATGGCAAAGAAGTCGAATATCAGCTGCAGCAGGACGCCACCGGCGATTTCAGTACCGATGCTGGCCACTTCATGTACCTTGGCAGTCAAGACGGTTCCGGATATTATTTTGACGGCTCAATGGATGAGGTAAAAATCTGGAACTATGCCTTGTCCGAAGAGGAGATCAAATCCGTCTATAACCAAAATTCCTCCCTTGTCGTCAACTCACAAAGCAGAGCGGACAATAACGGCACGACCACGACCGGGGCGGCGACCGAATATTGCGTGCCGGGAGATACGGCGCTCTGCGATGAGCCGGTTTTGGAGTTGAAGATGGATGAGATGAGCGGCGTGACAGCTTATGACACTTCTGGTAACGGGAATAACGGGGTTTTAACCTGGATGTCCACAAACACTAATGGCGGTTGGACTAGAGGGAAAAGGGGCGCTGGGATTTTGCTTGATGGAATTGACGATGTCGTGACGGTCAGCGATCCGGGCGCGGGGAGCGCGCTTGATATTACCTCCGCCATAACGCTTGAAGCCTGGGTCAGACCCGATACGCTTATCCGGCCCGGATCCGGCGGTTATCAGGATATTATAACAAAGTGCAACGAGGACAATTTAAGTGTCAACAGCTACGCGTTTTCGTTATTAGGTGACGAAATATCTTTCGCTTTTTTTAATACTGGTTGGTGGGAATACAATACCACTAACGCGAATTTGGCGACCGGAACCTTATATCATCTGGCCGCAACCTATAGTTATGCCGGTGATTTTGTAAAAATTTACATTAATGGAGTTATTAAGCTTGACACGACCCTTACCCAGAGTTATCCCTTGTTAGCCAATAATGAATCTCTGGATATCGGCTACGGACTTGGCGTAGGGGCGACTGCTGAAAATTTTCAGGGAATGATAGATGAAGCCAGGGTTTATAACTACGCCCGCACCCCGGCCCAGATCGCCTGGGATTATAATAAAGGCAAGCCGATCGCGCATTGGCGTTTTGACGAGTGTTCGGGCTCCACGATCCATGATGAGAGCGGCAATGGCAATCACGGCACTTTGAATCTGGGCACAGCCGGCACAACCGCGACCGGGACTTGCGCATCGTCGTCGGATTCATTCTGGTATAATGGGCGGAGTGGGAAATATAATTCGAGTGGGAGTTTTGATGGGGGGAGTGATTGGGTTTCCACTATTTCTGACCCGGGTCTGCCGACCGTTGATTATACTTATTCCGTTTGGACTAGACTTGATTCGTTGAGTGACGAAGCAATAATAGAAAGCGTCAATGATTCAGCTGGAAGTGAATTTAGGATCAATATCTTATCCGAAAAGGTACAAATAGAAGTTGATACAACAACATCTGTAACAAGTGCCGTGTCGCTGGTTGTCGGAGAATGGTACCATTTGCTTACCACTAGGAAGGATGGGACAATTAAAATATATATTAATGGCGAACAAGATCCGGCCACAGGTTATGACAACGATATTTTGAATTTTACTGGCTGTCCTTTGATAATTGGCGCAGATGTTGATTCTGGTTGTTCCGGTTCATTGGGTAATTATACGGACGGTCAGATTGATGAAGTAAAGATCTGGAATTACGCCCTGACTGCTGAGCAGATAAAACAGGAGTTTAACGGCGGAAGCATTAGGTTCGGGGAATAGCTCCCTTGTCATCCTGGACGCCGAAGGCGATCCGGGATCCAGGAGAGAGCCGCAGGGACGCTAATGATAATCATAACGGATAAAGCGGCAAAAACGATAAGTTATTAAAAATTTTATACTTACCGCCAAACCCTGGATCCCGGGTTCCTCGCTGACGCTCGGCCCCAGGATGACAAAGGGCGGGCGGTGGATCCCGGGTTCCTCGCTGACGCTCGGCCCCAGGATGACAAAGGTTGGCAATGAATATGGGTCCCGGGTTCTCCGGCTTCCGCATCCGCTCCAGTCAGAGTCCCACAATGACAAGGAAACTGATTTCCTTACCTTGTTCAGCCCCAGGATGACAAAAAGAAATCAATCCGTAATCTCTCTCTTTGTCATCCTGGACGCCGAAGGCGATCCGGGATCCAGGAGAGAGCCGCAGGGACGCGAATGATAATCATAACGGATAAAGCGGCAAAAACGATAAGTTATTAAAAATTTTATACTTACCGCCAAACCCTGGATCCCGGGTTCCTCGCTGACGCTCGGCCCCAGGATGACAAAGGTTGGCAAAGAATATGGGTCCCGGGTTCTCCGGCTTCCGCATCCGCTCCAGCCGGATCCCCAGGATGACAAAAAGCATAATTTTTATTCCTCCCGCTAGGTCCAGGATGACAGGGTAAATGTAAAAAATAGTGTATATTAAATCATGAAAGAAAATATGAAGATAAAAAAACAATATCTCAATTTCTCAATTTTCAAATTTATTTTTGTTATCGTTTTTATTGTTTTGGCAGCGGGAGCCTTCTTTATATTCAATAAACCAAAAATAACATCCGCCTCCTGGTGGAACGACCAATGGCTTTACCGCAAGGCTCTAACGATCAACCACGCCCAGGTGGCGGGTGATTTGACGGATTTTCCGGTGCTCGTATCCTTGACCAGCGTCGGGATGGGAGCGCATGCGCAGGCAGATGGCGATGATATTGTCTTCGTTGACGCTGAGGGCAGAAAGTTGAGCCATGAGATTGAAAGCTTTGCCACCACGACCGGGGCCTTGATCGCCTGGGTTAAACTGCCGGTTTTATCATCAACCCACGATGCTGATATTTTTATGTATTATGGCAACGCGGGAGCGGCCAATCAGGAAACGCCAGGGGGGGTGTGGGATGATGATTTCAAGGGGGTTTGGCATATGGACAACAGTGCCACCGCCTCGACCACCGATTCGACCAAGTACGCGAATAACGGCTCAACGATCGGACCGGTCGCCTCGACCACCAGTAAGATCGGCAACGGCCTTTATTTTGACGGGGATGAAGACCGCGTTAATTACGGAGATTTTCAATTGAATAACACCGGACACACTTTGTGCGCCTGGATAAAAATGGATGCCAGCCAACTCTACGATTATTCCACCTTGTTCACGAAAATTACTTCCGGCAGCGTGGTTTTATGGGATTTATATACGGTCAACGCTACCGATCAATTGGGTATGAGCATATCGGATGCTTCCGGGATCGTCGCATTTAAAGAACAGGGAACGATCACAGCCGGCAGTTTTACTCATGTCTGCGGGGTCTATGCCGGCGGCTTGGGCGCATCAAGCCTCAGCCTTTATATCAACGGAAGCCTGCAGACCGGCGGAGCAAGCGGCGGAACCGGCACTACTCTTAATTGGGGCGCGGGAACCTTTATCCATGGCAGCGATACTTATGGCGTTTGGAGTTATGGCGGCGTGATGGACGAGGCGAGAGTATCCAATGTGCCCCGTTCTGCCGCCTGGATCCAGACCGAATATAACAACCAAAACGATCCCTCCGCCTTTTTCGCCGTTCAAACCGAAGAAACCGGTCCGGGGCCGGTGGCCTATTGGTCTTTTGACGAAGGTTTTGGCGCGACGGCGCATGATGAGTCGGGACAGAAGAATGACGGGGCAATTACCGGGGCGGTTTGGAAAGACGAAAGCGAATGCGTTTCCGGCCAATGCCTGTATTTTGACGGGAGCGTGGATTATGTTGATTTGCCGGCCACTAACCAGATCCTGCCGGACAATAGTGATTGGTCCGCTTCTTTATGGTTCAAATACGCGAGCTCCACGATCAGCGAAGCCGCTTCAAGAATACTGACCCTGCGTCGGGCAAGCACGGGAAGCGCTATCGTGCTGCAAATGCTCCAATCTTCGGATTCATTGGATTTAATGTATTGGGACGGCGCCGAATTGATTGATAATTCTATTGCCAGCCGATCGTCGCTTGGGCAAGAATGGCATCATATATCGGTCAGTCATGACGAAACTCGTTTTGAGGTTTTTCTGGATGGGGTAAAAAAACTTGATATAGTTGATGCTTTTGAAGGTTTTGGCGCTGGTATCGCCGGACTAGGGAGAAACGTTGATAGTAATACATATTTTTTTCAAGGCTTTATTGATGAAGTCAAAATCTACCCCTACGCCCGCACCGCCGATCAGGTTAAACAGGACTATAACGCCGGTTTGGCGGGCGTCAAAGCCGCTTCCGGCGTGGCGGCGAGTTTTGGCGGTGCTTCGGACAAGTGGCTGACGGATGGATTGGTGGGGTATTGGAAATTTGACGAGAGCGCGACCACGAGCGGGGCGATCGATTCTTCCGGCAACGGCAATACCGGGACTTTTTACAGCCATGCCAGCACTACCGGGGGGAAGTTTGGAAATGGCGGATCTTTTGACGGGAACGGAGATTATATTGAAGTTGATGATTCTGCCAGTTTGAGCGTTGATAGCCAGATCACTATCTCTTCCTGGTTTAATCCGGACGAGACTCTGTCCGGTACGGCTGATTATTTCCAGTCGCTCATCGATAGCGGCGCTTATTCGCTTTATTTTGACAAAACGGACGGCAAGATAAAATTCACTCTTGACTCCGATACCGCCGAAACCTGGTCCGAAGTAGGCACGGGCGCTGGTCTTTCAACCGTTTATGCGCTAACGGTCTATAACGGCGAGCTTTATGTGGGAGGATCTTTTACTAACCCGCCCTTTGACGCCGACGCCGACCGTATTGCCAAATGGGATGGTGCTAACTGGTCAGAGGTCGGCACGGGCGCCGGCTTAAACGGTACTGTTTATACCATGACGGTCTATAACGGCGAGCTTTACGTGGGGGGTGCTTTTTACAATCCACCCTTTGACACCGACGCCGACTATATCGCCAAATGGAACGGCGCGAACTGGTCCGAGGTAGGAAGCGGTGCCGGTCTAAACAATTCAGTCTATGCATTAGCGGTTTATAACGACGAACTTTATATCGGGGGTTTTTTTTATGACCCGCCCTTTGACACCGACGCCGATTATATCGCCAAATGGAACGGCACAAGCTGGTCCGAGGTGGGCACAGGCGCCGGCCTGGACTTGTTTGTTTATACCATGACGGTCTATAACGGCGAACTTTATGTGGGGGGTTTATTTTCTAACCCGCCCTTTGACACCGACGCCGATTATATCGCCAAATGGAACGGCACAAGCTGGTCCGAGGTCGGCACGGGCGCCGGCCTGAGCGCGGGAGTCCTTTCTTTGGCGGTCTATAACGGCGAACTTTATGTTGGAGGAGATTTTACTAACCCACCCTTTGACGCCGACGCCGACCGTATTGCCAAATGGAACGGCACCAACTGGTCCGAGGTGGGCACAGGCGCCGGATTGTCTGGGCAGGTTCGCTCTTTCTTAGTTTATAACGGCGAGCTTTATGTCGGTGGCGCTTTTACTAACCCGCCCTTTGACACCGACGCCGATTATATCGCCAAATGGAACGGCACAAGCTGGTCCGAGGTCGGCACGGGCGCTGGTCTTAGCGGAAGCGTTTATGCGCTAACGGTCTATAACAGCGAACTTTATGTCGGTGGCGCTTTTACTAACCCGCCCTTTGACGCCGACGCCGACCGTATCGCTAAATTTTCTTCCGGAGACGACCTGGAGCTTGATTCAACTACTCTTGGCTGGACGAATAATACTTGGTATCACATTAGCGGCACTTATGACGGCGTTACGGCCAGGCTTTACATAAACGGCCAGGAAGAAAACTCGGTTAATTCATCTATTGCTATCAATAATTCAAGCCAAAACGTGTATATCGGCAAATCGCATGGATCGCGCAGCACTTCTTTCGGTTCCGGTACGGGCGAAGAAACGGTCAATGGCCGTCTTGACGAAACCCGCATCTACAACCGCGCCTTATCGCCGGATGAAGTGCGAAAATTATATGAATGGGCGCCGGGGCCGGTGGCGCATTGGAGGTTTGACGAGAAGGGCGGGGATACGGCATATGATAGTGTCGCGAGTTCAAGCACGGCGGGCGGGAATGACGGGGGCGTGAGCGGGGCGACCTGGGACAGAGGAAAGTATGGCGGGGCTTTGAGCTTTGATGGTGTTGATGATAGCGTGGAGGCGCCAGATGACCCTTCGCTTGATCTTAACGCTTTTACTCTGGGTGCGTGGGTAAAATTTGATTCCGTAGGCGGTTATCATTATATCGTTTCTAAGGCAGGGGGAGCCAGTAATGATAATTATTATTTTTATTACGAAAACTACGATGCCTATCCTGGTTTTTATTGCGGTTTTGAAGGCGCAACCGGCTGGAACGAAATAATTTATGACTGGGCTCCGCCGCTTGATGATTGGCTGTATGTCACGTGCGTATTCGACGATGCGGGCGATGAAATTAGATTCTATGTTAACGGCATATTAAAGGATAGCTTGGCAACGACGGATAGGCCGTTGCAGGGCGAAGAAGACGTTAGGATCGGCCTGGATGGATGGGATACCTCCGCTTTTGACGGCGCGATCGACGATGTCCGCATCTATAACTACGCCCGCACGCAGAAGCAGATTTTAGAGGATATGCTTGGCTCGCCGGAGCTGGGGGGCGGAGGCGGCATAGCCCTAAAATCACCCATCCTGCACCTGGCCTTTGAAGAGGGGTATGGCACGCTCGTCAACGACAGCTCGATCTATGGCCGCGATTTTACCTTTTCCTCGTCATATCGCTGGTTCCTGGGCGGGCGCATCGGCAAAGCCTTTTTCAACGTCAGCAACGGCCGCGCCTATGACGATGCTGATGATAACGACCTGGATTTCGGCACCTCCAGCGATTTTTCCGTTTCCGCCTGGATAGCACACGCCGTTGACAATCCGGCCGCCACGCAGTATATCGTTGATAAGCATGATGACTCCGGCTACGAGGGGTACGCGCTCTATATGACAGATTTAGGTTATCTGGGATTCGGCATAAGTGATACGGCCAGCGCGTCTTTTCCTGAAGACGCGGCGCTTTCCGCCGTGGATTATGCCGACGGAAACTGGCATCACGTCCTGGGCAGAAAAATCAGTAATTCAAAAATTGAACTTTTTGTGGACGGTAAATTAGTTGCCTCGGACACCAGCCTGGCCGCGGACGCGACGCTAGCCAATAGCGCCACCCTGTATGTCGGTGATAATAACTCCACCGACGGCACCGATGAATTCTTGGGTGTTATTGATGAAGTAAAAATCTGGAACTTCGCCTTGAACGATGATGAGATCAAAACCGAATACAATGGTTCCCGGTCCGCGCAGATGGGCGAGGACCAAAAGCGCGATAATTATGACACGGACGTAACCGGCCAGAGCAAGGAATACTGCATCCCCGGAGACACGGCCGTCTGCACGGCACCGGTTTTGGAATATACTTTTGACGAAAAATCAGGCACGACCGCTAATGATACGAGCGGAAGCCGGGAAAACGGGACTTTGACCTGGATGTCCACTTCCACGAATGGCGGCTGGACCAGGGGAAAGTTCGGTTCCGGGGTCCAGTTTGACGGAGTTGACGATTATATTTCCTTAACAGCGATCAGCGACATGACGAACTGGTCCATGGAGATGTGGTATAAGCCGAGCGAAACAGTGGACGCGTCCGGCGGGGGACATTGCCTTTATAACGCTAACAGCGTGACCGACCCCGATATCTATCTTTACCACTCGGTGTTGGATAACGGTGAATTGCGCTTCCGCTGTTTCAACCCGACCAATGATCTTTTGACTACGACCAATACCTGGGTAAAAGACCGCTGGTATCATATCGCGCTTACCTATAACAATACCGGCACTTTAAAATCAATTTATGTCAACGGTATTTTAGAAAACTATGCCGTGTCCGGCTGTGTTCACAACGGCGGCGACCAAAGCGGCGAGCACCGGATCGGTTCGCAGTATAACGGCACTTATCCGACCTTCGGCGCAATAGACGGCTTTCGGATGTACGACTATGTTCGCACCCCCGCCCAGATCGCCTGGGACTACAACCGCGGCGCGCCGGTGGCGCACTGGAGTTTTAACGAGTGCGAAGGGTCTACGATCCATGATGAAAGTATTAATATGAATCACGGGCAATTATATTTAGGCACGTCGGGCGTAACCGCGACCGGGACTTGCGCTTCGTCTTCGAATTCGTTCTGGTATAACGGACGGAGCGGAAAATTCGAGGCGGGCGGAAGTTTTGACGGGACGAACGATTATGTTAACGCCACCGACAACCCCTCTCTTGACTTGATCGCCGAGGGGACGATTTCCGCCTGGATAAAACGGGACACTATTAGCGCTAACGTCGGAATCGTCGCTAAAGGAACCACTACTTCTATAGGGACCCACAACTATCGCCTGTCCATTGACAGCTCTAACCTGATTAGTTTTCAGGTAGGCTCTCCGGGTACGAGCGATATAATAAGCGCCAATAAATTTTACACTTATACGGGGGAGTGGCACCATTTGGCGGCATCGTGGTCGGTGAGCGGAAATTCAATGCGTATATATATCGACGGTATTTTAGATAATCAGGATAATTGCGGCATAACTCCGTACACGAACGACGCCCCTGTATCGATCGGACAGATCGGAGGCAATATCTGGCGCTTTGACGGTCAGATGGATGAGGTTAAGATCTGGAATTATGCTTTAACCGACGAGCAGATAAAACAAGAATATAACGGCGGGGCGGTCAGGTTTGGGGAATAGCTCCCTTGTCATCCTGGGGCCGCGAAGCGGAACCCGGGATCCAGGGTAAGGCCGCGGGAAAAATGGAAAATTCACTTAACATGACAGGAAAGAAAAATAAAAACGATTATAAATTTTACGTCTATATACTTGCCAACCAAAGAAATGGCACGTTGTATATCGGCATGACCAATAATATTATAAACAGAAGTTTCCAACATAAATTAAAACAAGACCGAAAAAGTTTTACAGCTAAGTATAATACAGATAAATTAGTGCATTAC
>Ga0208373_1004482_pt1 | contig 12516 bp, 14 predicted proteins | sample RifOxyC2_FD_184036 | JGI IMG/M metagenome (GOLD analysis project Ga0208373, IMG submission 184036) | Soil microbial communities from Rifle, Colorado - Rifle Oxygen_injection C2 (SPAdes) | ecosystem: Environmental > Terrestrial > Deep subsurface > Rock core/Sediment | place: Rifle, Colorado...
GGTAGCAGGCGGTACCGGAGTGGCTTCACTCCTTTTTTTTGCCCAAAAAATAAAAGAAAAAAATAAATCTATTAAACCTGTTGTATTTATAGGTGCAAAAAACAAAAAAGAAGTGTTGCAAAAAAATGAATATGAAAAACTTGGTTGTAAGGTAATTGTCTCTACAGAAGACGGTTCAATGGGGAAAAAGGGGCTTATTTCTAATTTACTGTCATTATATTTAAAAGAATGTTGTCTGAATCAAGTATCTGCTATATATTCATGCGGTCCAAAAGCAATGCTGAAAGAAGTTTCTAAAATTGCAGAGAAAAATGGTGTTCAATGTTTTGTTTCTTTAGAAGAATATATGGTTTGCGGAATAGGGACCTGTATGGGATGCGTAATCCGCCTGCGCCAAGGCTACGGCGGACAAGTAGAGTTCAAAGTTACCGCCACTTCCGCCACTGAGACATCGGCGGACAAGGAACCGTTGGCGGGCAGGTATAGTTTAGGACAGGGATTTGAATATAAGTCGGTTTGTAAGGATGGTCCGGTATTTAACGCAAAAGATATAATATGGTGAAAAAGATAGATAAAAGCAAAGCAATACTTGGCTCAAGGACAGCAAAAGGTGGATTTGCGAACGAAAAAGCTATTTGCAGGAAATTCAATAATTGGAAAGATGATTCGGTTGCAAAAGAATGGTTGGAAATTATGGGATACAGTGTTAAAAGTATTGATTCTGTAACCGCAATTCAAATTCCTACAAGAATAAAAAAAGAAAATGTACTTAAATTTAATGTTACTGAAAAAGATTACGATGAATTTGTAAGGTATAAAAAAGCTGATGCACAGATTAGAATAACAATTAAAATAGGGAATATTCTTAAAATTGAAAATTTATCACTTAAAAAAGCAAATTCCGATGCAGATTTTAATCAAATTGATAAAAGAAAGGTTGATTTCTATGACCCCACCCCCGAAAACTGTACCAGTTGAAATTAGAGTTTAGAAATGGTAAACTAAACTCATGGGGGTATGGTTATGAAACAGGGCAGGTACAAGGAAGAGCAGATTATCGGGATATTAAAGGAAGCAGAAGCCGGCATAAAGATAGATGAATTGTGCCGTAAATATGGCGTTAGCGATGCGACATATTACAACTGGAAAGCGAAATATGGCGGATTAAGTATAAGTGAAGCGAAAAGGTTGAAATCACTTGAAGACGAGAATCGGCGGTTAAAACATATAGTAGCGGATTTAACGCTTGATAACGCAGCATTGAAATCGGTAATCTCAAAAAACTTCTAAAGCCCGAAGTGAAGAGGAAGGCAACAGATTACATAGAGAGTAACTTTGGGCTGAGTGAAAGGCGAGCGTGCAGAGTAATAGGAATACACCGTTCTACAATGCAGTATGAGCAACATAGGCAAGATGACGGAGAGATACGGGAGAGCTTAAAGGAACTGGCAAAGAAATATAGGAAGTATGGCTGTATACGGTTGCATATAAAATTAAAACGGGAAGGATACAAGGTAAACCATAAGAAAATAGAGCGGATATATCGGGAAGAGAAACTGCAGATATACAATAGGAAGAAAAAGAAGAGAGCGGCCGTGCAGAGGGTTAAATTGGCGTCAGCGACAAGACGGAATGAGCGGTGGTCTATGGATTTCATACATGATAGTTTAAGTACCGGCCGCAGATTTAAGAATTTTACATTAGTCGATGATTTTACGAAGGTGTGCCCAGTGATATACACGGATACTTCAATAACCGGCAAAAAGGTTGTAGAAGAACTTGATAAATTGAAAGAGACGATAGGATTACCTAAAGAAATAACTGTGGACAATGGACCCGAGTTCATAAGCAACGCACTGGATGAATGGGCATACAAAAACAATGTTATGCTTTATTTCATTGAGCCGGGAAGACCGACAGAGAATCCGTTTATAGAAAGTTTTAACGGGAAATTCAGGGATGAATGCCTCAGTATGCATTGGTTTTTGAGTATTCCGCATGCGAGGGAATTGATTGAACAGTGGCGGATTGAATATAATACGGAAAGACCGCATAGTTCATTGAAATATATGACACCATCAGAATTTGTGGCACAATTAAATGAAAAAACAATTGCGGGTTCTTTACAAAACACTAACTTACAACTGGCACATATAACGGGGTAGAGTCATCTATCAGCAAATGTGGGGGTTTGATGATGAAATTGCAAATTGGTTAAAATTATTTACTGGTGAATATTCACCAAAAACTGTAAGATTAAATATTAAATTGAGAGATAAAAGAAGAGTTTTTTTAGACGAGATACCAATAAATATACAAAACAAAATAGTGGAATTTTTTAGAGCTAACAAGATTTTAATAATAAGTGATATTATTAAAGGTCGTGGTGGTTTATCGGCAAACTGGATGTTGGTAACTCGCTTTTATAAAAAAGATAAAATAACTTCTTGGATTTTGAAAGATATAAATACTGTAATGAATTTTTATGGCAAAGGGGATGTTGTTATATCACCAAAGGGAAGTCTAAATATAGGTAGATTAAGTTTCCAAAGAAAAGGCGGAACCCCAGATCCGACAAAACTTCAATTTAAGTTTAAACCCTGTGAATTATTTATTTTAGAGGGATAATGAATAATAATAAAGTTTATTTAGGAGATTGCATTGAAATAATGAAAGGATTACCAAATAATTCTATTGATTTGGTATTTGCTGATCCACCTTTTAATATAGGTTTAAAATATGACAATTATAACGATAAGCGTTCATATAATGATTATTATGAATGGTCAGAACAATGGATTAAAGAGACTCATAGAATATTAAAGAATAATGGTTCTATTTATATTGCTATTGGGGATGAATTTGCAGCAGAAGTAAAGATTATTTTACAAAAAGCAGGTTTTTATTTTAGGAATTGGATTGTTTGGTATTATACTTTTGGACAGAATCAAAGAAAAAAATTTAATCGTTCACATACACATATTTTATATTTTACAAAAGATAAAGAGAAGTTTATATTTAATGGTGATGAGATTAGAATTCCTTCAGCAAGACAAATGTTATATAATGATAAAAGGGCACATCCTAAAGGTAAAATACCTGATGACATTTGGGAATATTCGAGAGTATGCGGTACTTTCAAGGAACGACTTGGAGATCATCCCTGTCAAATGCCTGAAAGTTTATTAGAGAGAATTATTAAGACAAGTTCTAATATTGGGGATATAGTTTTAGATCCATTTGGTGGAACAGGAACAACAGCATTTGTTGCTAAGAAATTGAAAAGAAACTATATAACAATGGATATATCAAAAAAATATTATGATGTTATTGAGAAGCGGTTAAAAGGACAAACAGAAGAAATAAAAAGAAATTCAAATCATACACATAGAGAGATAAATAGGAATTTAACATTATTTGAATTTGAAAATGTGTAATTTTGTTGTTCATTGAAATATTTAATTCCGAAAAGGAGGTGGTTATGTCCGCTAAATTTTTGGAAGTCCCTAAAATCGGTTCTAGTCAAATATCTAATTAGATAGTTATTTGTTAGGGACAAAGAAAAAAACCATGGGAACAAGTTTTTGACAACCTTTTAAGAATAACTCTCGTCCTCGTTACGACGCTAAACCAACGTAAGAGACTCTTATTAAGCGTCATTATAGTTTAGATATTTGGACTATCTTTAAAAGGGACTTGTGTAAGGTGAAATAACTAATAAAAACCGAAAGCCTTTCAGCCATGGGGAAAATAAATAGTAATAATAAAATGAAAAAGATAATAGAATTAGTTAATTGTTTTTCAACTATAGTATTAGCTCTGGCTACAATAGTTTTAGCAAACTATACAACAAAATTGTATCAGATAAATAAGGAATTAGTTAAAACTACTAAAACTTATTCAGATACTACTATTACAATAGCAAAATTTAATGAGGAATACGTTAGTACAACTAAAGATTTAGTGAACACTTCTAAAGATCAATTAAATTTTATGTATAAACAATGGGAGTATGAAAATAGTCCTCACATAATAGCCGATTATTCTGTTCATAATGCTGGCGTTGGTAATTATTTTTTAGGAATATATTTAAAAAATTATGGTAAGGGTGTTGGCCATAGTGTTAAGTATAAGATAAACGAACCATTTTATAAGGAAGGGACAGTAGCAAATATTTATAATGGACAGGAATATTTGATATGGAATGGTAATATTATGAATATATTAGAATCTAGAAAGAATGGTGCTAAGTTAAAAGTAGATATATCATATAATTTTGAAAATTTAATCAAAACTGAAATTTTTGAATATCAGATTGATAAAATAACATCGAAAGCTCGAAATATTACAGATATTTATAATGTGTTAGGAAATATTGAAAAAAGTCTTAGCGGTCAATATCCGGACTTACCATTTAGTATTAGTGGTAGATTAAATAGTATTAATCAGAATATTGAAAAAATTGAGAAGAAAATTGGAAATAAACAATGAATTTTATAAAAATAGGCAGTATAAAATTAAAGAATCCGGTGATGGTAGCGTCAGGAACTTTCGGTTACGGAATTGAATGTAAGGATTTAGTTGATTTAGATAAACTTGGTGCGATAATAACAAAAACAATTACATTAAAACCACGACTGGGCAATCCGCAACCGAGAACTTTTGAACTTCCTTATGGAATTATAAATACAATCGGCTTGCAAAACGTCGGGGTGGAAAAGTTTTTATCCGAAAAATTGCCTGAATTAAAAGGAATTACGAAAACGCCGGTAATTGTAAGCATTGCGGGAGAAAAGCTATCAGAATATGCGGAGGTTGCCAACATATTGGATAAAGAAAAAATATCAGGTATTGAAATGAATATTTCCTGCCCGAATGTTAAAGGAAGTATCATTTCTAAATGTAAAACCGATACTTATAATGTTGTAAAATTAGTAAGGAAAAAAACTAAACATACATTGATTGTGAAACTTTCACCGGATGTTACGGACATTTTGGAAATAGCAAAATCAGCAGAAAGTGCCGGTGCCGATGCAGTTTCATTGATAAATACAGTGCCTGCGTTATTTCATAAAAATGGGAATATTGTCCTTGGCGGGTTGTCAGGTTCCTGCATAAAACATATCGCACTTAGAAAAATCTATGAAGTAGCAAAATTTTTAAAAATACCGGTAATTGGTATCGGCGGAATAATGAATGTTGAAGACGCTTTAGAGTTTTTCAAAGCAGGTGCGATAGCTGTACAGGTTGGTACAGGAAATTTTATTGACCCACAAATTCCTATAAAAATAATTAAGGGTCTTAATACATCTGTGTAATCTTGCATACGAAGCTCGGACCGACCGGACCGAGCGAGGCTGCAACCCCGTTTTACGGGGTAACACTCTCTGTTTTAATCGTTTCTTAATATGGAACTAATAGTAGCCCTGGATGTTGATAATATTTCTCAAGCTGAAATTCTTATAGACCTGCTTAAGGATAAGATAAAAATATTTAAAGTAGGATCAAGATTATTCACGTCTGAAGGACCAGAAATCATTGATTTGATAAATAAGAAAGGTTGTAAGGTTTTTCTTGATTTAAAATATTATGATATTCCAACTGTAATTGCCGATGCCGTAAAAATTGCCGGTGAGAAAGGTGTTTTTTCTACAACACTTCATATATCAGGTGGAAGAAATATGTTAAAACTTTCGGTGCAACAAAAGCCGAGACCTTTAATTTGGGGCGTAACAGTTCTTACAAGTTTTGATGAGAATAATTTAAGAGAAATCGGAGTGATGAGAAAAATTGATGAACAGGTCGAAAATTTAGCAAGATTGGCAAGTGAAGTTGGTTTAGATGGGATTGTTTGTTCAGCAAAAGAAATATCGATAGTTAAAAAAGTTAGCGGATTAAAAATAATCGTTCCGGGAATACGATTGAATAAAACAAATGACGACCAGAAAAGAACGCTAACTCCAAGAGAAGCAAAAGAATTAGGAGCAGATTATATTGTAGTAGGGAGACCGATAATAAAGTCTGAAAATCCATTAATAGTCGTAGATACTATAAGAAAGGAAATAATATGAATCTAGAAAAATTGTTTAAAGCCAAAAAAGCATTATTAGAAGGACATTTTTTGCTTACAAGCGGGTTGCACTCTGACAAGTATATGCAGTGCGCAAAAATACTGCAGTATCCGGATATTGCAGAAGGAATCGCAAAATTGCTTATAAAAAAAATAAAGGCAAAAAAGATTGATGTTGTTGTAAGCCCTGCGATTGGCGGAATTGTAATAGGGCAGGAACTTGCGAGGATATTAAAATGTCGTGCTATTTTTTGTGAGAGAGAAAATGGGAAGATGACGCTTCGCCGTGGTTTTGAAATTAAAAAAAATGAAAAATGTTTGGTAGTGGAAGATGTTATAACCACCGGCGGTTCAGTTAAAGAAATAATAAATATAATAAAAGATTATGGTGGAGTAGTTATTGGTGTGGCTTGTGTTGTCGATAGGTCGGATATGAGTGATTTAATATCAGCAGCATTAAAAATAAATATAAAAACATATAAATCTTTAGAATGTCCTTTATGTAAAAAAGGATTGGTTTTGGTTAAACCGGGCAGCAGAAATATAAACAAGGGGAGATAGGTAGAGGGGTGGAAAGCTAGAAGGGAAAAGAATCAATAGTAGTGGCAGGGTTTCCCTGCCTTCGCCAGCTGGCGGAAGTGTAGGGGTCGGCGAAGTTGATTAGATAAAAAGGTGACGGGTTAGTCGTCATCCTGGGCGTAGTCGAAGGATTTCGATGTTAAAAGGACAAGAGGAGTAATAACAATGTTAACTTACAAAAAATCAGGAGTTGATGTCGATAAAGCGAATAGTTTGGTTGACTGGATAAAGAAACTTAATCCGACAATCGGCGGTTTTTCAGGATTGTACCCTATAGATAATAATAAATTTTTATCTGCATCCTGTGACGGCGTCGGTACTAAATTGAAAGTTGCCCATATATCCAATAAACATGATACGGTTGGCATTGATTTAGTTGCTATGAATGTAAACGATGTCATATGTAGTGGTGCAAAACCGTTATTTTTTCTTGATTATTTTGCATGCGGGAAATTGGATGTAAATATTGCAAAGCAGGTGATAAAAGGAATCAAAGACGGATGTGACCAAGCGGGGTGTGTATTGTTGGGTGGAGAGACTGCTGAAATGCCGAGTTTCTATCAAGGTAAAGATTATGATTTAGCAGGTTTTACGGTAGGTATTGTTGAGAAAAAAAACATTATAGATGGTTCCAAAATAAGAAAAGGGGATGTGATTTTAGGGCTTCATTCTTCAGGGTTGCATTCCAATGGATTTTCATTAGTTAGAAAAGCATTTTCAGAAAAAGAAATCAAAAAATATTCTAAAGTACTTATTACACCCACTAAAATATATGTCAAAGAAATATTGAATATTTTCCAAAAAATGCCAAATTCAATATTAGGTATATGTCATATTACCGGCGGTGGATTCTATGATAATATAGTGCGTATTTTACCTAAAAATTTAAATGCCATAATTGACAAAGATTCTTGGAAAATTCCAGAGATATTCAAAATTATCCAATTAAAAGGTAGAATGTCTGATAGGGAGATTTTTAGAACATTAAACATGGGAATTGGTATGATATTGGTTGTCCGTGATTCAAATGTTTCAAAGATTCAAAAATTACTTAAGGATTCAATAATTATCGGTCGCATAGAAAACGGTAAAAGTGAAGTTATAGTTTCTTAGAAAAATGGTAAAAATAGGTGTTCTTATATCAGGAAGTGGTTCCAACTTGCAGGAAATAATAGATGCTTGTAATGAAAAAAGAATCAATGCGGAAGTTGCTGTCGTAATAAGTAACAGGCAGAATGCATACGGTTTAGAAAGAGCACTAAAATCAAGTATTCCGGCAGTATATATAGATCCTAAAAAAGAAGATTTTAATAAAAAAGTAATTGAAATTTTGGAAAAATATAAAGTAGAGCTGGTATGTCTTGCGGGATTTTTATTGAAAATTTCCGAAGAATTCGTAAAAAAATATAGAGGTAAGATTTTAAATATTCACCCGGCTTTATTGCCAAAATATGGTGGAGCTGGTATGTATGGGGTACATGTTCATGACGCAGTGATTAAGGCAAAAGAAAAGGTATCAGGTTGTACCGTGCATATAGTTGATGAAGAATATGACAAGGGAACAATAATCCTGCAGAAAAAAGTTAAAGTACTTAAAAGTGATACGCCGGAAATATTACAGAAGAGAGTTCTTGAACAAGAACACATTGCATATCCCGAAGCGATAAAAATAGTTATAAAAATGCTTTTTGAAAAAACTAAAAATCATTGATTACAGTGATTGAAAATGGTGTTACCCTGATAGATTTCTGCCTTCGGCACAAATCAACAAGGCATCGGGGTAAATTGAATGCCCCTTGTGTAGACCATCGTGAAAATCTCTGTGATATTTTCACGATACACTTCGGGGTAACATGCTCGTTCGTTGCAGTTGCTACGAACTCCGCGTGTTAACTCGGTCGGTCCAGTTGGTCCGACCTCCGTGTGTTGACCCCTTGCATAGTCAGTTAAAAAGTTTTTCAGCTTTGCATCAAAACTTTTTAACATGCTTCGGGGTTGCATACTCGGTCGGTCCAGTTGGTCCGACCTCCGTGTGCAAGGAGAAATGAAATGATTGAACGATATTCTTTACCTGAAATGTCAAAAATATGGACTGAAGAAAACAGATTTCAAAAAATGCTTGATGTTGAAATAGCTGCATGTGAGGCGTTGAATAAATTGGGAGAAATTCCGACACCTGCACTAAAAAAAATAAAACAAAAAGCAAGTTTCAATACTAAAAGAATAAAAGAAATAGAAAGTATAGTGAAGCACGATGTTATTGCATTTTTAACATCTATAGCAGAAAAGGTCGGCAAAGAATCTACATATATACACAAAGGATTAACATCTTCGGATGTTTTAGATACTGCACTTGGCTTGCAGTTAAGACAAGCGTCAGATGTTTTGATAAATGATTTAGAAAAATTTGCAAAAATAATAAAAAAACAGGCAAAAAAACATGTAGATACTTTAATGATGGGACGCACACATGGTATTCACGCCGAGCCGATTACTTTGGGTTTTAAATTTGCGGGCTGGTATACTGAAATTCTAAGAGACATTGAAAGAATGAAATTAGCAAAAGAAAATATTTCTTACGGCAAGATATCCGGGGCGGTAGGAACTTATGCACATTTATCACCTGAAGTTGAAAAATACGTAATGAAAAAATTGCAATTGAAAGCAGAGCCGGTATCTACACAGATTATTCCAAGAGACAGGCATGCGCAGTATCTCACGACTTTAGCCATAATTTCGGCTACAATAGAAAGATTTGCTACCGAAATAAGGAGTTTACAGAGAACAGAAGTTGGCGAACTTGAAGAGCCATTTACAAAAGGTCAAAAAGGGTCTTCAGCAATGCCTCACAAAAGAAATCCGGTAACCTGTGAACAGATGTGCGGATTAGCAAGAATAATCAGAGGAAATGCGATGGTGTCGTTAGAAAATGTCGCTTTGTGGAATGAAAGAGATATATCGCATTCTTCAGCAGAAAGAATTATTCTTCCGGATTCAACGATATTATTGGATTATATGCTGAGTAAAATGTGTTATGTTATAGAAAATCTTAATGTTAACATAGAAAACATGAAAAAAAATATTTTAATTACTAATAATGCAATATTTTCACAACGATTGCTTCTTGCGATAGTAAAAAAAGGATTTTTAAGAGAAGAAGCGTATCCTGTAGTTCAGGAAGTAACTCACAATAATTTTAAGGATATAAGTCCGCTTAAAAAATACCTGAGAGAATCTGAAATAAAAGATTGTTTAGATATAAAATATTATGTAAGAATAGTAAATAAGGTATTGAGAAAAGTAGGTATCTGATATAAATTACCCCGATAGAAAATGTTGTAAGTAGATATTTATTAAATAAATGAATGTATTTTTAGCATTGTGTGTTTGCATTTTCTTACGGGGCAGGGGAGTTATATGCCGAATCTTGTAATAGTTGGATTGCAATGGGGCGATGAAGGCAAAGGGAAAGTAGTTCACCATTTAAGTGAAAAGGCGGACTATATTATTAGATATCAGGGTGGAAACAATGCAGGACATACCGTTGTTTTTGATAATAAAACGTTTGTCTTACATTTGATACCCTCTGGGATATTACAGAAAAATAAAAAATGTATTATTGGAAATGGGGTAGTTGTTGACCCGGAAGCACTTATTGAAGAAATAAATTTTTTACAAAACAAAGGAATTATAATTAAAAATCGCCTTTTTATTTCATCGACATGCCACGTCATACTGCCTTATCACAAAATGTTGGATGGTATCAGAGAAAAGGTCCAAAACATAGGTACAACCAAAAAAGGTATAGGTCCTGCATATGCGGACAAATATGAACGTTCGGGTATAAGGATGTGTGATTATATAGATGATGAGACCTTCAATGAAGTCCTCGATAAAAACTTAAAAGAAAAGAATGCGGTATTAGGAAGCGTGTGTGATATCTCTAAATTAAAAACTGAAATTCAAGAAAAACGTAAAATATTGGTTGATAAAATTAAAGAATATATCGCGGATACTTCTTTAATGATAAATAATTCAATATCTAAAGACAAGCATATAATTTTTGAAAGTGCGCAAGGCACACTTTTAGATGTTGATTTTGGTACATATCCATATGTAACATCATCTAACCCAATCTCGGGTGGGGTATGTGCGGGTTGTGGAGTAGGACCTACTAAGATTGATAAGGTCTTGGGTATAGTTAAAGCGTATACCACAAGAGTAGGAGAAGGTCCATTTCCTACAGAACTAAAGGATGAGACAGGCGAATATATGCGCAGCAAAGGAAAGGAATTCGGTGCAACGACCGGCAGGCCAAGAAGATGCGGTTGGTTGGATTTAGTTGCTTTAAAATATGCAATAAGAATTAATGGATGTAATTATATGGTTTTAACAAAATTGGATGTCTTGGATGATTTTGAGAAAATAAAAATATGCATAGGTTATAAATATAATAATGAGGTCTATAAAGATTTTCCCCTATCAAGAAAGGTAATCAATAATTGTTGTCCAGTTTATATTGAATTACCTGGGTGGAAACAGAGTACTAAAGGGATAACTGAATTTAAAAAATTACCTGAAAATGCAAAAAAATATATCAAGAAAATTGAACAGTTATCCGGCATAAAGATAGCAGTAATATCTAATGGCAGAGATAAAAAAGAAACCATAGTTATAGACAAAAATATTTTAAAATAATTAAATTTGTCATTCCCGTGAACAGACTGTGTCATAATTGTTAAAAAGTCTGTCATTCCCGTGAAAACGGGAATCCAGTTTAGATAAAAGGTTGTTATTGAGTGATATTTTAGAATTTACCCGAAAATAGTTTTAATTACCTAATAATATTAGGATATGATAAAGGAAAAAATACTTATAGTTGATGATGAAAAAGAAATTATTGAACTTATCAAATATAATTTAGAAAAAGCTAATTTCAATGTAATATCTGCAAAATCAGGTGGAGAAGCACTAGACCTGATTGATTCAAAACCTTCCATAAATTTAATAATTCTTGATGTAATGCTTCCCGGAATAGATGGACTCGAAATTCTGAAAAAAATAAAAAAGAGCGAAAAGACAAAAAACATACCTGTAATAATGCTTACCGCAAAAGGTGAGGAATCAGATATTGTGGCTGGACTTAAATTAGGTGCAGATGATTATATAACGAAACCTTTCAGTGTTAAGGTTTTGATTGAACGAGTTAAAACCATTTTGAGAAGAAAAAACTCAGAGTTAGAACAACAAGATATAATAGAAAAAAATGATATTAAAGTAAATCTTTCTACATATCAAACAACATTTAAAGAAATCCCTATAAATCTAACATCGGTGGAATTTAAAATACTTGTATTTTTAATGAAGAATAGCGGTAAGCCCTTTACCCGTTCTCAGATTTTAGACAATGTTTGGGGTGAAGAAGTTGCTGTTGTAGACCGAGCTGTAGATGTGCATATTCGCTGGCTTAGAAAAAAACTTGGTAAAGCCGGAAGCAGTATAGAAACCGTCCGTGGCATCGGCTATAAGTTCCAGGGGGGATAGTGCGATTGTGGGATTGTAGTGGCAAGGTCTCCTTGCCTGTAGTTGCCAATCTTGATTGGCTAAGTGGCTTGTAGTGGCAAGGTCTCCCCACCTGTAGTTGCCAATCTTGATTGGCTAAGTGGCTTGTAGTGGCAAGGTCTCCCCGCCTGTAGTTGCCAATCTTGATTGGCTTTAGCTACCACAGTAGTGGCAAGGTCTCCTTGCCTGTAGTTGCCAATCTTGATTGGCTAAGTGGCTTGTAGTGGCAAGGTCTCCCCGCCTGTAGTTGCCAATCTTGATTGGCTAAGTGGCTTGTAGTGGCAAGGTCTCCTTGCCAAATAAAT
>Ga0208373_1004484_pt1 | contig 12510 bp, 13 predicted proteins | sample RifOxyC2_FD_184036 | JGI IMG/M metagenome (GOLD analysis project Ga0208373, IMG submission 184036) | Soil microbial communities from Rifle, Colorado - Rifle Oxygen_injection C2 (SPAdes) | ecosystem: Environmental > Terrestrial > Deep subsurface > Rock core/Sediment | place: Rifle, Colorado...
TTAAAGCTTTCGCCTTTTAAAATTAAGATGATTAAAGATGATTAACCTTTGTCACCCCAATTCTACCTTAAGTGTCACCCCATATGGTTAACTGTACAAACAATTGACAATACCCCCCAGGAGGTATATACTTTTAGTATGCACACAAATAAACAAAAACTTATTAGAAGATTAAAAATTTTAGAAGGGCAGGTGCGTGGTATACAGAATATGGTTGAGAAAAATGCCTATTGTATAGATATTATCACTCAAACATCTGCCATTAAGCAAGGTCTTTCAAATATTGAAGACATTTTAATGGAAGAACATCTAGGTCATTGTGTGGTTAATCAAATCAAAGGCGGTCAAACAGGTAAGGCTAAAAAAGAGATTTTGAAAGTTTATCAGCTAAAGCGCAAATAAAATATGAATACCCAAACCTACAAAATAAAGGGCATGCATTGTGCCTCATGCGCGGGAATTATTGAAAGAACTTTAAAAAAGACCGATGGTGTTTCTGTGGCAGAAGTTAACTATGGAACAGAAGCTGCAAAAATATCTTTTGACGAATCAAAAACTGATATTATTTCTCTTTCCAAAAAGATTGAACCACTGGGCTATTCTTTGGTGATTTCTGATACAAAAGAAATGAATATGTCTGAGAGCGAACATGCGGAGCACCTTGGACTAAACCAATCAAAAAACGAAAAATTGACCGAGCTTGCTTTAATGAAAAAGAAAATTATCTCTGTTATTCCGCTTGCCATCATCAGTGTTTTTATTATGACTTGGGATATTTTAGCTCAATACAAAGCAGTGCCTGAAATGAGTTATACCATTAGTGAATTTTTCCATCATTTATTGCCAGTAATGGCTACCTACACGCTCTTTGTAGTCGGCAAGCCATACTTACTTGGTTTTTATCGTTTCTTACGCTATGGCAAAGCAAATATGGATACACTTATTGGTATTGGCACATCTGTAGCTTTTATCTATAGTTTTATCATTACTGCCTTTAAACAGTCCCTTGATCCTTTTATCAACGTTACCCAAACTTATTACGATGTAACAATTATTGTCATTACTTTTATTGCGCTCGGCAAATATCTGGAAGCTCGTTCAAAATTAAAAACGGGTGATGCTATTGAAAAACTTTTAAGTCTTCAGGCTAAGACCGCTTTGGTTATCAGAAATGAAAAGGAAATGGAAATTCCGGTTGACGAAGTAGTGCATGGTGATTTGATTGTCGTAAAGCCCGGGGGAAAAATTCCAGTGGATGGAATAATTACCGAGGGAGAATCTTTTATCGATGAATCAATGGTGACTGGCGAGCCGATGCCCGCCGGCAAAAAAGTGGGAGACAGCGTAATAGCCGCAACGATAAATACGAGCGGGGCGTTTACATTTAAGGCAATGAAAGTCGGGGCAGAAACTTTATTTGCGCAAATTATTAAAATGGTGGAAGAAGCGCAGGGGAGCAAGGCGCCGATACAGGCACTGGCTGATAAAATTTCCGGAGTGTTTGTTCCTGTCGTCTTAGTCTTTTCTTTTGTGTCACTTGGCTTATGGCTTCTTGTTGGTACGCAGTATTTAGGATTCTCACAAGCACTGTCTTTTGGCCTTGTTTCCTTTGTGGGTATATTAGTTATCGCTTGTCCTTGCGCTTTAGGCCTAGCGACGCCGACAGCGATAATCGTCGGGGTGGGCAAAGGTGCCAGAGAAGGAATTTTAATTAAAGATGCGGCCACTCTTGAGAAACTTCATAAAGTAGATACAGTGATTGTGGATAAAACGGGAACGATTACAATAGGTAAACCCACATTGGTTGATATACAAAATTATTCTGATTTAAAAGGTAATGAGATTATCTCCATACTCGCCTCACTTGAAAACAAATCGGAACATCCGATAGCTCGCGCAATCATTTCTTATGCGAAGGAAAAAAATATACAAATGTTTCCAATTTCAGATTTCAAGGCAATTAAAGGAAAGGGGTTAAGCGGATTAGTTAATGATATGGAATACTTTGCCGGTAATGTGAAATTAATCAAAGATCTTGGAATTTCTTTCAATATTGCGGAGATTGAACAATTTACAATACAAGGTAAAACCCCGGTTATTCTTGCAACAGCTGAAAAAGTTTTCGGTTTTGTAATGGTGGCGGATGAAATAAAAACCGAATCCAAACAAGCCGTGGTGGATTTACACAAGCTTGGAATAAAAGTGGTAATGCTTACTGGTGACGATGAAAAAGCGGCAAACTATATGGCATCACTCGTTGGGATTGATGAAGTGGTGGCGCATATTTTGCCTGCGGATAAATTGTTGAAAATTAAAGAACTACAAGGACAAGGAAAAATCGTGGCAATGGCGGGGGATGGTGTAAACGACGCGCCAGCGTTGGCGCAGGCGGATGTGGGCATTGCCATGGGCACCGGCACAGATGTGGCAATAGAGTCCGCTGGCATCACACTTCTTTATGGAGACATTTCAAAACTTGTGAAAGCAATAAAACTTTCAAAAATGACAATGCGTGGAATCAAGCAGAATCTTTTTTGGGCGTTTATTTATAATATTATAGGTATTCCGCTGGCTGGAGGATTATTTTATCCGATTTTTGGCTGGCTGCTTTCGCCGATTTTTGCCGGATTTGCAATGGCGATGTCTTCGGTATCCGTGGTCGGGAATTCATTACGCATTAAAAGTAAGAAATTATAAAAGTCGAAAATTATTAAAAGAGGTAAAAAAGATTATTAATTAATTTAAAAAAATTATGATGTATGGAATATATAATGGTTATGAGAGGTTTAATATAGGTAATATGATGGATTTTTGGGGAGGTGGAATTATGATGATTTTATTTTGGGTAGCAGTTATTTATTTTATTGTTTGGCTTGTTCGTAGTAATAAAATAAGCGGAATAGATAGTAATAAATCTCTTGATATATTGAAAGAACGATATACTAAAGGTGAAATAGATAAAAAAGAATTTGAAGAAAAGAAAAAAGATTTGGGCAATTAATTATAATTTAACAATAAAAATAATATGGAATTTGATTATACTACAACTACTACAAAAACTTTTGATGTAGTAATGCAAAATGTGCAAGACGAAATTAACAAAGCCGGCATGCGAGTTTTGTATGTTCATGATGTACAACAGACTTTAAGTGAAAAAGGATTTGCAAGAGAACCATTTAAAATTATTGAATTTTGTAGTGCAAAATTTGCCAATGAGTTTTTGAATAAAGATATAAAACTTGGTCTTTGTTTGCCTTGCAAGATAAATATCTATGTCAAAGACAGACAGACTTTTATTTCTGGTATGCGACCGATTATTCTACCGCAATTTTTTCCGCAAGTTGATTTAGGTGAGAGACCCAGAGAGATTGATCAAATTATTCAAAATATTATCAATAATGCAAAATAATTTTAAATGGATTATTTTATTATAGAAACATAATGAAATTGGATGATGCAAAATTATTTATAGGAATTTTAATCTTAGTTGCTTATATAAGTATAGGGATTTTTGGTTTATTTAAATTTAACCATATAACCGAAACACCTATGGTAAATTGTCCTTATGCTCAAAATGGATCTTCAATATGTGAAAATAGTTTTAACCACATCAATAATTGGCGACAATTTTCTAATACAACTTTTTCATCACTACTTATTTTTTCGTTTATGATTTTAGGGATTATTTTGTATTTTTTTGGCAAACAAGACTTTTTAAATCAAAAAAAACATTTTTACAGATGGAAATATTATTTAGATAATAAAAAATTATATTCTTACTCGGATACAATAACTAAATGGCTATCGCTTTTTGAAAATAGTCCCTCTCTTTCATATTTAAGGCATAGCTGATTATTTTGTCGTAAAATTTTTAGCTCTGTCTTTTAAATCCTCATCAGGGGATTTTTTACTATTGTAAATTATCTAAAATCTTATGAATAAAAGAACAATTATCTCACTAATAGTAATTATTATCGGTGTTGGGAGCTTAGTGTGGTGGAGTAAATCAGTGGATAACAATAAATTAAGCGCTGAAGGGTCTGAAAAATATTATTTGGCTAGAACAGTCACCGCTTTAACCGCCCTAGAAACGTTCTATGATTTCGGCACAATCTCTATGAAGAATGGAAATGTCAGCAAAATATTCAAAGTAACTAATAATTCGGCTCAAGACATAAAAGTTCCGAGTGTAACTACTTCTTGTATGTGTACTACTGCCTATATTGTGGACGAAAATGGAGAGAGGGGCAGACCATTTGGTATGCCAGGTCACGGCGGGGCAGTGCCCAAGGCCAATGCCATTGTAAAAACCGGCGAGTCGCTTGATATTGAAGTTGTATATGACCCAAATGCCCACGGTCCAACTGGGGTTGGGCTTATTGAGCGTTCTGTCTTTCTGGAAGATGAGAACAATAATGTAATAGAGTTTAAATTCAAAGTGAATGTAACTCCGTAATAATTCTATGAAAAAAATTATTATTACAATTAGTATTATTCTTATTGTCATCATTGGGCTGGTTATTCTAAAAAACAGTCCGGCAACAGCGTCTATTATCTGGAGTATAAGCAAACAAGGAACATGGCTTTTACCGCTTCTCCTCGTATCCGCGATATTAGACAGCGTGCATCCTTGCTCGTTCTCTATTCTCCTCATCACGATTGCATTCCTCTTCGGCATACAAATGAATCGGGAAAAAATTCTCAAATTGGGTGGCACATATATTATGGGAATCTTTACAGCTTACTTCTTGATTGGTTTGGGAATTTTGAAAGTACTCCACTTGTTCAATACTCCGCACTTTATGGGAAAATTGGGTGCGACGCTTCTCATTATTTTCGGAGTAATCAACCTACTAAATCGCTTTTTTCCTCAATTTCCGATCAAGCTAAAAATTCCCCGGGTTGCTCATGGAGCCATGGGTAAATTAATGGATACAGCTTCATTTCCTGCAGTATTTGGGCTTGGGTTTTTGGTCGGTATCTGCCAATTCCCATGCATGGGCGGACCCTACCTGATGGTTATCGGACTCTTGCGCGACCAGGTTACTTACTTGTCAGGTTTCGGTTATTTATTTCTCTACAATCTGATTCTCATTTCTCCGCTCGTGGTCGTGCTCTTTATATCAGCAAAGAAAGAAATGGTTGATAAGGTGCAAATGTGGAAACGAGACAATATAGCAGGATTAAAACTCTGGGTCGGTATTGCCATGATTATTATCGGCATACTGATATTTTTTATTTAAAATATCAGTCACTAATTAAAATTAAAAAAATGAAAAATAAAATAAAAGAAATCTTCTATTCTTCGTTAATTATTGTTTTCACACTGCTTTTGGGTTTTTCACCTGTTTCGCAAACAGCACTATTTTCTTTTCGTTGGGGAAGCTTGGGTGCAAAAATGGTGGAAGCTGGAGTGATTGATAAAGATAAATTTGAAAATTTATACAGTCAAAGAGGAGGACTCGGCGAAGTAGATAAAAAATTACTTTATGGTACTCATAACGGGAATATTACCATCACACCGGAAAATTCTGAAATGATGTTAAACATGCTATGGGCATTTGGGTTAGCGAACAAGAATCCAATTCTGGAAAATGGTCCCATGATGGATCCAAGATATGGAGGAGCGGGAAATTTTGCCTCTACTGGCGGATGGACACTCTCTAATGGGAGCGCTATGGACCATTACAGTATGCACCAATTTGTGGACCTGACTTCGGAACAGCAAACTCTAGTGGAAAAAGTTGCAAAAAATATTCATCGGCCATGTTGTAGTAATTCAACTTACTTTCCGGATTGTAATCACGGCATGGCTATGCTTGGATTGTTGGAAATAATGGCCTCACAAGGGGCAAAAGAAGATAAAATGTATAAAATCTCACAAGTAGTAAATAGCTATTGGTTTCCTGAAATAGGAATAGATTGCAAAGCCTAATCTTTCGTGATAAATTGTATGTTCAATGGTAAAAACATACACATTTCATGTCACTGGTACACATTGCGCGTCATGTAAAATTTTGATTGAAGATGTTTTAAAAGAGCAAGATTTTATTAAAAACGCACAAGTCAATCTCAAAAAAGAAACTGTAGAAATTGAAACTGAAAGCAACCAAACCCCTGAAGAACTTGCCATGATTCTATCCAATAAAATAAAACCAAATGGTTATACTCTTTCAGTTGAAAAGATTGTAGAAGAAAAAAAAGACGATAATACTATCTGGCAAGCGATTCCAATCGGTTTGCTGTTTTTGGTTTTATTTTTTATTCTGCAAAAATCAGGAATCCTTAATCTGGGGCTTGGAGGTAGTGCTACGCCAGTAACAAGCTTTATAATAGGGTTAATCGCATCTGTTTCAAGCTGTCTTGCTATTGTCGGTGGCCTTGTTTTATCACTGTCGGCTAAAGCATCTCAAGATGATATCAATGATAAAAAGAACTTCACGCTCTTTCACACTGGAAGACTTGTCAGTTTTGCAATATTAGGCGGAGTTCTTGGATTAATTGGAAATGCCATAGGTATTAATTTTACATTTACCGCTATATTGGGAGTTGTGGCATCACTTGTGATGCTCTCGCTTGGTTTAAGTTTAACAGGAGTATTTTCCAGAAATCGTTTTACTTTACCGGGGGGCTTCTTCAATTTTTTCAGAAAAATAGAACACAAGACACTTACTCCTCTTCTGATTGGGTTCGGGACATTCTTTTTGCCTTGCGGATTTACTCAATCAATGCAAGTAGTAGCTCTTTCAAGTGGGTCTTTTATGTCTGGTTTTTTGATTATGTTCGCATTTGCTCTTGGCACCTTGCCAATGCTTTTATTATTATCATTTGGTTCGGCGTCATTCGCGCACAGCAAACATGCGCCATTATTCTTTAAATCTGCGGGAGTGGTAGTTATTGGACTAGGATTATTTTCGCTTTTAGCCCAACTTGCAGGTTTGGGTATTATTAATCCACTATTCAGTGTATAATCATCTTATGAACAAGAATTCTTTTATCGCAATAACCATTCTCATTCTTGGCGTTTTCGGCTCCATTTTTGTTTTTGGATCCGAGACAAATAATAATAAAAATTTTATTTTAGTAGAAAATTCAGAAATAAAGGACGGAATTCAATACATTACCATCAACGCTGGCGGCGGCTATTCTCCGAAAATTTCTTCTGCCAAAGCCGGTATACCGACCAAATTAATAATGAAAACCGATGGCATATACGACTGCTCCGCATCGCTTGCGATTCGCTCTGTTGGTTTCCAAAAAATTCTACCCCAAACCGGAGAGACTGAAATAGACATAGGCATACCGAAAGCAGGCATTCCACTTCAGGGAGTGTGCAGTATGGGGATGTACAGTTTTTTGGTTAATTTCAATTGAAAATTTAAGTTTCTTTTTTATCTTTATTTTGTTATATTCAAGAAATGTTAAGTATCGGCACTCTACGAACACAACACGACATTATTCAGATAACAATATAGCCTTAAAAGATTCCTATGACATACTCGATTCAGGACGAGGAGAATTAATGTATGAATCCATATGTAGTGGAAGAGGTAATTACGAAATTAGTTTACTGTGAAAAATGCTATCAGCAGGAAGTGTATTAAATACTTTGTATACATCTTTTGACCCAATGTATACAAACTGCTATACTTTGTATACATTAGAAATAAGATAGATACAAACACATGAAAACGACAGAAATAGGAAAAAATATTGAACAAAAAGAAGGTTTCAGGGCCTTTATTCCTAATCCTTTTCCACCCAAGGCAGGTTTTGATTTTGACCCTAAAATCTTAAAAAAGAATAATGAGGCCACGCGTCTTTTGGGCAAGCTTGATGGTATTACCAAGCTTCTTCCTGATGCAGATTTTTTCCTCCTAATGTATTTAAGAAAAGATGCAGCTTCATCTAGTCAGATCGAAGGCACAATGGCAACGATGGTTGATGCGATAGAAGCAGAGGTAAAAGTTAACGACAACATACCAGCAGATGTTGATGATATTTTGCATTACATAAAAGCTCTTAATTATGGAATAAAAAGAATCACGACAGATAATTTTCTAATGGCATTAAGATTTGTTAGAGAGCTTCACGAAAAACTTATGCAGAAAGCTCGAGCGACACATTTTTCTGATCCTGGAGAATTTCGAAAAAGCCAAAATTGGATAGGAGGGACTCGTCCTGACAATGCGCATTTTGTTCCTCCACCTATAGATGAAATGCATAAAGCATTAAATGATTTTGAATTATTTTTTAATAAAGAGGACTCAACTCCTACTGTAATAAAAGCAGGTATTATTCATGCGCAATTTGAGACGATTCACCCGTTTTTGGATGGCAATGGAAGAACAGGAAGAATGTTAATTACTTTTTATTTATGGAAGGAAGGTTTTTTAGAAAAACCAGTTTTGTTTCTATCTTCATATTTTAAAAAGCATCAAAAACTCTATTATGAGAAATTATCTGATTATCATAGTGAAGAAGGAAAAGTTTCAGAATGGGTTGAATTTTTTCTAGATGGTGTTATTGAAATAGCAAACGAAGCGATAGATATTGTAGGTGAAATTACGATATTACGCGAAAAAGACATGGAAAAAATTCAAACACTCGGCAAGAGAGCTTCAGAGAGCGCAATAATGGTCTTACCAAAACTATATGGTCAGCCAATTGTAAATAATACCATTATTCAAAAATGGACGGGATTTACTCGCGCAGGAGCGCAAACTGTTATTGATCGATTTATAAAAATAGGAATTCTTACCCTAAAAGATAAAGATAAGAAGTATGGTCAATCCTATGTTTACAAGAAATATTTAGATATTTTTACAGATAATAACAATTAAAATCTATGTCCTCTTCTTCTCTAAGTATCGGCAATGCTTGGACACAAACAGACTTTTTCAGACTCAAAGCGATACCAAGTTAATTCCGTTCTATTTTGAGGTTAAAATGCCTTCACCACTCAAGCGTGGGGTTGATTATGGCTTCAAGAAAGGGGAGAGCTGGACTTTTACGACCATAGAATAAGAATATACTCACAAGCCATAATAGGATTAAACTGGGTCATAAAGAAGGGGCGTTACCACTCTTTCTTTTTTGATTTTAGGTAGTGGGTACATTACAGCTATACTTTTTTCACGGCGGGGGGACGTCCTAATATAATTATACTATTCTACCGTAAAACCTTTTACTGATATATAAAGAACATACCAGTATGCTCTACTCCGTTCTATAGCAGTAAGTACCATGACTGTTATTTTATTAGCATTCTTACACGTCTATACTTGCTAATGCTGTTCAGTGTGGGGGGGCGTGTTGTGCTTTGGTATAACAGGGTACAGTAAGATTATGGGATGACAGAAGGAAAGGTGTAGCTCCGTTTCTCTTGGGTTGGAATGGGTTAAAATACCCCCTTCAGAAACCATTCGGCAATCCTTAGACATTCACAATGTTTACATGTTCTACTTTTCTAAAAGTTGGGCACGTGAAAGATGTTATAATTAGAAAATGGATGAATTAGAATCTTGGGAATTAACCGACTTTAATATTGATGGACATATTGCTCTAAGCCAAAAGTTTGGACAGTTGAAAATGATGCGGTCTGAAGATGGACTTTTGATTTTAGCTGAATATGCTAACTATGGGCGTATTGACCAAGAAAAAGATACCCCAACAGGGTTTTTTGACCCTGAGTCTACACTTGGGTTTATTTTAGATATTGGTATACAGAAAAAGAAACGTCTGACCGTAGGACACGGCTTTTATTTTGGTACTAAAATGATACCGACTCAATCTACTAGAAAAGTCTCTCAGGCTGACTTTGATAAAGAGTTATTTGAAAAGATAGGCACGATTGTTGAGTTAAATTTTCAATCAGGAGATAAACAAAAAGAATTAGAAGCCATGAGAGTTCAATATTTAATTAATGAGTATAATAACGCTCGTCTTCTATACCCTAATTTCTATGCTGACAGTTACCTAAGTTTGATGAGAATCATTGACGCACTTAGTGAAGCAGAAGGGGCTGGTAGCTTTGCTACTTTTGTGAGTAAGATTTCCCCAGAGTTAAACAAAGAAATTTATGAGAAAATAAAAGCATTGGATACATACAAAGACAGATTAGTTAAAGCAACGACTTTATTTGATTCCTGTTTAGCTAAGGCAAAAAAAGACCATTGGGGCTGTGAGAAAGATATATCTTTACTTGATGAAGCGGGAAAATTAGTTTTCTCTTGCTTTTTTAGTGCCTATCAGTATAGAAATAAGTTTGTTCATAAAGGGATTCCTTTTCCCAGCGTGGTTAAAGATAGTTATGGAGTAGAAGAAGATTCTGGTATTGCATATATAAGCCCAGTTCTAGCTATGTCTTTTCCTAGGTTTAATAGACCCAAAACTGGATGGCAAGAAGGTGATGAAATTGATATACACGAAATTATTGGCGATGAAGCTCCTAAATTCAAAGAAACATATTTCTTTTTAATCCCAACTTGGTATTTCTTGAAAAAGTTAGCTAAGAAAGCAATATTAAATAAAATTTACTCTCTCTAGTAGTTTTATTTAAAGTTTTCTTCACTCACATTCGCCATAGACTGAGGCAATATCTCTTTAAAAATATCAGGGAAAAGTCCTTCGCATTTATCTACGTAATTTCTGTATTTTTTATTAAGATAAGAATAGTATGTCCAATCTTTCATTTCACTATCTTTTTGCTTTCCTTCTATTAGCTCAGAAATTTTAATATTATTTAATAATTGTGAAATTTGCTCAAATTCATTAGAAGAACATATTGAATAGACCATACTATCAATCCATTCAAGTGGAAGATTTTCTTCTTGCATATATTTTAAAACTTTTTCGTTAATTTTTTCTAGTCCTTCTCCCATTAAAAACCACTCTTCCATTGTTACTACTACTGGGTATATTTTTAAATTTTCTGAAAAAGAAAACATGGGGTAAAGTCCCGCTCTGTAATCCCGAATCGTTTTATAAATTTGAACTATTGCTGTAGCCATATCATCTAAATCGTTATCGGTACTTTTATCTTCAAGTAATTCCTCTTTAGAAGAGCCAGTGTATCGCTTTGTTTTACATTCAATAAATAATGCTGATTCTTTATCTGACACAATCCAGTCCACAGTATCTTTCTTTGATTTTCCATATTCTTTTTCAGCAAGAATAGAATATTTATTTTGTAATTTAGAAGCAGTCAAAACCTCTCCAATGTAATCTTGAAAAGATTCTCCTAAAGCATTACCTGCACCACCAGTCCAAGGGAGCAGATAGTAAATACCTCCTGTTATTTGCTTAAAAATCAAGTCAGGCAGTGGGCAAACAAGCATTGTTTTGTCTCCATTAGTATTACGTAATATAGGAAATCTTTTTAGTGAATGAAATGCGTAGCTGAATTTTTCGTTGACTTGGATTTCACTTCTAATTATCTTTTGTAAGTCATTAATTTCAATACAAAATATTTTTTCAAATATTTTCACATCATCATTGTTAATCTCAGGTATATCAAAACTAATAAATAAACTGCTGAATCTATCAGTAAATTGACTCCACACAATAGTTCCAATCCCAAAAATTTTTATAGGCGACAATCCAGACGCATCTATGATAATCGTTCTAACCTTAGGATGATTAAAAATTTTAAAGTATCTTGCTAAATTAATTGTATTTGATTTATATATTTGTAAAGTAAATTGACGATGAGACAATCTAACCATTTCCCTCATTACGTTCTGTGGAGTAATATATTCTTTAGAGATTTCGTTTTCAAGAGCCTTAATTTTATTAATGGCATCAGTAAAATATATACCCTTTCTCAAAGTTTTAACTTGTTTTAAATTTAACCAGCCATGTGCAATAACTTCTCGTGCTAGAATTTCAAGCTCCCAAGGAGAAATCATTCTGATTTTTTGAATTAAGTCTAATTTAGGAAAATCAGGATTAAATTCTATTTCAGGTGGAAAGGGTTTTCCATTATCAATATTTCTTATGTATGCCCAGATAACATACAGAGACTCAACAACCTCAACTTGTCTTAGGTGGTTTCGCAGGGTTTTGTAAGCTGTATTAATTTTCTCATTGCTCATTACCCTTGGATTATACCTTAATTTTTGTTAGTTTTTTTATTTTTTTGGCATTCACCACAGCCCATCATTCCCGTAAAATATGGATGATGTAAAATGTCATTATCCATCTCATTGTAAGAATTGGATATGGGTCTATGGATTTTATTCTTCTTACACTTGTGGCATAAGATGCCATCGCAAAGACAAGACACACCAAGATATTCCTCACTCTTTTCTGCTCTCTCCTTATGAAAAGAGCCCTCCCAATTTAAGTCTTTCTCCATTACCTCGCCTTTATACTCTCCACATTGCTCGCACTTGTGTAATCCTTTGGGAACTAATGCCTTATGTCCTTGCAAATTATAGAAGAATGTTTTTCCTGCAAGAATGATAATTGCCCGTTCCGAAAACAATTCAAAAACTTCTGTAAAACTTT
>Ga0208373_1004486_pt1 | contig 12506 bp, 9 predicted proteins | sample RifOxyC2_FD_184036 | JGI IMG/M metagenome (GOLD analysis project Ga0208373, IMG submission 184036) | Soil microbial communities from Rifle, Colorado - Rifle Oxygen_injection C2 (SPAdes) | ecosystem: Environmental > Terrestrial > Deep subsurface > Rock core/Sediment | place: Rifle, Colorado...
AGGCACACATACAAACTACGGAAGCGTTGCTCCATATGCTACAGCGGGCATAGATCAGGGCACCGCTTTAACTAATCTTAATAGTCAGCCATGTACATTTACTTTTGCAAACGGAGCAATTGATCTCGCCACCGATACTACACACGGTCCAATCGGAGTTTATGCTCCAGGAGTTTATTGCACCGGAGCTGCAAGCGCTGCCTCTATTGGGACTGCGGGAATTACTCTTAGTGGTAGTGGAACGTACATTTTTAGAATAAATGGTGCACTTACTTCAGTAGCTAACTCAAATGTTACATTAGCTAATGGCGCATCAGCTTGCGATGTATTTTGGACCCCAACTGCTGCGACCACTCTTGGCGCGGATACCACATTCGTGGGAACTAACATTGATGACGCTGGTATTACTGTAGGCGCCAATACTACTTGGACAGGCAGGGCACTAGCTTTTGGTGGAACGGTTACAACCAATACCGATACTATTAATACACCAGTATGTTCAGTTCCGGTTACTCCAACTCCAACTCCAACTCCGGTTTCTACTCCTACTCCAGCTCAGACACCTATCACCGCTCCCGTCCCTACTCCCACCCCAACTCCTACTCCTGTTGTAACTTCCGCCCCTATCTCTGTTCCAAGCCTTCCGAATACAGGCATTGCTCCTGACGAAAATATCAATGCTTTGAACATAATTATTTCAGCTGGGGTTTTAGTTGTCTTATTCTCGCTCTATTTAGCCCGAAGAAAACAACTAATTTAATCCAAGCATAATAATTATTAATATATATATGTATATGAAAAAGTTTAATAAAAATTCAATAACATTAATTACTCTGGTCACTTTTTTGGTATTCGGCCTTACTCTGCCAATTAATGTCCTGGCGGGTAACCCCGAATTGACAGTTGATTTAGGAGCGGCAGCTGATTTTGATATTTTGGGAGAAACAGCCATCACAACTACTGGCGCCACTTATGTAACTGGAGATATTGGAATCAGTCCAGCGGCTGCAACTTTTATGACTGGATTTGGGCTAACATTGGACGGCACAGGTACATTTTCCACATCAGCTTTGGTGGGTGGAAGAATTTATGCAGCCAACTATACAGCTCCAACTCCCGCTAATATGACCACAGCCATAAGTAATATGTTGACCGCCTACAATAACGCTGCAGGAAGACCAAACCCAGATGGTACCGAGTTGTATGACGGAATTATTGGTGGACAAACCTTTACACCAGGACTCTACAAATGGACTTCTGACGTTACCATACCAACCGACATCACTCTGAGCGGTAACGCTAGCGATATTTGGATATTCCAGATATCGGGAGACCTCACTATTGCCTCCGCTAAAAGTGTGTTACTTACTGGCGGAGCCCTGGCCTCAAATGTCTTTTGGCAAGTTGCTGGTTCAAATTATGGTGCAACACTCGGAACGTATTCTACCTTTAATGGAACTATATTGAGCGCCAAGCAGATTAGAATACAAACCGGCGCAGTACTAAATGGTAGAGCGTTGGCTCAAACCCAAGTGACACTCGATGCCAATACCATTTCAAGAACTGGAGTTGTGGTTGCTACCCAACCAGCAACAGGTGGCGGAAGTGGATATAAATATCCAAGTGAGGGCACGATCAATGTCGTTAAAAGTGTTATCAACGACAGTGGTGGCACCAAGACTGTTGCTGATTTTCCACTGTTTGTCAGTGGCATACCAGTTGTTTCGGGCATAACCAACAGTTTTCATGCACCTTTTTATCCGTATGCCATAACCGAAACATCCGATTCTAACTATGTTCAAACATTCTCTGGTGATTGTGACTCGAATGGTCTCTTGAACCTAAACCCGAGTGATATTAAGTTTTGTATTGTTACCAATGATGATATCGGTCCGTCTGTAGTTGTCCCACCAGTGCCACCCCTCATTGATGTGGTGAAAGTGCCAAGTCCTCTGGCTTTGCCGACTGGTCCAGGGTCCGTTACATACACTTATACACTTCGTAACATAGGAACAGTTCCAGCGACCAATATCACAATGGTTGGCGATACTTGTATCCCCATAACTCTTGCTTCAGGCGACACTAATACTGATGCCAAGCTTGATGTAAACGAAACCTGGGTTTACCGTTGTTCCACAACACTCTCACAAACTCATACCAACACTGTCACAGCAACCGGTTGGGCTAATGGTGTAAGCGCGGTTGATGTTGCTAGCGCCACAGTTGTTGTGGGAGCCTCGATTGTGCCGCCACTGATTCATGTGGTAAAAAAACCTAGTACGTTCACTCTTCTCGCTCCCGGCGGACCAGTCACCTATACCTATACCGTAACCAACCCTGGTACAGCGCCATTGAGTAATGTCAGCATTACTGATGATAAATGTACCGGTCTACCGGGTCGCGTCTTGGGACACCCGGGAGACATTAATAAAAATAACTTGCTTGAAAGTAATGAATCCTGGAGTTTTACTTGCCAAACAAATCTTGCCAAAACCACGACGAACACTGCTATAGCGAGCGGTGAAGCCAATGGTTTGACGGTCAGAGATTTAGCAGTAGCTACTGTCGTGGTTGCCGCTGTCGTTCCGGGCCTGCCGAATTCAGGGATTGCGCCCGATGAGAAAAATATCTCATTAAATATTGCTCTCATATTGGTTGGACTCTCTACAGTTTCAATTTTTTTCTACTTTATTCGAAGAAAACAAACACTAGTCTAAACATTGAAAAGAGTCAGCGAATCTGTGCTTAAAAAATATTCAAGATGTTCACGAAAGAAGACGCACATAAACGCCCCTTGGTAACGGCGTACAACGAGAAATGTTTCCGGGTATTTAACGGCCCAGAACTTTCAAATTTACCCGACCTTTTGCGTGCATTTCAAAGCATGACCAAAATGCAATTCTCGCACCACGTTAAAAGTTATAAAAATGACTTTGCGCTCTGGGTTGAGGGAGTGCTGTGCGACTCGGAATGTGCAGGCAACTTGCGCCAAGCCAAAACGCCGAGAGCGGCTGTTGCCGTGGTCAAAAAGCGTCTGAAGGACTACCAGTTGAGTACGAATTTATCCAAAACATCTTTAAAACTAACATTGTTAATATTTGTTATTATGGGATTTGCGCTCTCTACTGCTTTTCTTTTTTATTTTATTTCTAAAAACTCTACGATCCAAGCTGGCTCAATACAACTTGCTACAGCCACTACTGCTCTTTATGAACAGGAAATGAAGTCTCCATTGCCGGTGCGTCTCAAAATTCCGGCTATTGATGTTGATGCTGCTGTTGAATATGTGGGTCTTACATCTGACAAAGCCATGGATGTACCCAAGGATCCTGCTGATGTAGCGTGGTTTAATCTAGGGGCCCGTCCCGGGGAAAATGGCAGTGCTATTATGGCCGGACACTATGGCGGTAAGAAAGCGTCGGTATTTGATAATTTATATAAATTACGCAAAGGTGATAAATTATATATTGAAGATGAATTCGGCACGACTACCACTTTTGTGGTGCGCGAAACTCGGAGATATGACCCGTCAGCAGACGCATCATATGTATTTGGTTCAAATGATGGGAAGCCACACCTCAACCTTATCACCTGCGAGGGAGATTGGGATAAAGTCTCTAAAAGTTATTCCGAACGACTAGTGGTATTTACTGATAAGGAATAGTTAAAAGAAAAATCAAGTTGTGGTCAGGAATAATTTTCTCGCCGTCGCTCGAAAATTTTCACGACCCTGCCTCACTTGTTTTTCTTGCTAGAAAAACATAGTTCCGGCTTCCACACACACGAAAAAACACCAAGCAGTTGGTGTTTTTTCTGTTTGGTGGACATAGTATATCAAAGTTGGAACCAGTTAGAAAGCTTTATATTTGATAGCTACAATACACTTCAACAGCATAGTTTTGTTTAAAATAGTCTTATTCTGTATGAATTTAGTATCACAAGATTGTATTTAAATAATATAGAAAGTATGGTAGTGTTTATATTGTTAAGAATAGCCTAAACCAGTGGTCGCTGGCATGGCAAAAAGTCCTTGGAAGATAAAGAACCCATCATGGGGTCGTCTTCCAAGGCCATATCGGGAAACCGGTATGAGAGACTTCGGTCTCTACCCGTGGTGGGCTTTTTGCATAAATAATTTAGTAATATGAAAAATAAAATATCGGTCCTAGTTTTATTAGCCGCTGTTATGATACCTCAAGTCGTCTTTGCTTCTTGGTGGAACCCTTTTAGTTGGATTAAATCTAAAGAAACATATACTGCACCTAAAACCCAAGATATTGAGACAAAAATAAGTGAATTAGAAAGTAAACTAGATAAAGTAACGGAAAATAATAATTTAAACATTAAAGAAAATATTAAGAAAGAAATAGAGGTTCCAACAGTAATAACAAAAACTATTCAGGTCGATAACCCAGAATTGCAGACCAAAATAAACGCATTGCTAAAGGAAAATATTGACCTACAAACAAAGGTTGGTTCTTTAAGTTCCTCATATAATAATTTAGTTCAACAATTAAATACATGCAAAGCAAACCTTGCTGATGTAAAATCTGTTTCGGTAGATTCTGATATTAGTAATACAATTACAGAACAGAAGAAAATCTCCATAGGCAGTCCTATATGTGGAAATGGCCCATACTCTAGTATAACTATTCCGATTACATTTACTGGAATCAGTGGAAAATATGCTGTGGTAGAGGTAATTAGTGATTCGACCCATGTTCCTAAAATGAATAATTTAGACCCTAATGGTCTGAAGTATGTGACAATACCTAATGTGTCTGGAAACTACACATTTAAAATTACAACATCTACAGAATCACCCTCAAGTCCTGTCTACAAGGCAGACTCAACTTTAACAAATTATTCCGAAACCATTTCAATAACAAGATGTCCTTAAATATGTTATACTTAACCTTGATTATTTGATTCTTATCAAAATATGAGAGGAGGATTCAGACAAAATGCAGGCAGAAAAAAAGGATTTGCAGCTAAAAACGCAGAGGAGGCTAGAAAGTTGCTTTCAGAGCGTTTAGTAGAGGAAATTAAGCCTATCAGCGAGGTTTTAATATCTCAAGCCAAGAAGGGGGATATAAAAGCTATAAGAGAGTTGTTTGACCGCGCTTGGGGCCGCCCACAACAAGAAATTAAGATTCCCACAAACAATTTAAATATTGGCTTTGGAGAATCTTTTGAGGAAAGTAGAAAAAAGGCAAAAGAGGCTATTGCAAGATATTTAGCATCTCATTCTGCTAACAATGTTACTTCTTAGAATAAACGAATATTGATAGTCTTGATATATATACTTGATTATTTATTTTGTGGGTGTATAATCTATAGTAGATTGTTTTTTGAGTGATAAATAAAAATTGCCTTGGTATAACAGGTATGAATTAAAAAGGGCCTGTGTTATCAAATCAATGACCAATTAATGTATTTCAAGCAAAAGTCAGATTATCTTTATAATTGACCCAGCTAAAGTTGGCATAGCATACGGAGGAAGAAAACCTCTAAGTAAATAATGTATTAAGTTATCATTCTGTAAAAATGAAGTGTGCATGGTTATCATTTAACCAATAGAAAAAATGAATACTACGTTTTGTTTTAGGAAATGTGTTGAGTTGGTAATTTGATAGACGCTTTTTTGCGTTTCTATTTAGTTACCAATTCGACATATATAATCTAGAGTTGAATCTGAAGTAAATAAAAAAGAAACAAGAAACGGCTATCATGCCGTTTTTTGTTTGGCGTTAAATCCATTGCTTTTGCAAAGCCCCTCTTGGGTTTGCAGGTCGCCTCGCAATGGAACCTGCTAAGCCAAGAAGGGCTTTATTAATTACTGGTTCAAGATTATGAAAGCAAAAATAATTCGTATTACGGATTCAGATAGATTTATTACTTTTCTGTTTTGGCTTGAAGGCAAAAACTATCCCCTTATGTATACCGGCAAACAATACAGAAATTATGAAATCTGGAGTCAATTTAAAGTTGGCGATTGGGTTGAAGGTTTGGAATGGAAAGATGAGAAGAAAAAATTAATAGATGCTGATTCACCTGTCCATCTAGCATAAGCCATGATTAGTGTTGAAAGGTGTAAAGAAATACTGGGTGAAGATATGACAGATTCAGAAGTTTTGAGACTTCGGGATTCTCTTTACGCTATGGTCGAATCAATACTAGATAATTATTTTGAAGAATTTGCTACAATAGATATATGCAAAAAGCAATCATTTACTGCCGAGTCTCCAGCACAAGACAAAGCTCTGAAGGACACGGCCTTGATAGCCAAGAACATCGCTGTCGAGAGTATGCCACACAGAAGGGCTATGATGTCATAAAAGTCTTTAGAGATAGCTTTACAGGAGAGGGAGACTTTATGAATAGGCCAGCAATGTCCGCTCTTTTAGGTTTTCTAGATAAAGACCCTGCAACTAATTATTTTGTCGTCTTTGATGATTTAAAAAGATTTGCTCGTGATACTGTTTTTCATCTCAAATTGAGGCGTGAGCTTGATGCTAGAGGAGCAAAAGTGGGATGTCCAAACTTTACTTTTGAAGAAACACCAGAAGGTCAATTTATTGAAACAATAATTGCGGCTCAGGGTGAGTTAGAAAGAAAACAAAATCAGCGACAGGTTATACAAAAGCACAAAGCTAGACTTGAGAAAGGATATTGGGCTTTTGTGGCCCCTCCTGCATACAGAATGATGAAAGATTCTATTCATGGACAAATACTTAAAAGATTTGAACCAGAAGCCAGTATTCTCAAAGAAGCCCTCGAAGGATTTGCTACTGGCAGATTTGAAAATCAAATTGATGTCCAAAAATTTCTACAAAGTAAAAAATTTAGAAATTTAAAAACGGTAACACTAGATTCAGTAAAAAAACTTTTGACTCGTTCTGTATATGCAGGATATGTTGAATATGAGGAATGGAAAGTAGGCAGACGAATTGGACACCATGAACCGATTATAGACTCAATAACATTTCAAGAAATTCAAGATAAGCTAAACGGAAAAGTAAAAATCTTATCAAGAAAAGACAACAATATAGAGTTTCCTTTGCGAGGATTTGTCTTGTGTTATCAGTGCTTAAAGCCGATGACAGCAAGTTGGACCACAGGAAGGAACGGCAAACACCCTTACTATCATTGCAAGACTAAAGATTGTGTTATGAGAGGTAAAACCATTAAGAGAAAAGACTTAGAGGAAGAATTTGAGGCCATATTACGCTCTATAAAGCCCAAGGAGAAGACTTTAAACCTTACAAAGGAAATACTGCTTGATGTGTGGAATAAGAGAATTATTGGTGTAGATGATATACGAAAGAGCCACGAGAATGCGCTGGATGAGGTCCGAGCAAAGATGAGAATGTTTTTAGACAGAATCGGCAAAACTGAAAATGAAGCAATGATTAAGACTTACGAGAAGGAAATTGAAAAACTAACAAATGAAGAACTAGTTTTGGAGAATCAAGTCAAAGTAATCAGAGGTAGAAGTGTAGATTTTGGAACCGCCCTAGATAGAACTTTCACATTCCTAAAAAACCCTTATTTGTATTGGAAAAAAGATGACCTAGCATCAAAACACTTGGTCCTGAAATTGGTTTTCACTGACAGAATAGTTTATGAACGAGGAAAGGGATTTGGAACCGCTAAATTAGCCCTACCATTAAGGGTATTTGAGCTAAATCAATTAGACAACTCTTCTTTGGTGGTGTCATTATATCATTTGCTCGAACTTATTTCCAAAATAAATTCAAAGAATAGTTCACGCGCGGAGCGCGTGGTGACTTGAAACTGAATCGTACGCTCGACGAAAGCCCCGCCACCGCCTCGCTTCACTCGGCAAACCCAAAAAGAAAAAATGTTCCTTGCTTTTCGGATTTGCGCGTGCCTGATTTTTTCTAAAAAAGGAAAGGACATTTTTCTTTTTGGGGTTCTGCCTTCCAAGTATTCAGGCAGTGTGGCGGGGCTTCAATTCGGACTCGGTTTTGCGAAAACAATTTTTTGGGGAAAGGATTTCGCAAAACCTCGGCTAATTTATTTTGGCGTGATTTCAGATTTCGTCCGCGCGGAGGAGGGGTTTGGGGAGGAATCCGCGCGGGCTTTGGGATTTTGTTTTTGGCGGGCGGGCTATTTTTTCCAATCCTCTCATGAATACATTCATGATCCATAAACGCCCCGCGTTTTTGTGTTTGACATTAAAATTATGCTATAATGCAACCGTGGGGGAAAGCCCTTAAATTAAAAATTATGAACAAAATTTCGGCACGAATCGAGAGAGAGAGAGAGAGAGAGTAAAACACTCACTCCGAGTTTTTGTTTATCTAACTTTTCCACTTAAATTATGACACCGTTTTTGCGGTGTTTTTTGTATTTTAGGGTTAACTAACATTTTATGAAATTCCAACAGTGTTGCAAAAAAATTATGTTAAATAAATATTATAAAATCTTTTTTGTTTTAATAATTTTAGGTTGTATTTTTTCTTTTGCAAAATCGGCAAGTGCGGCGACATATTATGTGCGTGCAGACGGCACAGTGACGGCAGCAAATAAAGCAAATGCGACAAGCCCCAACGCTGTCGGTACTTCTTTGAACATGGCTCAGGTAAAACTTGCAACTTTTGTAGCGGGCGATCAAGTTCTTTTTAGCTCGCAGGGTGGAGATTATACAGCAGTACTTACCTTACCCTCTGGTGGTTCTGATGTTGGAAGCGAAATTACTTACGCCAATGTACCAAGTGAGATTCCGATTATTAGTGTAGCATCTGACCCAGTCATAAGTACAAACTCAAAATCTAATATCAAAGTAATTGGATTTTCTGTTGTTTATTCGGGAACGAATGATTATGCAAATGGGATTGCTGTTGTTGGCAATGGATCTTCCAATATAACTATAAACAGCAATACAATAAACATGGGTAGCAAGGGATATGGAATTGTTTCAGGAGCAAACACTCTTTCTGGTGTTTTTATGGATCATAATACGATCTCAAATGTGAGACCTGCTAACCAATCTCTATACTTTTATGGAACAGGCCTTAGTAATTTTACACTAACAAATCATACAGTCACCGAAAATTCAATTGGTACTTCTTTAAAAAATATCAATGGTCTTACGATCAATGGTTTTAATGCTTCGGGTGGAATTACTAATACGATAATGTTGTATATAAAATCTTGCTCTGGAGTTGTGTCTATAGACAATTTAACAACAAACATTACAACGGGAGCGGCATTATCTTTAGATAGTTGTAATTTTGGAGCAGGATCCAGTATCTCAAACCTTACAAGCACTAATGCGACGGCCGGCGGTGCCGTTACAGTGGTAGGTAGCACCGGAAGTTTAGCAATGGTGAGTGGGATAAACGTAACCGGATCAGCCATTTACTCGATTTCTTTTCTTAACAGTGCAATGACCACCACTACTTTATCGGCAGTTATCTCTAATGCTTCCAACGTAGGATTTAGTTTTAATAATTCGAGTGGTGTTGTTGTCCAAAACTCTTCGTATTCCGGAACGGGATCATCGGGATATCGGGTTTCAAATGGTTCTACCAATATCAGTTTTGTTTCTGATACATCTAATGGACTTGGTTCTGGTGGAGGATTCTACGAGGAAGACTCATCTAATATATCCTACACGGATTGCACAGCAACAAACGGAAAGGGATTTACTGCAACAACAAACACCGGAAGTAGTAGCAATATTTCATATCTGCGGTGTGATGCGGGAAGCCAAAGTCAACCAAACACTACCAGCGGTTTTATTGCAAGTGGAGCAGTAACTGGAGTTACCTATACAAATAGTAATGCAGATTATAATGCTAACCTTGGGTTCGTTGCACAAAATTCAGCTAACGATATAGTTTATAGGTATTGTAAGTCTTCCTATAATGGAACCGTTGATGTTAATACGGACGGTGGCGGTTTTTTGCCTCACAATACTGCAACGAATGTTAGAGTTTATAATTCTATTGCACATCACAATTATAATGAGGGATTTGGCGACGTAAGTAACGGCGACAATCATGTTTACAATAGCGTCAATTGGGGAAATGGATTTGTTGTTGGGGATACTTTTAATGGTGTTGTAGTATCAAGCCCTGCCGTTCGTGGTAATTTATACTTTTCCAGTATTGGAAGTAGCGCTACCTTAAGAAATATAATTTCTGGTGGAGGAGGGAAGCCTAGGGAGATTCAGCAATGGGGAACAACATATCCGACCACTCTTGATTATAACTTATACAAACCTCTTGATGATAATAAATTCATTAGTTATGATGAGGTAAATAATACCTCTTGGGCTACATACCACAATACCAACGAAACCCACAGCCGAAATGCAGACCCTTTGTTTATAAATGGTTCCGGAAATTATTCCACTGATACCGATTTTCAACTTTCATATCTTTCACCCGCAATTGACGCTGGCACTAATGTTGGATTGACTACTGATTATACAGGTACAAGCCACATTTATGGCACTCCTGACATCGGCGCATACGAATATCAGCCACCATATACAATTAGCACTGATTTAGTTGATCCGACTGGTTCAATCAGAATTTATTCTGACGGAAAATACCGATACACCACAGCAACATCGAACACACAGTCTGCCAATTTCTCAGTTTCTCCTGTGGGTGGCTGGCCCTCATCCGATTACAGTGAATATATGAATGTCACTCTTGATTCTTGGTCAACATCAGGAACAAAGAACAAACAATGGACAGCCACCTCGTCTATTGCAACAAATACCATTTATACAATTGGTAATTTAGCACCAAGTAAGTATTACCAATTTAAGTTAGATGAAGTCGCCTCTACAACTGCAATCGCTGGCGATACCTGCACCAACGGATTATGTCTTTCCGATTCTTCGGGTAATTTGACTTTTACCTATACTGGTGGATATTCCACACACACCTTTTCTTTGGAACAAAACACTGGTGCACCAACTAATGTGGGTATCTTGTCTATATCTGCTGATTCAACAACTCAATTAACGATTACCTTTCAGATTGCCACTGACGCCGATCCAGGTTTGCACTCAGCTCCATATTGGTTCAACGAAACCACGGGACATTCGGGAGGATCATCTTCTTCTGACTGGCAAACTTTAACTTCTTTCGTTAATTCAGGACTTTCTGCAAATACTCAGTACACTTATCAAGTCAAAGCACGAGATAACAATTTAAACGAATCCGCGTATTCTGATTCATTGTCTAAATATACTTTAGCTCCGATCCCAACAAATCTCTCCGCTTCTTCAAATTCAAACAGTGTCAGTTTATCTGTTGATAGCTTTCCGAATGATACAAGCGGAACATCGGGATATTATTTCTCTCGTTCCGGCGCAAATTCCGGCTGGATTCAAACTAATTCTTGGACAGACAGCGGATTATCTTGCGGGCATTCATACGATTATTCCGTAATATACCGAAACGGTGACGGAACAGAAACTAGTTCAATCTCTACTACAAAATCAACGAGTGGTTGCGGAGGTGGAGGTTCACCCGCTATGTGGACATTGCCAGTTGTTCCAACTAATGGATTCAAAATGAGTATAAACGGCGGAGCGACTACAACTTCAAACAGAAATGTAATTTTGGGATTCAATGCCGGAGCGGATATTAAGAAAATGGCAATCTCAATGACTGGCGATTTCACCGACGCCTCGCAAGAAAATTATGTTGCTTCTAAACAATGGGATTTGTGTTCAAAACTCGGTGGAGCAGTTAAAAATTCAACTTGCCCCAACGGAATATATAAAGTTTATGTTAAATTTTTCACCGCCTACGGTAGAACAACAGGCAACGCTTTTGCTTCAAGCACAATCATTCTAAAATCGAGCCCTACTCCAACCGAAAATTTACAGCAAACAAACAATCTGACTTTTACCAACTCATTTACTAAATACCTACAATACAGACAAACAAATGCAGACATAAAACGCTTGCAAATTTTTCTGAATTCAGATCCTGACACCCAAATTGCTGTTTCCGGTGCCGGCTCTCCTGGCAAGGAAACTAATTATTTTGGTCTTTTGACTCTCAAGGCGGTTATTAAATTCCAAGAAAAATATGCCAAAGATGTTTTAGCACCTTGGGGTTTTGTTAAGGGAACCGGATATGTCGGTAAAACAACACTGCTTAAGATTAACGAATTGATCGGTAAATAATTTTTTATCATGAACATATTCATGAACTAAAATATGCCAACTCAAAAATCACAAAATCATAACATCCGTAAGCTTTCCAAAGTGGCCGGAGGCAAAAGTTTTTCCATAACCCTACCGATTGAATATGTGCGAAAATTGAAATGGAAAGAAAAACAGAAGTTAGTTGTTGAACTCAAGGCAAGACATTTGATTATTAAGGATTGGAAAAAATAGCCCGCCCGCCAAAAACAAAATCCCAAAGCCCGCGCGGATTCCTCCCCAAACCCCTCCTCCGCGCGGACGAAATCTGAAATCACGCCAAAATAAATTAGCCGAGGTTTTG
>Ga0208373_1004487_pt1 | contig 12505 bp, 16 predicted proteins | sample RifOxyC2_FD_184036 | JGI IMG/M metagenome (GOLD analysis project Ga0208373, IMG submission 184036) | Soil microbial communities from Rifle, Colorado - Rifle Oxygen_injection C2 (SPAdes) | ecosystem: Environmental > Terrestrial > Deep subsurface > Rock core/Sediment | place: Rifle, Colorado...
TTATGAATTAAAACAAAAAGTTTCAAATAAAGAATTTGAAAAAATTAATCTTGAAGAACACAAAATAAATTCAAAGTGGAATTATACAATTAGTTGAAACATGGCAGTTTATTGTTAGGCTTCCCCTAAGCAATAACACTTACTTTTCCATTGCTACTATTCCTCAAGATAATAAGGTTCTAATTATTCATGCAGTAGAATATAAAAGAAGTTTAGAAAGAAGATTCAAAAGACGTTAATTTTTTATAACTTGCGCGATAGGTTCAGTTATTATGTTGTAAGGTATCCTTTCAACTTTCTGTCCTGCTTGAAGAACAAAATAAATTAAATATCCATCCCTTTGTTGTTTAACCACAATCTCTGCGCTCGTAAGATTATTAAGTATATCTGAATTAATTCCTAAAGACTCTAAATATTTTGAAGCCTGCAATATTTCTATATTTGCTATTCTTCCAGAAGTAGTAAAGTCAAGAATGAGGTTTAAAACTCTTACACTTCCAGACATTACTTCATCCTTTCTCTTTGAAGCAATCATTAGTCTATCATAATTCTCATCATACATAAACCTAAATTCATTTGTTCTAATAGCCATAATTAGTCTAATTTCCTCGATTTTATAAGGTTTTCTATTATTGTTTTGCCAAGGCAAAACAACTTAACTCTCACTTTCCAACCTTACTTCAAAAAACACAGGAAATCCAATAAAAAAGAACTAGGGCTCTCGCCCGGTGAGAAAAAAAAGAAAAAAAAGAAAAAAAATAAACAAAAAGCTCAGCTTTAAGCTGAAACTGTTTGTAATGTAGCAACTGTTGCAGAAGTACCGATGTACTTAGCAGCCACAGAAGTATCAACTGTCTGTGTTGTCAAGTATTTACCAGCATTTGCAGTATCGTCAGCTCCATATCCAGCTACTAAAGTAGCAACCTTTCCTCCATCTCTGGCGAAAGTTTGGATTAAGAATTGACCAGCACTTACTCCAGTACTTGTCGAGAAGTCAGCTCCACACAAGGCGGATGTACTTCCAAGCAAGGTAGCAGCAACGCTGTTTACGCAACTTCCTCCAACAACTATCAAGTTCTTACCAGATACAGCAGCAGCATCAGAGTCCTTTACGGATACTGATCCTAGTTCCTTAACTGTTCCAGATGAAACTGTTCCAGCAGAAACTGTAGCCATGTCAGATGTAAACAAGACATCAAGATACATTTGAGATGATGGGGTCATTATTGTAATGACTCCGTTCTCATTTGTTCTCTGTTCATTTGTTACAAATGCGCCGAATTGATCGACGGCTGCGCTCTTATATGTGTCAGAATTCAATGTTGTGAATCCGGAATTTGTACCGTTGAAGTAAGGTGTTCCAATAGCCAACTCAGTTGTTCCCGTTGTTGTCAATGGGATACAAATGAAATTACCAAATGAAGCATCATTCCACTTCTTAGGTTCAATGTACAATATGGCTGGGCCAAATGTAGCGTTAAAGTTACATAAGGTGCTTGCTGGGTTAGACACTGCATAAACTGTGTTGTTTGCAGTAACGTTGTTATACGAATTCCAAACAAGTCCATTAACAGTATTATTTCTGGCAGCAGTAGTGTTTACTAAAACACCAGATGTAGCCAAAGTTGTTAATCCGTCTGGGAAAATTACATTCTCCCCGGCAAGACCCGCAACTGCATTTCCAGTCGCGTTACCTAATGTTGTTTGTGTTAACAATGCGATCCATCCTCCGTCCTTCAACTTTATTCTTGGGAATAAAGCTCTAGTTCCAGAGTTCCAGCTTATATTAACTTGCGTAGCGTTACCTGTTACAGTGTAACCTGTTCCACCAAGCAATCCAAGTCCAGTCTTGGAGAAGCTATATACTGCTCCAGTCGCGGCTTGTGTGCTATTTGTAAGTGTTATGGCATCGATATTTGCGCCAGTCAAGGCATTAGAGAACGTAACAGTTCCTGTTGCGTCTCCGGCTGTTAGATCTATGCTATCAACTTGGAGTATTCCTCCAGAGTCTCCAGCATTGATAACTATCCAGTCACCAACTTGTGCAGGCTCTCCTTCCAATACATGAATGTATCCCTTATTGCTTGCAAGTTGTTTCTGTGCAAGTAAAGGTTGTACAGCAGTGGATGCAGTGTTATTGTCATAGACATAATTGAACTGCTTCTCTACTCCTGATTGTGCGCTTGTGAACTTGACTCTTGCGAACTGATTATTATCAGTATCAACAACAATCTTAGCTCTTGCGCTATCATTCAAATCTGGAACTGCTCCGGCAAATTGAACTTTCAATCCTCCGAAAACAGGGTCAGTAAATGAGCCTCCGATTCCGATATGGTCTTTTTGAGAGGTAGGTAATGCAACTGCTATTGTAAATCCAGATATGGTTCCAATATCACTGGCAGTAACCAATGAACTTGTTCCCTTTACTGTTAAAGCATCTGCTCCTTGTTTGACACTTTGTCCATTAACAAGTTTAAGAGTGTTTGCTCCAATAATTAACTCTACGCTCTGTACTCCTCCTGCATAAGCCTGATAGGTTACGTCTTTCGCATAGACTGTTACGTCTCCTGTGAATGAGTAAGAACTACCTTTTACTACTGTCTTTGAAACACCGTCAACGGTGATCTTAGCAGTAGTTGTTCCTGTAGCTCCAACAAGCTCAACAATATGATCCTTTCCTGCAATAGATACAGTCTTAGACTCTGCACCAGCTAAGGTGACAGTCTGTCCTGCTCCATACAAGTATAAAGTTGTATTTGTCGAACTTGCTCCAATTACATAATCAACACCAAGTATCTTTATCTTTTGTCCTTGAACGTTTGTATCGTCAGAGACATTAAGATTTTTTGTGAAAGATAACGTGTAGTTATATAATGGTGCGGTAGCGTCAGTTCCTACTTGAAGAATAAGGGCAGGGTCACTTAAGTCTCCACCACTTGTTCCGTATGAACTTACAATCGCAGCCATAGGCTTTATGGATTGAGTATATCCATATTCAACCCCCTTTAAGTCAAGTACTTTTCCATCGCCAAGAACTTTTGGTAAATCTGATGAAGAAATACTTGTTCTAGCTGAGTTGATGGCGTCTCCATAGTACAACTTTCTGGCTGATGTAGCCAAGTTGACTGAGTCACCACCTGAAGCACTTGCTCCGGTTGAACTTCCTGAAGTTGCTGTCTGTTGTGCAAGTTTTACTTGCAGGCTATTTGTTATATCGGTAACGGCGACAAGGTCTGATAATGCGGCGTTTGAGCCCCATACAACTGCGACATCAGCAGCGCCTCCGCTAACGAAGGGAGCTGGATATGCAGCAGCAGCCAAAGCTACTGTTGAACCTAACATAACTGTGCTAGCCAATACAGATGCAATCTTTCTAAAATTAAACATTTTTTTTAAACCTCCTTTCAGCTTTATGCCCTTGGCAACCTTTCGGTTTCTCTTTCGAGAAAGCTACCATTTAATAGGTAACTCGCCAGCGAGACATTCAGCGATTAAATATCGCCTCAGTCATAAGCTTACTGGGATATTATACTCACTCAAAATGCCTTTAAAAAGCTTTGCCTCCCTAGTTCGCCCTACTAAGGGGTTACTTTTGATACTCTTGGGTTCATTTATAAAGCTTTCGGTGTAACTCTCTTTTACGACACATCCTCAAAAAATGAGCTCCTAAGACCATAATCACATATATGTTATTCTTCCCCATATATGTAATACTAAATAAGATATCTAAAGAATGATAGAAAGATATATAAGGTAATTTATACCCTATATATTAAATGGCTCCAAAAACAAAGTCAAGAGAGATAAATATCATAGAAGAATCAGGTGCGTTTAATGCATTCTTCAAAAAACTCTCCGGAGAAACAAAAGAGTACGACTTCGAGGGACTTTCCTCGCTGAGAAAGCTTCTTAGCAATGAAAAAGCAAGGATAATTCACATAATAAAAACAAAGAACCCCTCCTCAATCTATGAACTTTCAAAGATCTTGAAGAGAGATTTCAAATCTGTGAGTGATGATGTGAAACTTCTAGAGAGATTTGGCTTCATAAATATGATTTCTGAAAAAACGGGAAAGAGACATAGACTAAAACCTATTTTAGTTATTGATACAATGATTATAAACATTAAAATTTAACTAATTTCATATGTATGGTTTTTCGTACCAGATATCTATTTATCTAATTTTATGGCCTAAACCAGCTTAATATCCTTTAAACTTTCTTTTATCTTTGGGAGATCCTGTTTAAACGCTATCCAAACCTTATTTAATCCCATTGCAAAATATGAATGGGCAATAATGTCTCTAAATTGAGACATCTCAAACCACGGAACCTGTTTATTTATTTCTTTTAATGAACGAGGAATATTCCTACTTGCTTCCCCCATTATCTCAAATCTTCGTATAACTGCATCCTGTAATTGCTTATTCTTCTTGAAATCTTCTTCAGAAATACCTTTCATATATTCCTCGATCAACCCTATGCTTTCTTTTATATCATTAATAAACAGCTTATAATCCCTTTTCATATTGAAATGGATATCTCATCTCCCAAGATATTTCTTTTTATTTCAGGTCTTATTTCCTCATATTCAACAAGATCCACTTTTTTCCGCAGTGCCTTTTCCAACATCATCTTTAATCTAATAAATTCTATTAAACCAATATTTGTTGTTTTAACTAAAATATCCACATCGCTGTTCTTCTTCTGTTCTCCTCTGGCATAACTGCCAAAAAGCCCTGCTTTAGTAACTCTAAATTCCTTTAGAACAGGAACTATTTTGCTTTTTATTCTTTCTATTTCTTCCATCATTTTATCTAGATTATCTATTTTTTAAGCTTTTGTATTCACTTTCTAAAAACATACTCTAAATGAGCTAACTATTTTTCCAGGAGGGTTAGAAAAGAATACTTCATCTCCCCTAAAACTTTTGCCAGTGCAATTTCCCTTCAAAACTGAAATAGCTTGTTTCTTAACTATGAAACTTGTCAGATTTTCCTGATAAGTTGAGTTGAAAACATACCCTGTATATGCAGAATTCTCCCCAACTATCCAACTAGCATCCAAAATACCCTTAAGTGTGCTGTTAAGTGCCTGACAATCCGTAACTCCCGACAGGCATTTCTTCCCAGGGTTTGCATAGCACTCAGCAATAAGCTCGCTCATGTCGGCATAATCTCCCTCATACGTCAAAGAACAGTCAGTTGTATATTCCATAAGACTTGTAAGGAACTGATGCACATCCACACTCTGTAGTTTGTAATCCTGACTCTTGCTGCTTCTTATGAATATTCCCAAAAACACCACCATTATGATGGCAACAACCACCACAATTAGCACAAACCCTACCATTTCCTCCTGTCCCTTCTTGTTTCTTATCCTCTTCCTCATTGTTCTAGTTCCTCCATACACATATAATCCTCTCCAATATCCCATCGAACATCAGATATCTTACGTTCTCCCTTTCTGTCTTTACATCCTTTATTCATCATTTTATCCCATTCCCGGAAGCGTATATTCTTCCAATCTCGCACTTCACATACCCTCCATTAGCTGTTTCCCACCTGCACAACGAAACATATGCACTGCTTGTAGCCCCAAAGCTATCTGTTTTATTTACCAATATTATTGTTCTACAGTTGGGATATCCTCCTAAAGTGCACTCTCCCGTTCCAGTTGTAGGGTATATTCTATCTATCCTAAGATAATCAAGATTCCAGAAATCAGCATATGACTTTCTTTCCTTCATTATAAGTGCCTTATCCACATCTATGCATGCCCCCGAGCCACAAGTAGCCTTATCCGCCCAGGTTAATTCAGGAGAAGAAGCAATTTTCCTCACTATTTGCCTCGCTTCATCCTCCGCAAGAGTATTTACATCATTTTTCATCCCAGATAGATAAGCAGAAAAGAACACAAGTATAACAATTCCAAAGAATACCATTATGGCTACAAGTACGAATGCCATCTCCTGTATCTTCAATTGTCCTCTTTTAGAATATCTTGCACAATAACTGTTCATTGCTCCTCCCTAGTCTGTCTGACAACACACCCATTTCATCATAAACATCTGCTGATTTGTTAACCATCAGTGCACTCTGAGAATATGATATCAAATCTGCCTGCAATCCTGAACTGCATCCTGAAGATTCGGAAGCAAGTTTATCGCTCTTTTCCTTGTAAATGAACCCCAACTCCGCAGCTCTTCTCATTAGTCTCTTAACTTGACATTCATATCCATAATAATCTGAAAATATTGCAGCATACATCAAAGCATAACCGTCGTAGTATGATGTTTTTTTATCCTTATTATACACAATACTTCCCTTTATTGCACTTCCTGAAACAGGAGAATTTACAACAATATCGCAATCCGAATCTTGTGTATTAAAGCAGACTCTTCTGCTTCCATTAACGCATTTGGACGGATCATCTATTATTTGTACACTTTTATTATTCAATTTCAAATCCTGAAAATCATTTTTAACTTCTTCAGGAGAATAGAGTAAACATAATCCCTGTTCATCGCTCCAAATGTACATCAAATCGGCTATCTTGAAAGGCATCTCAAATGTCTTTGTAAACACAAAAAAAGTTTTCCCCTGAACAACCGGATTTGAAAATAAATATTTATTATGAAATGCACTCACTTCAGCAGGTTTCTCCCATTCCTTTCCTATTCCAAGTTTCGTAGCTGCGCTTATTTTCTGAGTTCCAAATGTTCCTTTCAAATCACAATCATTGTAAACTCTCGCCTCCGTCGGGAAAGTCACTCTTGCCGTACTACTCGTTTCTATGCTCGTCTCCACCGGACTGAGTAAAACTCCAAATTGCTTTGCAGTTTCGCTATCGCTCACCTGTCTAAATGTCTGTGTAAACGAAACCGATGCATATATCGCCAAAAAGATTATTACCGATCCTACAATTATAGCAAACAGCCACCCAAAACTAAACGCAAAACCCCTTTTATCATTCATCAAATATCAAAAGAAACAGGATAATTAAAGCTTTCTTTCCAGCTTTAATTATCTCCTTTCAATCAAGCAATCCCTTCAAAGTCCCAGAAACATTAATCAAAGGTATTTTTCTTTCTTTCAATTCTTTTTTCACATTTTCAATGTCATTCTTATTAACTCTTAATATAATCCGATCAAGTTGCTTCTCCATTAAACTTCTAACAACAAGTTCTATTTCCTTAGAATAAACGCCCAATTCCTTTAGCGTTTTCTTTGCTCTTTCCTCTTCATCTTTTGAAAATAGCATATATCTCCACCTAGGTCTTTCATGCTTTCTAAGCTTCTTCCTTGTTTGTGTTTTCATCTCCATAAATATAAATCCTAATTAATAAATCTATCATATATAATTAATTCGTTTTAATTCTAATATCTCAAAATTAAACCTCTATAAATAGGTTTAATCAAATATTTAAACCTCTTTTTCCTCTCCAATGTATGAAAATACATGCCATTGGTGGTTACAACGAGGTGGGCAAAAATATGACTGCTCTGGAGATAGGAGACGATGTAATTCTTTTCGACTGTGGATTATTCCTTCCAGCAATTGTGGGAGTTGAAGAAAAAGAGAAAATTCCAACTGAAAGAGGAATGCGTTCAATTGGTGCTCTTCCAGATGATTTATATTTAGAAAAACATGGACTAAAAGGAAAAGTAAGAGCCATTTTAATTTCACATGCACACCTAGATCATGTAGGCGCAATCCCCTATCTTGCTTCAAAATATAATGCGGAAGTTATTGGCTCCCCATTTACCATGGAATTTCTTAAAATAATGATGGCGGATTCAAATCAAAGAATAAATAATAAAATTGTCACCGTGGACACAAATGGTTCCTATGTAATTAAAGGAAAATCTGGAAATTATAAAGTTGAATTTCTTAATATGACTCACTCAACAATTCAAACGACAACAATCGCAGTTCACACTCCTGAAGGCATTGTTGTTTATGCTGAAGATTACAAACTAGATAACACACCAATATTTGGAGACCCTCCAAATTATAAAAGATTTAAAGAACTTTCAAAAATTGGAATAAAAGCATTAATTGTTGATTGCCTCTATGCTCCAGATGATAGAAAAACTCCAAGTGAAAAAATAGCAAAAGGACTTTTGGAAGATGTATTCTTCACAACCCACAATGAAAAGTCTGGAATGGTTGTAACAACATTCTCTTCACACATTGCAAGATTAAAAACACTCACCGAACTAGGAAAGAAACTAAACAGAGAAGTTGTCTTCCTAGGAAGAAGCCTTGGAAAATACGTCCAAGCAGCAACTAATGTTGGAAAAGCTCCATTTACTAAACAAGTTACCATAGCAACCTACAGAAAGCAGAGAGAAAAAGTTCTCAAGAGAATAAATCACAATAAACCAAATTATCTAGTTGTATGCACCGGACATCAGGGTGAGCCAGGCTCAATCTTGGATAGGTTATCAAGACATCAGCTTCCTCTTTTGCTCGGAAAAGAAGATCAGGTAATCTTCTCCTCAAAAACAATTCCAACTCCAGTAAATGAATTAAGCAAAGAGCAATTGGTTAAGAGACTAAAGAAAAGTGGAACAAGAATATTTGACAATGTTCACGTTTCAGGACACGGGGGCGCAGAAGATTTGAGAGATTTAATAAAACTTACAAACCCTCAAAATGTAATTCCTAGCCATGGAGATTTGAAAATGAGAACTGCAGGAGCAGAACTTGCAAAAGAGCTAGGATATACATTACATAAAAGCGTCCATCTTCTAGATAATTTGAGGCACATTCAACTATGATAGACGAACTTGTGGCAGGAATAAAAAATGCAATGGAACGAGGATATTCGGCGGAGCAGGCAGCTCAGAGTTTCACCAATGCAGGTTATAATCCTGCAGAAGTAAGAGAAGCAGTTAATGTCCTAACAAGAGGAGCAACTGCAATAGTGGAAAATACCTCCTCCGGTCCAGCAATACAGCAAAAACCTTTTCCGGGAAACAATCAACCTTCAAAACCACAGGAATCTGCTCAGCAAGCACTTCAGCAAAATTCTCTTCTAAATAAACCTGCTCATCCAGGAAGAAGAAAACTGATTATTGCTCTAGTCATTCTTCTAATTATCCTCATAGGAGGGCTTATAACCTTAATAGTCCTAAGAGATAGCATCCTAAGTTTACTTAGCGGGAAGGTATAATAAAAAATGATTTACACACCAAAAGAAGATTCATTTCTCATGGAAGAGCAGGTAAAGAGATTTGCAAAGGGTAAAACTGTTCTAGATGTTGGTTCAGGTTCGGGCATTCAAGCTCTTGCTGCAAAAAAATCCGGAGCAAAATCAGTCATCGCTTCAGATATAAATCCTGAAGTAATTAAGCACCTTAAGGGCCTTGGACTAAATGCAGTAGAATCAGATTTATTTGAAAACATAAAAGGTAAATTCGATTTAATTATTTTCAATCCCCCCTATCTTCCAGAAGACGAAAGGGAAGACAAAGAATCAAGGTTAACAACGACCGGAGGAAAATCCGGAGACGAAGTCCTCCTCAAGTTCCTCAAAGAAGTAAAATTACATTTAACCCCTGGAGGTTTTGTAATGATTCTTCTCTCCTCCCTAACGCCAAGAACTAGAATCCTAAAAGTCCTTGAAAAGAACATGATGAAGCGTGAAATAATCTCATTCAAAAAGATTTTCATGGAAACCCTTGAGGTTTGGAAGATACAAGAATAGTAACTCTGCTTTTTTGAGCTCTGCAAATATTTATATACTCTCAATTATCGGAAAAATGATGGAACCAATAGCAAGAGGCAAATATCTAGTCCCTCTAGAGGACATTAAAACTTATGTAGAAGTAGCTGTAAGAAAATTAAATCTAGACGCTAAATTAATAACTGATATGGACAGTGCTATGTATGCCCATAGATTATCTTTTCATCCAGACAACATAAATGTAGCAAGAAGTGCGCTGGGTTTAGGTTCGGCTTCTCTAAGTCAAATAGCAAGAGCAATGGCAGATGCAGGTTTAGAAGAAGCATCAAGAATAGAACACGATCCAAGTTATCATATGCCTCCACTTCGAGAATTAAGTTCTGGTGAAATAACTCTTTCAAGGTAATCGCTAACTTTAAAACCTCTCTTTATTAAGTTAAACTATACAAAATGAACGAAAAAGAAAACCAACTAAGTCAACAGGACCAGGAAGCTCTGTTTCAAGCATCAATGCTTGAAAATCAATCTCAGGAAATGGAACAGAGATTGAACATGGTAGTTCAGCAGGTAATGGAATTACAGGAAGCAAAATCAAATCTTGTATTTCTAAGAGACAGTAAAGAAAAAGAAACAATTTCCTCTCTAGGAAAAGGAATTCACCTATCAACAGAAATAAAAGACAAAAAGCTTTTCATTGAAGTAGGCGCAGGAATTCTTGTAAGAAAAACTCCTGACCAAATTATAGAAGTCATCGACTCCCAAGTAAAAAGACTCTCCGAAGTGAGAGCTCAAATTGAAACCCAGCTTTCAATGTATCATCAAGCTCTTTCAAAGATAATTGAACAGGTAAGAGCAAGACGTGGGGAATAAAGGAAAATTATAAACAGTTCAATTATCTCTAACGATAAAATAATCGCTAAACAAACTTGAAGAATATATCATTATCTCACAATATTAAGTTTTGTCTATGATAAAACTAAACAGATTATAATTATATTTGTTTTTTTGGGTTTTTACTTTATAATTCCAATCCATTATTTTCATATATGATCATAATCTACCAAACTCAATCATCAATACCTTTTTAAGTCCCAATGCTTAAGTTAATCTATCTAAGAGGCAAAAAAGTAAAATGTTAGAAATGCTCATCAATCCAAGAAAGGCCGAAAGAAGGCCCTGGGAATTATTTTTCGTAGGCTTGTTCTACGCTTCTCTTTCTCTCTGGCTCGTTCATTCTGTTTTTTCCAATGATGCAGTTCTTGTAAAATATTCCGGAATCCTTGTTGTTACCTTTACGGTAATGTTCTCAATGCCTTTCATATATTATACTTTAAAACTCGAAGAAAAGAAAATAAATTCAATTAGAGGTACATTTGCTCTGCTGAAAGAGCATGAAAAAGCAATTCAAGCGTTTCTTTGGCTTTTCATTGGCTTCGTAGTTGCCCTTTCCTTCTGGTATATTATAATGTCTGATACAACAAGCTTCAAAGCACAGATAGAAACTTTCTGTGTAATCAATCGTCCTAGTAATGTGGTAGAATGTGTAAAACAATATGGAATAAAGGACACTTCAATTTCAGTTGGATATGTTACAAACACAGACAGATTATTCCACATCTTCGCAAATAACATGTATGTCCTTCTTTTCTGTCTAGTCTTCTCCCTCATTTTCGGAGCAGGAGTTATTTTCATCCTCGCCTGGAATGCATCGGTAATCGCAGCAGCAATAGGAATATTTACCAAATCGGACCTTGCAGCCCTGCCCTACGGTCTGATGAGATATATGATTCATGGATTAATGGAAATAGGTTCATACTTCGTAGTTGCTCTTGCAGGAGGAATGATTTCAGTGGCAGTAATAAAACATGAAACGGGAACAGAAAAATTCTGGGAAGTTCTCCAGGACTCATTAAACCTCATTATAATCGCAGTCGTCGTTCTGTTCATAGCAGCAATTGTGGAAGTCTTTATCACTCCGGTTTTATTCGGATAAAGATAAACACTTATCCTAACTTTAATAGAAGTGCATCAGAATTAATAAATTAGATAATAAAGTTGGCACAATAAATATCTTCTGTCCGATAATTAAATGTTGTTCTAAGAGATAATTACTTTTATAGAATTATAAACAAATTCATCTCAATTCCCAATAAAGGTTTTCGAGAAAAATATTTATTCTTTAAGAGCTCTTCCACCATTTGATAAAGTTGGAAAATCTTCTTTCTCTCCGCCAGTTACACTTAGTAGCTCTTGTATTATCTCTTGGTATGCTTCTTCCTGAACTCCTTTTGGACCACCAACTAATACGGTAGGGCCAAGGAAGTCTCCTAGACTCCCCGTAACAACTAATCCATACTCCCCGCACTTTAGAGCGGGCTGAAATATGTACTTTATATTTCCACAACTAAAAGCAGTTATAATCTCAGCAGCTTGTTTAGCTTCTTCTGAATCGGGATTAATGAGAGACTTCCCCATCGCCTCCTTTGTTATATATTCTAATTTCGAAGTAGGCAGCTTTTCTTCATGTATCTTAAGCCCGGTTGCCATCCTTAATTTAACAAAATCCTTGTCAATCTTGACTTCTAATTCCCCCATGCATATTGCCGATTCATCAGTTGGACTAAATCCTCTATAAGTTCCATAGAATCTTTCCATCATATTTTTGCTTTCATCATTGTCTGCCATCAAAATCCCATAAATCTTTCCCTTCAGGATACTGTTTACTAATCGTCGTTTTCCTTATTAGCTATGTATTTTATCAATTCCAATAATTTCATTCTCTTCAATGGCAAAAATATCTCTGCCATTTCT
>Ga0208373_1004490_pt1 | contig 12503 bp, 12 predicted proteins | sample RifOxyC2_FD_184036 | JGI IMG/M metagenome (GOLD analysis project Ga0208373, IMG submission 184036) | Soil microbial communities from Rifle, Colorado - Rifle Oxygen_injection C2 (SPAdes) | ecosystem: Environmental > Terrestrial > Deep subsurface > Rock core/Sediment | place: Rifle, Colorado...
TGAAATCTTGGTTTTTAAATCCCCCGCCCGCAACGCTGGCAAGCCAACTTGTATGGCGGGCAGACCCGCCCGCTAACGCCTGAGCGTAGCAATGGCGGGCAGGCCTCCCATCCAAATAATCACTACTTTTATCGCTATCAATTCTAAAAACCGAGATTAACATAAAAAAGAAGGTGACAAAATGCAAAAGACCAAAAACGCCCATCCCCCGCTCCAGATTGCCCCAAAAACTGGAATAAAAATCTGTACCGAAGAGAGCGGAGAGAAAAGAAATCAATAGAAAAAAACTAACCGCGCCCGCAACGCTGGCAAGCCAGCTTGCGTGGCGGGCAGGCTCGCTCCCCTTTTTGTCATTCTGAGTCCCGCTGTGGCGGGACGAAGAATCTATATTAGATCCTTCCCCATTAGATCCTTCCCCCACCACGGCGGGGTCAGGATGATGTTTTTCTTTTATAGAAAAACGAGGAAAAGCAAAGAAAAAATTACTTGGATATTTTAATGCCAGATATAAATAAAAAATCGCCGCGATTTCCACCAATATTCGGAAGGCGAAAACTTTGGGGACGGTGTAGGGGAAGATGACATTAGAAAACGCCAAGAGAGGCGTTGCGAGACATAGAGCTAGAGTTATTTTGAGCAGCCTTAAAGATAAAGGTTCTGTTTTCAAAAAAAATTTGTTCATAAATTACCAAGAAGCTCCTTAATGACAAAATCCTAATGACAAATGACTAATCAATGACTAAGCTCAAAATCCAAAAGAATTAATTTTTGACATTTGGATTTGGGATTTTATTTGACATTGGAAATTGGAAATTTGTCATTTACAAAAGTAATTTTTTCAAAAATTACTTTTGCCTCAGTTCCGCCAGATCATCTTTCGCCATTTGATTGGCGGGAGAAAGAATGACTAATTTTTCATACCATTCAATCGCCTTTTGGATTTGATCGGTATCGCGAAAATAGGCTGCCAGCGGCGCGATTAAATTGACGTTATCGGGAAATTTGGCAAGCGCCTCCAGCATTGTTTGCTCGTACATTCCCTGCCTGTCCGGAAATTTATAACGATAGATATCGGCCAGAGATATATAAAAATTATAATCATCCGGATCATTGGCAATCGCCTGCTTTATGGCTGACTCGGCTTTTTGCGGTTCGTTCAGAAAATAAGTATAAATATCCGCTAAATTAGCGAAAGGAGGAGAACTTCCTGGTCGAAGCTGTCCGGCATAGATAAAAACATCCCGCGCGCCTTCATAATCGCCCACGCCTTTTTTGAGGATACCCAGGTAAAGCCAGCTATCAAATAAATCCGGCTCTTTTTGGAGTATTTCTTTGGTCTCGTTAAAGCGTTGCTGAAAAAGCTGAAATTGCTGAGCGGTTAAATTGGGATTTTTGTTTTGAAAAGAAGAGAGGAGGGTTTCGGGAGTTAAAACAATATCCGAAGGATTGCTTGAAATCCCCCCCGACCCCCCTTTAAAAAGTGGGGTAAGAAGATTTTTTTGGTAAGCGAAGAGTCCGCCGACGGCAAGAATGACGATAAGAATGATAGATGATAGGATGAGGGTTGGTTTTTTGGACATGATTTTACTAATTTTTCCGCCAGAGGCGGATCCGCCTTGGGCGGAAAATTTTCAATTATAAATTTTAATTGAATGATTCTTTTTTAATGACAAATTTCCAATGACGAATGACAAATCAATGACTAATGATTAAATGTCAAATTACTTATATTTTCTTTGAACAATAGCTGAAAATATTAAAGTCAGTTCATGGGCTTCTTGCCATAGTTTGCGGCACTTTTCGGCTTTATCTGCTTCGGCGGTAGCGAGCATGTGTAACCAATGAGTAGTTTCTTTAGCTTCTTTTTTACAAATACCTATCTTATGAACAAAGTCTTTCTTTGATTCAGCGCAATCAGCTTCCATGTAATTAGCTCCAATACTAGTGGCAGAACGAATCAGCTGGGAGATAATCGATCTATTGATATTCGACTCTCTGATATTCTTAGCAAAAACTATTATCTCCACACCGAATTTAGAAGTGCGTTCGGCAAGATCATATTTAGTTTTGTCATTTGGATTTTGAGCTTGATTTGTCATTGGTAATTAGTCATTAGTCATTTGAGAAATTTATACTTCAGCAATGTCCAGACGGCTTCAATAAAATCCCGCCAATTAATTTTCTTGCCTTCGTTTTTATGGCGCGGATAATAATTTATCGGCACTTCGTGAATTTTTATTTCTCGCTTGGCTGTTTTTGCCGTGACCTCGGGACAAAACTCAAATCGCTCGCATTCCAGATCAAAACTTTTAAGCAAGTCCGTTTTGAACATCTTATAGCAAGTCGGCTCATCGGTTATGCCAGTTTGATACAAAAGATTGGTGAACCAGGTCAAAAGAATGCCACCCAAGGCAAAAATATGGCCGGAATGGCGGCGTTTTAGATAACTGTGCTGAAGACGGCGCGAACCATAAACAACTTGAACGTCGCCAGAAGTTATCTTCGCCAGCATAATTTTAAAATCATTAGGGTCATACTCCAGATCCGCATCTTGAATAACGACTATTTCGCCCGTCGCCTCTGTCAAGCCGGTCCGCAGGGCTCGTCCCTTGCCATGGTTTTTTTCATGATAGATTATCTTGTGTGTTGTCTCGTACGATTTTAGCAGCTCCCGCGTCCCATCAATTGAATAATCATCAACAATGATTATTTCCTTCTCCACGCCCAAATCCACCGCCTCAATTTTTTTCAAAATCTCAGCGATGGTATTTTGTTCGTTAAAAACTGGAATGATTATAGATAATTTTTCCATAATATCTTTTTCTACAAATTCGCGGCTTTTTGCCAAGACGCCAAATATAAATTAAGTATTTCTTGCTTAGAAGGTAGCGCTGCAGCGGCCTGTCTGGCACCGTCACCGATTCTCTGGCGCAAAGATTCGTCTCTTAATAATATTTCCATTGCCCGGACTAAAGATTGTCTGTCACCAATTGGGATGATTAAACCGCTTTCTTCGTTTTTTATTACCTCGCCGGCACAACCTACATCCGTCATAATAATTGGCAGGTCAAAACTCGCAGCTTCGATGACAGCCATGCCCCAACCCTCGGAATTAGAAGTTAGAACAAAAACGTCCGCTTGGCTATAAATTTCATCCAGCTCTTCTTTAGTTTTTTGGCCCAGTAGCCTCACGTTGTCGTCTAATTTTCCACCCTGCGGGTGGTCGCCCGAAGGGCGAAAATTTTTCTGTCTCGCTATGGCCTCATCAAAGTGGTCAATTTGCATTTTCAATTTTTCGCGCTCGGACCCATCGCCGACAATCCATAATTCTGTCTGTGGATATTTTTTTATAATTTCTGCCATCGCTTCAATTTGTAAACCAATGTTTTTTATCGGAACCAGTCGTCCAACAGTAAGAAAAATAAAATTACCGAGGATAAGATTGCCGCGTCGCGTTGCTCCTCGCAATGACAAAGTAGTATCTACAAAAATTGGAACCGTGGTAATTTTTTCCTCTTTGACGCCAAATTCATTAATCAATTGCTTTTTTAGACGCTGGCTGACGCATCGCACAGCGTTGGCGCGTGGCAGAACATATTTAGCAATCAATTTTCTTAGGCCATAATATTTCTCAAATCCATGCACTTGAATTTCTAGACCAGTTTTAAATTTCTTGGATAAAGCTAAACCGATTAAAGCCAAATAATATTGATCCTGCACCGTGATAACATCATATTTTTCTTCCCTTAATAATTTTTTAGCTAAATTATAAATTCTAATAAATTGACTTAATTTATTGCCACCGCTCAAACCATAAGCTTTCACCCCATTAGAAACAATGCTCCGCTGTTCTATGACGGGGTTTAACGCTCCGTTGGAATTTCTAACGGGGTAAACTTTTTCGGATAATTCAGTTTTTTCGTTTTTTTGATTTGGCACTATGACTGTATATTTTTCAACCAAATTGCCATACTCAATAGCCCTCTGCGCTAAAGCGGATGATTTATTTAAGATTGAATTGTCCAGGCCCAAACTTAATACTTTCATATTATTGACTAACAAAATTTTTCGCCAATTTATACTCTACCGGCCAAGCCCGCCTGCTAACGACTGATGTCGTAGACATTGGCGGGCAGGCCTCCGATTAGAGGCAGATAGGCAATGGAAAATATAAGTATTTTTTTCATAGCGCTAGATTATTATAATTTGATTTTCGCCCGCCATGCTTCGCAAGGCGAGGCGGGCAGGCAAAAAACTGCAATTTCCAGCAACTAATCGATTCCGCCTAATTTTTATTCGCTCAATTAGATAATTTGATTCCAGAATCTAACGGGGTGAATATCATTTATACTACATAATCGTATCAATATGATACGATTAATACAATTATTCCCCCCATATTGTTTCCGATAGTATACAAATATTGTATACCTTAGGAAACGGTGTATTAAGCCCTTTTTTAAACAAGGATCAACTCAGGCAAAATTCTTCTCCGCCTCGCCCCGTGGCGAGCGCCTCAGAATGACACCCGGTGCGGTCTTTATTTTTTTATTTCTTCAAAAGCAAAAGGATAAGCCCGATCATTCGTTCTTTGTCTTTGGGATTGCTTTCGGCCACAAGAAGAAAAATTATAACTCCTCCCAACCTCCTCTTAAATTAAGAGGAGGAGAACATCTCCCCTAACCCCTCCTAAAGGAGGGGGACTTTATCTCTTCAAAAGCAAAAGGATAAGTCAAATCAGTAGCTGTGAGCTTAACCTGTTTTTTGGTTGCGCCGTTGCTTGGCAAAGATGAATTGTCGTATGCATTAAGCGAAAACCACGTATCGGCGAAAAGCTTTACCAACTCAAGAGTGCTTTTGGCATCAACTTCCCCACCGGCCGGCAAAAGATTTTTTACTTGTTCCACCGCCTTTAAGAAAGCTTCGTAATTTTTGGCGATGCGGGGACGATTGATGGTGTAGCCGTCAACAATGTGCATGCGTAAGGTTTTAGTCGCCCATTTGCGAAATTCAGTGCCTAAAACAGAATTTATTCTGTAGCCTACGGCAATAATAACATCTAGATTATATACTTTTATTTTACGCTTTATTTCTCTGCCACCCTCTTTTTGAACTTGTAAGGATTCCTTACAAGTTGACCCGGCGTCAAGTTCCTTTTCCTTAAAGATACTACCTAGATGGAGCGTAATATTTTGTGATGTGACATCAAAAATCTTAGCTATTTCAGCTTGTGATGCCCAAATTGTTTCCCTGTTAAAATCACCCCGAAGCTCAATGGCTCCAGATTTTGCCTGATAGATAACGATTTCTTTTTTTATCTGTTTCTTTTTCATGGTTTTGGTAAGATTCTTCGTCTTCTCCGCAAAATGCGACGTCGCCTCAGAATGACACCCTGTGCGCGGAGGCGCGGGAAAATTAATTTGTATTATACTCCTAAAATTTATTGGCTGACAAATCTTTTAGCCAGCTTATACTCTATCGGCCAGGCAAAAAATTTCAATTTCCAGCGCAATTGGCAAATCAAAACAAATCCCAATTTCAGCCATTTTTGCGCTTTAACGGAAGAGCCCATCGCACTTTTTATACTATGCGCGCCAAAACGCACATAAGCCTCAATGGACTCAACAAAATTTTTATGCTTAACCCAGTTAAAATTTTTAACTTGCAAATAATTTAACTGATTTTTTACCAGATGGCTCCACTCTTCCAGCGATTTTGGCGAACCCCAGCCCGAGGTCACGCATTCTTGATACAGCTCTGAACCCGGGTATGGCCGGAAAGCCTGCGGGCCGAGTATTTGGACTTTATCGCTCAATTTTATCAGTTTGTCTATTAAATCCAAGGTCAGCTTCATGTCTTTTTTCAACTCGCCGGGCAAACCAACCATGAAAGAAAACTGCGGGATAATATCATTCTTTAAACATTGCCTGGCGGCGTATAGGATTTGCTCGGGCGTGATATCTTTTTTAATTTTATCCAAGACGATTTGACTACCCGATTCTGCTCCGAAGGATAAAAGATAACAACCGCTCTTTTTTAACTTGGCCATAAATTCATCGTCAATCATCCCTTCTCTAATATAATTGGCGCGGACGGTTGTTTCCCAAGGAATAATTAAATCATTGGCAATCATGCCGTCTATAATGGCCTTGTCACGAGCCATATCCACAAAAAAATTCTCGTCCCAAAATCGTAATTTTTTCCCGGCAAAATATGGCTTGCTTTTAATAATTTTCAAGTCTTCCAACACCTGCTGGGCGCTGCGCGGCCGCCAAGAATTTTTTAAAATTGCGTTAACGCAAAAAGTGCAGCGGTGCGGACAACCTCGCGAGGTTAACGAAGGAATTAAATTTAAGCTTTCCAAAACTGCCCTTGGCTCCAAGTCCCAATTAAACAGAGCTTCTTGCGACGGCTCAAAGAACCTTTGCGGAAGATTTTTGATAATATTGCCCCCTTCTTTGTAAGCAAGCCCTTTTATCTCGCTCAATTTTTTGCCCTCAGCTAAGTCGCGGACCGTATATTCGCCTTCGCCAAAAACAACCACGTCAATTAAATTATGACTGACTGTTTGCTCGGGAAAAAAAGTCGGATGCGCGCCGCCCCAAACAATTAAACATTTAGAATTAATTTTCCTAGTCAAAGCTGATAATTCCAAGGCTCTTGGTATTTGCATCGTCATGACCGAAAAACAAACTAAATCTGCCCGAGTTGCCTCCTTCTCAATTAACTCTGTATAATTTTTTTGCCTGACACAGTCAATAATTTTTACCGGAACGCTTTTTGAATCAAGATAACTGGCGATGCTCAAAAGACCGACGGAGAGAGAGCTGTCGTAGTTGTCTTTGGCGATGTTGAAAGGAGGATTTATCAGTAAGACTTTGCTCATAATATCTAATTATTCTAATTTCTAATTGACATAATATCGTTTAATGCAAAATGTAAATCACATCTTAATTTCCAAATCCCCCGCCCGCAGCGCCTAAGCGCAGCTTTGGCGGGCGCGGCAATTTCAAATTTCCCACCCTGCGGGTGGTCACCTGAAGGGCGACAATAATCAAATTTTCAAACTCTAGCTAATCTCATTTATAACTCTTACAGTCTCATCTACCAACTTGTCCCATTTAAAGCTTTCAAGCGTTTTTTGACCGTTGGCAATAAATTTGGTTTGTAAGCTTTCGTCATTTAAAAGCCGAGTTATTGCGTTCGCCCAAGCTTTTTTATCGTTATAGGGAGCCAACAAGCCATTTTCGCCATCCTGCACCACTTCCGGATTTCCGCCAACCGGGGTTGTTATGACCGGCAAACCGCAGGCCATGGCATTTAACACCGAATGGGGCAAGCCTTCGTAATTAGTGTTCAAAACAAAAATTGTTGAGCGGGAAAAAATTTTATGGCTTTCGGGCTCGCTCACTCGGCCATGAAAATTAACATTTTTTCCGAGACTCAAATTTTTTGCTACTTCTTTAAGATAAAGTTCTTGCGGTCCATCACCCAGAACTTCAAAAATAATATCGGGGAAATTATTTTTGAGCTCGGCTACAACAGACAGTAAAGCCGTAACCCCCTTCCACGGCATAAGCCGGCCGGCGAAAACTAATGTCGGCGCCGTTGGTTTTATTTTTTGATTTTGCTCGCTAAAAAAATTCACCGAGTTATAAATTACAGAAATTTTATCTTTAGCCACGCCAATTTTTTGTGCTAAATCGCTCATAAAATGGCTCACCGCGATAACACAATCTGCATTTTTTAAAATCACAGTCCGGCGCTGTTTTAATTTTTCTATTTTGCTATCGTATTTTTTATGCTGGAAATCAACGATATAATCCTCCATCCAGCCCGAAGCTACCGCTGTTTCCCAGGCGCTATCGCCGGCAAAGCGGATAATATATTTCTTGCCGGCCAGCTTTTTTATTAAATAAGCGAAATAACCGACGCTATAGGTATCGGTTGCATAGGTTAGATCCGCCCAGAAAGATAATTTTAACATTTGCCAAAAATATTTTGCCTGGCGGCAAAAAGAGCATTGCTGGCGGCTTATCCGATAAACAATTTTTTCCTGCTTTTCCCTTGACGTTAAAACCGCGTCTGAATAGGTTATAACTTTAACGTCTATTCCTTTTTTTATCAGAGCCGAAGGGAGCTCGGTCAGTAAAGTGGCCGGACCGCCAAGGTCGGGAGGATAGATGCCGGTGGCGATGAGGATCTTTTTGGACATAATAATAAATAATTTTCAATTTTCAATAACCAATTTTCAATGAATTTTCAATGATTAAATTTTCAAATGGGACAAATGCTAAGAATTAAATCCCTCCCAACCTCCCTTTAAAAAGGGAGAAAAATTCTAAGCTCATTTCTCTTGATTAAAGACGAAAAATTTATAAAACAGGAAATTGCAGAAGGCTAGAATGAAACCGACGATGATTTGAGAAAACATATACCAGATGTGTAAAATATCTACTAAAAAATACATTAACAGGACATTAAAGCCTAGGCCGAAGCCAGCGATACCGGCATAAATCACCAACTGTTTATTAATTTGATCCCTGCGGCTGTCGCGGAAAGTCCAGAATTTTTGCAGAAAGAAGCTGACGAAAAAAGAAATAACGTAAGACAGCATCGTTGAAAAAAGATACCAGATTGCTAAATAATCGGTTAGGACATACAAAAGAATTAAGTTGACAGTTGCTGCTGTTCCACCGGAAATTACGTATCGGGCGAGCTGTTTGAAATGATGCCAATTTTTGAAAAAGAATGAGGACATTATGATAAATAATTTTCAATTTTAAATTTTAAATTTTAATTGAATTTTAAGTGAATAAGTTTTTTTAATGACAAATTTCCCCGCCTGCCATCGCCTACGGCTCAGGCCGTTGGCGGGCACGGCAATGACAAATGACAAATTAATGACTAATGATTAAATGTCAAATTGTAAAAGTAATTTTATTAAATATTTCTTCCATCTGTTTTACGATGATATTCCAATTATATTTTTCTGCTACCAGCTTTTTGCCATTTGTAATTAATTTTTGACGTAAAGTTTCGTCCGCCAACAGTAATTTTATTTTCTCGGCGATGCTTTGAGGATTTTGAGCTTCGCAAAATAGACCGGTTTCGCCATCTACAAGGAAATCGGGAATGCCACCAACTCTGGTGCCGATTATTGGCACGCCGGCGGCCATGGCTTCTAAAAAGGCGCTACCCAGGCCTTCGGAGAGAGAAGGACGGATGAAGATATTGGAAACGGAATGACAAATAACGAATGACAAATGGGTTCTTTCCTCTCCATCGCCAATGATTAACAATTTAGCGTTTGGCGCATAGCCATTAGCTAATAGCAATGCGAATCCATCAATTAAGTCCCCTACTCCATTTTTTTTAACCAGTCGGGAAACCGTAATAATAACTTTTTCATCTGGTTTAATATTTAATTCTTCCTTTAACTTTTGATTATTGTTTCTTGTGTCTTGGAATTTAGCAATATCAACACCATTTGGTACGACTTCAATTGGACATTTGGCGCCCATGTCTTTAGCCCAATTGGCCAAAAAATTACTAATCGCTTGAATATAGTCAGCTCGCTTAAAAATTTGCGCGAACCAACTGCCAAAAATTCCCACTCGCTTTTTGATATAATCCAGCGAATCACCTTCTTGCAAAGTTAACAAAAAAGGCACCTTGGGATTTTTCTTTTTAAAAAACATCGCTGAAAAACCGCCAAAAGAGGCCATAATCGCCCAAATGGCATCGTAATTATTTTTTTTATGCAATTTAGCGGCAAAGCAGTGGCCGAATAAAGCCAAATAATATTTATCTAAAAAACAGCCGCAACCAAGACGATAAATATTTACTTGGCCAATTTTTTCATATTTAGGCAATTCTTTTTTTATCCGCGCGCAAATCAGATCAAAAGTAAAATTACCACCAAGGCGATTGGTGATTTCTTTAATAGCAATTTCGGCGCCACCGATCATTGGCAGATAGGCCGTAGAAAAGATTAATATTTTTTTCATAAATACTTATCTCCCTCCTTTTTAAAGGAGGGTTGGGGGTGGATTTTTTATCTTTTGATAAACTGATTCCACCACATTATCTATATTTTTCAAAATATCTAAATTCGTAAATCTGACTACTCTTAACCCAATTTTCCGAAAATATTCATCTCTCGTCCTATCTTTTAAAATGTTTTCTTTTTCGTAATGCTGTCCACCATCAATTTCAATAATAAGTTTAGCTTTATCACAATAAAAGTCAGCGATATAACTTCCGATTGGTCTTTGACGATAAAACTGTAAATTACCAATCTGCTTTTTTCTTATTTTTCGCCACAGCAATTTTTCCGCATCAGTCAAATTGTCCCTTAATCGCCTGCCTAATAACTTTAAATTGCTGTTATATTTTAAAGGCATCTTTTTAAAAATTAAATCCCTCCTAACCTCCCTTTGAAAAGGGAGGGAAAATTAAATCTAAAATTGATTTAATTCCATTTCCATACTAAGATTAGCTTAAATAGAGCTAAAAGTAAAGATGAAAATTCTATACATTATTACCCAATCCGAGCTGGGCGGAGCGCAAAAAAATGTGCTGGATTTGGCGGTGGGATTGAAAAATAAGCATACGATATTAGTGGCGGCTGGTCCCGATGGCAATGGGCGGTTTTTTGAAGAATTACGGAAGAATCAAATTTTCTGCGTCCGGCTTAAATATTTACGCCGGGCAATTAATCCATATTTTGATCTACGAGGATTATTAGAGATTAAAAAACTCATTAAAAAAGAGCAACCGGATGTTTTGCATTTGCATAGTTCTAAAGCCGGGGTTTTGGGGTCGCTGGCAGGGTATTTGTGTTCAAAAAAGAAATCTAATGTTTTGTTATCCGATGACCGGAAACTAGATGCTTCAATATTTGGGTCATCGGATAACACTATGATGAAAATAATTTATACGGTTCATGGGGCGGTTTTTACCGCGGCCTTTTCGGCCATGGCGCAAAAGATATTTTTATGGCTGGAAAAATATACCGCAAAGTTCAAAGATAAAATTATTTGCGTTTCGACTAACGACAAAAAACTGTGGCTGGAATATGGAGCGGCGACGGAAAGTAAGCTGATAGTTGTTCGCAATGGAATTGATGCGGGGAAAATAGGGTTTTTGGAGAAAGAAAACTCAAGAGAAAAATTATCCAAACTTCTCGATGTCAGACATCCCCGCCTGCCATCGGCTTCGCCCCCGCCCGACTCGCAAGCGAGAGCGTTGCGGGCAGGTCAGGCGATTGGCGGGCAGGCAAATTCCAATGACAAAAATTTGAAGATTGTTGGGACGATTGCAAATTTTTATCCGGAGAAAGGACTCGCCTATCTTATTAAAGCGGCTAAGATTATGAATAAAAATGCGATGGCGCCGGAAGCGATATTTGTGGTTATCGGCGAAGGACGAGAGCGAAAGATGCTAGGAAATATGATTAGAGAAAGAAATTTGGAAAATAGATTTTTTCTAGTTGGCGCAGTGCCGGATGCTGCTAAGTACTTAAAAGCTTTTGATGTTTTTGCTCTGCCTTCAATTAAAGAAGGCTTCCCGTATGTGTTGCTAGAAGCCATGTCGGCGGGCTTACCCGTTGTCTCTTCGCTGGTTGGCGGGACGCCGGAAATAATTAAAAATGGCGAGGATGGATTTTTGATTCTTTCTAAAAATCCCAAAATTCTGGCGGAAAGAATCGCGGATATTTTGGATAATCCGGAGCTGGCGGAAAAGCTATCGCGGAAAGCCGAAGAGAAAGTGAGGGAGTTTTCGGTGGAGAGAATGATTGCCGAGACAGAGAGGGTGTATTTGGAAAAATAGGATTATAACAAAAAACCGCTTCGAGAAAAGTGGTTTTTTGAATACAAAATTTCTAATTATTCTAATTTCTAATTACCTAATCAAATCCCAATTATCATTTAATGTAAAATGTAAATCTCATTATAATTTTCAAATCCCAATTTTCAATTTTCAATGAATTTTCAATTTCTATCTTCTCCCTCCTTTTTAAAGGAGGGGTGGGGGTGGATTTAAATTTCTCTGTAAATCTTATCTACCACGTTGTCGATGTTCTTTAAAATATCCAAATTTGTAAATCTCATCACCCTCAGGCCTAATTTTTTCAAGAGTTTATCTCTAATATCATCTTTTTTTATATTTAACTCTTCGTAATGCTGTCCGCCATCAATCTCAACGACTAATTTTGCTTTGTCGCAGTAAAAATCAACGACATAATTTCCAATTGGTTTTTGCCTATTAAATTGCATCCCCTTTATTTGCCTATTCCTTAATTTTGGCCAAAGCAGCTTTTCGGCATCAGTTAAATTGACTCTTAACTCTCTGCCTAATTTTTTTAATTTAGGATTATATCTTAATGGCATAAATCCCTCCTAACCTCCCTTTAAAAAGGGAGGAATAAAAATTGAAAATTTTTAAAGCCCTAAGCTTTTAATAAACTCCTCCGTTTCGGCTTGGTAGGAAGGGTCAAT
>Ga0208373_1004491_pt1 | contig 12502 bp, 10 predicted proteins | sample RifOxyC2_FD_184036 | JGI IMG/M metagenome (GOLD analysis project Ga0208373, IMG submission 184036) | Soil microbial communities from Rifle, Colorado - Rifle Oxygen_injection C2 (SPAdes) | ecosystem: Environmental > Terrestrial > Deep subsurface > Rock core/Sediment | place: Rifle, Colorado...
CTGCTTGAGCTGCAAGCATAAACGCAAGAGAGGCTGTAATTTTTTTTGCATAGTCCACATGAAGAAACTCATCTGGTCCATGAGCATTACTCTGTGGTCCAAGAACTCCCACAATCAAAAACTGTGCTTCAGGGTATCTCGTCGACAAATCCGTCATCAACGGAATCGAAGCACCTTCTCCTCGAAGAACGGCTTTATCCGTGAACAGAATATGACTGGCTTCATCCAAAGCTCGCTGAAACCACGGTGCAAGCGAGGGAATGACCCAACCAGAACGAGCGTGTAACTCAAGAGAAACACGAACAGACTCAGGAACAGAAACGCGACTAAACGCTCGTCTCAGTTCGTTCACTGCCATTTCACAGTCTACAGTTGGCGGAATGCGCATACTGAACTTAACTCGTGTTCCAGCACGCAACACATTTCCTGCATGCTCAACCGAATCCAACCCATCTATCCCGGCCACAGCAAGAGCAGGACGCCATGTCTGATCCAGAATCAACTCAGTCAACTGCTCAAGAGAAGGAGCGATGGACGACGCGTTGATCCACGGAAACTGAGCAAGAAATTGCGTTCCTTCTGCCACAGCCGCAACACGCGCTTGGTCAACAATGCTCTTTGGGATCGGAACGGTGAGTCCACACAAAATCTCCCCCGATTGGGCGTCTTCAATTTCCTCCAACAGCAGACGCGCGATCCGAAACGTATCAGGAACAACACCACCTGCCAATCCAGAATGAACAGCGTGCTTGAGAACCTGAAGATCCAGAATTCCAACGATCGTCCCCCGAAGACTGCTGGTCACCCAGAGCCGATCATACGTGCCGCACCCACTATCAAGTGCTACAACCAATGATGGATTTCCAAGACGATCTTTTAGTCGATCCAAATAGTACGCCATGTCTGGACTTCCAGATTCTTCCCCAGACTCGATCAAGATCACGCACCGCGGATGCGGAATGTTCTGATATTCAAGAGCAAGAATTGAGGTCATGGCTGCAAAGACGGCATAATCATCATCAGCGGTTCCTCGACCATACAGTCGATGACCGTCTTCATCTTGAATCTGAACAGGTTTCCACGGAGACAATCCGCGACGATGATCCCAATTTTTTTCGTCAGCAGGTTGAACGTCGATGTGACCATACAAGATCGCCGTCTTATCACATCCATGAGTCGCCGGGATGTCGACACACAGAAGTGGTGTGCGAGGCGCTCCTTGTTCATTCACCCCATCCGAAAGAATCTCAATTGAAGAATTCATAGGCGCAAACTGTCTACACCAATCAGCGATCTTGCTCATGGCCGAAGCGATGCGTCCGTTTTCAAACCACTTCTTATCAAAATCAACACTGAGTGCATTGAGTTCAACACAACATGAAAGTGCCTCAAGGACAGACGTGTTCCACAGAACATCGATATCAGCCACTAATTTCTTCACCTTCATGACACCCTCGTTTCTAGAACGCGAAAGAACACGTTGAAAATCAACGCGCCAAGAGATTACCACTCCACCCAACCCTGGTCAATGAATCCACTCTGAGCATTACTGAATAAACATTGCATCACCAAACGAAAAGAATCGATACTGATGTTCAATTGCTTCTTGATACGCACGTAAAATAAATTCACGTCCGGCAAACGCACTAACCAAGACAAGAAGCGTTGACTTTGGTAGATGAAAATTTGTGATAAGACCATCGATCACCTGAAACGAAAAACCTGGAGTAATAAAAAGATTCACGTCTCCAGAAAACGATCGCATTCCACCGGAAGCCGCTACCCCCTCAAGCGTTCTGACGGTTGTTGTTCCAACAGCAATGACACGTCGCCCCTCTTGCTTTGCTTGATTGATTACCTGAGCTGTTTCTTCTGGAAGAGAGACGTACTCACTATGCATTTGATGTTGTTCAATCGTTTCTGATTTCATTGGACGAAATGTACCAATACCCACATGAAGGGTAACAAACACAAACTCAACACCTTTTTGTTTTAATGTCTCGATCAACTCTGGCGTGAAATGAAACCCAGCCGTTGGTGCAGCAACAGAACCTGTTTGCCTTGCATACACGGTTTGATATCTTTGGAGATCATCAATTTGCTCATTTACGTAGGGAGGAATCGGAATGTCGCCATGAGCATTGGCAAATGCAACAACCTCTTCTGAGGATCGATCAAATGCAACAAACACCACCCCGTCGTCTCGTTTTTCAGAGACGATCCCCCTCAGACTATCTTCCCCTGTTCCAATGACCAGCTCGTCATGAACCTTCACTTTTTTCCCTGGTCGCACCAACGTCTCCCAAAGTGTTTCTGTTTTGGCGCGCAATAAAAATACTTCGATCCCTTCTATGGTCTCCAGTCGAGCTCGAAAGACTTTTGTGTCGTTCATGACAAGCACATCCCCTGCCCGAAGTTCATCTACAATGTTCAAAAACTGTTTGTGCTGAATCTCACCTGTTTTTCGATCCAAAACCATGAGCCGAGAGTGATCACGTGGCTCGATAGAATGCTGGGCAATACGCTCCGGCGGGAGATGGTAGTCAAATAAGGAAGTTGGTCGATCCATAAGATTATCTCTAGTATACAACAGGAATTGAATAAAATGAGCAAGAAATGGGCAAGAAAAGATTGACAGAATTTAAGGAGGATGTTACATTTCCGCCACATTATTAAGCACATATTCCCGTGTGCGCATTCTATGAAAAAAAATACTCATCCAACGTACCACACTGACGCAAAGATTATGTGCGCTTGTGGCAAAATTCATGAAGTCGGTTCAACGATGAAGGAAATTCAAGTTGAATTGTGCTCAAGCTGTCATCCGTTCTATACTGGTAAACAAAAGATTCTTGACACAGCTCGACGCGTAGAAAAATTTGCTGCACGATCATCTGCGAAAGCCGTGACCGCAACAGGCAAAAAAGTAAAGAAAGAAAAACGCGAGAAGCAAAAGCAAGCAAAGGAAATTGCGAAAAAAGCGTAGCAATGAACAAGCGTCTTTCGAATTTGAAGGACGCTTTTTTCTTTTCACTTCCCTATGGACTACTCTCAACAAATTCAAAACTACCAAAACCGTCTCCAAGAACTTGAAACACTCCTCTCCAGCAGTGAGGTGCTTTCAAATTCTGAAAAACTTCGAGAAACAGGAGAAGAGTATCAGCACGTGAAAGAGGTTGTTGGTATTGCCAATCAGTTGATTAAATTGCAAAAAGATTTGGAAGGTGCCAAACAAACACAAAACGAAGCAACGGATGAAGAAATGAAACAGATGGCGCAAGAAGAAATTGCGGAATTGCAAACACTCCTGCCAAAATTGGAACAAGAGCTCATGTTCTCTATGATTCCTGCTGATCCCATGGATAAAAAGAACATTATCATTGAAATCCGTGCTGGAGCTGGTGGAGACGAATCTTCCTTATTTGCCGGTGAACTGATGCGCATGTACACCCGCTATGCAGAACGACACAACTGGAAAGTTGAACATATTTCTGCCAATCAAAACGAACTCGGCGGATTCAAAGAAATCATCTTTACGATTAAAGGATTAAACGCTTATAGTCGTCTCAAATTTGAAAGCGGTGTCCATCGCGTGCAACGTATTCCGGAAACAGAAAAACAAGGACGTGTACACACCTCAACAGTTACCGTCGCCATCATGCCAGAAGCAGAGGAAGTCGACATCAAGATTGATCCAAAAGACTTAAAAATTGAAGCAACAACGGCGACGGGTGCGGGAGGACAAAGCGTAAACACTACCTATTCAGCCTGCCGTATCACTCACCTTCCAACAGGCATTATGGTGTACTGTCAGGAAGAACGTTCGCAAAAACAAAACAAAGAACGGGCTCTCTCCATCATTCGTGCTCGTGTCTACGCACAAGAACAAGAACGTTTACGCTCAGAACGCGAATCACAACGACGAGGTCAAATCGGAACAGGAGATCGATCAGAAAAAATCCGAACCTACAACTTCCCACAAGACCGCGTAACAGATCATCGCATCAAAGAGAGTTATCACAACCTTCCAGCCATCATGGATGGAGACATTGAACAAATGATTGATGACCTCAAAAAAGCAGAACTCAGCGATCGCCTTGCTGAACAAGGATAAAGACTTCTTTGAAGTCTTTTTTCTTTTAACGACCTGTGGATAAAGTGGCCCTTATTTTCTTGACGTTGTACAGACAACCCCGTAAAGTATTTGTACGTCCCACTTGGACGATCAAAAGGCGAACCAGTCCTCGTGGACACGCCTGTGCTGAGGATTCTCGGCACCGTTTGGCCTCGGCCAAGCAACCAATTGCACCAATACGCTCGTCTAACGGTGCAGTTGGGGGACCATGTCCCAAACAGATCGCATGATCTGAAAACAGTTTTCCTACTCGGAAGACTGGAAAGCGAACACTGCAGGTGTCGCTTTCGAAGCGAACAGATGACTCGCTTTTAGATGCAGTTTTTGACAGACCAACTTGGAGCAATCCTTGATGGAATCCCCTGTCTACTGACATCGATCGCGGGTAACCGAAGTGAACGCAAAGGTAAGCCTACGCATGGTAGGTAACCCTAGCAATCACAATCCCGACGAGTTTTGGGAACCTTAGCAGTAATGCGCTCAGGTGGTGAACATCTTAGTAGCAACCTTGTCCCTTGTGGTCATTTCTCTCGCCCGAATCGGTCGAAAAATGACTACAGTCTCCATGAGCTCTTCGTCGTTCACGATGGACCCGGTTTGTATCGCGAGCCTTGCTCAAGAACAACCACGTGCTCTGCACACACCTCCCCATCGAACTTCGATGACTCTCATGAGATGCCCAACGATTCGTCCGCGGGCTAGGGACTTCTGACCGAGTTGACCACACAGGTTGACTCGGTCTTTTTCATTTATCAATTTCTTGTTTTCTGGTAGGTTAAAGCCAGAACCTATGACCATCCTGGAAGCTCTTAACTGGGCAAATGAAGAATTAAAAACAAGCGGAATTGATTCATCCATGTTGGATGCACAAGTTCTCTTGGCCCACCTGCTTCAACAAAAGAAGGCATGGTTATTTTCGCACTTCAATGACGAACTTTCCTCGGAGGAACAAGAACGTTTCACTTCGATGATCGCGCGAAGAAAATCCCATGAACCCGTTGCTTACTTGATTGGCTCAAAACCGTTTTACGGACGATCGTTTATTGTGACTCCAAGCGTCCTCATCCCAAGACCAGCCACCGAAAGCATGATCGAAGAAGTTCTTCGACTCACACAAGAAACAGACAAAGAACACACGCTTATCTGTGACATTGGTACAGGCTCTGGAGCGATTGCCGTCACCCTTCAACTAGAAACAGGGTTACCAGTTATTGCAACCGATCTCAGCAAAGAAGCACTGGATATCGCAAAACAAAACGCACAAATTTTAGAAGCAAAAGAAATCAACTTTCGGCACGGTGACCTCCTTGATCCAATCGTTGCCTTATTTGAATCAATCAAAACCTCCAACGACCCTAACGTTTCCTCTGTCTATCCGTTCAAACATCTCATTGTTTGTGCCAACCTCCCCTACCTCAGCGATAGCCAGATGTTAACCTTGGATCCAGATGTTCGCTTTGAACCCGTCAGCGCCTTAGAAGCTGGACCTGACGGACTTGGAGCGTATTATCATCTGTTTCGACAGCTCGCTAAACATCGTAAACTGTTTCCAAGATCTATCTCCGTCTTGATAGAAATCGATCCTACACAAAAACAAAAAGCTGTGGATTTAATCACCCACAACTTTCCAACCTCTTCTCCAACGGTTATTCAGGATCTTCAAGGTTTAGATCGTCTTATTCTTGTAAAAACGTAACGTCGAACGCGGACGGAACGATTTGAATCCAGGTTGTCCCTGGGTTCATTTTTTGTTCTTCTTCTCCCACACGAAACGTCAACCGCTCTGAAACGGAAGGTTTCTTCCAGGTTGCCTCAATCACCTTTCCGTCTTGCAAGAGCCACGCCTTCCCCTCTCCGAGCGTTCGGACTTGTCTGCGTCCTACCGCGTCTAACACTGAAATATCGGTCACCACAATACCTACGTTGTCTGCCATGACTGGATTTCCCTCAAGGGTTTTTTGTTGTTTTCCACCTTGAGAGCGCGTGTATCGATTTGATTCTGGTTGAAAATCCCACTGAGCTGTATAGGTTGGTGCCCAATAATCAACAACCACTCGTGACTTGATCGACTGATCTTGAGGTGGTTCCGGATCTTTAAATGACCATGATGCGTAAAGTGTTTCTGGAGCCAATTGCGCTTCAACACGCTTATTTACATACTCAGAGAGTCGTTCGGTGGAGGTGTAAGCGTTATGAGGAGCCGACCGAGTGGTGGCGCGCCAAAACGTTGTCGAATGACTGTATTCATTCATATCAAACGTTCCCCCGCTCTCAATTTTATCTAACGCTTCGTTTGAACCTCCCACATGTGCGTAAAGCGCATCAAACTCATTATTCCAATCAATAAAGTAGGGTCGTGCCGACCGAACAGGTCCGATCTTTTCGACAGATTGTTGTTCGTGAAAAAAGGCAAGGAACCGCGGAATGCTCGCTTCAACAGGTGCTTCAATGACTAAAAAGGCTTGGTCAATTCCACTTTGAGGCCACGCATCCACTTGATTATCAATCATCACCCCAAATACGTGCGGTAATGCAATTGGTTCATTTAACCAAACACCGGTCAACGGATGGCGAATGGTTTTTTGTTCTGTCTGGATCAGGTCCGATGAAGACGAAGAAGGTTGTTTTGAGCCACGACCTAGTAACACATATAAACTCAAAAACAAAAGCGCAAGGGTGACCACACTGATCATCCCCCAGAGAATAAATCTTGGGGGGATGTTTTTGAGTGGTTGCTTGCGCTTTGTTTCGTTCTTGTTTTGTAACATGCTACTTAGCTGCTTCTTCCGGAGATTCTTCAGCTGGTTTCTTTTCTTTTTCTACAGCGACAGAGGAAACATCCTCTTGGATGGCTTCGTTAAGAGCAGCCATATCAGCCTCTGATCGAGGTGCATCTACAACTGCAATGGTTGCATCAGCATCTGCCAAAATTTCAACACCTTCTGGCATCACAAGGTCACGAACACGGATCATATCTTCAAAGGTAACCAAGGAAGAAAGATCGACAACAATGTTTCGCAACAACTTGCTTGGCAAACAACGGATTTCAGCTCCTTCAAGAGATTGAACGAGTGTTCCACCGAGTGTTTTGACAGCTGGTGCTTCGTTCACAAATTGGAACTCAGCATAAGCTTCAATTGGCTTGTTCATATCAACCACACGAAAATCGATGTGGATAATATCATCAGCAATTGGATCTTGTTGAAAGTCTTGAATCAAGACATGCAAAGAATTTTTACCGTCGATTTTAAGCTCAACGATCGAGCTTTCTCCGGCTTCTTGGTATGTTTTGACAAACGCATTGTTCTCAACCTGGATAAGTTCAGGAGTCATGCCAGTTCCGTAAACAACGGCTGGAACCATTCCTTCATTTCGAAGTGAGTAACATTTGCGTCCTTTCACGGTTCGGGTCTTGGACTCAAGGATAAATTCAGACATAGGGTAATCTTAGGATGGCAGTATTGTGCTTCAGTTACACAATTTCGTCAAGAGACGAGGCCTTTTTCTGTTTTTTACGTACTCGGCGAACAACCGGGGTTGGGAAGGTTCCCATAAGTCGGGTTTTCCAGGAGTCTGAGGAAAAAAGTTCGTGTATTTCTAGAACATCATTGATCGCAACAGGGGTGTTTGCTCGAAACGACAGAACGTCCTCGTAGGACAGATCTGTCAAAAATCCAATAGAACTAGCCCCAACGTGGTTGACTAAGACAAAAGCCAGAAGCGTATGTTGGCATTTTTTACAGTGAAGATGCAGTAAATGCGTCTCTGCATCCTGCCCCAAAACATGTGCATCCGTTGGATTGTATCGTGTTTCGCAGACAGGACAGGAGGAAACAAGCTTGAGTCCCTCTCCCCACCGTCCTGGTCCAGGTGTTTGTTTCATAGCAAATTCAAGGATAAATAGGCAGTCATGGCCACCTTAACACACTTTTTCTTCATCCACCAGAACGGCGATGAGACAAGGAGATGGATTGGGCAATCCCAAATAAAATAAGCAAAAAGATCAAAGAACTTCCCCCATAACTAACAAACGGAAGTCCGATTCCTGTGACAGGAAACAGCCCTAGATTCATTCCAATATTAACCAAAACTTGTAAGAAGAAAATGGCGATCATGCCAAGAAGAAGATAGGCTGTGAAATTGTCCCGCGCTGTATAGACAGACTGAAATAAGCGAACAAACAAAAGAGTAAACGCTCCAAGAACCAACAAAATCCCAAATAATCCAAGTTCTTCCGCAATCACCGCAAAAATGAAGTCCGTTTGGGACTCGGGTAAAAATTTCAACTGACTTTGTGAGCCAAATCCAAGTCCACGCCCCAAAAATCCCCCAGCTCCAATCGCAATAATGGCTTGATTCACGTTATAACCTTGTCCGAGCTGGTCATGTGTCGGATCAACAAACGTGATAATTCGATCCTTTTGATAAGGCATAAGTAGAAACGACCAGGCAATAACTGAAACGACAACTAACAAAACAAATAGCGCAGAAAAATAGCGAAAAGGCAGACCTGCAAAAACCGTCATAATGAACCAAATCCCCATAAGCATAAATGCCGATCCAAAATCCGGCTGCAAAAGAACTAACCCAACAGGAACAAGCGTCATAGCCAAACTCACACAAAGCTCCTTTAAACCAAAGACCCGTCGAGCACGTTCTCCAAAATACGTTGCAAGCGCAATAATAAGAACGACTTTCATATACTCAACTGGCTGAAAACTCACCGGTCCAAACACAAACCATCCCTGCGCACCACGAATCAAGTGTCCCCAAATCAACACTCCGACAAGCAAAATGATTCCCAATAGATAGATGCCGAGCGCGTAATTACTCAGGAGTCGATAATTCGAAAGGGCAAACAGACAAATCACAACAAGTCCGATTGCCACAGCGATAAGCTGTTTTTTCATGTTCAAAAACGTCCCAGCTTCAAACGAAAGCTCTACCGAATAAATGGCGGACAATCCAAGAGCAATCAAAACAAACAATGCCAAAATCAACAACCAATCCATGGAACGAAGTTGGCGAAGACGTGCAAGAAAAGAAGAGACATGTTTTGACATAGCGTGTGTATCCTATCAAAACAAATCAAAACAAAAAACAGGACGTGCCTGTTTATTGCTATTCGATGCGTAAACGTACATCATCTCCAAAGGTTCCTTTTGCTTGTTTATAAATGGTTGGATCAAAATAGGCGATATCAGCAATAACCTCTACCGTCGTTACGGCCGGTATCGTCCCAAACCAATTCAAGCTGACTTGTTTTGTTTCAAGAGAGTCGAGCGATGCAAGTGTGAGTCGATTCACCCCCACCACACTACTTCCCTGTTTTAACAGAACATAAAACGTTGGATTGAAATAGCTGTAGGCCGTACGGTTTTCAACTGTGAAATGGGAAATACCAATTGTCTGTGTAGGAGACGTTTCTTTTGTGAAACTCATTTCAGAAAACTCCAGAGCAGACCGTTTTGCAAACCAAGTTTGATAGTCTCCAATCGCATGATGATCCACCCGATGCCAAACAATATTGGACAGGAGCAATTCCGTTGTACGAAGAGATGTTTGAGAAGTAATCGCTAAACTAGCAACTGGTTTACGCTCCGTAGGTAGAAAAACGGCATGCTGTTTTGGTGTTTCTTTATCCTCATAAGCAAAGGCATAATCAAACTCCACCCACCAATCTTGGTTCTCGTTTGAGAGCATGGCGTAAAAATCATAACGGTTATCCCCAATTGAAAACAAACGCACGTCCTCTTGCTGAAGTTCGGTCGCAGATCGTGCGATCGTATACGAACGCAAATCTTGCACCCCCTGACGAACAACTTGCTGCACGGCTGTCATCTCTTTTCCGTAAGAGAGTGCATAGGTGTCCAAAAACGTCCACAAAACAAATAGAATTAAAACCGTATCAAATGCAATAAACAGACCGTATCCTAAACGCACGATCTTGGCACGATGTTGAACCCACCATAAGGAGAGTCTGTACGTGCGTTTATATTCTTTTTCTTCTTCCAAAAGAAGCTGACGTGGATCCTCCGCCATAGTAAGGACTAGTATACCACGAATTTGCTTTCTAAGATTGTTGTAGATGCATAGATTGTATGCTAACCTTGAGCTGAAAAAGAACTACTCTTCTGACTATTTTTGATTATGCCAGCAAGCAAAACCGAGAAAGAACCTACAAAGAAACCTGCTTCAAAAGGATCAGGACAAGATTACGGTGCCAACCAAATTCAAGTTCTTGAAGGACTTGAACCTGTTCGAAAACGCCCTGGAATGTATATTGGATCAACTGGTTCCGCTGGTTTACATCACTTGATTTGGGAAATCATGGACAACTCGTTTGACGAAGCCATGGCTGGACACGGAAACGTGATCACGCTTCGGCTTTTGCCAGACAACATGATTTCTGTTGAAGATCATGGACGAGGTATTCCAATTGATGAACATCCTCAGTATAAAAAATCCGCTCTTGAACTTGTCTTCACCAAACTCCACGCGGGAGGAAAATTTGGTGGTGGTGGATATAAAGTCTCCGGAGGATTGCACGGTGTTGGTGCGTCCGTTGTAAACGCGCTTTCAACCTATCTCAAAGCAGAAGTCAAACGTGAAGGAAAACTTTGGGTTCAAGAATACAGCATCGGCAAACCAAAAGGTCCTGTTCAAGCCGTCGGTAAAGCAACGGGAACGGGTACAACGGTCACCTTCCAACCTGACGCCAGCATCTTTGAAACAACGGAATTTGATTTCCAACTCATCTTGGATCACTTGCGCCAACAGGCTTACTTGACCAAGGGAATCAAACTCGTGATTGCAGACGAACGCGTCAAAGAAAATGCTTACGCTTACGGTTTTTACTTTGAAGGCGGAGTTGCTTCTTACGTACGTCATATCAACCGAGGAAAAGAACAAAAACACGAGAATGTTTTTTACATTTCCAAACACGATGAACCAGCAGACATGGATGTTGAAGTCGCTCTTCAATACTCAGATGAGTATTACGAATCGGTCCACTGTTTTGCCAACAACATTACCAACCCAGAAGGTGGAACCCACTTAATCGGATTCCGCTCTGCTCTTACACGTGAACTCAACAACTACGCTCGCAACAAAGGTCTTATCAAAGAAAAAGATAAAAACCTCACAGGAGAAGATGTTCGCGAAGGACTTACAGCTGTTATCAGCGTCAAAATCAAAGACCCACAATTCGAAGGTCAGACCAAGGCAAAACTCGGAAATCCAGAAGCTCGTACAGCCGTAGAATCCATCTTCGGTGAAGCCTTACGCATCTATCTCGAAGAACACCCACGTGATGCAGAAGCGATTGTTGGAAAATGTTTACTTGCAGCTATGGCTCGCAGTGCCGCTCGTGCTGCGCGTGACACCGTTTTGCGAAAAGGCGTTCTTGACGGACTAACCTTGCCTGGAAAACTCGCCGACTGCTCCTCCAAGGATGCAGAGTCAACCGAGTTGTTCATTGTTGAGGGAGATTCCGCTGGAGGTTCTGCCAAGCAAGGACGCGATCGAGAAAAGCAAGCTATTTTGCCACTGCGAGGAAAAATCCTGAACGTCGAACGTGCACGTCTTGATAAAATGCTTGCCAACAACGAAATCAAATCTCTGGTCATCGCTCTTGGAACCAATATCGGGGAAGGATTTGATCTCACCAGTCTTCGTTACAACAAAATTGTGATCATGACCGACGCGGACGTGGACGGAGCCCACATCAGAACCTTGCTCCTCACCCTCTTCTTCCGCTACTTGCCAGAGCTTATTCGCAAAGGCCATGTCTACATTGCTCAACCTCCACTCTATCGTGTAAACATTGGTAAAAGTTTTTACTACGCTTACAACGAAGAAGAAAAAGAGCGTGTCACCAAGCAACTCATTGAAGAAGCAGGAAATAAGAAATCCAAAAAGGGAGCCGTCGTAGAGGAACTTGAAGATCAAGTCCCTGTTGTCGAAAGTGATCTAGAAAGTGAAACAGAACAACTCGAAGTTGCTGGAATCAAAGTCAATATTCAGCGCTACAAAGGTTTGGGAGAAATGAACCCAGAACAACTCTGGGAAACAACCATGGATCCAAAACAACGCGTGATGAAACAAGTCAACATCGAAGACGCAGAAAAAGCCGACGAATGTTTCGACATTTTAATGGGAGCCGACGTTGCCCCACGAAAACGATTCATTCAGACGCATGCAAAAACGGTGAAGAACTTGGATGTATAAAAAGAAAGACCTCGCACCGTTTGTGCGAGGTTTTTGATTGAGTAACGTTTTTCACTCAGGAAGAAAAGCCGAGGCGGAACCATCATTAGGATAAGTATCATTGAGACGACTGGCGGCAAACTTGAGCATTTGGTCGAT
>Ga0208373_1004492_pt1 | contig 12500 bp, 12 predicted proteins | sample RifOxyC2_FD_184036 | JGI IMG/M metagenome (GOLD analysis project Ga0208373, IMG submission 184036) | Soil microbial communities from Rifle, Colorado - Rifle Oxygen_injection C2 (SPAdes) | ecosystem: Environmental > Terrestrial > Deep subsurface > Rock core/Sediment | place: Rifle, Colorado...
AATGTAAAAATTTTAGCTTTAAATAATAGTTTAATACCTAATTAAGCCGCCGACGCTTTGATCTCGCTTTGCGATTTCTATTTCGCATTCGCTACATCGTCGGAAACACTGATGGGAGGGCCCCATTATGCCTTTTCATAAAACAAAAATATCCAATTTTTCAAAAAGCGAGTATGGAGGCATATCTTCACTCTTCAAGCTTCTTCATGCTTACGCCGCCGTAAGTCCGAATTAGCCGTTAGGCGATGACGGACGCCCCACATAATCCCAGCGATTGAATGAATATTCAATCGCTGACAAAACAAAAGCCCAACAACTTTTGGTCATTGGGCTTAAAAAATTACTACAAAAACAATTAAAACTAATCTTGAATATATTGATTAACAAGCGTAAAAAGCTCTTTTTTACTCATGACAGCATTAGTTCGAGAAAGAAATTTTCCATCTTTAAAAATAAAGATCGCAGGAACAGATTTTACATGCAGTCCTCGTTTAAACTTTAATTCTCGTAAAATTTCTATCGAATTATTCACATTACACTTTAAAATAGTGATTTTATCTTTCAGATGATGCGCTAAAGATTCAAGCGATGGAAGCATGCGAACGCATCCAGGACATGTTTTTGTGTAAAAATCAATCACAACTAAGCCTTGATTTGCAATCACATGTTTATTAAAATCTTCCAATAAATTAATTTCCTGCAATTCAATACGCTCATCAGAAAAGCTTTCAAAGAAATTTTCTTCTAAAACCTTACTAATTTTACTGTTAAAACCAATTTCGTATAAAAATGATGTTGTATCTAAAGCGGCCTTAATTCCTTCGCCCGCAGCTACAGCTGCTTGACGATAGGTGCGATCTTGAATTTCTCCGGCAGCAAAAATTCCCTTTTTAGATGTTTGCTGACTACGACCTTCCATCACCAAATAACCAAGCTCATCAACCTGCAAATCTTTTTTAAACGGCTCAGAATTTGGAGTATGACCAATCGCCAAGAACACCCCATCAACAGATCTACTTTCAACTGCTTTTGTTATCGTATCGTAGACATCGATAGTTTTAACGTTAGTATCATCTCCATAAATACCCTGAATACCTTTATTATACTCAATGACAACATTATCATACGCAAGCATGCGTTCTTGCATTAATTTCGCAGCTCGCATCGACTCACCACGAACTAAAACCGTCACTTTTTTAACGTAAGGAGCAAGTTCAAAAACTTGTTCTGCAGCGCTATCGCCACCACCAACAACCACAACTTCTTTACCGACAAAAAAAGGTGCATCACACACAGCACATGTTGTTACACCTTTACCCCAAAACTTCTTTTCACCTGGTACAGATAATACCTTTGGATGAGCTCCTGTTGCTATAATCACCGACAAAGCTTTAAACTCTCGACCTTCTTCAGTTTTTATCAAATATGGCCATTGCGAAAAATCTACAAAAGTAACAGAATCATTAATAATACAAGCTCCAAAAGACTCTGCCTGATGCTTAAGATCATTCATCAAATCAATTCCAAGCACTTTTTCACGTCCAGGCCAATTTTCAATAAACGTTGTTTGAGTCAGCTGCCCACAGGGAGTAGGCCCCCCAAACACAAAAGCTTTCATACCCGCTCGAGCAATATACAAAGCTGCGCTTAATCCGGCAGGACCAGAACCAATCACTGCAACAGGAACAACATTTTCGAGCTTAAGCGCTTGAGACAAATCAAAATGCACAGGATCTTCTTTTTTCGAAAAACACCCAGGCATACAAACAAGCGTTAGAATAAGTGGCACAACATAAAAAATTCGAGCTTGATAAGCCATTTCCCAACTCCTTACAGCATATTTCATAGTATCATGTAAATTTTTCTTCAAAAATAATCTATAGAGCAGCTTACAAAAAAACAACAATCATAGAAACTATCGCCCCATTTGACAGGTAGAAACGCTTTCAGTAACCTGTATATACATAGTTTAATAACGAAAATAAGACTTTTTGACTAAAACATCAACCGATCAATATTAAAAAAGAAAGAGCATCATATGAATATAAAAAAATCAATTTTTAGTGTCTTAGCTTTTTTCCTCATTATCAACGCCCAGGTAGTATATACTAAAGATCAACAAGATGATAATAATAAATCGCAAATTTCTGTAAATAGCGATAATAATGACTCATTGGAAAATAATGCACAATACAATGAAGAAATGTGGAAGTTTATCGAAGAAACTTTTCAATCTGTCACCGATCAAACGCAAAAAGTAGAATTTTGTCTGCAAACCATCGAACAAATTATTAATGCTGGCAAAATAAAATTTGATAACAAAGACACAAAGTCTCAAATTTTGCACGAAATCAAAAACATCAAAGCCATTATTCAAAACATTTCTACCTACTACACCACGCAAATGACCGATAAAAATCAGTCAATCAGCTTGCTGACTTGTTACAACACTGCTTTTATCGAATATCTACTTCCGATTTTTCAAAATGATATCAAAACAATCAATGTTGAAAAATTTGGTACATTTTTAGAAGAAAATATAGAACATATTGCTACAAAAATTGATAACGATGAACAACAAATTTTTGTGATGATCGAGACCAACGAAGCAAATATCAAGTTATTGATGAACGCTGGCGATAATGTCGGTCTTTCAACCTTTAATAAATTCTATCGTTATTTGGATACAAAACCATTACCTTGGTACGGCAAATCAACGATCGCTACAGCTCAAGATGTTGCTCTTTGGGGTAGCGCTGCATTATTAGGTTATGGCGTTGGTACATATTGGCTCACAACAAATGAAACTGGAATTCCTGGTACCTGTAAATTATTCGATCCTCAATCAAAAGAATTCAGCAAGATTAAAACTGAAAATAAAGATACTTGGATGGCAGATCATACATGGACTGTAAATGATCTAAGATACACAAATTATACTGTAGAAGATTTATTACCCTTAAAATCTTTTTTCGGTAGTATGTCTGATACAACAACATATGGAAAAATGCAAGATCCTATAGAAAAAGCTAAATTGCGTAAAGATACTTTTGGACTATGTAATACAATTCATGAACCTCTATTATCACTTACAGATCCTTTCATCCTAGGTTGTGGAGCAGTCTTAGCTTGGCTTGTTAAAAAACCTGCTCTAGAATTTTTTGAAAATAGTAAGAAAAAATTCAATTATGGCTTCAATTATTACGTAAAAGGTGATATCACGCCGCCAAAAAATTCAAATGAAATCCCAAAAACATATTTTACCGATATGGTTGGTGGTGAACATTTAGAAAAACTTGCACGAGAATTAACCGATTATTTAAAAAATCCATTACGTTATGAACGAGCTGGCATCAGCCCATCAACTGGTTATCTTCTTGTAGGACCATCACAAACAGGTAAATCATTTTTTGCTAAAGCTTTAAAAACAATGGTTGATGAGCAATTTGATGAAAACAATGAAAAAGTTAAATTTGTTATTATCACTGCAGACGATCTGAAATATTTTGGTAGCTTTACTGAAATTTTCTATTGGGCTCGTAAAAATGCTCCTATCATTTTATTTATGGATGAAATCGATATGTTTGGAACTCGCCGTGATCGTGATGCGAAAAACACACAAGAACTGTTAACCGCAATGAACGGTATGGACACTGATCCGAGCAAAAAAGTTATTGTCATCGCTGCAACCAATAAACCTGAAGAACTTGATTTTGCGTTAAAACAAAAAGGTAGATTAGGCACGGTCATCACTTTTGATGTCCCAACGTATGAATGTCGTAAAGCTTATCTTGAAAAACAATTAAACAAAAAGAACATTCTTTTAACTTTAGAAATCATCGACACCATTGCGCAAGAAACTGATGGACAAACTTACAACATGATCGATGATATTATTCGACAAGCATTGCAATTGGCAACGTTCCAAACTCGTCCGGTAACCGAAGCTGATTTCGAAATCACGCTCGATCGCGAAATTAGAAAAATTAAACCCAATAGTTCGATGTCTGCACAAGAACAAGAACTGGTTGCAATTTATCAGGCTGGCCAAGCAGTGGCTCGTCACGTGCTGGCAACCGATCAACAAATTGTAAAAATCACGATTGATACGGTCGATAAACCAATGAAATCAAAGGAAGGTTTTGGCGTTATCAGCGAACAAAAAGGTGAACAGCACGAAAATCATGAACTATTACCACCAACTCGCATCAAACCAACGCGCCTTGGATTTGTATTTACGATGAGTAAAACAAACAATCATGAACTGATCAGCGACAACGATCAAGAAAAAGAATTGATGGCGCTTCTTGCAGGCCAAGCTGCTTTAGAATTAATCAAAGGCGTAACATTTAATGGATTTGGTAAAGAAGATCGCGCAAAAGTGATCGAAGCGCTCGAAAAGAAAATTTCTCAAGGCACACCAATCACCGATAAAATTCGACAACAAGCACTTGCTGCAAAAGAAATTTTATACAACAAAGCAAAAGCTGCGCTAAAAAATCATGTTAATTTTATTGCAATCGTTCGCGATGAACTGATAAAAAATCACACGATCAACACCAAAGAATGGCTACAATTAACTGCAAATTATAAAACAAACTAAAATAATCGAGGCAGAATCTACAACAGATTCCGCCTCTTTTTCAAGAAAGATCTTCATGAACAAAATGACACGAGCATTCATTTTTTTGCTTGCACTGCCATGCACAATCCTACAAGCAGAAGAATACAACAGACAAAATCTGCAAGAACAAATTGCACAGCTGAAAATCATGCTTATCGAATCCAATGATGCCTACATCAACAAAACCATACCGATGTATAAACAAGATCTTGATAAACATTGGATGATAGAAATATGCCACCTGATGGGATTTGTACGTCGAGGGGAACATTTTTACAATGCTGAAATTTTATTAACTGAATCAAAAAGATTAGCAGAGCTCATCGTAGCTCTAGAAAAAATTCAAGAAAAAGAATAATATTATTATTATTCAAAAATAATAATAATTATCACATAACAGTTCTTCAAGGAATCCAAATGAAAAACACAAAATTCACTCTAGCTTTGATGCTTGCAATGCCATGCGCAATGAATGCAAGTGATAATAAAGATCTAGAAAAAGCAAAATTTATTTTAGAGCAATATAATCAATGTATTGCTAACGCTAAACATGGTTATGACACCGTTCATCAGTATGCTAATTATAAAAGCTCCAACAATACAACTTATGATGCAATAACAAAAGAACTTGCTAACGAAGTTAATAACTGTTCAAAAATTCTTACTCTTGGTGAGAATGATAATGAAATTCAAAAACTTAAAGAAGAAATCGCTTTACTGAAATCTCGTGTTTCACAATGTAAAAAACATAGCTCATCTCTTGGATGGTAACATAAAAATACGCCTCAGATTCCACTATCGTTTCATCTTCGGAAACAAGAGGGCGCGGGCCCTAATGCCGTACTTAAAAGGCGAATAAGTCCCGCCGGACTCATAGACCCCGGAGATTTCATAGAAATCGTAGGGTGTATTATTTGTGCACAGCTAAAGTTCATTTGCTATAAATCTTATTTTTTATAAAATTTTAAACAAAAATAAAGCGGAATTAAAACTCCGCTTTATTTTTTACTATTCACATAATTTTTTTATTGTGCTTGTGCTGGTTCAATCTTGTAGGCTATATCATTCCATTCAAGACGTGCATCAAATATCACTGAGCTAAATTTCAGCTCAACATGATGATGGCCCATCGGCATAATTGGTTTATTATATTGATCACGATAATCAAATCGAACTTTGTAGGCTGTTTTAAATTGGCTCCAATGACGGCCAAAGAAATATTGATATTCGACCGGCAACTGGACAGAGCGAACATCGCATGGGCCATATTCTTTACCATCAACAAGCAATGATATCTTCCACTTTGCATCAGGAGAACCAAGCAATGGACCTTGGACTTGATATTCACCAAAGAACAATGATCGATCGGTTGGATAAATCACGGCTGGTTGATAGCCGATCACATAAAATGTGATGTAATAATCATTTTCGGTCAAAAGACGTTGGCGAGAAAGTTCTTGTTCATCTTGTGTTTTAAAATTGCGATGGAAAAAATAATCCGCATACAACATGCGAGCTTCGTCAGTTAAAAACAACGCTGTAAATTCTGCGATCGATGAAAACTGATCATAAATAACTGAGGTTTGTATAAAATCATTCATTTTAACCGCAAAATCAGCTGGGATGCGATCTGCTTGACGATAGGTTTTTGCACTCCATTCCACAATGGTACAGGATGATAAAAACAACAGACATTGCATAAAAAGCATGATTGTTATATATCTATAATGAGTATGCTTCATCAGTTTATTCCTAATTTTATAGATTTTAAAAAGAGATTTATAGTTATGGATAGCATATACTAAACCAAAAAGAATTGTAAACTTCAACATTGTCGGGCAAAATCATGTTCATCAACTCTTATTTTTTAATGAGCCTGCGCTACCTGCAGGCAGCAAACCAAAATTCTACGATTCGCACAATGATCAAAATCTGTTTTTTTGGTATTTTCATTGCAACTTTTTCATTCGCACTGATTGTCTCTGTCATGAAAGGCTTTGAACAAGCAACGTATGAAAAAATGCAAAGTATCTATCCACAAATTATTATCGATGCTGATGGGCAACAACTTGATTATGAACAGCTGACAACTGTTTTACAAGATCCAATCTACAAGATTGCACACTTTGCGCCGCAGCAAACAATGCAAGTTTTATGCAATTCTATCGAGTCGCAAGACATGCCGTACGTCATTCAACTTAAAGGCATTGATCCAAAATTAGAACATCATGTCACACCAATTCAAACTATGATTTTACCAAAAAATCAGCCCCATTTTCTTGAAAAACTTTTGCAATACAATCAAGTTATCATCGGCAAACAACTTGCCCAACAGCTCAATCTTTCAACGGGGTCACACATTAATTTGATCTACACCACAGAAGAAGATCTGACGCGCCAAGTTGATTTTCAACGAACAAAAGCAATTGTATCAGGAATTTTTGATACGGGCATCGATGATTTTGATGCTAATTTTGTATACTGCTGCTCAACTTTTTTCAATCAACTATTTCCAGACCATGGAGTCACGCAAATTTACGCCAAAGCTTGTCATAGCACTCAAGAAATTGATGTTATCAACAATTTAGAAAAACGATTACAAATTAATGTATATTCTTGGAAAAAATTATATGTATCACTCGTTTCGGCACTTGATCTTGAAAGATATGCTATGTTTTTAATTTTATTATTAATCATTCTTGTTGCAAGCTCCAACATTATCTCCCTATTATTCATGCAGATCACGCAAAAACGCAAGGATATCGCTTTATTGCTCACGCTTGGCCTTACAAGTTCAAAAATTAAAAACATATTTCTTGCGCTCAGTATGACCATTTCTACAATCGCTGCTTTTTCAGGACTCATTTTTGCTTATACAGTGGGGCTTTTTTTACAAAATTATCGATGGATCAAACTGCCTGATAACATCTATTACACGACACATTTACCAGTTATTATCGATTTGCACTTGTTTTTATTTATATTTTTTGTTGTACTAGCTATAAGTTTTTTTGCGAGCTTAATTCCGCTCAATAAAATAAAGATAAAAAACATAGCAATAATATTGCGAAATGATATTTAGGAGATTCGATGAAATCAATGGTAAAAACAACTGTAGCACTAAGTTCTTTACTTCTTTTGACTGGCTGTTTTGATTTTGGTTGGTCTAAAAAAGCTGATGAAAAAATTGAAGTTGCAACACCTGCACAAGAAGAAAACGCAGAAGCTGCAACATGTTCACACAAAAATTGCGGACACGATCACAGCAAAGATGGTCATAAAAAACACCATGACAATGTAAAAACACAAGGCATGGATGATGACATGGAAGAAGAAGACGAAGAAGACAACGATGACGCTCAAGTAGCATCTGAAGAAGATGCTGACGAAGAACAAAACTAATCTTCGATTTCTCTAGTAAATTAAAAAAGCCTCACAAAATTGTGAGGCTTTTTTTTATGCTTTTTTCTGATCAAATTCTGCTTCTCTAGTTTTTTTACGATCTCTAAAGAACTGCTCTTTACTTAGTTCTTGAGCTTCGACTCTGCGAATTGCTCGTACAAATTTATTTTTAATTCTTGTTTTGATACGAGCTGATGCATTTTTTCCCACGATTCCCCCTTTGATTTTATGAATTTATTTTGTAATTTTCCCATAATAATCTATTTTTAATATACACTTTTTTTAATAAATAGGACAAAAACTTAAATAATATAAAGAATCTAAAATATCTTGCGATGCTTGATGCGATTGATGTTTTAAAGGTTCATAAATTAATAATCCATGATTATCATGCTTCAAATTCCAAACATGATATGCAGGATTTTCAATTTCAAGTTTATCTGCAAGTTTTTGAACCATATATTTTTCAGAGCTTTGCCCTCTTTCAAAATTTTCATGCCGATGACTACGAATCTTTTGATTAAAATTCGAATCTTTCATCGATGCTATAAATTGTTTTTGATTATTCCAAACATCATGTAACTGAGCATGTGGCTCTTGTTTGTGATATCCAGTGATTCCATGTAAAATTCTAAAATCTGGATTATTCACAAAATAAGCTGCCTTACCAACATGAAAACAAGCCCCTGCACATAAATCATGCAAAACAAAATCAGAAAGATTATCTAACTCATGATTATGAATTATCATTTTTCTCAAATTACCTAAATGTTGTAACAACGCACCTTGTGATACATGACAATTTTTATTTTCCATAACATCCCCTATTGCTTATATCAAACATTTTTATCTTATATGAAATGGATCATAACAAAGCAGATAAAAAAAAAGCAAGACTTGAACAAAAAGTGGCAAACTTGATTATTTTAGGCAATAATGATATTTTTATAAGGTAAAGGCTGAATGCAACGATATTTAAAGTATATTTTTCACGGAAAGATTTCATTGAAGAACCTAGTATGTATCTTGTTTTTAACAGCTCAATTTTCATCTATGCTTTTGGGCAGAAGTATTCATAGAACTCCAAATCCAACCATACCTTACATCACCGTAACAGCATCTAATCAAGATTATGCTGAAAAATGGGTAAAATCTTCTAAAAAAAATCAAAAAAAATTAAAAGTTAATAAATTTCAAAATAAATATTTACGTTTAAAAACGTTAAAAAAACCTTTTGAAAATTCTAATTTTAAAAAACACTCACTACCAAATAAAGATATAAAGTTTCGTAAAAGCGATGAAACCGTACATGCCAGTGTCTTAAAAAAACAAAACGAACTGGTATTGCAAGAAATTTTAGACGGCAAAAAAAAATTTACTCATTTTACCATTCTTAAAGATACTGATTTTAACTTTACTAATTTATCAGGATTAATTGTTCTCAAGTACAAAAGCTTCCCTTTTGTTTTAAAACTTTTCATAGAACATCCGCATACGTTTATAGAGCCATTCAATAAAGGCTTTCATGCAAGTGGCTTATTTGTTATGAATGGCAACATGCGACATTTAAGTGGATTCACTCGAATTCATAATCTTGAAGTCGCTCGCAAAGCTCTCTCTAAAGATACTCAATATCGTTATTATTTAGACTTTCCTCGTAAATGGTATTGGATACCGCTCGCTCAACCATACTTAACGATTGATTGGCATGATGAATACCATAATCATCACGAAACTATTAAACTACCTGGAATTTATGGAATTATCTGTGATTTTATAGAAACCGATAAAGAAATTCAACAACAAGAAATTCATACACTACGACAAATATCTGTCGATGTCGGCACCTATCTGCACAACATTATTGATTCTCATGTTGATAATTTTGTACCAGAAAAAAATAGTAATAAAATTGTTATTATTGATACAGAACACTTTCCTACAATGGTTGGTCTTGATAAAGCAATGAGCGCGAATGGCTATATTCAATGGTACATTGAGCTTGCTGGTAAATACGTAAAAACAGCTTTCTTACGTACTAAACAAAAAAGAATGCACGATCAACGAGTTGTTTAATTTGAACTGAGTTCTCGTTCTAAGTTTAATAAACGAGCATCTAAATCACTGTCAATTTTACGAAGTTCATCAATGCGTCCAATTGCATGAGCAATCGTTGTATGATCTTTTCGATTTAAAAATTCACCAATTTCTCGCAAAGATTTATGCGTCACCTGCTTCATGAGATACATGGTTATTTGACGAGCTAAACTAATATCCTTGGTTCTATTTTTAGAACGCAATTCCGTTAGTCCATAAAAATAATGTTTTTGAATTACTTTCGTCACGGCATCAAATTCAATAATCACCGAATGCGATTGTTGTTCATGACCTAAAACTTTACCAATTAAATCAACAGAAACTGATTGATTGGTCAAAGAAGCAAAAGCAAGTACACGAATTAATGAACCTTCTAATTCTCGAACGTTCGAAATAACTCGTCGAGCAATTAAATTTGCAGCTTCATCAGATAAAATTTCGTTTTGAGCAAATGCTTTGCGCTTTAAAATCGCAATTTTTGTTTCTAATCGTGGAACTTGCAAATCCGCAACCAAACCCCATTCTAAACGAGATTTTAAGCGATCTGCCAAACCCCCAAGATCACGAGGTAAAACATCTGAAGAAAAAACAATCTGTTTATTGGTATCGTACAATGCATTAAAAATATGGAAAAATGCTTCTTGAGTTTGTTCTTTATTGGCCATGAATTGAATATCATCAATCAATAAAACATCAATCTGCTTGTATTTAGCGTTAAAAGCCTGCATCTGATTAAATCGAATCGCATTAATAAATTCATTAATAAAACGATCTGTTGTTTGATACAAAACAATTGCATCAGGATTGGTAGCTAAAACATCATTTCCAATCGAATGCAATAAATGAGTTTTTCCAAGACCTGAACCACCATACAATAAAAGTGGATTATATAATTTCCCAAGTTTATCAACAACTGCACGACAAGCCGCGTAAGCAAATGAATTATTGGGACCTACAACAAAAGAATCAAAAGTATACAAACTATTCAAACGATTGATCATTTGATGTGTATCTATTTTTTTTGCTGGAGCGTATTGAGTTGTTGTCCGAGCTTTTTTAACAGCAACTGTTGGAGTTGTTGGTGCAATGACCGTATCAACAACAATTGATTGCGAAGTTTCATCACCGACAAAAAAATGAATATAAATAAAATCAATTTGTAATAATTGTTTTAAATGAACTTCAAATAAATTATTGTAGTGCGTCTGCACCCAATCTTTTACAAAACTGTTGGGAGCTTTGAGATAGACTTTTTGCAGAGTCTGATCATAGCGGTAGAACGAAACGGCTTTAATCCATGTCTCTACGGCACGGATTCCTAGCTCTGCTTCAGCTATCTTTAAAAAGTCTTGCCAAATTAATTCCACAACACCCAACCTTTTATAAATTTTACGCGATCATTTTTATGTACTGCTAAGTTTATAGTAAAAATATAAAAGAAAAAAGCTTACTTTATATCTCTTTCAAAATTACCAGAATGCACCCTTCGTTTCCTTTGGAAACTCCGGGAACCTAGAGGCCGGTGGGCCTGATGCACTTTTTTATATCTGAAAAAAGCGTTTTGCGACGGACGCCGTCACCTTTCCGGAGATTTTGTGATAACAAAATCGTAGGTGTCTTTTAAATTTTATGAACTTTCAACAACTATGCCCACAGGCCTACACTATCCCCGAAATTTTCGCCGTGCCCGCCGAAGCCTTGGCGTAGGAGGGTCGAAAATGTAGAGCGAAAGCTTACTTTATATTTTAGCCAAAAGATTAAAACTAACTGTTTTTTTATCATTATCAACAACTTTGACAATATCGTATGCATGATCAGGCTGCATCGTAAAAGTTACACGAACACCATGATTTTTACGGACATCATACTGTGAATTTTTTATATCATCAATTTTTAAATCAACCCCAAGTAACTTAAAGGATTCATACAAATCTCCATAAAAATTTTGCATGTGTAAATTTTCACATTGCGTATGAGGTAAAAAGTAAGTTTTCGTTAAACTTTTATCATGATGATCAGCATAACTTAATGGTGTGTACATGCAAATCGGATCTCTTTGACAAAGAAACGTAATGGCATGTTGATCATGACTACCAACCGAATAAGAAATTTGTGAAATTTTATTGTTGTAAGCTGCCATCGTTGTAGCTGGCTCTGACTGAATAGCCAAAATAACACTGCTTACAACACAAGAAAACAAAACTATCATCGTTACATTGATTTTTAACATTTTCATAGTACCCCCCTTAAAATGATCCTATATTCATAACCTAACATAATGAATTTTTATACAAATAGTCAACAATACTCATTTTTTAGCAAAACAAACAAATCGAATAAAGCTATGATAAACATGATTGAATCAATCAAGCAAATG
>Ga0208373_1004493_pt1 | contig 12498 bp, 9 predicted proteins | sample RifOxyC2_FD_184036 | JGI IMG/M metagenome (GOLD analysis project Ga0208373, IMG submission 184036) | Soil microbial communities from Rifle, Colorado - Rifle Oxygen_injection C2 (SPAdes) | ecosystem: Environmental > Terrestrial > Deep subsurface > Rock core/Sediment | place: Rifle, Colorado...
AGAAAACAAAAAAACAACAATAAAATCAATAAAAAGTTAAAAGTCAAAATTAAGTCCTTTTTGGTTTTATTTTTATTTATACTTTTAATTTTAACTTGCTTTTATTCTATTCTCTAATATTTAATTCTTAAATTATCTTTTCTCTATCCTCTAACCTCTATTCTCTAACCTCTGAATTTTATTGTTTTTTTTGTTAATTTTTGTATAATGATTTATTATGTTACCCGATAAAAAAGGCTATTTTGGGGAGTTTGGAGGCAGATACGCACCTGAGACGTTGATTTCTGCTATTTTTGAACTTGAAAATTTCTATAAAAAGATAAAATTTAATAGAAATTTTAGGACTGAATTGGATTCTTACCTGAAAAATTACGCAGGAAGACCTACCCCGCTTTTTTTCGCTAAAAATCTGTCAAATAAATATTCTTCTAAAATCTATCTAAAAAGAGAAGATCTGTGCCATACCGGCTCACATAAAATAAACAACGCTCTTGGACAGGCGCTGCTTGCAAAAAAAATGGGTAAAACCAGAATAATAGCGGAAACTGGTGCAGGTCAACACGGTGTAGCAACTGCAACTGTTTGTGCTTTATTGAATATAACGTGTGAAGTGTATATGGGTACTGAAGATATGAAAAGACAAGCACTTAATGTCTATAGAATGAAAATATTGGGTGCAAATGTTATTCCAGTCAACTCAGGTTCCAGAACACTTAAAGCCGCAATAAACGAAGCCATGCGAGACTGGGTAACTAATGTCAAAACAACCCATTATCTTATCGGCTCGTGTGTCGGACCTCATCCATATCCAATGATTGTAAGAGATTTTCAATCTGTTATCGGTAAGGAATCTAAAAAACAGATTTTGAATATTGAAGGCCGTCTTCCTGATTTTCTTATTGCTTGTGTAGGTGGCGGTAGCAATTCTATAGGTCTTTTTCATCCGTTCTATAATGATAAAAATGTTAAGTTCATTGGCGTGGAAGCCGGTGGACTCGGACTTTATTCAGGAAAACATTCTGCAACATTAGAAAAAGGAAAAATTGGTGTTTTGCACGGTTCAAAAAGCTATATACTTCAAAATATTTTTGGGCAAATATTGGAAACACACTCAATTTCAGCGGGACTTGATTATCCCGGTGTAGGTCCCGAACACGCTTATTATAAGTCAATAAAAAGAGCAAAATATGCTTCCGTTACTGATGAAGAAGCAATTGACGGTTTCAAACAGCTATCAGAGATTGAAGGAATTATTCCTGCACTTGAATCTTCACATGCAATAGCATATCTATCTAAAATAAGAAGAGAAATCAAAAATAAAATAGTAATATTATGTCTTTCTGGCAGAGGCGATAAAGATATAAATAATATAGGTCAAGAAAAAAGTAACGCGTAATATCCTGTATCCTGTATCCTGATTCTAATATGAATAATTTACAAAAAACATTACTAAAATTAAAAAAAGAAAAAAGAAAGGCAATTTCTGTTTTTCTTACTGCTGGATATCCCAATATTAAAACAACAGAAAAACTGATACTCCAAATAGAAAAATATGCCAATATAATAGAATTGGGTATTCCATTTTCAGATCCTATAGCTGATGGACCAACAATACAGTATTCTTCCCAAAAAGCTCTTGAAAATAAAATAAATTTAGAAAAATGTTTGTCCATAGTAAAAAATATAAGAAGAAAAACAAGTATTCCTATTGTATTGATGGGATACTTTAATCCGGTTTTTAATTATGATTTAAAAAAATTTTTTTATGCTTCAATGAAAGCCGGAGTAGACGGTATTATTATTCCTGATATTCCTTATGAAGAAAGTTTACAAATTACTAAATTAGCTAAAAAATATAATATTGCTTTTATTCCGATTGTAGCGCTTACCAGCGGTATAAATAGAGCAGTAAAAATATCGAAAACCTCAACAGGGTTCATATATGTCACTGCTATTACTGGTATCACGGGAGCAAGAAGCGAATTGTCCGAAGAACTAATACCGTTTTTGAAATTATTGAAAAACAAAACTAATAAACCCTTATTAGTAGGTTTCGGAATTTCTAAGCCTGAACATTTAAAAGAATTAAAAAACTATTGTGACGGTTTTATTATAGGAAGTGCAATAATTAATAAAATTAAAAATAAAGAATCTGTAACAAATTTCTTAAAATATCTAACAAAAACGTTATAACTCGAATTAATTCGGAGGTAAATATGCCGGTAGAAAAGCCTAAAAAAAAAATGTCAGTTCCGGATGGTTTATGGAGAAAATGTGACGGTTGTCAGAACATAATCTATAACAAGGAACTTACTGAAAATCTCTTTGTATGCCCAAAATGCGGCTATTATTTCAGATTATCAACACAAGAAAGAATCAAGCAACTTCTTGATGAAAATAGCTTCAATGAAATAGAACCAAACTTAGAAACAACCGATCCATTAAACTTCAAAGATTCTCAAAAATATTCTTCCCGTATAATAAAAACCAAAACAAAAACAAAACTAAACGAAGCAGTAAATATCGGCATCGGTAAAATTAACGGCGTCGAAATAGTCATATGTGTTATGAATTTCGATTTTATGGGTGGAAGTATGGGAAGTGTTGTAGGAGAAAAAATTACAATAGCAATTGAAACAGCAATTGATAAAAAAATACCTCTGATAATAGTATCATCGTCAGGCGGTGCAAGAATGCAGGAAGGTATATTTTCCCTTATGCAAATGGCAAAAACATCAGCTGCGTTAGCAAGACTTTCTGAAAAAAATATTCCATACTTATCAATCTTAACCCATCCAGTAACCGGCGGCGTTTCAGCATCGTTTGCATTTTTGGGTGACATAATTATCGCTGAACCAAAAGCATTAATTGGATTCGCAGGACCAAGGGTTATTGAACAGACAATTAAACAAAAACTTCCTGAAGGATTTCAGCTTTCAGAATTCTTACTTGAACATGGTCAAATTGACATGATTGTTGAAAGGAAAGAATTAAAAAATACCGTATCAAGAATTCTAAATATGCTAAATTGAGACCTTTGAAAAATTCAACAACTTGTTTTAATTAAATAGATTAAGAACACAAATTACACAGATTAATGCTTTTCTTTAAATCTAAATAATCGTTTTTCAGAAATCCGTGTAATCAATAATTGTTGGATTTTCAACAATATTAAAATGATATACCGTCAAGCATTGCAATATGTAAGTAATCTGGGCGAATTCTCTTACGATTTTAACTTAAGCCGAATTGAAAAATTCTTAGAAAAAATCGGTAATCCGCAGAATAGATTAAAAATAGTTCATGTAGCTGGCACAAATGGTAAAGGTTCCGTTTGTGCATATATATCATCTATTTTACAAGAATCAGGTTATAAAGTCGGGCTATATACATCACCTCATTTAATAGACATAAGAGAAAGAATTAAAATAAACAGAAACTATATTTCGGCAAATGATTTTACAAAATTTACTTGTAATTATTCACCATTATCTATTATTCATTCTCTGACATATTTTGAATTTTTAACAGCAATGGCTTTTTGGTATTTTGAAAAAGAAAAAGTAGATTTTGCAATAATTGAAGTCGGTTTAGGAGGAAGATTAGACGCTACAAATATTATAAAAAAACCTTTGCTTTCAATAATTACCAATATTTCGCTTGAACATACACAATATCTCGGTAACACTATAAAAAAAATTTCAAAAGAAAAAGCAGGAATCATAAAAAATAGCGGAGCTGTTGTAACCGGTGCAACAGGAATTGCCTTAAAAACGATTAACAACATTGCAAAGTTTAAAAATTCAAAAGTCTATTCTGTAAAATCAATAAAAAAATATGAACTCCCGTTATTAGGAAACCACCAACAAAAAAACGCCGCTATTGCTGTTAAATGTTCACAATTGCTCAATGTCCCTGAAATAAAAATAATTGAAGGATTAAAAAAAACTCATTTACGCGGAAGATTTGAAATAAAACAATTCAAAACGACACGTAATGCCGTCCTGCCGCCTGTGGCGAGGCTCGCAAATAGGCGAGGGCATAGCGTAGGACCTCGTCATTCATTCAAAATAGTATTGGATGTAGCCCATAATCCTGCAGGAATGTTAGTTTTAAAAAATTCAATAAATAAATATTTCGGTAGTAAAATTAATTTTGTTTTCGGGGTTCTCAAAGATAAAAATTATAAGCAAATGATAGCGAATATATCTTCTGTTATTAAAAATGTTTTTATATCGGCTCCTAAAATAAAACGCGCACTAAAGCCTGAAATTGCTTATGCGGAATTTAAGAAATATTTAGATAAAAAAAATATCTTTATGTTTAAAGATATAAAATCCGCCGCTAAAACCGCAATAAACAATTCTGAAGATTTTTGCTTAACAGGTTCGTTTTACACTGTTTCGGAGGGCATAAAATGTCTGAAAATCTGGTAGGAATCGATATTGGTGGCACAAAAATATTGATAATATTGATTAAAAATAACGGGGAAATTTTAAAACGGATAGAATTTCCTATGATAAATAAAAAGTATACCGTTGTCCTTAGTAAAATTTCGTCTGTCCTAAAATCAATCGGAAATTTCAAATCCATCGGCATAGGTATTGCCGGAGATATAGACAGTGAAAACGGAATAATGCGTTATTCACCAAACCTACCATGCTGGAAAAATGTCAAATTAAAAAAATATTTTGAAAGTAATTTAAGAGTTAAAACTGCTGTAGACAACGATGCAAATTGTGCAGCATATGGTTCATATATTCTGGACGGAAAAAGAAAATATAAAAATCTGATAACATTGTCTTTGGGAACCGGTATAGGCGGGGGAATAATCATAAACGGCAATCTTTACCGAGGAGCTACAGGTTCCGCTGGAGAATTAGGACATATTACAATCAATCCTGCAGGACCTAAATGCAGCTGCGGCAATTACGGCTGTATAGAAGCATATATAGGTAAAACAGGCAGATTACGTATTGCAAAACAAATGGGGTTTAATAAGAAATATTTAGACATCAAATTATTAGGAAAACTATCAAAAAAAGGTAACAAAAAAGCGACAGCAGTATTTAAGAGAATATCTTTCTATCTGTCAATCGGTATAAATAATATTATCAATGTATTTAACCCTGATATGATTACATTTACCGGCGGTTTTTCAAATGCATGGAATCTATTAAGAATAAATCTAATCAAAGAATTAAAAAAACGAACATTTAAAACACCCTTAAAACATGTAAAGATTATTAAATCAAATTATTCCCAAGATATCGGAGCAATTGGAGCTGCTTATTTGGGGGCAGAGTTAAAAAAATAAGTTAATAAAAACAATTATAGTTATTATGAGATTAGATACTACATACCAAACCATTATGAGTTATAAACAATCTGTCATACTGAGGTCACTGCGTCGACCGAAGTATCTATTCTTTGAGATTATTCACTCCATTCGGTCGTTCAGAATGACATCAAAAATGAAACCATTTCTGGGAGGTGTTCTTTTCATTTTTAATTTTTCATTTTTCATTTTTAATTACCTTTATTGCGCACAGGAAATAGCTATAATATCTGACAAAGTCCAATTTGATAAATTGCATGGAAAAACAATTTTTTCTGGAAACGTAGAAATGAAAACTGGAGATTTATTCTTGCATTGTGATGAAATAGAAGCTTATACAAAAACAAGGGAACTAATGCTCAAGCATCTTTACTTCACAACCTGTAATCTTGAAAATCCGCACTACAAATATTACGCTAATAAAGCACACCTTATAATGAATAAGCGAATAACCGCAACCAACGTTATGTTATACTTGGGCGATTTTCCTTCGGCTGTACTTCCGTATTATTACAAATCGCTAAAGGAAAAAAAATATAAAATTGAAATTAAGCCGGGTTACAGTAATCGTGATAGTTTTTTTGCAAAAGGTATTTTAGGTTACCCTTTTTCAGATTATATTTACGGAAAACTATACATTGATTATTTTACCTATAAAGGCTGGGGAAAAGGAGGAGAGTTCTTATACGGAAAAAAAGATGAAATTAAAGGCACAATTTATGGCTACCGCATAGATGAAAAAAACTTTCAGTCCATACCGGGCATCACAAAAAGATGGAATGCCCGAATTTACCACTGGCAGAATCTGGGACATAACTGGTTTACCCAGGTCAATTCAAATTATGCAAGCGATGAATCATTTAACGCATACTATACCGATGATTGGATAAAAATATACGGCGCTTTGGAATCTTCAATATCTTTTACAAAAAACAAAGAACAAACAACAACCCGAATATCTTTTTCAAGATTCGATGAATTTAATAAAACAAAAAATAAATATTTACAAACTTCCCTTGCAGTACCTTCTGTTTCATTTACAACCAGACAAATTAAAATAAGAAAATTACCGCTTTATTATGAATTAAATTTACGTGGAGCAAGGACATGGGACAAATCATTTATTTCTACCGGTGCCTATACAACATCAGCCTTAGGAGATATTTACTTTTCAAATCCGCTAAACTTAACAAGAAGGATTTCACTAACATCATCGGTAGGATTTACCCAGATTTGGCGAAATAGAGATGAAGTAACCTTTATAGAAAAAGACGTTTATCTCTGGAAATATAGAACGAATTTAAATTTAAATATCCGCTCTACTCGTTCTTTGAATCACCAATTTATCCATGAATTTGAACAACAACCGCATATTCGGCACGACGATTATCACGGCGTATTATTAAATAAATTAAAAACTGTTCAGTCCGTATATCTGGACAATATGACTATAAGAGCTTTTACGGCATTGAACATACGCAGAATGCTCAACGAAGAAATAAAATCATTGAGAAACCGACTTGAGGGCATAACCACAGAAATTGATTATAGTCCCAATAGATCTCTTAATATATATTACAAAAATGATTATAATGTTGTATATAGAAAACCTAATTCAGTGCAACTTGATTCATACTTAAAACTAAAAAACGATATTTATATAAGAGATGGTATTTCGTATAACCGTTCCAAGCCCGGACAACTTACATTGTTTACCGAAACCGGTATTAGACCTACAAGACATTGGGAAATCGCTTATAAGATGCAAACATCTTTCAATTATGATTTTTATAACTTTGAAAATTTTTCTAATCTAAGATATTATGAAAAAGCGATAAAAATATACAGAGACTTACACTGTTGGGAAGCTGCTTTTTCTTACTTAGAAAGAATTCCAATTGACCAAAAAGAAAACTATTACGAGCTATGGTTTAACATAAGGATAAAACCGGGCGCGGTAGAAAAGAAAGAAGGATACCCTGAAAACGAAGCAAGGAATTGGTACCCATGGCGATATTAGAAAGGCAGCACTCAGTAAACAGCATATAGCTCTTACTATGTAGATTTAATTTTTATTTATTATTTTTCTTTAAACTGTATCCTGTATACTGTATACTGTGTACTGAATTAAAAACTACTTGACTTTTTGCCTGTTTTGTGTTATAAATTATAACATACCCAGATATAATCCATATGAAAAATAAAAGCAATTTTATATATAAGATATTCTTGAATAAAATTAGAAATATTTCAGGTTTTTCCCAAGTTGAAATAATGGTAACTATACTTGTAATAAGTATAGTTATAATGGGAGTAATTACAACATTCGGCACTATCGGTAAAGGTCTTATAACTTCCAAAACCAGAACGATTGCTAATAATCTTGCCCAGGAAAAAGTAGAATCTTTAAAAAACTATTCTTATGCCCGTCTTTTAATCACATCATACAGCGATTTAGCCACCTACGGTTATGACAATACAAATACGGAATATCAACCCGAAACTCTAAGAGTAGGCGATGCTACTTTCAGAAGATACACAACTGTTTGGCGTGCCAGGGAAGAGGTCGTCGGTGGTGATACAGTGATTTCAACAATGACACCAACCACATCCGATGAAGGCATAAAGAAAATCAAAGTAGAAATAAAATGGAATGAAGGTAATGAAGAAAAAACACTCTCTTTATATAATTTGAGAGATGATCCAAACAGAGCTACATTGGGTGGTGTAGTGTACGGTTTTATTACAACAACTGGTACCGCAGTAGGAATTTCAGGTGCATCAGTAGAAATATTACAAAACCTTAGCTGGACATCACAGACCTCTTCAACAGGTTATTATTTAATAAAAACCACATCTCCTGCGAAGATACAAGTTTCAGCATCAAAAAACGGATACTGGGCGAACACAACCGCAAATCTTGACGTATCAGTCAACCAAAACATCCAACTAACCCAAAAACTCACCGGCACAGTCACCGGCTGGGTAGTGTTTAACGACCATCTTCAAATTTCCTTGATAGCTGCATCCACCGATTATAGCGGTAATGAGCAAGAATACATCCAACTTTACAATCCTACTACATGGGCATGGACTATGAGTGATAAAACTATACATTATATTGATAAAGACGACAACGATCCTGGGGGGGGTGATTCTGGCACAGCAATACTTGTATGCCATAACGATACAATCTCATCTTACGGATATTATTTGATAGCAAACACAGGCACCATTTATATAAATGGTGTAAGTGTGAATGCGGATGCAACTTACGATCAATGCATTGGTGGTCCCTATCAAAACGGTATTAAGAATTCCGTTCCGGGCGGAATAATATTATCATATACTGCGGCAACATTTGCAGAATCGCTAACCAGAAAAATTGACTCAGTCGCATGGGGAAAAACAGCGGGTTTAGGTGCAGATCCACCTTCTAAGGCAATCGAAACTGAAGGATATAAATATGTTGATGCAGGTTATTCTCCAATCATACCGGGAAAACAGCTTTTAAGATTTCATTATACAGGTCAGACATATGGATATGTCAACAATGTTCGTGGCGGCGGAGCATATGATTCAAATAAAAATAGTGATGATTTTTATTACGGAGTTATTCCCAATCTTTGTCCATATAATTCTTCTGTTTCTACTCATCCCGCAAGTGGAACACCAGCATATGGTGCTGTTATTTCTGCAAACGATGGACTTGCTTCACCAACAACTGCATATTATAAAGATAACAATAGACCTAACGGATATTTTTCACTTAACGTTGCTACCGGTACATGGACAATATACATTACATCGGGCAGTTATTTTAGGGAGATATCAAATGTCTCAGTAAATTACGGTGTTGGTACGGCAATTCCAAATAATTCTACTTCACCAATATACCCAGTTTATGCATCCACTAAATTAAACGTTGTTATTCTCTCTTCGCCATCTACCGGCGGATTTGTTTCAGGTAAAGTAGTCCAAGCCGGGACATCAACAGGAATACCAGGCATTGAGGTTACAGCAAGCGGTTTATCACCGGTAACAACCGACGCAAGCGGTAACTTTAATTTTTCCTTATCTGTAGGTTCTTATACAATCAAAGCCAACGCAAATTGCGATGATATAGATTGGACTGAAGATTTTAAAAATGTTGAAGTTACCGAAGGTAAATCTGTTACTACTGATAATCTGGAACTTTATCCGGCAGGAACTATTGCGGGAATCACAAAAAATTCTTCGGGTGACGCTATGCCGTATATCACAGTTGTTTCAACAAGTACAAATGCCTCTTTTTGCATAGATACTGTCTCTGGAGCAGACGGCACTTATCTATTAAAAGGTGTAAAAGTAGCAGATGATATTGTCGTTTTCCCAATATTGGATGCATTAGACGATTATGATTATGACGGACCATGGTTAAACCCGATAACGATATCTCAGGGGAATGAATTAATCAATAAAAATTTTACTATAACTTCTACCTGGGGAAAAATCAGTGGCTCTGTCTCAGAGGAAGGAAACACTATAACAACAGGTGTATTACTTATGGCAACTTCAGGGAGTGCTCCTGCTGAATCACCGCCTATGATTGACTCCTCTTTAAGAACTTCAAATAATATATACGGTGCTATTTCAGATTCAGATGGTGCATATGAAATTCAGGTAAGGAAAGGTTTTGATTATTATATTCGTGCATGGTACACAAAAACTTCCGGTGATACAGTTGTTACTGAAACTAAGACAGGTAGTTCCGCAATTTCAGTAAGTGTTTCATCACCTTCAGCAACCGTAAACTTCACCGGAACTTGGCCCTAATCCCATTAGAGAATAAAGTTTTTTAATTGTTCTCTATTACGCTATATCAGTGGTTATTATGTTAATATCTTTCTCTAACAGGAAAAAAATGTATAAAAAAAGAAAAGGTTTAACCCTTGTTGAATTAATGATAAACATTGTATCAGTCAGCATAATTGCAATGGCTTTGACATCATTATTTTTAAAATTTATCCAGTTCTGGCAACTTTCAAGTGCAAAAACAGATATACAAAGAGACGGAAGGACCTCTATATCTGCAATCAATAAGAATCTTAGACAAGCTGAGGCAACAAGTGTAGTAATTGACAGATACGATTCTAATCAACCACCGTATTCAAGAATATCTTTTACAAAAAATGATGTATCGTATGTTTATTATCAAAAAGACCAAACACTATATGAAGTTATTAATTCAACAAGGGCTCTTGCCAAATCTTTAAGATGCATTTCATTTGTTTATCCTCAAACATCGGATGAAACAATTATTAATATTTCGCTGACGTTTGAGAAAAGAACATATAACGAATATACAAAAGCACTTCAGTTGTCAATAGCCAAAGTCCGAATCATGAACTGATAAAGGCAGGAGAAATAATGAAATATAATTATCAATTTACCCGTTATCCAGATCGTCCCGTCTCATCGGGATTACCCGTTACTCGTAACACTTCTTCAAAGGGACAAGTCGTCATCATAATGTTAATCATCGCGATGATTATAGGTGTGGTTATACCTGCGTTGGTCTATATGTCAAGTTTTGAAGCAAAAGCAATAGTAAAAGAAACAAAATCTATACGAGCATTTCATCTTGCCGAAGCTGGAATAGACAGAGGTATATTTAAATTAAATGAAACCGGAATCTGGGATACCGTTTACGAGGGTACTGCTGTTACAGGTTATAACGGGGATATTACTTACTCTGATATTGAGGGTGGTGAATATAGAATTAAGTTTTCAAGCGGACCGGAAGTAAACCAGATAACAATAAAGGCGTCAGGGAAAGATAAAACAACAAACGAGTCCAGAACGATACAAGCGATATATTACAAAGCAATTGGTGTAACTAGCGCCTTAACAGCCGGTGCTGTGAATGCTGGCGGAAACTTCATCGTTCACTGGGGTCCTATATCATCATTAGCTAATATTGTTCTTTCCGGTTCAGCAGACAATTTTTTCCCGAGAAAATATGCCAGAGTCCATATATATGACAGCCCGAGTTCATCACACGACCATGACAGTCCTCCCAGCGAAGGCACAACCCAAACGTCAGGTCCGGCATGGTGCGACGATGAGTACAGAGAATGGCATGACCAGTATGATGTACCGGATATTCCGGAACTTAACAATAATTACAAAACGGATGCTCAAGCTTATACTACTGCTACGGGAATACCTACATATACCACCGGAAATATAGATTTAACCGGAGCATATGATGGCGGCGGTTCCGCAGCACCTTTTAATGCAATAGCAAATATTTTTACTACATACTATGCTGAAGGTAATGCCACTGTCAAATCTTGTAACGCTGTGGGAGTCTTGATTTGTAAAGGAAACTTAAACATTGACACAAGTAATAAAGGGTCTAATTATGACGCAACTCCTCATTCAAATGCATGGAAGGAATATGTAGTAGACGCACCTCTTAGAGGTGGTTCACACCCACTGCCGGATACTTCAGCATCAGGTGAATATAGGGGAGACCTTGGTTATAGATGTTCAACCGGAACTTATAGCATTGACAAACCTGCTTTTATAGGACTTATATATTGTTACGGTTCAGCAACCTGTAGCGGCGGACCTAACTTTTTCGGCGCTATAATTGTTAAAGGTAATGTTTCAGGTACTGGAAATCCTGTTATCTATTTTGACTTAACCGCTGCACAAAACATGCAGACTACCGGAAATATCCGCCCGACAAGACAATCATGGAAAGAACTGCCTCCGACTTGGAGTTTATAATCATCAGTGCATAAATTTAAATTAGTATCTAAATTCAAACCTGCAGGTGACCAACCCGAAGCAATAAAACAACTTGTTGAAAATATACAGGGAGTAGGAAGTAGGGAGTGGAGAGTAGGAAGTAAAAAAAACCTCATAACATCAATACATCAGAACATCAGTACATCAGAACGCCACTCTTCTCATCAGGTTCTTCTCGGTGTTACCGGTTCCGGTAAAACATTTACAATCGCAAACGTAATTGAACAGATAAACAAACCAACTCTTGTAATCTCACATAATAAAACACTCGCTGCTCAAGTTTATTCCGAATTTAAAGCATTTTTCCCGCACAATGCCGTAGAATATTTTATTTCATATTACGATTATTACCAACCGGAATC
>Ga0208373_1004499_pt1 | contig 12484 bp, 16 predicted proteins | sample RifOxyC2_FD_184036 | JGI IMG/M metagenome (GOLD analysis project Ga0208373, IMG submission 184036) | Soil microbial communities from Rifle, Colorado - Rifle Oxygen_injection C2 (SPAdes) | ecosystem: Environmental > Terrestrial > Deep subsurface > Rock core/Sediment | place: Rifle, Colorado...
GAGCAGTTAGAACTGGCAAGAGAGTTATTCAAAAATATGTTCTTTATATCGGCACAGCCGATACGATATATGAAAAGCTAAAAAATCTCAAGAAAAAGTAGCTATATGTGTCCCACACTCAAGTTATGAGCAAAGGTTTTATAGCAAAGAAGAAGGAAAAAGGGGGTTGGTAGAAGGGTTGGTAGAAGGGTTGGTAGAAAGTCAAAAGAAAATTTTAGAATTAGCTAAACAAAATCCTCGAATAAGCAAAGCAGAACTTGCCAATAAAATAGGCATTAGCACAACTGCGATAGATAAAAATATAGAAACTCTAAAGCAAAAAGGCTTAATTAAAAGAATAGGCCCAGACAAAGGAGGCCATTGGGAGATAACATGAAGAATAACGAAAAAGGTCTAAAACTAATAGTTCAAATTCCTGCATACAACGAACAAGACTCAATAGCAGAAGTAATTAAAAGCATTCCAAGAAAAATCCAAGGAATATCTGAAGTAAAAGTCCTAATCATTGATGATGGCTCATCGGACAAAACAATAGAAGTCTCAAAGCAAGCAGGTGCCGATTACATCGTCTCAAACGGAAATAACAAAGGCCTTGCCTTTACCTTCCAAAGAGGCCTTAATGAAGCTCTCAAATTAGGCGCAGACATTATTGTTAATACTGATGCAGATAACCAATACAACCAAAAAGAAATTGAAAAAATTGTCAAACCAATTATAGAAGGAAAAACAGACTTAGTATTAGGAAACAGAAAATTCATGAGTTTAGATCACATGCCTAGAATAAAAAAATTCGGAAATAGCGCTGGAACAAAAATTGTTTCTATAGGTTCAGGAGTAAAATTAGACGATGTAAGTTCTGGATTCAGAGCATTCTCAAAAGAAGCAGCACTAAGACTTTTTGTAACAGCCACCCATACATACACTCATGAAACATTAATTCAAGCAGCAAGAAATAAATTAAGAATCTTAGAAGTTCCAATTGAATTCAGAAAAAGAAAGCATGGAGAATCAAGACTAATAACCTCAAAATGGAGTCACACAAAGAAAACCGTTTCAATAATGGTTCGTTCATCACTAAACTATCAGCCTCTTAAAGTTTTTAGTAACTTTGGATTAATTCTTATCCTAATGGGTTTGATGTTATACTTTAGATGGATTTATCTTATGTACATCTTAATTGATCATGGCGATCACATACAATCTCTTCTTATAGGGGCAGTATTAATTATATTTGGAGGTCTTTCTGTCTTCCTAGGATTTATAGCAGACATGCTTGCAACAAACAGACGTTATCTCGAAGAAATTTTGTATAAGGTTAGAAGGGGAGAGTTAAAAAAATAGAAATGAAGTTGTTATGTATTTTTAGAAAGTATCCTCCGTTTATTGGAGGGTTAGAAACATTCGGGTATAACTTAATTAAAAATATTAAAGAACAAAACAGAGAAACCTATGAAATAATAAATAAAAAAGGAAACAAGAACTTACCTTTCTTCTTTATTTATTCACTAATCAAAGCATTATATTTAATTAAAACAAAAGAGATAGATGTAATTTATCTAGCAGATGGAATACTTTCTCCAATTGGAGCAATCTTAAAAAGATTGACAAATAAAAAAGTAGTCATCACAATCCATGGAAAAGAAGTGACATACAACAATAAACTTTATCAAAAAGTTATTTCTAAACTAATTAATATGTCAAACTTGATTATATGTGTCAGTAAAAAAACTCAAGAAGAAGCAATAAAAATAGGTGTTGCCCAATCAAAAATCTCTGTAATAAACAACGGAGTAAACCAAAAAGAATTTGTATTAGATAAACCCAAAACATTATCTAGAAATGAGATTTCCAACAAAATTGGTATTAAGTTAAGTAATAAAAAGATATTGCTAACTAATGGTCGGTTAATAAGAAGAAAGGGCGTCCGATGGTTTGTCGAAGAAGTAATTCCTAATCTAAGAGAAAACGTTGTTTATATTATATCTGGAGATGGGCCTGAAAGAAAAGAAATAGAGAAATCAATTGTAAATAATAATTTAGAGGAGAAAGTTTTTTTACTGGGTAGTATCTCTCAAGACGATTTAAAATTATTATATAATTCTGCAGACTTATTTATTATGCCTAATATCCACATCAACGGAGACCTTGAAGGATTTGGAATTGTAGCTATAGAAGCGAGTTCTTGCGGACTTCAAGTAATAGCCTCGAGAGTGGATGGAATACCTGATGCAGTACTTAACGGTAAAACTGGATGGTTAGTTGAAGAAAAAGACACAAATTCATTTATAAAAAGAATAAATCGAAAACCTATAAAATCTGATATCATAATTAAGGAAACTAAAAAAAATTTTGATTGGGAAATTGTAACTAATAAATACCTCTATTTAATCGAAAAGATGTTAAAAATCAAAAATTAAAATCATAATGAATTCCGACCCTAGCAAGAGGAGAGAATTTCTTTTCGATTAAATTTTTACCTTCTTTTTATAAACATAAAAATTTAAAGATAAATCATTAGGGGATTTACTTTTTACAACTTGAACCAATTTCCAATCTTTAATATTCTTTTCAACCCAGTCTGTAAATTTTCTATGCTTTACATGAAATCTCTGTTTAGATCCAATATTTGTAGAATAGATTATTACAAACTGAGTAGCGGAAGCGAATAAACTTCGCATATACTTTCTAAATATCTCCTCTTCAATAAGATGATAAATAACATCTAAAGATAAAGAAAGATCTGATCTAAATAATCTCTTTCTAGCAATAGAAGAATCAAATAAATAAAAATGCTTCTTTTTATCTCTACAAAAACGAAGTTTACATAAACTAACTGCTTTTTTAGAAACATCCAAACCAATATACTTTCGAATATTGAACATAGCTAGCTGATTACCATCTCCGCAACCAAGTTCGGTAACAGAAGATAGTTTGTGTGTTTTAATGAAATTGTTTATAAATTTTGCCTTATATCTTGCAGAATATGCATAAGATCCTGCTCCAGAATTTCCCCCAATAGCATATCTTCTTTCCCAATAATATCTTGAGCCTGGAAATAAAAAATTCCCAAATTTAGCTACAAGGGGATAAAATAATCTACCTGTAAGTTCAACAAATACGTTCCTCTTATAATCGTGAAGGTCATCAAGCATAATAGTTGAAAGTTTTTTTGTTTATAAATCTTTCAGAATTACACAAAAAATATAAAAACAATGCGTAAATCGTAAAACTAAAAAGATATTTATAGCACAAAAAGTAATCAAAGTAATGATAAACAAAAAAAAGTTTATGCACTTAATAACTTCTAGGCTATACCATGCAGAAAAGAATATAAACAAAACAGCTACTCTAATGTTTAATCTAAAAAAATTTATTCCCGAAAGACATTATCCGTTCATTCTACAAAATAGTTTTAAGTTTAGAAGAGCACTAGCCTGGATGTATTTGGGAAACAAATTTGTCTGCCCTTGTTGTAATGGACACTTTAAAAAATTCTTATGGTATGGAGTTAAACCAAGATTGAATGCCCAGTGCCCGAGATGTGGTTCTCTAGAACGCCACCGATTACTCTGGTTATACCTTAAAGAAAAAACTAATTTCTTCAAGAAGAATCTTAAGGTTCTAGATATTGCTCCAAGTGAATTTTTTCAAGATAAATGTAAATCATTACAAAATATAAATTATATCAGCATAGATATTTCCTCACCAATTGCGAAAAGAAAAATGGATATTACAAAAATGAGTTTTCAAAGTAATGAATTTGATTGTATTATTTGTTACCATGTTCTTGAACATGTATTGGATGATAAGAAAGCAATGAATGAGATTTTGCGAGTCTTAAAACCAGGAGGGTGGACAATATTACAATCGCCAATAGATCGCAATCGCGAAAAGACTTTCGAAGATCCGAGAATATTGCTTCCCAACGAACGAGCACGCGTCTTTGGACAAAGTGATCACGTTAGAATATATGGAAAAGATTATAAATATAGACTTGAAGAAGCAGGATTCATTGTAAAAATTGATAATTTTATAAAAAAATTTGAAATAAATGATATCAAAATTTATGGATTGACGAAGGATGAAAAAATATATTTTTGCACCAAACCAAAAAAGAAAAATAAATCACCTTTTGAAATATGAATAATCCAAAAATACAAAAGAAAATTTCAGTAATTATAGCAACTTATAATGCTCATAATTACATTCGGGCTTGTCTCTCTTCCATTCTTAAACAGACTTATAAAAATTTTGAGATATTGATAATAGATAACAATTCATCAGATGACACCTTGAAGATTGTACATTCATTAAAGAGCAAAATAATAACAATCATAAAAAATCATGAAAATATGGGTTTTGCAAAAGCAAATAACATTGGAATAAAAGAAGGAATTAGAAATGGGTCTGAATATCTTTTACTTTTAAATCAAGATACATTAGTCGAATCAAATTTATTAAAAAAGTTATCGTTTTATTCAGATATTCTAAAAGACGCGGGCGCAATATCTCCTGCAATATTAATTAAAAAAAATAAACGAATATGGTGGATTGGTACCCATATTTTTCCGTTAAGAGAGTTATTTGAAGAATCAAGAGCAAGCATAGGCAAGCACATAAGAAAAGAAAAAGAGAATTATAATTTAAAGAAACCTAAAGAAGTCGAAGCAATAACTGGTTGTTCAATGTTTATTCCAAAAAATACAATTGAAAAAATAGGATTATTTGATGAAAAATTTTTTATGTATGGTGAAGATATAGATTATTCACTAAGAATGAAAAAAGAAGGATTTAGAATGTATATTATTCCCAATACAACAGTTTATCATGATGTTTCGATTGAGAATGAACAGAATACTTCAAATTTGAAAAAATCTATTATGAAAATATACAATTATACTCTGAGCAATTACATAAATATTATAAAGCACTTTTCACTAACATATTTAGCCATATGGTCAATAAGACTTCCAATTGTAGCCATATATGAATTGATAAAAAGAAAAACAAAATGAATAAAGCCAAAAAAAAAGTGATTAGTTTAATTGCATTTGGTTTAATTTTATTAACAATTTTTATAATACCTTTATTAATTAATAAAACGCTTGTTTTTATTAGAGTAGACGAAGGAAGCATTTTTACAACCATTAAAATAATTACTAATACTGGGAATTATTTTAGCGAATTACCTTTTTTTGATGGATTAACAAACTATGCTGCACCGGGATTACATCTTAACATAGCTACACTTTTTTTAATATCGCTTAGTAGCTTTAAACTAGTTGAAATGGAAATACTCTTTTATTTATTTATTGTTTTTTCCTTAATAGTCGGAGCGATATTCGTTTATAAAATAGCATTGGAGATATTAAACAATAGAATTTTTGCATTTTTCTCATCCATCTTAACCTTAATCTTACCATTTATAAATTACAAACTATTCTACTTACATGCAGACCTATATGATAACTTTGTAAGTATTATCTTAATATGGGCGTGTATGCTTTATATATATAAGTACCTAAAAACTGAAAACACAAAAAATTTAGGAATATCGATAATCTTCTTATCTGCTGCGGCATTGATTCATTTGTATATTGCTTTTATTAGCCTAATTCTTTTAAGCCTTATTATTTTATTAAATAAAAAAAATTGCATTAATAAAAAAATAAAGATTCTAGGAATATTGAGTTTATGCTCATTTATAGTCATATCTGGTTATTTGATAGTGGCACCAATATTACAAAAACTCTTAGCGGTATTTAATATAACTCAAAATAAATTTTCAGAAGCATATAGCCCACACCTGATAAATTGGGATGATTTTTTGAATTTAATAACGCCTATAGGATTTATTTTAATAATTCTGCTTGCTTTTTATTTTGTATTAAACAAAGAAAATCAGAGCATAAGAGAAAAAATATTTCCTATAAATTTATTTTGTACAATTCTGATATTATTTATTATATTATTTAAATTTAGTTTAACAAATCTTGTAGGCCTTAAAATGGATTTATTACTCATATTGGGCTTACCTTTTATTATAAGTTTGACAATTACAAAAAATAAAATAAATATATTAAATAAGAGCATGTCTTTATTATTGATTTTTATACTAGTAATAACATTTATAATTAATTCAGTAAATATATTAAATGGTTTTTCATTAGATGAAATAAATTCTGTATCAACCGCATTAAACAGTAATGGATGTAAAATAACTGCATCTCAATTTAGGATATCTTCATGGGTTCCATTTTTATCAAATTCCATAGTGTATTATGCATCAGCAGATCCATTTTTCTCGCATTCAGACAAACTGGATGATGTATCTAAGATGTTAAGTTCAAAATTTCTAAATCAAAGTCAAAGATATGATTTTGCAAAAGAAAAAAAGGTAGATTGTTTTATTTATATGAAAAATAGTTTAATAGTCGATGGATATGGTTTTAAAGGGACTGCAAAAAACAACTATGAAACTCTTGAAGATAAAAACAAATTTGAAGTAGGCTATGAAGATACGAATACTATTTTGATAAAGATAAAATAAATATATAATTGATGTGTCCGAAAAATCGTTTATGACAACAAAATAAATATAGAATCGTAACCTTTAAATAGTAGTAAAAATTCACAAAAATATGAGAAGAAGCATAAAAAGCACACTTGTAAGCATGCTAGGCGCAGCAGTGGGATTTGTATCTTCAGCCACAGCCACAGATTACTATGTTAGCCCAAGTGGAAGTGATACAAATGACGGAAAAACCCCCAAAACTGCCTGGAGTATAGAAAAAGTTGCAAGAACAAATTTTCAGCCAGGAGACATAATTTCATTAGATGATAAACAAGTATTTAGTGACACGATGCGTATTCAATGTTCTGGTACAGCGACTTCTCCAGTAATATTTATGGATGGAAAAATAGTTGCAAAAGGAAGAGAAAAAGTTGGAATTTATTTGAAAAATTGTTCTAATGTTCAATTAAAAAACATCAAAGTACAATCATCTGAAGATGGAGGTATCTTATTGAGCCAAATTGGAGACGGTTGTAAAAACATTTCATTTAATAACATTGAAGTTTTTAACTGTAATCAATATGGATTTAAAGGTGCCAACCCAAATGACACCAATATAACCTTAGAAAATTGCACATTTGAAAACATAAGCGATAGTATCATCGACTTCCGAGGTAAAAGTATCACCCTCAAAAACAACCGTATCCGAGGAAACGGAATAAGACCAGCAATAGGCCTATACGGAGTCCAAAAGGCAGTAATAGAAGGAAATGAAATCTCCACCCTAGTAGCACCAAAACCAATCTTCCTTGAAATGAAACCTCGAATTCCAGAACTTATAACAGACAGAAACACCTGGAAAGTACCAAGAACACATTATGAAGGATTTATAGTTGATGGAAAATATATGAGCTTATCAGATATGGCTAGATATACAAATAATTTCAAAACAGACAACAAGCCTGGATTAATGAATCCAACCCCACAACTTCCTCAAGTACAACCTCAAGGATACCAGACAAACACGCCCACAATACCTCTAACTCCTCTTCAAAAGGCATTGCAGAATCTTAGACAAAGACAGGGAAGATAATCTCTAGAATACCTCAAAGAGGAACAAACCCTACCCTCCCTTACAAATGCATTACAATAGATAATTCAAAAAGTTGAGCACAACTTTAATTTTTATTTATAGGAGACTTATAATTTAAACTTAGAATTCAGAAGGTTTAAATAGAAATAATCGTTAAGATAAATATGACTGAATTTAATGTTATAATTGAAAAGGACGAAGATGGATGGTATGTAGCTACAGTTCCAGAAATACAAGGGTGCTACACTCAAGGAAAAACTATCCCTCAATTATTAGAAAGAGTTAAAGAAGCTATTGAAGTCTGCCTGGAAGCAGACGGAGAACACATAAGGCCAATGAAATTTATAAAAGTCGAAAAGATTAACATTCTCCATGGCCAAACTTCCTAAAATTTCTGGAAAAGAACTTTGTAAATTATTGGAAAAATTGGATTTTGAAAAAATATACGGAAGAGGAAGCCATATACGATTTAAGCACTTGGACGGAAGAAGAACAGTTGTTCCAGTTCATGGGAATGAAGATTTAGGTCCAGGACTTCTTAATGAAATTCTCAAACAAATCAAACTATCAAGAGAAGATTTTGAGAAATTGCTGTGAATTCATTGATTGCTTCAAATTAACCTTTATCAACCAACTTATCAGACTCCTCAAGGCTTGGTAGACCCAAGAACTCAACCTGGTTGGAACGGAATGAACAAATTCGTCCAATGGAAAGTCTGGAGTTCATACACCAATAATCTAGAACAACTAAAACAAAGAAAATAAATATTATTTCTTCACAAACTCCACATTTTCCATATTTCTAAATCCTTCATCTCCTGTCAAGAATTTTACTCCATATCTTTTTGCAACAATATATCCTATAACATCGGGAATTGATAGGTCTTTGTGCTTAATCTTCAAGTCCATTGCTTCTTGAATATCTAATAATGTGACAGGAACAACAAAATTAAAAAAATCTTTAGTATACTCCTCTGCCTTTTCCTTTGGGATTTCCTTCTTCAAATTATAATCAAGCTCTGCAATATTAAAAATAGTTGTTATAATCCTCTCCCCAGAATATCTCATATAATTTGGATTTCCATAAATTATTTCGAAAAAAGCATAGGTATCAAAAAAGTATGTTTCACTCATCCCAGGATTCTTTATCTCCCTCTTTTAATATTTCATTTATTGGTCTTTTGAACTTGAAAGTTCCAAAATGCTTTTTAAACAAATTTGTTCTTTTCGATATAACTAAATCTACCATCTCATCTTCCCTAAAATTCGCTTCCTTAATTTTATCCATTGGTACGACTACCCCAAAAGACCTTCCCCATCTCCTTAATCTTGCTTCGACTTCTATCATGATTATATTGGTATAATCAAATATATAAATCTTTCTATTTTCTGGTTTTTATGACTTCAAGTCTCCAATACCTCCGCCCCTGCAACAAATCAGCCCACAATACCCCTAACTCCTCTTCAAAAGGCATTGCAGAATCTTAGACAAAGACAGGGAAGATAATACAGAAAGTGATTCTACTTCTCATAAGTCTAATATATCTGAATATTCGAACATTAGCTAACAAAATACTGTTTTAATCTCTTTTAGTCATATTCTACATAGAAATTTATTACAAATCTCAATAAGTTTAGGTTGAATTTTTTGTTTATATTCTTCAAATTCTTTTGGATTATATTTAGCTACAGCTAATGCTTCTATTTTCTCCTCACTATAAAAGAATTTATCTTTTTGTAAAAGAGCAAGTTTCTCTGTAATTAAACTAACTAGATCTTTTTTGATAAGAGCAGAATTCTTTATTTTATCAACAATTTCGATTACATCTGATTTAAGAGAATCCTTTATTAAAAACAGGTCAAATAAATCTCTTTCCTGAAACCTTGGTCTGGTCAAAATTGCTCTGTATTTCTCTAGAGTAATTTCTCTTAGTGTATAACTCGGAACATTAAAATTTGCATAGCTTAAGCCAAGATCACTCATTAACTTTTTAGAATCAAAAAGGTCGGTTATAGCAATAACAGAAACTTTGGGAGTTTTGTCTAGTAACTTTTCAACAAAGTTTATCTCCACCTTTACAAATTTATTCTCTGAATAATACACTTTAAATGTATAAACTACTCTTCCACTCAACATTCTACAATATTTTTTATTACTTCTATCCATACTAAATTCTAATCCTAACGAATCTGCCACTTTTTTTAGTTTAGGTGTGAAGAAATCTAGAAATACTTTAATCTTCCTTTCCCTCTGATTTCTAGTAAGTTCTCTTAGTTCACCTGAATCTTTATGAACAAAATCCAAGTCTTCAGAAAATCTATGATATTTAAGATAGTTTCTAGAGAGCAAAGTCCCTCCTTTAAAAATGAGCTCTTTGCCAAGATTCAGTTTTTCAAGTTCTGCTAATACAAGAGTTAGAATAAGGTCTTTCTTTATAATCTCATCAGAAACATTGATGCCTAGATTGCTCTTTACTTCTGAAACATATTTATTAATGTTTATTTCTTGCCAACCCATTTTGGATACCTCGTTAGATATTGTTTAGTATTCTTCACACTAGTTAAATGTCTTACTTCTTTAAAGTAGAATCTGTCTATATAGGTCTTTGCAGGATCTGAATAAAAATATTCTGTGCCCTTATCAGTCTTCATTTTTTTCAATCCAAAAAAGAACATTTCTTTTGTTTTAAAGAATTTTACATTAAGCCCAAATATCTTTTTTAATCCGCTAAATTTTGTATTTACTATGGATATTCTATTGGGGGTTTGCCATGTTTTGCCTTGCAAATATATCGCAGATTCTAGCCCGACATACCATTTAATTTTTAGTTTGTTTAACACTCTAAACAAAATCTCCTTATCTTCTAATTCAAAGAAGTTTCTTGTTCTCTCATCAAAAGAGTTAATATAATAAAACCTTGCAAAAACTCTTTTGATATATTTATGTCTTGCCAAATACTTTAACAGATCCTTCGGAGTTTTAATTTCAAATTTTTCTTTATATTCTTTTGATAGCTCCACTATTTCTGCTCCAGATAATACCTTTCCCCTATTTAATAGGGCTTCAAATATAGTATTTTTAATTGCCATAAATAGTATAAATAATGTCGATATATAAATCTTTCTCTTATTTTAAAAAGTGTCACTTTCTAACACTTTTTAGAACAAGGTAATATTCGTACCTATAAGTCTCGTTTCAGAAAAAGGCATTTTTTGACTATTTTAGAGATATGGATAATTTAACCTTCTATTTTGTTTAAGATACTGCTATTTTGTAGCATTTTTTAGAACAAATAGATTAAAGAATTTTTATTTCGAACCTTTCTAAAGTGATACAATTTATGTAACACTTTATTTGTTGTTCAACCCTCTAGTTTACAATTTTGGCTTTCACCTATCCCAACAAATCAGCCTACAACAAATAATCCAGTATATCAAAAAAACGATGTACCGCCCCGACTTAAAAGTCGGAGTTTGAAAAGGCACTCGTTTTTTGGATGCTCACGAACGTCCTCGCCTTTAAAGGCGAGGTTTGAACGTTCGAGACATCATTAATCATCTCTAGTCCCAAACATAAGAAACCCCTTTCATTTCTTTAATAGCATTAATAATGTCTATTTCATAGATATCTAAAGTTCCATCCTTGTTTATTCCCATCGTGCATCCATCTAAATAGCCTTCCTCAAATATCTTATCTATCAGTTTCTTTCCTCTTTTTCTCAAGTTCTTTTCTTAACATTTTATTATTTAATATGGTTTTTTAAATCTTCAATCTTAATTGGTTCATAATTTGTCTTTTCAACACTTACATTTATTCCTCTTAGACTTTTCTTCTCATGTATGTGCCCATGAACATTAATAAAACCCATAGGTATGTCTCCATCATCTAAAGGATTGTGACTAAATATCCAATTATCCATTTCCAATGTTCCTTTAATTAACATAAATCCTGCATTTCTAACTGCTTTATGATCATGATTTCCTCTAATTAGAATGATTTTACCATTTAGTCTATTCCTTATCTGGGTTATCTCGGAATTATCTCCCAAAGCAAAATCCCCTAAATGAATTACTAAATCTTCTTTTCCAACTTTCTCATTCCATTTTTTTATAATCATTTCATTCATTTCTTTGATATTCTTAAACGGTCTCCCAGCATATCTAATGATGTTTTCATGATTAAAATGAGTATCAGATATTACAAATATTTTCATTTTATAAAAACTCCTTTGAAATAGAGTACGAACCTTATTTGGTCCTCTTTAAATTTATTTTCCATCCAAAATCTAAAATAAACCAGCTTGCGGCTTTTTCTAGTATTTCTTTATCTGTAAGTGAAGGAAGAGATAACATTTCCAGTCTGGCTTTACTGTTATTTTTCCAATAATTAATTAACCATTTTTTAAAATTATATTGTTCTTTTTCTGTCCAGGAATATTCGTAAAACCAATCCACTTTTTTAAAATCTATTTTACCATAATCGGCTCCAACTTTATTACACATTATCTTTAATATCTTTCCTGTTTCGGGAAGTTCTTTTTCTATTTTATTTTCCATTTTTAGTTACTTCCTTTTTCATTAACTTTACAGCAAACCCCACAAATCCTACAATTAGTTTTGCTACCAATTAAGGGTTGTTTATTTAATTCATCATTTCCAATAGCTATATAATGAGTTTTACCTAATTTTCCATTACTTGTTTTTACATTAATTAGTTCCTTTCCATCTATTCCTATTAAATAATCTTTCTTACAATAGGCTACATCCCAAATAAGATTTTTTAGAAAATAGACAGGTTTTTATAGGCTTTATATCTTATTTCTGTGTTCTCTCTTTTCTTTTCTCTCTTAGAGAATGAGTAGCCGACGGAAAAAAAG
>Ga0208373_1004501_pt1 | contig 12482 bp, 9 predicted proteins | sample RifOxyC2_FD_184036 | JGI IMG/M metagenome (GOLD analysis project Ga0208373, IMG submission 184036) | Soil microbial communities from Rifle, Colorado - Rifle Oxygen_injection C2 (SPAdes) | ecosystem: Environmental > Terrestrial > Deep subsurface > Rock core/Sediment | place: Rifle, Colorado...
GATAAATTACCCGGTATTCAAGAAATAGACCCACATCTAAAAGTTAGAAGAGACTTATCAGCGATGTTAAGAGATGAGATAGGAAAAGATCATAAAGTAGCAATGATTGAATTTGATGGTAAGCAATCAGCTGAAGAACTAAAAAGTGAAACAGAAAGAGCCTTAAATGAACTTAATAAACTTGAAGGTAGGAATAGTGCAGAACATACAACTGTAATATTTTTAGGGGAACAATGGAAAGAAAGAACGGGGATTTATGCAGGAGCAGACGAATTTGGTATATCTCACAGAATAAATGTTAATGTGGCCCTTTCTTTAGGGTTTTCAACTGGGGATTGTAGGGTGATGAGTGAATTAGATAAAAATAAAATGAGAAGTATAGAAGAAATAAATAGTAAATTTGAAGCTTTTTTTTATGATCATCCAAATGGTAAATTTAAAGTCACTACTCATGATGATGAAGGAAATAATTTCATTTTAAATTTAGACTATGATACTTCTAAAGCGCCTTTCAGGTCAGATATGGGCATGTTTGATGGCAGACACGAATCACCCATAAGTGAATTTAAACATACAAGAGGTATTAATGTTCCTGGAGGAGAAATTTATGGAATTGGCTATCCTTATAAAAGTACCAATGGAAAATTTCTCGCTGAAGGATTAATTTTTGTAGTTGAAAATGGCTTGGTCAAATCAATTGAATTTAAGGAAGGTCAAAAAATAGAAGACTTTGATACTTCTCAACAAGATTTGATCAGATTAGTTAATGAAGAAGGTAAACCAATGCCGTTTGGAGAATTAGGTATAGGTTTTTATAAACTTCTTGGAATCAAAACATGGTCAGACGCATCAGTTCTTTCTCATGAAAAAGATGGGCCACATGCAGGCCTTGGTCATGGCGAAGAATCAACCCCAGATGAGGAAAAAGAAGTTAGTGAAATAGCAGGTTCATTCCGTCATACTGATTTTGTTTTAGATAATCCAGAAATTATTTTATTAGATCCAGAAGGTGAAGGGAATGATTTACGATTTTATCCACCCGCTGAATAATACTTTTTTTATTTTCCTCTTGCATTTTCCTGTCTCAAGGACTAAATTAGTAACAAAAATAAACCTTTATAAAATATGAATTCAAAGGATCCAACAGAAAACAACATTTATTTTTTAATAAAAAATATTCTTGCCTGTTTTCCAGATAAGTTTGAAGGTCATTTTTTGGGAATGATCAATGATCATCTAATCGCAAAAGAAGCATCGAGACAAATTTTAAAAAATGAAGTTAAAGAGAAAAAACCAAATTTTAGAGTTTTAGCTGGAACATTAATCATGCAAAATATTTTTTTACGCCAAATGCAACGTATTGCTGTACATGAGGTGATAGAAATAATAATTCCTCTAAAATACTGCTTACACAGTCGATTTAAGTCAATAAAAAAATTAAGTGCAGAAATTTTGGTTAGACTGTTTACAATATTATATTTCGAATATTTCTTTATGCCAGGAAAAACAGAGAGAGGACAAGACTACATTAATATGTTCAAGAACACTTTTTCAATTAATGACGTTCTATCTGCTTTAAAAAAAGATGGAGTTTTTCCAAGATTTATTTTTGAGAATCATATGTATGGAGTAGAATATGAAGGAAAAACCAATATGACATTTAATAAAATGTTAAAAGAATTTTATAATTGAGAAAACAAATATAAGTTTTATAAATACCTCTTCAAATTCTTTTTGATCCTCTCCTCAATCGGATACTCAAAGGCTTTGAACTTTTTTCCGGTGAGTTTTTCGTAAACTTCGATGTATCTTTGAGCAACAGCGATAGCAAGTTCATTAGCCATTGGGGGCGGAGGACCGTCACCACGATAACCGCGCTTTACATACCACAATCGCAAAAATTCTTTATCAAAGTTTTCCGGTTCGAGTCCTTTTTCAAATCGGCCCTTATAAGTTTTGGCAATCCAGAAACGGGAGGAATCCGGTGTGTGGATTTCATCAATCAAAGTAAGCTCACCTTTATAAAGTCCAAACTCATATTTTGTATCAACAAGGATCAAACCCTTGGAAAGACAAAGTTTTGTTCCATATTTGAATAAAGCCAAAGCAATTTTTTCCATTTGTTCATAAAGCTTTTTGCTGACGATTTTTTTATCAATTATTTGTTCCCTTGTCAATCTCTCATCATGACCGGTGGCACCAACCAACGGGTGAGTGGTTGGAGTGATAACGGGAGTTTTCAGTTTTTGATTCTTTTTCAAACCTTCAGGAAATTTTAGTCCATATATAACTCTTTCACCTTTTTCATAAGAACCCCAGATAGATGTGTTGGTGACGCCACTTATATATCCGCGGACGATCATTTCTACCTGGATCGGTTCGCAATTTTTGGTGACAGAAACATTCGGATCAGGGACCTCAATCAAATGATTATCAATAATATGTTTGGTTTTTTTAAACCAGAAAGCGGCCAACTGATTCAATACTGCTCCTTTAAAAGGAATGTTTCCGAGTATTACGTCAAAGGCCGACTGGCGGTCGGTGGTAATCAAAATTCTTTTTTTGTCTTTAAAATAAATATCCCGGACTTTTCCTTGGATTTTTTTCCCAAAAGGGAGGTCGACGGTTTTTAACACATTTGGGAGGGATTTTAAAATAACCTTCTCAGTGATCATATTATTTTTTTAAAATTTCTAAATATTTTTTGACTCCAAGAGCTTTTAATTTTTCGGTTTTTTCCAGAACGGAATCTTTTTGTTTACTTCGAAAATCATTTAACTTTTTTACTAATTCTTTATCATTGGTTGCTAATATTTGAACTGCCAAGAGTCCGGCATTTTTTGCTCCATTAATTCCAACGGTTGCAACGGGAATTCCAGGAGGCATTTGGACGATTGAAAGCAAAGAATCTAAGCCGTCTAAAGATTTAGTTTTAATTGGAACGCCAATCACAGGAAGCGTTGTTATTGACGCCGTCATCCCTGGAAGATGAGCCGATCCGCCGGCACCGGCAATAATTACTTTTAAACCTTTCTTAATCGCTCCCATTGCATATTCATTCATCCAGTCTGGAGTCCTATGAGCCGAAACTATATTTATTTCGTAATTAATTCCAAACTCATCCAAAAGTTTTGAAGCTTCCTGCATTATTGGTAAATCAGAATCAGACCCCATTATTATTCCTACAATTGGATTATCCATAATTTTAAAAAACTAAATGCTAATATATTTCCTGGCCAGATCGGCCTTTTTTAAAGCTTCGAAAATATTTTTACCAACAACTGTTATATGCCCCATCTTTCTTTCTGGTTTTGTATCCTTTTTATTATAAATATGGACAGAAACATTTGGAATTGTAAGAACTTTACCCATTCCGGAAACATCGGCTGGTCCTAATCTGTCTCCCAAAATATTTACCATAACTGAAGCAGGGACAATCATTTCTGTATTTCCTAAAGGTAAACCGGTAACAGCTCTTATATGTTGTTCAAATTGTGAAGTGTAACAAGCTTCGATTGTATAGTGGCCACTATTGTGAACTCGGGGAGCAATTTCATTTATTAAAACGCGATTATCTTTTGTCTTAAACATTTCAATTCCAAAAACTCCAGCACCTTCAAGTAATTTTGTGGTTTTTGTAGCCAAATCAACAGCTTTCTTTTTTATCTGTGGTGAAATTTGGGCTGGAGCTAAGGTATAGTGGCAGATATTATTTTTTTGAATCGTTTCAACTACAGGGTATAAGGCAATTTTACCTTTAAAATTTCGAGCAACCATAATTGCCAACTCTTTATCAAAATCAACAAATTCTTCGGCATACAACTGATTACTGTTAAGTTTTTTCCAGGAAACTTCTAAGTCTTCCTTTTTTTTCACTAAAGCATTTCCTCGACCATCGTAAGCATTAAATCTGGCTTTAAGGATAAAAGGATAGCCAAATTTTTTCGCCGCTTTTTCTAAATCAGAAAAACTTGCTACAGGAAAAAACTTTGGCATGGGGATCTTCCCCTTTTCAAATAAATGCTTTTGAGCCATTTTATCTTGAAATAACCGCCAGGATTTTCCGGAAGGATTAATTATGCAGTCAACTTTTTTTTCCAGCTCATCAAGAAATTTTCCATTGGTGTTTTCTATTTCAAAAGTAAGAAAGTCTGATTGCCTGGCTACTTCAATTATAGCTTTTTCGTCATTAAAGTCGGCAACTATCTGTTTATCGACTACCTGTCCTGCAGGGCTTTGAGGAGTTGGGTCGAGAACCGTGACATAAAAACCCATAGATTTAGCAGATTGAGCCATCATCATTCCAAGTTGTCCTCCACCAATAATTCCAATTCTATTTTTCATAGTTAGTATGTTGTCATCCCCTTGAAGAAGGGGATCCAGGAATACCTCGAACTAACTTAACTAACTTCTTTGCTCGTTCAGGGGCGTCGCCAATATGATTTTCGACTTCCATTAATTTTTCTAATTGAGTTTTATTCAAGTATTTACTAACTAATTTATCCTTCAGTAACAATTCCATCATCGGATTTTTTTTACCATTTTGGATATCAGTCCAGGCGATCATCGAATTGATTCTTAACACTTCGTGCATTTCCTGGCGGTTAGCTCCATTTTTAACAGCTTCTAAAATTATTGATTCAGAAGCTGCAAATGAAGCATATTGCCTTAGGTTAAAACTAATTCTTTCTTTATTAATAACCAAGCCACCGATGATCTTTTCAGCCGTCATCAAAATTTGATCGGTTGTTAAAAATGCCTCGGCTATGACAATTCTTTTATTAGCCGAATCATCAAGAGTTCTTTCTAAGTATGATAACGTTGCATTTTCGGAAGCTGTTTGAGGAAGAGCGGCAACGAAACGGGCGAGAGAACAAATATTCTCGCTGTTAATTGGATTTTTTTTGAAAGGCATTGCGGATGATCCAACTTGTTTTTTTCCAAAAGGTTCTGACCACTCTCCATAAAGAGGTGACTGAAGAATTCTCAGGTCTCCTGCAAATTTGGCGAGAGCCGAGGTGACCATCACTAAACTGTTTAAAACTAAAAAATCATAAAGTCTGGGATAGACCTGACCGGAGATTAAAACTGCATCAATTCCTAAATTTTTCATTACCTTGCTTTCCAATTCTCCAACAGATATCGCTTTATCTTTTAATAATTCTTTATAACTGGCGGCTGTTCCAACCGCTCCTTTCATTCCTTTTCCTTTAATACTTTTTTTGGCAAACCGGATAAATTCATAGGCGGTCAATAAATCCTGGGCGTAAAAAGATAGGCGATAACCAACGGTCGTTGGTTCGGCCGGTTGCAAATGGGTATAGCCTAAACAAGGAAAGTCCGCATAGTCATTTATTTTATCAGCCAGTAAACTCAAAATTTTAACAACTTTTTTTTCAACTATGTCCAATGCTTCTTTAATTCTTACCATGTCAGAGTTATCAACGATGTCCATGCTGGTTGCCCCGAGGTGAATTTTTCCGCCGCCGACTTTTGCAATTTCTGCAAATTCTTTTATGGCCGCGACCACATCGTGTTTAGTATCTTTTTCATATTCAAAAATTTTCTCTATATCAATATTACTTTCGTTTTTTTTCAAATCATCTAATTCTTCTTTAGTGACGAGACCGGCCTGATGTTGTGCCTTGGCCAAAGCGATCCAAATTTTTCTCCATAGCTCGTACTTATGTTTTTCACTGAAAATTTTTCTCATTTCGTCAGATCCATAACGCCAAGTTAATGGGGATAAGTAAGTGGAAAAATCAAAGTTTTTCATTATGACAATATTTTAGCAAAACTATTAGATAAAATCGCCTCTTTTATTTCCATCGCCACTCTTTCTCCTACAGAAATATTTTTTCCGTAAAGATAATTTCCATAAGGAGTTGAAGCAATTCCGGGCGATCCGGGCATACGGGGAGAAATATCAATAACAACTATATCTTTTTTTGGAGGTCCGGCGGCAATAATACTCTGCAAAGCAAAAGGTCCGACTATTCCCGGAGCAAATAACTCTTGGCTGGTTTTAACAAACCTTTCGCCCAATTCAAATGCTTTTTCGAGCATTGATTCAAGGACGGTCACGGCAATATGACCTGCCTCTTCGTATTTAACATTAATTTTTTTTGAAACTTCAGTTTGGTAGGAAGATGGAATCCTTAGTAAACCTTCAATATTTGTTTGTCTTCGCATGTCAGTTCCTAATAATTCCAGTCGATCAGAAATAGGGGAATAGAAAAAATTAAAGTTAACCTGAACACCGATGACAAACTCTTCAATAACAGCTTGGCTTAATTGTTCCTCAGTAAAAACACCTTGCTTTAATTTTTCCTTAACTTGTGTTTGATAATCCTGATAACTTTCAGATAAAAAGAAAGCTCTTTCGAAATTACGGGCTTTTTCCTGTACTTTGACTAGGCAAAGACGATCAATTTCTTTCGGGCTCTTAAACTGTTTTGGATATTTGATACCTGATTTTTCCAATAAATAATATTGATTTTTTGCTCGACCCCGCTCTTCGATCTTAAGTAATTCACGGTTACCAAACATCGGGACCTTAAAATCATTCTCTATTTTTTCGTAGTCAAAATTCAAATAAGCCTCAAATGAGCGGTTTGGAACGAAAATACAATCTTTTTTCAATAATTGTTTTTGTACCTCAGGTTTAAGAAGGTCTGAAAATTTATCCAGAGTTATTGTTTCGTCAACACAGCCTAATTTTCCGTCAGTTTTATAATATTTTTCATAAGTCTTTTCCCGCCCTTTTTCGGTAATAACGAGAGTTTTAAAACCAAGATTCTTAGCTCCTCGGCAGACGTCAAGGGCGGAATGACTACCAAGAGTCGCGACTGTAAGATTGCCTAACTTATATGACTTAATTGTTTGTGAAATATTCATAAAATTAATTACTTAATTAATCGATAAACAAAAATTAAGCATCCCGCTTTCACTAATTTACTAAAAGCGAGGCTTAAGTATTTTTTGAAAATCGCCAGGGGCCCCGTGGGGTGTGGCGGTCAAAAAATACTGAGCCGAGCTTTGTTAATCCATAATCTGACTTAACTTATTTTCTTTAATAGCATTCTTAATCTCTCTGGCAATTCTTCGTCCCGTGCTCATTGGTTCATTATAGGTGAGCCAGGCATATGGTGATCCATTGATAAATAAATTAGTCCCGGCAACAATTCGACACGAAATCTCTATGACGAATATTTTTTGATCTGGAGTAATGACAGTTTCAAGGCAGAACGGACCATATATTCCGTCCTTACTAATAAGTTTTTTTGATTCGGCAACGACCTGCTCTCCCATTTTATAAGCTTCCGGTAGAAGTGATTCCCTAAGAGTAAGGGAGCTATTGCCTACAACTACATAAGAGGGTTCGATATTTAAATTCTTTTGATGGACTAAAGGAATTCTACCAAGAGAATCAACATTGGTTTCATATCGTCGATCCATACTTAAAATTTCAACCTTATCAGTCAGAGGAGAATAAAAGTAATGAATATAGAGATTGACTCCAATAACATATTCTTGAATAATAAATTTTTTATTACCAAATACTTTAATTTTATTTTTAAAATCTTTTTTGTTTTTAGCATAAAAATATCCTTTACCACCAGCAGCCCCATGCGATTTAACAATGACAGGATAATCAATAGAATCAATATCATTAAATTCCTTTGGCACATTGATTTTCGCTTTTTCTAACCATTGTCTTTGTTTGAGTCTGTCTTCTTCCCAATCAAGAACTTTTTTATTACCAAAATATGGAAGAGCCATTTTTTTATTTCTTTCAATTCCCAGATGAGCAACAAAAGAACCATGAGGAATAATGATGATTTTTTTGTTTTTTAATTTATTCTCAATTTCCGGAAATTCCGAAAAGGTATTAACACTAATAATCTCATCAATAAATGGGAATCTTTGATAAAAAGAGGTTTGATTTTTAAGAGCAATAACGAGAGTATCGAACCCTTCATCCTTAGCCCCTTTTAAAATCTGAAGTGCGGAATGACTACCAAGAGTTGTTATCGTATATTTTTCTTGTTTCATATTAATGCCAAAAAGCTCGATAATTAGTAAAAATCATTGCTATTCCAAATTTATTTGCGGTATCAATTGAGTCTTGATCGTTAATTGATCTGCCTTCTTGTACGATGGCAGCTATACCATATTTAGCTGCCAACTTAACCGAGTCGTTAAAAGGAAAATAACTATCACTCGCTAAAACTGCCCCTTTAGTATATTTATTTGCTTGTTCCAAAGCAATCTGAACTGATCTAACTCGCGAAGTTTGACCTGATCCGATTCCTCGTGTCATTGGTAATTTCTTATCCATAATAATTATGGTATTAGACTGAATTTTAGTTACAAATTTCCAGGCAATTTTCATCTGTTGCAGTTGAAGTTTAGTTGGTTTTTTCTTTGTGACAACAGACCAATGATTAAATTGGCTTGTAATTTCATCATCGGTTGTTTGAACAATAAAACCACCGTAAACCCATTTTATGTTTAATCGCTTTTTTTTATTGTCTATTTTATCAAAAGTATAAACTCCCATTGATTTTCTAACATCTGCCAGTAGTTTTAACGCCTTATCTTCCAAACTTGGAACGGCAATAATGTCGATATTACTTCTTAAGACATCTTTAAATTCAGCGACAATTTTTGCAGATTCAATATCTAAAGATCTGTTAAGAACAATAACTCCACCGAAAGCAGATTGGGGATCGGCCTTTATTGCCTGAGATAATGCTTGAGCCGGATTTTCACCTAAAGAAATACCGCAAGGGGTATTGTGTTTTATTATCACAGCAGCTGGTTCTTTGAACAGTCTTATCAATTCGATACCAGCATTAATATCTGTTAGATTAACTAAGGATAATTTTCTTCCCCAATGATGTTTTAGATTTTTTAACGGTGAAACGGTATTTGGTTCAAGATAAAAAGCGGCTGATTGATGAGGATTTTCGCCGTAGCGAAGCTCGTTAACTTTTCTTCCAGGAATAGTGACTACTTTTGGAAAAAGCTCCTTATTTAAAAACCGTGCGATTTGCGAATCATAAAAAGAAAGATGATAAAAGGCTTTGGCAGATAGCTCTTGTCTCATCTTTTCAGAAATATTATTGGCTATTAAATCAAGAGAGATTTTTTCATAGTCTTTTGGGTCAACGATCACCAAAACACTTTTAAAATTTTTTGCGGCTGCTCTTATCATCGTCGGACCACCAACATCAATATTTTCAATTATTTCATTATGAGTTGAGCTATAATCAGCGACTGTTCTTTCAAAAGGATAAAGATTACAGACAACAATATCAATTGGTTTGATACTCATCTCTTTTGCTTCTTTGACATGTTCTGGTTTGGTCCTGTCAAAGAGTATTCCTGACCCCACTTGGAAGCTAATCGTTTTTATTCTTCCATCAAAACTTTCGGGATTGCCGGTAATTTTCTGAATTGGGATGACAGAGATTTTATTTTCTTGAAGTATTTTTGCCGTTCCACCTGTTGATATTAATTGATAGTTTAACTTAATCAGTACTTGTGCCAATTCAACAATCCCTTTTTTGTCAGAAACACTTAAGAGCGCATATTTATTATCATTTACCATTAAAGTATTTTACCCCATTTTTAAAAATTTGTAACCCCGGTCCGAATTTGGGGAGTTTTTCTTTGCCCGCCGAAGTCTTGACGAAGGAGGGTCTTTTTCTTAATATTTCTTCTTTTAACAATGGCCAGTTAGGAAGTTGGGTAAAAAACATGGCCCTCTCCGGGTGGGGCATCAGGCCAAAGATTCTTTTACTTTCATCAGTTATTCCTGCGATGTTTTCCAAAGTTCCGGTCGGATTAACTTTATCATATTTTAAAGCGACTAAATTCTTTTTATTAATCTCACTTAAAATTTCTTTATTTGCAAAAAACTTACCTTCTCCGTGAGCGATCGGCAAAGTGATTTTTTCGATTCCGGCAAGCCAAGGGGTATCATTTTCAACTTTTAGATCAAACCAACCTGTTGTGTAACGGGTAGACTCATTCGGTAAAAGAGCCACTTGTCTTTCTCCATATTTTTTATTGAGGGCCGGAACAAGGCCAAGATTTACCAATACCTGAAAACCGTTACAAATTCCGATGACAAGTTTGTCTTTTGTTACAAATTTTGAAATATTTTCCCAAAGATGATTTTTTAATTTTAAACCATAGGCGTTTCCGGCACCGGTATCATCACCATAAGCAAAGCCACCTGGGATTGCCATTATTTGAAAATCATTTAATTGGTTTTTATTTTTTATCAGGTCGTTAATATGAACAATCTTTCCCTGTCCACCGGCCAGTTCAAAGGCATACTTTGTTTCATCTTCGCAGTTCAAACCGTAACCGGAAAGAATTAAAACATTTGGTTTAATCATTTTATTTAAATTTTAAAACTATAATCGTTAAACAAAAATTTATTCGAACAAAACTCGACAACTAAGATGTTATATAGTCTCAAACAGGTTGTTCTCATAAATTTTCATTTTCCGATTATATAAATATTATATAAAGCGAGGCGTAAGTATTTTTTGAAAATCGCCAGGGGCCCCGTGGGGTGTGGCGGTCAAAAAATACTGAGCCGAGCTTTGAAATTATTATTAATAATTCTTAAACGTTGATTTATATGCTTTTTCAATTTTTTCTAGATTTAAATTAACAATATCTTTATTATTTAGTCCCTTAATTATTATTTTTTGATTTTCTGTTATTTTACCAATTTCTTTAAAATAATTTCCTTTTATAATTTTTTCAAATTCCTTTTTATTTTTTGGATTAATAGTTACTAAGATTCGACCTTGACTTTCAGAAAATAAAGCAAAATCATTTCGAGTAACGGAGCCCAATAATTTATTAAGAGAGACTTCAACTCCTAGTTTACCGGCAAGAGCGGTTTTAAACAAAGCAACTCCTAAACCACCTCGCGTGACACTAATTGCTGAAGAAATTAATTGTTTTAGGACTGCTTTATAAAAAGCTGAATATAATTTTTTATTTTTTTGACCATCGACTTTAGGAACGTTATTGCCAACGGATTTATTCATGGCAAAATATTCTGACCCGCCTAATTCATCTTTTGTTTCTCCAAGAATATATATTAAATCACCGGGAAATTTAACATCTATTGAAATAGTTTTGACAACGTCATTAATCAGCCCTATTGAGGAAATGAGAAGTGTTGGAGGAACTGAAATTTTTATTGGATTACCTTTTTCATCGTAACCTTTAAAATCGTTAAACATACTATCTTTTCCAGAGATAAAAGGAGTTTCGTAAATTTTTGCAAAATCATAGCAGGCTTTGGCAGCCCTTTTTAATTGATAAAGCCTTTGCGGGTCGTTTGAACTGCACCAGCAGAAATTATCAAGAAGATATATCTTATCTAAATCAACACCGGTGGCAATAAGATTCCGGACGGCTGTATCAATACTGGCTCCAGCCATTTGATAACAATCGATTTCACTGTAAGAAGGGTAGAGTCCTTGAGATATGGCGACTGCGTGAGGAGAATTAAAAACAGGTCTGGCTACTGATGTTTCACCGTTAATTTTTCCTTTTCCTTGAAGCGGTTTGACGACCGAGTTGGCCTGGACTTCATGATCATACTGTTTGGAAATAAACTCAAAACTAGTGATGTTTAATCTTTGCATCATTGACAACATAGTGGAGTTTAAATTTTTTTGTTCAGAAATAGTTGGTTCTTTAAATGAGTTTTTAACTGGCACAGTTTTCATTGGTCGAACCGGTAGACCATCATGAAGGAATTTCATCTCAACATCCATAATGATTTTGTTGTGATATTTAACAACACAAGTTCCGGAATCATTAAATTCACCGATTACTGTTGCCTCAACGTCGCGACTGATCATCAAATTAGAAAATTTTTTCCATTTATTTTTTGGAACGGCGAGAGTCATTCTTTCCTGAGATTCAGACACCCAAACTTTCCATGGTTCAAGTCCGGGATATTTGAGGAGTACTTTTTCTAAGTTAACAAAACATCCATTTGATTCCTTAGCCATTTCGGCAACGGAACAGGAGATACCTCCAGCCCCATTATCAGTGATACTGTTATAAAGTTTTTGATCGCGGGCTTCTTTGACGACTGCATCACTTAATTTTTTTTGAGTAATTGGGTCGCCAATTTGGACAGCTCCAGCCGGACTTCCGGAAGTCAAAGCTTCGGAAGAAAAAGTTGCCCCGTGAATTCCGTCCTGACCGACACGACCACCAATAACAACAATATAATCTCCCGGATGAGCCTTTTTTACTGCAGAGGATTTCATAGGTAAAAGTCCCATCGTTCCAACAAAGACCAATGGCTTTCCCTGATAGTGATCGTCAAAATAAACAAAGCCTTGAGGAGTAGGAATACCGGAGCAGTTGCCTCCAGAATTAACACCGGCGACGACTCCATCCAAAATCCGTCGAGGAGAGAGAAGTGGTTG
>Ga0208373_1004502_pt1 | contig 12481 bp, 21 predicted proteins | sample RifOxyC2_FD_184036 | JGI IMG/M metagenome (GOLD analysis project Ga0208373, IMG submission 184036) | Soil microbial communities from Rifle, Colorado - Rifle Oxygen_injection C2 (SPAdes) | ecosystem: Environmental > Terrestrial > Deep subsurface > Rock core/Sediment | place: Rifle, Colorado...
TTCTTCTTTATCTTTCCACTTATAGCCTTGTTCTAAGGCTTCAACTTTTGTTAAAGGAAAGTATTCTTGAGCTATGGTTTCGTTGTAACAGAATGGACTTAATTCCGGTGGGAAGAACTCTCCGTATCCATAGGACCGTCCTATGTGGTCAATATAGGGCATATCGTTCATGTGCTTAATGATCTTAGGCACCATTTCTTCATATTCTTCCTTGGTGTATTGTTTGTTGAGGATGCAGTAGGATTTAGAGTTCAATGAGACACAACCAAATAAATTAAAACTATTAGAAATACAACCAAAAGAATAAAAAGAATTTGAAAGACCACCCGAAGCTATACAAAATTTTGAGTTGTAAGCAGCACCTACCCCTTGTCCTTCATAACAAAGTTCTGGTTTTGTAGCAATAGTTACATCATAATTATTTGAACCACCTTTATCTAAAAGTCTCCAAATATATTTAGAATCGATGGTTCCTGAAATATCAAAACTATTGTGACAATTTTTAGAAAGTTCTATACTATTTCCAGAAACATTATTAGAATTAACTATATTTGCAAATTTTTTTATAATATTTGAAGATTTTTCTTTATAGAGTTTCTCAATTTTTTTAAATTCAGAATAAACTCCCAAATTTAATTTATTTATTTTTTCTAAATATTTTTCCCGAGAAAACTGTTCATTAAAAAAACAGTACTTTTTATTTCTTAGGTTCCAACAACCAAAACAGTTTTGACAATTTCTGCAATCATAAAGCAACATAGAATCAATACATTCAGAAACTTTTGAGCTAAAAAATACATTAAAAACAATTTCGGGAATCGATAGAATCATACATATGCTCGTTATTATTAGAAGATAAAAGATCAAAACAATTACGACAATCATTTATTCCCTCAGAGTAAAAACAATTTTCATTTCTACTGCCACTAAAAACCAAATAGCAATTTTTTGAATCAATTGTCATGTTGGCATATTCTGTATTTACTGGATTTAAATTAGATACATTAGGAAGAGGAACATTTTTTATAAGCTCATCAAATTGAATAAAGAAAGGTTTACTAAAATCATAATTTTTTCCATAATCCAGTGGATCCCAACTATCTCTCCACCAATATTTTTGATCATATACTATATGTTTCTTTTCTTTAGAATAAATAGATAATATTATTTCTCCATGTCCTTTGGCATCACAAATATGTTTATATAAATTTCTTGCATTTCTCCAACTCATTCTTCTTATCATTCTGCATTCCGGACAAAAAGTCGGCGAAGGAACTTTTATTTTTTCGTAAAAATTAAAATCTTCCGGCTCAATCGTGAACTGGGTCTTACAGTTTTGGCATATTACATTTTGAGGTTTATACTCCATCTTTCTTAAATTCCTTAACCTATTATATATGACATATTAACGTTTTTATCTTATCACTGTCCCTTGGAACTTTTTACCATCTAAATACTTAGCCAAATTATCTATCGGTTTGCCATTCATAATTATTACCTCTATACCCTCTTTTTCAGCCAGCTCAGAAGCTACTGGATCAAATGGAGAATTGAGCCCTGGATTCCAATCTTTTGGAATTAATTTCCGATACTCTGCCCAAGAAATTTTTTCAATTTTTTTGGCATTCGTATTTATTTTTGGGTCGGAATCATAGACATAATTAGTATTGGATAAATTGATTATTTTTTTTGCACCAACTGTTTTTGTTCCTAAAACAGCATCAAAATCAGTACTCTGTCCCGGTTTGTAAGCCGAACCAATTACTATAGGTTTTTCAAAAGAAAAATTATTTGAAAGATTAGAAATTACTTCTTTATAAACATACTCACCAAAAATTACACGTAATAATTCTGCGTTTAATTTTAGGGAAGCTATGCCTATCCAATCCAAATCCTCACAAGAAGGATTAGAGATTCCTTTGGCTACTTTTTGATATTTTCTACAAATCTTTCCCCCGCCGGTTATGATTAAAAATTTCTTGCCCTTTTTTACGTGAGATAGAATTAATTCTTTAAACTCTTTTAGGAAATCAACATCAATATCATCGGGGACAATCAGAGAACCGCCCAATGAAATAATTACCGTCTCCATAAAATTAGTTGCTAGGTTCTAGTGGCTAGGTCCTAGAACTTAAACCCAATTTATTGATAATATCCTTTTCCACAGCGTCTCTGCTTTGCTCACCGTTTATAGTATATATTTTATAACCTTCTTTTCCTTTAAAATAATCCATCGCCGGCACCACATTATTTATATATTCATCAAATCTTTTCGCTATGCCTTCTTGCGTGTCATCATGTCTGCTACGTAACAGATTACGTTTCTTAGCTTCTTCTTTCCCGACCTCTATATAAATTATTTTTATGTCATTACGCCCGTAAAATTTCATCATTGCTTCAAATGTTTCCGATTGTGCTACGGTACGAGGATATCCATCGGCTATCAGATGCTTCTCAGGGGTCAAAGAAGAAGTTAGGATATTCGCAAAAATCGCATTGGTTAAAAAGTCCGGCTGAAGCTCTCCGCGCGTTATTGAATCTTTGACCAGAATTCCGGTGTAATTTCCACTTTTTATTAGCTTTCTGTATTCATCGCCGGTAGATGTATATACACACTCACGTCCATCACGTTTTTTCAAGGTACCCACTAGACGTTCCACCTGCGTCCCCTTGCCGGAGCCTATCATTCCAAAAAATACAAATGTCTGTGCTTCCATTCTTTAAGAATACAAAATTCAGCTTGAATAATCAAGGTTTTTGTAATAGAATGGTTTTATTATGAAAAAACTTGGATTTAATATAGTTTTACTGGGAGCATCAGCCTCTGGGAAAAACACTCAGGCGGATATTTTAAAAGGCAAATATTCCCTTAAATTTATTGAGACAGGATTATACTCTCGTAAACTTTTAAAAGAAAAAAGTAAAAACGGGAATTGGGCCAGACGAACTGTAAGTAAAGGCAAGCCACTCCCTGTCATTTTACTCAAAAAATTTTTAACTAGAGAAATAAATAATAAACCCAAAAATAAAAACCTGCTTTTTTTGGGTGGTCCGCGTCTTAAACCGGAGGCCCAATTATTAAAAAAAATGCTTGATGAAAAGAAACAAGATTTTATTGTCTTTTATATAAACCTTCCGGAAAAAGAAGTGTATCTTAGGTCTGAAAAAAGAAGAAAAGGAAATATGAAAGCAGTTTACAAGGTGCTTGATAGTGAAAAGATTATAAAAGCAAGAATTGATTACTATAAAAAACAAGTAAGTAAAACCGTAAAATATTTCAAGAGTTTAAATAAACTAAAAATGATCAACGGGAATCAATCCATTCCAAAAGTAACAAAAGATATTCTGAGAGAAATAGAAAAATATAAAAAAGAAATAAAATAAAAATCCCCCTGACAAGGCCTGTCCGCCTTTGGAGGAGGGACTTAGGGGGTTGTATTTTAATACTCCCTCATGGAGATTTGGGCGTCTACTTTTTTGATGAGGTCAAGCACCACGGAAACGACAATGAGCAAAGCGGTACCACCGAGGGCGATGGCAGTAATACCTGTCAAGGATTGCATAATAAGAGGCAAAACCGCGATGAACCCCAAAAATACCGCTCCCAAGAAGGTAATCCGACTTAAAACTTTTGAAATATAGCTGGAAGTGGATGCACCCGGCCGAATACCGGGAATGAAGGCGCCATTTTTCTGCAGGTTGGTAGAAAGCGATTCCGGGTCAAAAGTGACCGCGGTGTAGAAATAAGTGAAAAGAAACACTAAAATAAAATAGAAAACGGCGTAAAGCAGGCTGGTTTGCGAAAATGAAACCAGAATTTTTGACACGGACAACAAAAACGCGCTACTGGAATTAGCCAGAAAATTGCCAATCATCTGCGGAAAAAGCAAAATGGAAAGAGCGAAAATTATCGGAATAACCCCAGCTTGGTTGACGCGAAGAGGTATATACGTTGAACCTCCGCCATACATTTTCATTCCCCTGACTCGTTTGGCGTAAGTCACCGGAATGGGACGTTCCGCTTCCGTAACAATTACCACTCCCGCTATGACCAAAATGCCTGCTGCGGCAAACAAAATGAGCAGAGGAATTTGAGAAACATCAAAAGTGAAAACGAGCTGGCTTATTTCTGTTGGGAGCCGCGAAACTATTCCGGCAAAAATTATCAGAGACACTCCGTTTCCAATGCCGAACTCAGACATAAGCTCACCGATCCACATCAACAGCATTGAACCGGCGACCACCACGATCAAGTTAAGAATCCTGTCAAAAGCCGTCAAATTCACCAAAATATTTTGACTTTCAAGGATGGCCAAAAGACTAAAACCTTGTATGGCAGCCAACGGAATAGTAAGCAGTCTTGAATATTGAGTAAATTTTTTTCTGCCTATTTCACCTTCTTCGTGATAAAGCCTTTTTAAGGCCGGAACCATAATGGTCAAAAGCTGCATAATAATGGAACTGGTGATATAAGGACCCACTCCAAGCATTATTATGGATAAGTTAGAAAGCCCGCCACCGGAAAATATATTCAAAATACCGAAAAATTGATTATTAGTAAGAAACCTATTAAGTTCCAAAGTATCAATACCCGGTATGGGAATAGCGGAAAGCAGCCTAAAAATCACCAAAGCAAAGAGAACAAATAAAACTCTCTTTCTCAGAACAGTATCGGTCCAAATCAATTTTATTTTGTTCCAAAAGTTTTGCATCCTGTACTAAAATTTTAATTAATAATTTTTATTTTCCCTCCTTTTATATTCAAACGTTTTCGCATTTCAGAGAAAGTTTCTTTCTTGCCATCTTTGGTGAGAATTTTATACTTGCCAAGCAAAATCGTTTTGCGAACAGAATTGAATTTATATCCGCGTCTTTTGGGTAATTTTTTGATGATATCGCGAAGTTCCGGACGACGCTTGTTGCCCGCCCGAGCCGTCTGGCCTTTGCCTCCCCGTCCGGAGGTTTTGGCATGTTTTCCTCCGCGACCTACTAACCGGTCTTTCTTATTTTTGTGTTCTCTTTTTAAATTATTTATTTGCATTTGACTAGTTGCTATTTTTTAGTGATTTTGGAAACCTGAAATAAAATTAATTTATTATTGTTTTTCTTTATCTTCAATAACTGCTTTTTCAACTGTTGCTTTTGAATATTTTGAGGAAATTTGAGAGAGAGCTAGCATAACTGCTTTGGCGTTGTTTAATTTGTTCTTACTGCTAGATAAAACTTTCCCGGTTATATCTTTTATTCCGGCTAATTTAGCGATATCGCGGAGCACAGTTCCAACCACCAAGCCACGACCTTTGTTGGGTATAAGAATAACATACGAACTGGAAAATTTAGCGTAAACTTCATGTGGTATAGACATGGTTTTTGTCAGTTTCAATCGGACCATATTTTTTTTAGCATTTCTCAACGCTTTATTTATAGCCAGAGAGGTATCGCCCGCTTTTCCCAAACCCAAACCGATAGAACCTCTTCTGTCTCCTGCTACTAACGCTACGCTAAAAGAAAATCTGCGTCCCCCGGCCACCACCCGAGTTACCCGGCGAATACTAAGAATTTTTTGGTCAAATTCCGGCTTCGGTCTGTTGAAAGACGAGGACCGGCGATTATTGCTCTTTTTTTTATTTTCTTCTTCCATATATTTTTATTAAAATTTCAATCCACTGGCTCGCGCTTCATCCGCTACTAATTTTATCCGTCCGGTATATTTAAAGCCGTTCCGGTCAAAAACAACCTTATTAATTTTCAATTTAGCACAAGCCTCTGCGGCCATGCGACCTACTTGTTTGGTTCTTTCAATTTTGGTGCTTTTGGGCGCTTTAGCACCGGCCTTGACTTGACGAGGCAGATCACTCGCCTGCACTAACGTTTTACCCTTACTATCGTCAATAACCTGAGCATAGATAAATTTATTGGAACGAAAAACCGACAGTCTCGGGCGCGCCGAAGTGCCAAAAATTTTTGCCCGAATTCTTGTTTTCAACCTTTTTCTTTTTTCTTCTTTTTTTTGCATTGTATTTTTTATTTACTAGAACCTAGTAACTAGAACCTAATTTAAGCTGTTTTCTTGCCTTGTTTTCGCCTGACAACCTCATCTTCATAACGTATTCCTTTGCCTTTGTATGGTTCCGATTTCTTCAAGGCGCGAACAACAGCTGTAAAACTTCCAACTAATTCTTTGTCAATTCCCGTAATGGTAATATTGTTTTTCTCAGCCGTAGCGGTGATGCCTTCTGGTATTGGAACAACGACCGGATGAGAAAACCCCAGGGCAAAATTGAATTCTTTGCCTCCGCCTACGCCTGGCTGCGCAGGCAGGCGGGCAGATTTCACCTCTGATTTAAACCCAATCCCTTCTAAAATCAATTTCTTTTGATACGGTGTTTCCACTCCCTTTATCATATTTTTTATATGGGAGGCATAAGTGCCCCAGAGAGATTTGGAAAATTTATCGTTTCTTTTTACTTCCAAAGTAATTATCTTATTCTTGATAGCAATAACCACATCATCGCGAAAAATCTTTGTCAATACTCCTTTGGGGCCGGCCACTTTCAAAACAGCGCCATCTTTCATGACTTCCACCCCTTTTGGTATTTGTATTTCTTGTTTGCCTATTCTACTCATATTAATTTCACCATATTTTAAACAGCGCTTCTCCTCCGACCTGCTCTTTTCTCGCTTCTTTGCCTGATAATATCCCTTTGGGAGTTGAAAGCACCAGAAGTCCGGAACCGTTTCTAACCGAATGAATATCTTTCATCTTAAAATAAACACGCCGAGATTGCTTGGAGATTCTTTCTACTCCCGTTATTTTTGGTTTTTTATCCATATGAGTTAACTCAATTTCTAACATCGGGAAATTTTTTCTTGTTTTCTTGGAAATTTGATTTATGTATCCTTCTTTTTTTAAACATTCCGCAACAGCATTTTTCATATTGGAATACGGGAAAGAAACAGACTTCTTGTTTGAAAGGCTTGCATTCTTCAGCATTATTATCATGTTTGAGATTGGATCCATTTTTTTATATTATTTATAGTGAGCTTGTCGAACTACCAGCTTGATTTGCGAACCCCCGGAAGCATTCCTTCATTAGCTAATTCTCTAAAACAGATACGACAGATGCCAAAATCCCTCATAAAACCGTTGCCTCGGCCGCAACGAAAACATCGGTTCTTCTGCCGAGTGGAAAATTTTGGTTTTTTAAGGGCTCGTGCTTTTACTGATGTTTTTGCCATCCCATTAAAAAATTAATTAATAATATTTCGCGGTTCAACCACTTGCCCATAATTTTTAACGGGACAAGTATAAATTAGTGTCTAGGGACTAGGGACTAGTTTCTAGGTTCTATAGTAAAGATTTCAGAGACTAGCCCCTAAAACCTAGCTACTAGAACCTAATTTAGATGATATCGTGTATTTTTTCTTAAAGCTTTACCCTGAGCGAAGTCGAATGGGCTTATAAGCCTTAAGGAGAAACACAGATCAATCTATTTCTTAGACCTATCCATATTAGCAAATCAGATATAATTAGTCAAATAAAAAATTCATTGGGGGTCTCTTTGCTTGTTTTTATCACAACAAAAAATATGAATTATCGTTATTTTCACCATATAGTCCATCACATTCGTGTATTTGGGGTCTTGTTTCTATCCCCCCGTATATCCTAAGAATCGGTCTCCCATAACAATTATTCGGCCCTGACGTGCCTTGACCCCAAGCTCTCCAAAATTGATAATATGGACTTTCTGGAGCACCACTCGCCGGCACAGGACCTTTGGGGTCAGTTGGTAACTTTTGTCCCACTAGTCCTTCTAAAATATCCCAATCATAAGGAGTGCCTTCACTGCTTGAAGTATAATAATCACTACCACTACCTGGGTAATCTCCATGTGAATCATAATAAATTTGCAGCACAAGTTTAAGTTGGTGCATATCTTCCAATCTCCTTGCATCCCTCGCCTTTGCTCGAGCGGAATTTAAAGAGGCCAGTACCACGCTGGAAAGCAAACTGATGATAGCAACTACAACTAAAAGTTCAATTAGGGTGAAACCCGAACTTTTCTTAGATTTTAGGAAGTTTTTCATGGTGATGTTTTATTAACTAATTTGGAACTATCCCAAGCGGAGGATTTAGAAGCAAGTCATTGGGTACAGCAGGCGCTTTGTTTTTTCCTCCTCCAAAAAACAAGAACAGGGAAATGATTATTGCTATTATGACAAAGCCCAGAAGCGCATACTGCGCTTGTGTTTCATTTTTTACCAATCCACCGGAATATTTCATGGCAAATTTAACCATTCCCGGAGTGTCGGAATCTTTGGCGGACGAAACAGACTTTTGCGTTTCAGCTATGTCTTTTTCTTCAAATTCCTTTAATGCTTTGTCTATTTCCGCGTTTTGATCAAGATTTGTGTTTGGATCCATATTGTGTAAATTTTTATCATTATTGTTTTTAATAAAATTATTAATTTTTAATCTAACATATTATAAATCAAATTGGTTCAGATTTGAAGCAACAATGGGGATAAGTAAAAATCAAAACTTTTCGCGAAAAATCCCGTTTTGGAATGGCAGTTTTTATTCCTTTTTGAAAGGTATCCCTAAAAGTTCAAAGAAAGCCGTGCCTTCCTTTTTATTTTTGGCGGTGGAAACAAGGGTGATAGAAAGACCGAAAACATCTTTAATGTCTTCATCTGCTGTTTCTGGGAAAATAGTATGTTCTTTAATGCCCAAGGTAAGGTTGCCCATATTATCCACCGCTTTGCGACTGATGCCTCTGAAATCTTTAGTGCGAGGAAGAGCGACATTGATCAGTTTTTCCAAAAAAGCGTACATTCTTTTCCCACGCAAGGTCACAACAATCCCGACTGGATCGCCTTGGCGAATCTTAAAAGAGGCGATGGACTGCTTGGCCCCTCTCAAGGCACTTTTCTGGCCAGTTATTTTCGCCAGCCGTTCTCCGATGGTATCATTTTTATTTTTATCTTTTTTGATAGCCGTTCCCGTACCGACATTTAAAACAACTTTCAGCATCTTAGGCACGGCCAGGCTGTTTTTGTAATGAAAAATATCTTTCATTTTATTAAAACCCTCTTTCTCTTTTTCCTTCACAGTTAAATGCTTCATGTTGTATTTTAATTCTCTTTCTTAACGTTTGAGGCGTGTATCGGCATGGCAATATTTATGATAGAGCCTTTTTCTCCGGACTTCTTCGGGCGCTGATATCTTTTCATCATATTTATGCCTTCCACCACCACTTTATTTTTACTGACCAAAACACTGACAACTTTCCCCTTTTTGCCTTTGTCTTTGCCTGTTATCACTATTACATTGTCCCCTTTTTTTAATTTCATAAAAATTTATATCACTTCCGGTGCCAAGGAAATTATTTTCTGAAATCCTTTCTCAGCCAGTTCTCTCGGGATCGGACCAAATATTCGCCCGGCTTTTGGGTCAAGTTTTCCTTTTTCCAGTAAAACTACCGCATTGTCGTCAAAACGGATATAAGACCCATCCTTTCTTCTATACGCATTTCTGGTGCGAACTACTACTGCTTGGTGCACATCCTTTTTCTTTACCATCTTTCTGGGACTGGCGATTTTTACGGAAATAATAACCAAGTCGCCAAGAACAGCATATCTCTTTTTTGAGCTTCCCAAAATTTTGAACACTTTTCCCACTGTGCCTCCGGCGTTGTCTGTTATTTTCACCAATGTTTCTGCTTGTATCATATCCTTATTCCAAATTCCAAGGGGAACCCTTGGGGAAACTCTCTTAAGGGTTCCCCTTTTTATTTATAAACTACTCTAAACTTTTTATCTTTAGAAATGGGTCTGGTCTCTGTTATTTCTACCTTATCTCCTATTTTATATGCGTTCTCTTCATCGTGTGCTTTATATTTTTTATTTACCTTATAAAATTTGCCATATTTAGGATGCTTGATAAAGCGCGAAACAGAGACTACTACGGTTTTGTCCATCTTGTCCGAAACAACAACACCATTTAAGGTATTACCAGTTCTCGTTTCAATATTCCCTTTTTTTGTTTTTGTTTTCATATTTTCATTTTTTGCGATTTATTTCTGTCAAAACTCTGGCTATTTGTTTTCTTAAAACGGCGAATTCTTTGACGTTTTTTGACTTTGAACCCTCTGCCTTAAATCTTAAAATTCTGATTTCTTCCTCCAAATTGGAAAGTTTCTTTTTTAGCTCATCAATTTTCAATCCTTTTAAATTTTCTGTCTTCTTTTTTGCCATACTTTATTTTAAATACAATTATTTATTGCTTCTGCATTCTGGATATAATTCTAGTCTTAAGCGGGAGTTTAGATCCGGCTTTTCTTAACGCTTCGCGGGCCACTGGCTCTTCTATGCCATCCACTTCAAAAATAACACGTCCTGGAGAAACATCAAAGCAATACCCTTGTGGGTCTCCTTTTCCTTTCCCCATGCCCACCTCCGCGGCTTTGGCGGTAAAAGGACGGTCCGGGAAAATACGAACCCAGTATTTGCCGGCTTTAGTCAGGGTCCGAGATATTACCTTTCTGGCGGCTTCAATCTGGTTTGATCTCACCCGTGCCTGAGTCATAGCTTTAAGACCGTAAGAACCGAAAGAGAGCTTCGTGCCTCTGGTTTCCGGACTGTTGGTTTTCAGATTGGTGCGATTCGTCTGCCATTTTCTAAATTTTACTTTTTTGGGTAGCAACATGATATTTAATTAATTTTTTTGTTTTTCGGCAAATATCTTGCCGCGATAAATCCAAACTTTTATGCCTATAACACCATACGGCAAGGTGGCGCGCTCGCGCTTAAAGTCAATATCAGCGCGGAAAGTTTGAAGCGGGATTGAGCCGCGCTTCAGTTCTTCCGTACGAGCAATTTCAGCTCCTCCTAGCCTGCCGGAAAGCACCACTCTGGCACCTTCCACCCCATGGGCCATCATCACTTTTTCAATAACTTGCTTTATAACCCGGCGATACGGCATTCTTTTTTCCAGTCCTTCGGCAATCATGTAGGCGATGACAGCCGCGTCCGCTTCTGGATTCGGAATCTCCACAATTTCAAGTTTGAAATCTTCGGATTTCGTCAGTTTTAACTTATTGATTTTTTTTAAGATATCTTCTTTCAGCCTGTTCACCCCTTCGCCATTCCTGCCAATGATCAACCCAGGCCGGGAGGTTTTAATAATAAAACGGATCATCTTTTGATTTCTTTCTATCTCAATCAAAGATACATACATCCCGCGCAACTTCTTCTCCAAATATTCGCGCATCAAAACATCCCCCTTTAAATAGCTCCGATATTTTTTTGTATCGGCAAACCAATGAGATTTCCAATCCCTTAACATTATTAACCTATGCGCATATGGATGGACTATTTTTGACATAATTATTTTTTCTTCTCAAGGGGAACCCTTGGGGAAACTCTCTTAAGGGTTCCCCTTTTATTAACTTCTTTTTTACCACTTTTTTCCTTAACTACTTTCATAATTTTCTCGGCCAAAACAAGAGTGATGCGGCTGGTACGTTTATTTATTCTGTGCCCCGAACCCATAGCGGCAGGCATCATTCTCTTTAAAGTGACTCCCTTATCCACCCGCAATTCTTTTATAAAAAGATTTTCTTTTTCCATGCCCACCTGCTTGGCATTTGACACAGCTGAGAGCAAAAGTTTTCTAATCGGCAAACCTGCCCGTTTGGCCAAAAAATCAAGTTCCACTAGGGCTTTCTCTACCCCTTTGCCTTTAATCAGGTTTGCTACTAAGCGAACTTTTCTTGGAGACTGTCTGTAATTTTTTAAAGAGGCTTTCATCCCGTTACGAAATTTTATTTTTAATTAAACTCATAATAATTTTTATAATTTACCCCTTTACTTGTTTTTTGATTATATATCTTACTCAAAAATTTCGTACGGGATTCATACCCTATTTCCCTTTTGCGCTAGCGGCGGCTTCCGTAGCAGACTTAGCCTGGGTTATTTCAGCTTCTTTTCTTTTTTGCTCAAGTTCTTTTTGCATTTTTCCCCCATGTTTAATAAATTTTCTGGTCAAAGAAAATTCTCCCAATCTGTGCCCGACCATGTCTTCAGTAGCAAGAACTTCAATATGGGTTTTCCCATTGTGCACCCCAAAAGTAAAACCCACCATCTCGGGCGATATCTGACAGGCTCTTTTCCAAGTTTTAATAACGGGAGTCTGAAGTGGGTTTTTGCCCACTATTTTTGCCAATAGCCCCTCATCAACATATAAACCTTTTTTGATTGATCTGGTCATGGTTAATTCATAAAAACACTAAACAAAAAGCTCCTAACAAGCTTGTTTTTATAATAGCAAAATACAAAATAAAGTCAATAAAATGTACAGTTAACCATATGGGGTGACACTTAAGGTAGAATTGGGGTGACAAAGGTTAATCATCTTTAATCATCTTAATTTTAAAAGGCGAAAGCTTTAAAAAATCATATGGCAAACAAAAATCAGTTA
>Ga0208373_1004503_pt1 | contig 12480 bp, 17 predicted proteins | sample RifOxyC2_FD_184036 | JGI IMG/M metagenome (GOLD analysis project Ga0208373, IMG submission 184036) | Soil microbial communities from Rifle, Colorado - Rifle Oxygen_injection C2 (SPAdes) | ecosystem: Environmental > Terrestrial > Deep subsurface > Rock core/Sediment | place: Rifle, Colorado...
CAGCAGGCACGTCGATTGCTGGATCGTATCGTAGGGTATAAACTCTCTCCGCTCCTTGCCAGTAAAATCCAAAAAGGGCTATCCGCCGGACGGGTACAGTCCTCAACCCTCAAAATCGTCATCGATCGTGAGCGCGAAATTCGTGCCTTTATCCCTGAAGAGTATTGGACAATCGATACCCTTTTCAAAAAAGATATTGAAGCGACCCTCGTCAATTTTGAAAATGAGAAAATCGATAAACTCACCATCAAAACCGGTGATGAAGCTGCTCGGATCGTAGAAGCTTTGAAAAAAGAGCCGTTTAAAGTCGGTGAAATTGAAACCAAAGAGCGTAAATCCTCTACCCCTCCGCCATTTATGACTTCGACGCTGCAGCAAACCGCCTCTTCCCAGCTCGGGTTCTCTCCGAAGAAGACGATGATGGTTGCCCAAGCATTGTATGAGGGGGTTAAAACTCCTGAGGGGACATCGGGAGTCATTACCTATATGCGTACCGACTCCCTCAACCTCGCAACGGAAGCGGTTGAAGCGGCACGTGAACTGATCTTAGAGCGTTACGGAAAAGAGTATCTTCCTAAAGAGCTAAAAGTTTATACGAAAAAATCGAAAGGGGCTCAAGAAGCGCATGAAGCGATTCGCCCGACGATGCTTGCCTTTACCCCTGAGGTAGCAGCAACGTATTTGAAACCTGACGAGATCAAACTCTATCGCCTTATCTACAACCGCTTTATCGCCTGTCAAATGAACGATGCACGATTTGAGCAACAAAGCATTACGTTTGAATCTCCCAAAGCACAGTTCCGTGCAACAGGACGTAAACTCTTGTTTGACGGTTTTTACCGTGTAATGGGGAGTGATGACAAAGATAAACTCCTTCCATTCCTCACAAGCGGTGACGCTATCGATATCCAAAGCATATCGACCGAACAACACTTCACCGAACCGCCATCACGATACTCCGAAGCGAGTTTGATCAAAAAACTTGAAAGTGAGGGGATCGGTCGCCCATCAACGTATGCTCCGACCATCAGTACCCTCCAGGCACGTAATTACATTGAAATCGAAAAGCGCGCCATTCTCCCGACCGAGATAGCTTTCACCGTTACGGAGATGTTAGAGACCCATTTTAATGAGATTGTGGATGCCAGCTTCACCGCTACGATGGAAGAGACCCTCGATGAGATCAGCGAGAGCGGCAAATCGTGGCATAAAATTTTGCTTGATTTTTACTATCCGTTTCTTGAACAAATCGAAGCAGGGAAAACGAATATCGTAAGTCTTAAAATTGCAAAACCGCTTGGGCGCAATTGTCCGCAATGCGGCAGCGAACTCCTGCTTCGCTCAGGTCGTTTTGGAGAGTTTATCGCGTGCAGCGGTTTTCCGAAGTGCAAATATACTGAGCAAACTGAAGAGAACCAAAAAGAAAATCCAACTGCTCCGGATGAAGTGAGCGAAGAGGTATGTGATAAATGCGGCAGTGCCATGGTGGTGAAAAATGGGCGTAACGGGAAGTTCTTAGCGTGCAGCGGCTATCCGAAATGTAAAAATACCAAAACACTTGCGGAGCAGAAAACATCCGAGGTTCCGTGTCCTGAGTGCGGCGGGAAACTTTTGTGGAGACAATCACGTCGCGGTGCATTTTGGGGATGTGAGCATTACCCAAAATGTAAATTCATCTCCAAATTTGAACCGAGTGATAAAAAATGCGAAGTTGAAGGGTGCGGCGGAGCATTGGCACCGCGAACCTATCGCAATAAAGAAGTGTATGAGTGTGTCAAATGTAAAGATCGAACCCCGCGAGAGGAAAGTGGTGAATGAAAATCGGGCTTTTGTCTGATACCCACTCTAAAAAAGGTCGTTCACAGCGTGTGATCGATCACTTAAAAGCACAAGGGGCAGAATTTTTAATTCATGCCGGTGATATCGTTAAACCCGAAATCCTTGATCAACTGAAAAATAGCGGCTTGCGTTATGTTGCTGTCTATGGAAACAATGATGCTGCACTGATTGAGTATCATACCCGCTACAACCTCGTCCAAGAGCCCCATTATTTTAAACTCGGCGGAGCCGATTTTAAACTGATGCATTTGCCGTTTTATATGAATGCCGATGCCGAAGTGATCGTTTTCGGCCATACCCATGTATTTGAATGTGATTTCAAAAATCGTACCCTTTTTCTCAATCCGGGAGAAGCGTGCGCCCGCGATAAACCGTTTTCAAGTTGTGCTATGCTTGAAATTACCGACACTGCATTGAATGTAACGCACTACTCCCGCGCGGTGGGAAACGATACGTTTGATGAACGCCACTACTCTTTTGAAAGATCCTGATATGTCCAAAAAAATATTTTTATGCGCTATCTGTAATATCAACAGCGGAACCTGTAACGAAGATTGCAAATTTTGCAGTCAGAGTGTCAAATTTAAAGCGGATATTGAACGTTATAAGCAAAAGCCACTTGAGCAGATTTTAGACGAAGCACGTCGGCTTGAGGCATTAGGGGCATTAGGATTTTGTCTTGTTACCGCCCAAAAAGGGCTCGATGATAAAACACTTGATTTTGTCTGTAATGTTGCCTCTACTCTGAAGCGTGAAGTCCCCCGTTTACGTTTGATCGCCTGTAACGGCACGGCATCGTTGGAACAACTGGGTGAGCTAAAACGCGCAGGGATAAGTGCCTATAATCACAATCTCGAAACCAGTCGAGCCTTTTATCCGGAAGTGTGTACCACCCACCCTTGGGATGAGCGGTTTGAAACGTGTGAAAACGTTAACCGCTCAGGGCTAAAACTTATCAGCGGCGGGATTTTCGGTATGGGGGAAACACAGGAAGATCGTCTCAGTATGCTTCATTCTCTAAATGAATTAAACCCAATTTCAGTGCCTCTTAATTTTTATCATCACAATCCGGCATTACCGCTTAACCCCAATCCTCTTAGTATTGATGAATCATTGGAATTGATTACCCTTGCACGGAAGATTTTAGATCGTGCGGATCGGATTATGATCGCCGGAGGGCGTGAAATTACTTTTAAAGAACGTCAGCATGAGATTTTTGAAGCAGGGGCAAACAGTATCGTCATCGGAAATTATCTCACGACGGCTGGACGCGAAGCCCATAGTGATTTGAGGATGCTTGAAGAACTCGGATTCGAAATTGCTATAACACCTGAGGATAAGTAAGCTATAATAACGCTATCTTGTTAGTTAAAAGGGGTTAATAAATATGTCGCAATCCGTATTATTAACCATTGCCAGAGCTTCTATCGAAGAAGTTTTACAAGGGCAAAACTCTATAGATCGATCTGAACTTCTCGAACAATATCCGATTCTTCGTGCGCCGATGGCAACACAAATTACCCTTTACCTCGGGAATAAAATTCGAGGGGTTGCTAAAACACAAACAGCAGAGCGCTCTCTTTTGGAAGATATCATTTACAATGCTAAAGCAGCCGCATTTCAAGATGAAGAGTTTGATCCTATCGTCACCTCTGAATACCTTCATGCGACTATTCAGCTTACGGTATTTAGCCCCGATGGGGAATTAAGCCATCAAAGCAGCCCGATTTTATCTGATTGAAACAGTAATCTTATAAAGATTTTATGTAATGGGCAATCGCATACCCGTGATTGAGACCTAATGCGATAGATCCCCCCGATTCCTGGGTAATATCTCCTGCCACAAAAAGACCTTCGACATTGGTTTGATAATTTTCATCATGCACCGGCTTGCCATCCTCTTCACGGATACCGCTGCTTTGCAAAAATCCGCTCGGCGTTGTTCCGCCGATGGCATAGACAAGTCGATCAAACAGTTCCGAATCTCTGTCGCTGAAGACAACTTTAACTTTTCCGCTCTCACTTTCAAGCTCTGTAATTTCCGTATTGAGCAATGGGCGTACCGAGCCGTTTCCAACCGCTTTGTCGATATCGGATTGATTCGTTGGATTGGCTCGGCGAAAGGTTCCGCGACGATAGCAGATACTGACTTCGTTACGATCACATAACTCGACTGCATACTCGATGGCGGAGTCACCACCTCCCACAACCATGATTTTTTCATTTGTTCCGCATCCATCAAGGGTAAAATGGATCTGATTTTTGATAGAGAGGGGGATTTTGTAATCGGGTTTATTGGGTTTGCCCATACGTCCGATCGTTACGACAACGTATTTGGCTCGGATGGACCCTCCGGCGATAAACACTTCGAATCCTTCGGATGTTTTTACAATTTTTTGTACTTCGGTATGGGTACGAAGTTCTAGCGATTCATGATCGAGGAGTTGATCAAAAAAATCGAGGGTAGACTCTTTGGTTCCGTCCATAAAATAGATAGTACCGTCAAGCTCAACCTTTTGCCCTTTCCAATCTTTATCGACCCGTTTATTGTCTTTATAAAACTTGCGAATCGTTGCATTATGGTTTTCATCTTTTTCAAGCAAAATAATATCCCGCATCCCTACTGCATAACTCTCTATCGCCGTCGCTATCCCCGCAGGACCGGCTCCTATAATGGCTAACTCATATAGATGTTCCATTCATACTCCCTTTTAAACTTCCAATACTTTATCACAAAGAGCGATAAAATTCAATTTATGTTATACTTCTCAGATGTATTACGTAATCCAACGACACCATGGCGATCCTAAAAAACATTATCTGGCGTACACTGTACCGAGATATATCAGCTCTGAAAATTCTCAGAATATTATTTTTGAATTTCGCCATAATGATAGTGTTAAACGCAAATGGGCCCCTAAAGATGAGATTGTTTTACTCACGGATGATGAACAACTTTTTCAAACAACCCTCCAAAAACTCGAAGGTCTTAAGCGTGCACACCTTGAACGGATAGATGCTGCCGAAGCACAACTGAACCAAGAGGTGTTCGCGATGCTCACTACGATGCAGGGTGAATTTGAAACCATTAAAAAAAACAATTAAACTTTTTTAGAAATATTTGAAATACATATCTGGGGTATAATTTTTTTATACTCAATGTCGTAAGGAGATATGTATCATGAAAAAATTAGTATTTTCTAGTTTACTTGCTGCAACGCTGCTTGGTGCAAGCGACTATAATTACGAAGTAACACCGATTGTCGGTTATATATGGAACAGTACGTCAGATGAAACCAATCCAAGTGCCATGGGCGGGGTTGATAATCATGCTGTGTACGGTGTAGAGTTACAAATGAATAATCTCTATGAAACTGTCAAGCCGGAGCTTTCGATTCTTTACGGGCGAGATCGTGCATCAGATGAAGCGGATAAAACCGGTGTTTTGACAACGATGCTTAACGGTGTTTACGAAATGCCGAATGACAGTATGATTACTCCGTTTGCAAAAGCCGGTTTGGGATATGAGTGGTACACTAACACTCATCCTAGTGATTATGATGGGCTACTCGTTGATGCGGGACTTGGATTAAAAGCGGATATTACAAAACAAATTGCTCTCAAACTTGAAGCGCTTTATTTGTATAAAATGAACAACAACGGAGTTGAGGGAAGCAACGGTGAAGTTCATAATATAGCGGCGCTTGCAGGTGTAACGTTTAGCTTTGATGAAAAAGCGGCTCCGGCTCCTGCTGTTACCGAAGCAGTTGTTCCTGAACCAAAAGCTGAGCCGGTGCCGGTAGTTGTAGCTCCTGAAGCAAAAATCTGTCCTGTAAATGTTGACAGTGATGAAGACGGTGTATTTGATCCTCAAGACAAATGCCCTAATACTCCTAAAGGTTTTAAAGTAGATAGTGATGGTTGTCCTCTAAAAGCAACACTCCATTTAAACTTCATTACTGATGGATACACTGTTGATACAGCAGGTGTTGAAAAAGTCAAGGACTTCGCAGCATTTATGAATAATAGCGCTGCTTATAAAGCGGCTATCGTTGGTCATACAGACAGTACAGGTTCAGATAAACACAATCAAAAGCTTTCAGAAAAACGTGCTGAGACAGTTAAAGCGATGCTAATCGATCAAGGTGTGGAAGCAAGCCGTTTGAGCGCTAGCGGTGAAGGTGAAAAAATGCCGGTAGCTTCGAATAAGACAAAACAAGGCCGTTCAGAAAACCGTCGGATAGAAGTAGAACTTTGTAAATAAGCGGTTTCCCTTAGAAAAGAAGATTTATTCTTCTTTTCTATAACTTCCCGCTTTGCACCCCGTGGGGCTGCTTGGCGGATTATCCCTCAAATAACATAAATCTTCATGCGTTTGTTTCAGTACCTTGCTTTCTCTCAACAACGGCAGCATTTTCTCATCTTTTTCGCTCTGCGAAAGCGATTGATTATAGAGTAGCGCTTTAACTTCGGCATCAATTGCGGCAAGTGCCGCTTCAATATGGGTCAGTGAAATCATATACTCTCTCTTTTTTTGATTATTATAGCGATGAGGTTCTAAAACAATGACGGTTGCAGTGCTTTTAATTTAAATGTTTTACGATGAATTTCACAATGACCATATCGACGGATCGCTTCGATATGTGTCGCACTGCCGTACCCCTTATGCCCTTCAAATCCGTACTGCGGGTAGAGAGGAGCGAGTTCAACCATCTCCCGATCCCGTGTCACTTTCGCCAAAATCGAAGCGGCACTTACTTCGGGGATCGTCGCATCGGCTTTGACCATCGTTCGGATTCCGCTTACCCCAAATTTTGAATTACCGTCATACAAATAGTCGGCTTCACCCAATACACTCATGATCTCGCGTAATCCTGTTGCCAAACATGCCGATAGTCCGAGTTCATCGATTTGTGCTGCACTGAAGCGGGCGATATGGTAATCGGAGTTTTGTTTGATGATCTCAAAAAGCTCTTCACGCTTTTTCTCAGTCAGTTTTTTAGAATCGTTCAATCCGCCAATCGGTTGATGTAAAATTACCCCTGCAATGGTGAGCGGCCCCGCCAAAGGACCGCGTCCTGCTTCATCGATTCCGCACAGTTTCATATAGTCTCCTATTCATCTGATAATGCCCATCTCTCAAACGGAATCATCTCAATCCGCGAAATCGGATGCGAGAGGGTGCTTTCTATATTCATAGTGACCGCGATGACTTCACGGACACGGTTGGATACGATAAACCCTTCCAACGCTTCAACCTTCTTAAAGAGGGCGTGTTCATTCGCAAACGGTGAAGCGATAATGATTTGACCCCGTTCCGGGAGATAGAAATCAATCCCCTCATCATAATAACATTCAACATGGTGCTTATCGAGTTCTGAAAATACGAGATTTTCAAAAACCCGACCGAAGTGTTTTTGGACAACGAGGGCATGTTTAATGGCGATATCGCATAAATAGAGTTTCTTGATTGCACTGGGATGATTAAACTTGGCTAGGCTTTTGAGATAGCCTCGCTCATACATAGATTGCAAATGGAGGTAGAGTTTATCTTTGGATATTTTACGCTCACCTTTAAGCCGTTCGTAGAGATTGAATGCCGATACTTTTTGCGTCACCATTTTAGAAGCTTGGGAAAGGATAGAAAATTCAATCGGTTCCAATGCACGACTCAGGGTAGTTTGAAGATAAAGGACTCTCTCTTCGCTGGGGACACGGTGCATAGCGGGAAATCCTCCGAGTTGGAAAAAGTGATTCAGCGCGGTAGAGTCATATTTACTTTCAAAGGCCAAAAACTCTTCGTAATCGAGTAATTCCAGATGAATCATCTGATAAGGGAATTCCAGTGCAGTTTCGCTTGATAGGATAATTTGATCTATTTCTATCAGATTAATCGCTTCATCATAGTTGTCCAGTGCAAGGATCGATATCTTGTTATCACGGCAAAATTGGCTTAACGTACCGTTTAACTCAGTGATATCGAGTCGTATATCACGACAGTCGATATAAAGATAGGTTGATTTCTTGTGCGTGAGGAGATAATTTTTAATCAGCGCGCTCTTCCCTGACTGGGTAATTCCGTAAATGAGGGTACTTTCATCGCCGATTGAGTGTTTACGCTCAATAAATCCGATGTTATGCAAATCGTATCGATAGTATTCATCTAATAAGGTATTCATACTTCAAATCATACCCTAAAAAGTATAGCTTCCTTATTAAAAGGAAGTAAATTTAATATAGTAAGCGTTTTTTGCCCCTAAAAACCTTGACCCTGAGGGGGTATGTCGATATAATTTCGCTGCCTTATATAGTTCAGACTAGATCTGACGAGTTCTTTTATCTAAGGAAAACATTATGGAAAAAATTCGTTTAAAACTTAGAGCGTACGATCATCGTGTACTTGATCGTTCAGTTGCCTCTATCGTTGAAGCTGTAAAGCGAACGGGTGCGGAAATCCGCGGACCGATCCCTTTGCCAACCAAGATTCGTAAATATACGGTTCTTAAATCTCCGCACGTCAATAAAGACTCACGCGAGCAATTTGAGATTCGTATGCACGCACGTTTGATCGACATCGTGTCGGCTACGCCAGATACAGTTGATTCGTTGATGAAGCTTGACTTGGCTCCGGAAGTGGACGTAGAAGTTCGCTCTATGGACAAGTAAGGAGTAGGGTGTGGAATACATTGTAGAAAAGATCGGCATGAGCCGAACGATTGGCGTACCAAGTAAAGCGGTAACTCTTTTAAAAGTAAAAGAAGTGAAAGTTTGCGAAGTAGTAGATGGCACTGCTCTTGTAGCATATAGCCAAGGAAAAGCACGCAATAAGCCGATTGAGGGTCAGCAAAAGAAATATAACCTTTCTGCTGAATTCAATAAATTCGCTACATTGGAAGTTGCTAACACCGAAGCCGGTGATTTGGATATGACACCTTTAGCGGATGCTAAAAAAGTTAAAAGTGCATTCAAAACTAAAGGTCGCGGTTTTACCGGCGTTATGAAACGTTGGAATTTTGCCGGCGGACCAGGCGCACACGGTCACCGTTTTCACCGTACCGGTGGATCTATCGGTAACCGCGAATGGCCAGGTAAAGTCCAAAAAGGGCGTAAAATGTCTGGTCAATACGGTAATGAATTAGTTACTGTGAAAAATGAAGTGATGTCTTTTGACGCACAAAACGGTGTATTGGTTGTCGTGGGCGCTGTCCCAGGTGCAAACGGTGCATTAGGTCGAGTAAAGGTTGTTAAACAATGAGTGCTATTGTCTTAAACGAAAAATTCGAAAAAGCTTCTGAACTGGCATTGCCGGAGAGCTTTAGCGGTATCAACACGCATAACCTCTACTTGTACGTTAAATCGTATCAAGCGAGTATCCGTTCTAATACGGCATCTGCAAAAACTCGTTCTGAGATGCGCGGTGGTGGTAAGAAACCATGGGCTCAAAAAGGTAAAGGTGGCGCACGTGCCGGTTCACGCCGTTCACCAATCTTTGTTGGCGGTGCGGTTGCACACGGGCCAAACACAGGTCGTAACTACGATCAAAAGATCAATAAAAAGCAAAAGAAACTAGCGCTTAAATGTGCGTTGGATGCTTTGGCAACTGCTGGGAAACTTTTCATCGTTGATTCGATTGAAGTTCCAACAGGTAAAACAAAAGACGCATTGGCGTTGTTCAATGCATTGAATGTTCGTGATGCGTTGTTGGTGAAAAAGATTCTCGATGAGAATACCTATCTTGCATTCCGTAACATTGCTTCTACTTATGTTGTAGAAGAGAATGAACTCAACGCCTTTTTGGCTGCGACATACCGTTCGGTGGTTATCGAAAAAGCGGTATGGGAAAATCTGACTAAAGAGAGCTAAGATGGCAGATATTACTGATATCAAATCAATCCTGTATACAGAGAAGACTCTTGGTCTTCAAGAAGAGGGTGTTATCGTTGTTCAAACGTCTCCACGTATGACAAAGAACGCTCTTAAAGAGGTGTTTAGAGAGTATTTCGGAATCGTTCCGGCTCGCGTAAACTCACTAAACCAAAGCGGAAAAGTTAAACGTTTCCGTGGTCTTGCTGGCAAACAAAATGACTTTAAAAAGTTTTATGTGAAATTGCCAGAAGGCGCACAAATCGATAGTTTGGCGGTGTAATATGGCGATCAAAACGTATAAACCAACAACCCCGAGCCGACGTTTCTATACCAACGTTGATAACTCGGACATCACGGCAAAAGCGTCTGTTCGTTCTTTGTTGATTAAAATCCCTGCAGCTGCGGGACGTAACAACAACGGTCGTATCACATCACGTCATAAAGAAGCGGGAGCTAAAAAGCTTTACCGTATTATCGATTTTAAACGTAACAAATTCGGTGTTCCGGGTACTGTTGCTGCGATCGAATACGATCCGTACCGTAACTGTCGTATCGCTCTTGTTAACTATGTAGACGGTGACAAACGTTACATCCTCCAACCTAAAGGTTTGGTAGTCGGTGATGTTATCGCTGCTGCTGAGAGCGGTTTGGATATTAAAGCGGGTAACGCGATGAAATTGATGAATATCCCTGTGGGGACAACGATTCATAACATCGAACTTAAACCGGGCAAAGGTGGACAAATCGTCCGTTCAGCCGGAACATCTGCGCAAATCATGGGTCGTGAGGGGAAATATGTTTCTCTTCGTCTTCCATCAAGTGAAATGCGTTATGTATTGGGTGAATGTATGGCGACTGTCGGTACTGTCGGTAACGAAGAGTACATCAACATCGTTCTTGGTAAAGCAGGTCGTACTCGTCATATGGGTATCCGTCCTCAAACACGTGGTTCTGCTATGAATCCTATCGATCACCCGCATGGTGGTGGTGAAGGTAAAACAAACTCAGGACGTCACCCGGTTACTCCATGGGGTAAACCGACTAAAGGTGCTAAAACACGTAAGAAGAAAGCAAGTGATAGACTTATTATTACTCGCCGTAAATCAAATCCGAAGAGGTAGATAATGGCTAGATCAGTAAAAAAAGGGCCGTTTGTTGACGGACACCTAATGAAAAAAGTGATTGCTGCCAAAGAGACGAAAAGCAACAAACCTATCAAAACTTGGTCACGCCGTAGTGTGATCTTGCCAGATATGATCGGTTTAACGTTTACCGTCCACAATGGCCGTCAGTTTGTACCGGTTTTCGTAACGGAAAACCACGTTGGTTACAAACTTGGTGAATTTTCACCAACACGTACGTTTAAGGGCCATAAAGGTTCTGTACAAAAGAAAATCGGGAAATAAGGAAGAGATATGGCAAGAGCACTATTAAAATTCGTTCGCGTATCTCCGACTAAATCTCGTTTGATCGCTCGCGAAGTTCAAGGAATGAATGCAGAGCAAGCAATGGCTGCATTGGAGTTTACTCCAAACAAAGCGGCAAAAATCATCGCTAAAGTGGTTGCGTCAGCAGTAGCTAACAGCGGTATCGATGCGCAAGATTGTATTGTTAAGTCATGCCGCGTTGATAACGGTCCGGTACTTAAACGTTTCACTCAACGTGCACGTGGTACCGCTTCTGGTATCCGTAAGCCGACAGCACACATTTTGGTAGAAGTAGAGGGTAAATAATTATGGGTCATAAAGTTAATCCTATCGGACTTCGTCTTGGTATTAACCGCAACTGGGAATCTCGTTGGTTTCCTAACTTTAAAACAGCTGCGGTTTCACTTGGTGAAGACCATAAAATCCGTACCTATTTGAAAAAAGAACTCTACTATGCTGGTGTGAGCAACATCGTGATCGAGCGTACTGCGAAACGTCTTCGCGTTACGATCATCGCGGCTCGTCCCGGTATCATCATCGGTAAGAAAGGTTCTGACATTGAAAAAATCAAAGAATCTCTTCAAACCCTTATCGGTAAACCGGTAGCCGTTAACATCAAAGAAGAGAAAAAAGCACAAGCTTCTGCACAACTCGTTGCAGAAAACGTTGCTACTCAACTTGAAAAACGTGTTGCTTTCCGCCGTGCGATGAAAAAAGTTATGCAAAATGCACAACGTGCAGGGGCTAAAGGTATTAAAGTTTCAGTTGCAGGTCGTCTTGGCGGTGCTGAGATCGCTCGTACTGAGTGGTACCTTGAAGGTCGCGTACCGTTGCATACCCTTCGTGCAAAAATCGATTACGGTTTTGCTGAAGCGCACACCACTTACGGTGTAATCGGTATCAAAGTTTGGATTTTCAAAGGTGAGGTTCTCACTAAAGGAATTCAACCAGAAGCTAAAGAATCTAAAGAAGAGCGTGGTGACGATCAACAACGTCGTCCACGACGAAAGGCTAACTAATCATGTTGATGCCTAAACGTACGAAATATCGTAAAATGATGAAAGGGCGTAACCGAGGTTACGCTACGAATGCCAACAAACTTGATTTCGGTTCTATCGGATTCAAAGCAACGGAAGCGGGACGTATTAACTCTCGCCAAATCGAAGCGGCTCGTATTGCAGCAAACCGTCATATCAAACGTCAAGGTAAAATCTGGATCCGCGTGTTCCCGGCTAAACCATTGACTGCCAAACCACTTGAAGTGCGTATGGGTAAAGGTAAAGGTTCTGTTGACCAATGGGTAATGAACATCAAACCAGGCCGTATCATTTTTGAAATGGGTGGTGTT
>Ga0208373_1004508_pt1 | contig 12466 bp, 13 predicted proteins | sample RifOxyC2_FD_184036 | JGI IMG/M metagenome (GOLD analysis project Ga0208373, IMG submission 184036) | Soil microbial communities from Rifle, Colorado - Rifle Oxygen_injection C2 (SPAdes) | ecosystem: Environmental > Terrestrial > Deep subsurface > Rock core/Sediment | place: Rifle, Colorado...
TCACTAAACAAAGAAACCTTTTTTATTGTGCCCCCTATCCCCATCGACAACGCGAGCTGCACGAATCGTGCCCCCGGTCAAATCATCGAAATTCCCGAAATACCCTCCGCTATCAGAACGGACAGGGGCAGTACGTCAACCTTTTCTGTCAATGAATAGCGTTTTTCTCCCGGATAGATGATGAGAAGCCGATCCAGTCCCAAATCCGTCAGGGCAATCCGTATGGACGGCGTTAAGCGCGGTGCATCGGCCCGTTTGATCTCCACGCCGATGCGCTGACCTTCCTTAAAGAGCAGCAGGTCGATCTCCGCCCCTGCATGGGTGCCCCAGAAATAGGCTTCATCGGGCCGGAGGATCGTCAACAGCTCTTCCATGACGTACCCTTCCCACGATGCGCCGCATTTGGGGTGAGTCAAGAGGTCTTCCGGTTTCCGAATGCCGAGAATCTGATGGAGAAGGCCGCTATCCCGAAAATACACCTTGGGCGATTTGACCTGCCGCTTCTTGAGGTTCTCATGCCACGGCTGTAGTTGACGGACCATAAAAACCCCCTCCAGAAGATCGAGGTAGCGGCGGATCGTCGATTCGCTGACACCCAGAGAGCGGGCCGGCTCTGCCGCATTCCATACCTTCCCATGGTAATGGGCGAGCATGGTCCAAAAACGAAACAGCGTCGGCGCGGGGGTGGTGATGCCAAGTTGAGGGAGGTCCCTCTCTATGAATGTCTGGATGAAGTTCTTTCGCCATGCAGTGCTGTCGACATCTTTTGCCGCAAGAAATGAGAGGGGAAATCCCCCTCGAAACCAATGCGTCTCATGAGATTCCATGCCGATGTCAACCAAAGACAGGCCGCCAATACTGACGATTTCCAGGCGCCCGGCGAGAGATTCAGACGATTGACGGAGAAGTGCCGGGGAGGCGCTGCCCAGGATGAGAAAGCGGGCCGGCAGCGGCTCACGATCCGTCAGCACCCTCAGGATTGGGAAGAGGTCGGGACGGCGCTGAACTTCGTCGATCACCACCAAACCCGTCAACCCCCGCAGGGCTGTCATAGCCTCGTCCAAGCGGGCCAAACTCAAAGGATCTTCCAGATCGAAATAGTTGGGCGAATCGGGGGAAACAAACTGGCGCGCCAAGGTGGTCTTGCCGCATTGGCGGGGCCCCAGCAGGGCGACAGCGCGGCTCCTCTCCAATGCCGTTTTGATGTCAGCGATTGTACGCATACGGGCGATCATAGTGTCATTTTACCTTGAAATTCCCACATGTCAAGCGGGAATTTCAAGGTAAAAAGATACTTTCTTGACTTTTTCGAGATCGTGAGTATTATCCGACCAACACATTGACTTGGAAATATCTTGTAGACCTTCCCCTATCGAGAAGTGAAAGATGATCTCCAAGCCCTGTCACATGAACCATGTGACAGGGCTTCTTGCTTTTGGAAACACCAGGAAGAGGAGTGAAGTGTCAATGGGAAATAATATATTGTGAAGGCAATATAGGAAGTTAAAAACAAAGAAAGGAGAACGACAGTGAAAAAGGTTGTAGCAGTATCGCTCTTTACAATGCTATCGATCCCGGCAATGACGGTGGACCCAATTGTCAAAACCATTGTAAAGGTATTTACGTTTCATTTTGGGATCTGATCACTTATTCTGAATGATTCACGTATTATTTATGATATGGGGATGAGGGGTTCTTCTCTCTCCCCATATTTTTTTATTTTTTTCTTGACAAGCGGACATAAATAGTTGTATGGTACAACCATGAGCGCAAACCTTGAAAAAAGCTACAAGGAAATATTCGGAATCATCATGAACCTCTCCCGGGAGATCCGGTGCTGCAGCCGGGACGAAGCGATTTGCCGGGATGTCACCTTTCACCAATTTGTCATCCTCGATGCCGTTGCGAAAAAGAAGGGGCTCGGTCTGGCGGACCTTCATAAAATTCTTTCTGTGGAGAAGAGCACAACGACCCGTCTGGTGAATCCACTGCTCCAGAAAGGACTATTAAAGCGAGACAAGGCGGAGCATGATTCCCGGGCGGCAAAACTCACCCTGACGGAAGAGGGGAAGGAAACCCACAGGAAGGTCTGGATGTGCCTGGTAGGATTTTTCGAAAGCATCACCCGGCACATACCGGAAGGACGACAGGAAGAAACATTGGAAGCGGTCAAGGCGTTTACGGCGGCGATGAAAAAAGCCACGGTCCAATGCCGGTACTGCGAGTAATCATTTTAACATTGAGGAAAACGTCATGAATCAGAGCGACAACCTATCGCACCAAAAGAAGACTTTGACCATGTTGCCCATTTATACGGATTCGCCCAGTTGCGGAACGCCCCAGGCCGATGCGCCGGACTCCCCGCCGAGGCCGGATCAGGGTTTCGTGACCGGGTCCGTTTTGACGCCGGTCGGGAGCGTGCCGCAGGTGTCTTCGGAGCTGCACTGGCGGGATCGCTGGGGAACGATTAAAGCCCGCTGGGGGGTCGGCCGGATGGATTACGCCATCGATCCGGGCCTCTATGCCCTGGGTAACCCGAATCGGGAGTCGCCCGTCCTGGTATCCGCCAATTACAAGATGAGTTTTGACCGGCTGCGGAGCGCCCTGCCCGGCCGGGATCTCTGGATCCTGGTCCTCGATACGAAGGGGATCAATGTCTGGTGCGCCGCCGGTAAGGGCACCTTCGGCACGGAAGAGCTGGTCAAGCGGGTCGAATCGAGCGGTCTGAAGGAGGTCGTCGGCCACCGGTCTTTGATCCTTCCCCAATTGGGGGCGCCGGGTGTGGCCGCCCACACGGTCAAAAAACTCTCCGGATTTGGCGTTCGCTATGGCCCGATCGATGCCGCGGACCTTCCCGCCTATATGGATGCCGGTTTCAAGGCCACCCGCGAGATGCGCCTCAAGACCTTCCCGCTTAAGGAGAGGGCTGTCCTGATCCCGATCGAGCTTGTCGAAACCATAAAACCGACAGTGATCATCGCACCGGTCCTGTTCCTCCTTAGCGGCATCGGCGGTCCCGCCGGTTTCTGGGAGAACGCCCTTCATGAGGGCTCCTTCGCCGTCCTGGCGTTTCTGAGTGCGATCGTGGGGGGAGCGGCGATCCATCCCCTTCTTTTACCCTATCTCCCCGGACGGGCATTCTCGGCGAAGGGTTTGGTGCTCGGTGCCGTTGTGGCGGTCGTTATGCTTTCCCTGCAGGGGTACGATCTATCGATGTGGGCGGGGCGGTTGGGCATTCTGGCGTGGCTCCTGATCATCCCGGCCGTCACGGCGTATCTGGCGATGAATTTTACCGGAGCCTCTACGTATACCTCCCTCTCCGGGGTGAACAAGGAGATGCGATGGGCGCTCCGCACGGAGATCGGAATGGGCGGCGGCGGACTTCTTATATGGATTGCGTCGCGTCTGATGGCTTAGGAGGTTGAAGATGAATCATCTGACTTATCTCAAGGATGTGGTTACCCTGAATTTAGATAAAGAGAAATGCACCGGCTGTGGAATGTGCCTTGAGGTATGCCCGCACGAGGTGTTTAAGATGAATACCCGGCACGTCGAGATCCAGAATCGCGATGCGTGCATGGAGTGCGGCGCCTGCAGCCGGAACTGCCCTTTCGACGCCATTGCCGTACAGGCGGGCGTCGGGTGTGCGGCGGCCGTGATCAACGTCATCCTGGGAAGGACGGATCAGCCCTGCTGCGGCGAATCGGGATGCTCGCCTTCCGGCAAGAAGCCTGCGGCCTGTTGTTGAAGGGCTTCTGATTTGCAGTTTCTCGTATGGAGCAGGATATGTTTCCGCACATATCGGGTTCGTGGCTCATCATATTGATCGCGTGCGTTATCGGGTTCGTGATCGGGCAATGGATAAAAGCCCGCAGGAATAGAGCCGAGAAAAATAACGACTATGTGAACGGCTTAAAAAAGCGGTTATTGGCGGAAAAATCTGTCCCGACAAAAAAGGCCAAAAAGAAAGCCAGAAGGGCCAATAGAAAGAACGGCGGTTCGCAATGAGGTACGAATCGCCTCGATGAACGATGTTTTTTCAGTGACAAGGAGTGCCATTCCGGGGTATGATTGCCGAAAACACGTTCAGGAGGGCAACCATGGTGGTAATGCCGAAGGCAAAGCACGACGCGGCGGGGTGGATCGGGGATTGTATCCGTAAATACACCGGGTCCGAGGAGAACTATATGCCTCTCGAAAGCGGCCGTGAACCGGCCTGGGAGGAGCCGCTCGTCGGATTCTCCCGCGGCGATGACCCGCTCTATCAAAGGTTCAAGGAGGACATCGGCCCGTTCTTCTGGACCCCGTCGGAGATCTTTGCGACGACCTTTCCCGATGTGAAAGCCGCGCCGGACGAATTGACGGTGATCGCTTGGATCCTTCCCCAGACCGAACAAACCAGGCTCGACAACAGCCGGGAAAAGACCCTGCCCGCCGAGCGATGGGCGTTTTCGCGGAAGTATGGGGAAGACTTCAATATCAAGCTGCGCGACCATGCGGTGAAGGTTTTCAACGAGGCCGGATGCGAAGCGGTTGCCCCGATGAACTCACCCCTCTGGAAGTGGGAAAAATCCGAACGTTACGGTTTTGCCTCCTCTTGGTCGGAAAGACACGCGGCGTACGCTTCGGGCTTGGGCACGTTCGGGCTGTGCGACGGCCTGATTACCCCCAAGGGAAAGGCGATGCGATGCGGTTCGGTCGTGGCGCGAATCGCTGTCACTGCGTCGGTGCGGCCCTACGACGACCGCCACGCATACTGCCTCCATTATTTCGACGGCAGTTGCGGCAAATGCATCAAGCGGTGCCCGGCGGATGCCATCACCAGGGAAGGGGGCCATGACAAGGAAAAATGTTTCAACTACCTCCACAACGTAACGGAAAAATATATCGAATCCCGATACGGGTTCAAAACCTCTCCCTGCGGCCTCTGCCAGACCGGCGTCCCCTGCGAGGCGAAGAACCCGGTCCCCGGGCGGAACGGTTGACACCGTAGGCTTTACTGCTGCGGGATTTTCCCCTCCTTCACAATGCGCTGGTAGGTGACGATCTCGCTGCGCACAAACTTGGCGAACTCATCGGGCTACATGGTCACCGGATCGATGCCGAGCGTGTCATACTGGGTCTTCACCTCGGGCAGCTTAAGAACCCTGTTCGCACCGGAATCTGCAGGTTCAGGCCGTACACGAACATGGCGAGGCTTGCGGCGTACAGCGCAATCGCGCTGATCAGCGTCTCCTTGAAGCGCGACTCGTTGCTCGCCAGGCTCGATATCAGGATAAACGCACTTTTACGTTTTCCGGGACAACCTGGATGCGATCTCTGCCACATGCCTGCCCTGAAACCGGGCCGCCGCCAGCTCGTTTTCGCTGGGCATGCGTTCGCCTTTTCCCCCCGCGATGGTCGATGCCCCGTAAGGGGATCCGCCGGTGATTTCATCGATGCGCATCTGCCCCGCAAAGGCGTAAGGCAGGCCGACCAGGATCATGCCGTGATGCAGCAGGGTCACGTGAAAACTCAGGATGGTCGATTCCTGACCGCCGTGCTGGGTCGCACTGCTGGTAAAGACGCTTCCCAGTTTGCCGGTAAGGGCACCCTGCGCCCAGAGTCCCCCGGTCGCATCGAGAAACTGGCGCATCTGACCGCACATGTTGCCGAACCGCGTTGGCGTGCCGAAAATGATGGCATCGGCCTGGGACAGCTCTTCCACCGTACAGACCGGGATAGAAGCCATCCCCTTCTGAGCCTCCAGGGCGCCCATTTTTTTCAGGATTTCTTCGGGCAGGGTTTCCGGCACACGGTATAGAGAGACTTCGGCGCCGCCGACTTCCTTTGCGCCTTCCCCGACAGCCTCCGCCATCCGGCGGATATGACCATACAGGGAATAAAAGACGATAAAAACCTTCATTTCACGCCTCCTTTCTTCAGTATCATCTGTTTTGTAAAAGACTGAAACCCTGAACTCGACAAGAAAAGACACCCCACAGCAGGCTGCGGGGTGTCTTACACGTGCCTTGCTTCTCACTCGAATCGATGGTGATCCCTGAAGCTATGGAAGACCCGGGAGGAAACCTCTCATCGGCTTAACCTGCACATCAGCTGACCAGTTCCATATCCTCAAACGGCGCCGTGAACCAGATCATCGGCTGAATCCTGTACGGATTTCCTTTCACCCTCGGACCAAAGGCGGCAGGGGAATTGGTTGCAGTCAGGGGAATGAACATCGTCTTGTCGTAAATGAGCTTCTGGATCCGGGTGATCAAGTCTTTGCGCACCTTCGGTGAAGTCTCACGATTGTATTTATCCCACGCCTCCTGAACGTCGGGATAGTTCCCGTAGCCTGTGGACCCGAAAAGGTAGAGCAGTCGCCCTCCGATCGTCGGGGCCTGGGAATTGTCGATAAAAATGCCGCCCTTCATCTTTCCTCCCTGGCGGTTGGCGAACCATGCCGGTCGATCGTAAAGAACGGTATCAACCGATATTCCAATGGCTTTCCAGTAATTGGCCACCTGCTCTCCGTAAGGCCAGTACCCCCCCTCGTAGGGGTAGAATTTCCCCCCGTGGAAGCCCTTCGGATAACCCGCCTCGGCTAAAAGCTTCTTGGCCTTCTCCGGATCGTAGGGATCCACTGGAAAATCCGATGCCATGGGATCTCCGGGCAAGCCCAGCGATCCTATGGGGCCACAACCGGGCATGTGGATGTCGGCCAGGGTTTGCCGGTCGATGGCGAGGCTCGCGGCCTTGCGGACCCGCGGGTCCGACCAGGGAGACTTGGGATCGAACTGGGCGGTAAAGTACACCATCCACCGCGACGGGCTCAGCGGGGCCAGCATTCTGAGCTTGGTATCCTTTTTCAGATTTTCGTAAAACACACCCTGCATCAATGTGGCGATGTCGGCCTCTCCTCTCCCGGCCATGGCCAGGCGGGTCGCCGGCTCGGAGACGATATGAATCTCGATTCGCTTGATGGACGGCGCCTTCCGCCAGAATTCCGGAAATGCCTCCCCAACCAGTCTCTGACCGGCCACAAATTCGACGAATTTATACGGACCCGCGCCGATGGGGTGTTTTTTATATCCCGCCTCCCCCACCTTTTCTATGTATTTTTTCGGCGCGATCCAGGCGATGGTGGTCGCTCCCGGAAGGAGATACTCCAGGAAATCGGGAAAAGCGGACTTGAACCTGATGCGGACGAGATGAGGGTTCACGGCCTCTATTTTCTCCGTCCTGTCGTGGATGATTTTCGCCTGGCCGGCCTTGTATCTCCAGAAACTGAAGATCACATCCTCGGCGGTCAGGGGATCCCCGTTGTGAAACTTCACCCCCTGGCGAAGTTTGAACTCATAGACCTTTGCATCGGGGCTGATGGTCCACGACTCGGCCAGGCAGGGGCTGAAGGTGCCATCGGGCATAGGCTTCAACAGGGCGTCATGCAGAAAATACAGGACGATCTGCGAAGGGATCAGCGAGCTGTTGGTCGCGGGGTCAAGCCAGTCGGCCGAAAGACCCCAGTGTATGGCCTGCTTCAATGTGCCGGCTGGAGGAGCCGCCTGCACATCTCTCGCGCCACCACTGAACATTCCTCCCATGGCTAAAATCCCCACGATGACCAGAATCCAGATGCGCCATGGTTTCATGGTTCCCTTTGTTCGATGTTTCATACATTCCTCCTTCTATGGTTTTGGTGTTGTGAAGCCCCCCTCCCACAAGACGAATCTTTCCCACATGGAACTGTTCTGTTTTTGTGAAATTACCCCGCTTCCGACAAAAAGTCAAAATGATTTATCACATCCAAATTCAAATTGACATAGAAGTTCATCTTGCATATAATCCGCCTCGCAAAAGTAATATCAAATATCAGGAGGAAGATCATGAAACATCTAATGCTTTGGATAACGATGATAATTTCGGTGTTTTTAACAGCGGGCGGCGCATCCGCGCAGTCCGGGTCAGATTATCCGACGAAGCCCATCCGCATGGTGATTCCGTTTCAGCCGGGCGGCGCCTCGGACTTCGTTGCCCGCATCATTCAGCCGAAGTTCATGGAAGAGTTGGGGCAGCAGGTCGTGATCGAGAATCGGGCCGGCGCCGGCGGCAACATCGGCGTCGAAGTCGTTGCTCGCGCGGAACCGGACGGATACACCATTCTACTCGGAAACGTCGGCACCATGACGATCAATCCGAACCTCTACAAGAATTTCAAGATCAAGCCGATGCGCGACCTGATCGGCATCTCGGCCATCGTGGATCTCCCCGGGGGGATTGCCGTCCATCCATCGGTACCGTTTAACACGGTCCCGGAAATGGTCGCCTACGCCAAGGCTCATCCGGGTGAGCTCAACTACGGATCCGCAGGCGTCAGCAGCGCCCAGAGCCTCTCTTTCGAGTTTCTCAAGAGCAAGGCGGGGATTGATATCCAGCACATCCCTTACAAGGGCGGCGCCGGGGCCGCGACGATCGGCGCCCTGAGCGGCGAGGTCAAGATCGCCGTGGGGACCATGGCCTCTTTCGCCCAGCACCACAAAAGTGGAAAACTTAGAGTGATAGGGGTGCTGGCCCCGAAACGCCTGGCCAGCCATCCAAATCTTGCCATCCTCGTGGAATCGGGTTTTCCGGAACTGACCACCGCCTCCTGGCAGGGGATCTTCGTGCCGAAAGGCACGCCGCGGCCGATCGTGGACAAGCTTCATGCGGCCCTGATGAAGGTTTTGGACGACAAGACGGTAAACGACCGTTTCGCCCAGGTCAGCGCGGTGACTATCGCCAACAAATCGCCGGAGGAGTTCGCGGCCTTCATGAAGATACAGACCGACTTCTGGGGAGGACTCATCAAGAAGCTGAATGTGCCGATGTTGTAATCGACCCTCGGCGCCGATCAACGCACCGGGAACCCAAAGGGAAGTTTACAGGCCCGCTTCGAGCTTCGCTGTAGAAGCGACGGATACAAAGCGGGCACATGTCGTTCCGTCTGTCGAGATGCGATAATGCGACCCAATTGGCACATGAATGATGCCTCCGGCCAATACCTCCTCGCGCTCTTCATCGACCTCGGCGTGCAGCGAACCGCCGAGGAGATAGATAAACTCTTCGTGGACACTTTCCTTCGTGTGCGTATCGTGCGCTTTAACGATTTCGGTGAAACCGAAGACCATCCGTTCCCCCTCGAATGTATAGCTGCGGTCGCCGGATGATGGGGGCGCGTCAAATGCATCGATGATCGGGTAATAACAATTCCCAAGCCCCTCAATACGGGCAGACGCTCTGCCCGAATCCTTCTTAATTTCCCCCTGTCCGACCGACCATCCGGCCTTTTCAAATTCGGCCGTCGCCTCTTCGAGCGAAGTGGCATGATCCGGCAGGGCTTCCTCTATACTCAAGCCGACGATGGTCCAGGTTTTATCCTTGATGTAAAGGTAGTTCAGCGGTCCGTCCTCGGTTGCCGTCATCTGGTGCCGTCCGGAAGGGGGGACATGAATAAAGGTCCCGGGAGAGACAATCCGGCGATCGGTGCCGACAAGCGAGTTGACTTTTCCCACCGTGGGAAAGATGAACAGTTCGTTGGGATGGTAATGAATCACCGATCCCTCGCCGGGTTTCTTGCAATTCAGGCAGAAGTAAATCGTTTTCCCTTCTATGATCGGGCCGTGCGCGGTTGAAAGGCGCGGCGTCAAATAGCGCCCTTCTATTTCATCAAACCGGTAAAAAGGCATGGTCTGTTCACCCTTTCATCTTCCTGCGGAAGTCGATCACATTCGTTTCCATCCCCACGCTTCATCGTGGATGACGAGCTTTTTATGCCCCGGTCTCCTGTCTACAAAAACCTTACCTTCCTTCATGACGATCATGATCTTTTCCTTTTCCTGGAGGATGCGAATATCGCTTAGGGGATCGCCCTTAACCGCGATGATATCGGCAAACTTTCCGGGCTCCAGCGTTCCGGTTTCCCTGCCCAGCCAGATCGCTTCGGCCGCGTTTTTCGTCGCGGTCTGAATCGCCTCCATCGGCGTCATGCCGTAATTGACATAGATTTCAAGCTCGTGCGCATTGGCGCCCATTTCGGCATCGATTTGCGTATCGGTCCCCATGGCAATCCTGACACCGGCCTTGATAAATCGCTGGAACGTCTCTTTCGTCGTCGGTTGAAGCATCTTCATCTTATTCAATGTGAAATCGGATGTCCCCACCCGTTTTCTCACCTCGATGGCACGGTCCGATCGATGGAGCAGCGTCGGAACAATGAATTTCTTTTCCGACACCAGCATGTCGATGGCTTCGTCATCGGTAAAAACGCAATGGTCTATGGTATCGGCGCCCGCCCTGATCGCCATTTTTTGGGCGGTGGGGGTAAAGCAGTGACAGGCGCAATGTTTGTCCAGCGCATGCGCTTCATCGACGACGGCGTCAAGCTCTTCCTGGGTCATGTTCCTGACATCCGGCGCCTCTTTATCGGTTCCACCGCCGCCGGAAGCGCAGGTCTTGATGAAATCGACCCCGACCCTTAACTGCCGGCGGACAAGTTTGCGAAGCTCCCAGGGTCCGTCGGCCGTGGCGTCCGGTTCTCTCCTGCATCCCCGCGGGACAATCAGATCGAGATGGGAACCGGTCATGGTGGCATATCCGCCGACAACAAGCCGCGGTCCGGCAAAGATACCCGCTTCGACGGCATCCCGAAGCGCAACCAGCTCCACCGAATTGTGACCGCCGTATGCATTGGGCCAGGGGTGATCCCGGAGTGTGGTAAACCCCATTTCGAGCATGATCTGCTGATGCAGAAGCGTGTAGAGCATCTGCAGGGGAGGCGTGACTTCGAGCTGGGAAATCCGGTAATTCTTGAAAGTAAGCACATTGTGCGCCGAGCAGTGGAGGTGTATGTCGAGCAGACCGGGCAGCAATGTGCAATCGGCCATGTCAATGACCTCGGCGCCGGCGGGAAGGGTGATCCTGCCTTCCATCCCGATCTCCTTGATACGCCCTTCTTCAATGAACACCACTGCATTTTTTAAAACGTCTCCGCCGAGACCGTCGATCAATCGGGACCCTTTTAAGACTGTCGTCCTTTCAAGTCTCTTTTCCATCATTCGTCCTTTTTATAGTCCTGGTCGAAATGGGCGCCGGTATTCTGCCCGTCCACGGCGGCGCCCGCAATTCCCCACGTTGTATCCTTCGCAACAAAATAGTCTGCCCCGCCTTCTGAAACAGCGACGAGATAATGGGCGGCATTGGCCGGAATGTGAACGAGATCTCCGGGTCTCATCATCGTTTCCTCATCCTCCACTCTCGCCCTGATCTCGCCCTTTAACACATAGTTGAACTGTTCATTGGGATGGGAATGCAGCCTCGATCCGGTCCCCCTCTCCTTGTGCACCATGGCAACCTGCATGCGCTCTCCCATAATCACCGATCCGAAGGCGGACGAGTAGTCACTCGCGAACATAGTTTTTTCCAAAGCATTCCAATCATAAAAATACTTCATGTATTTTCCTTTCTTCATCCCGTACCTTTTTATTAGTCATCGCCTCAGCGATTGTTTCCGAGCAGGGCATAGCCGATTTCAAAGGCCTTTTTATTCTCCTCGTGGTATTTGGGAATGATCTGGAGGATGCTCTGAAGGATGATCTCGGGATCGAGTGTTTTCATGACATCGGCGATCACCCCCAGCATGATCGTATTGGCAAAAACAGGCCTTCCGAAATTTTCGACCGAGACATTCTTTGCCGGAACCGGCGTCTGAATGCAGCCGAGGCCCTGATCGATCTCGACCACGAAGGCCGGATCGTAGAGAATCCTTCCCTCCTTGACCAGGTGTTTGAAGGCTCGATAGGCGGCAAGGGAAAGCGCCACAAAGAGATCGGGAAACTCCACCATCGGGCTGTCGATGGGTTCTTTCGATATGACCACCTGACTCCTCACATAGCCCCCCCGCATCTCGGTGCCGTGGCTCTTGAGCATCGTGACGCGATAGCCCTGTTTGACGGCAGCCTCCCCCAACACCTGGCCGAGTCTTACCACTCCCTGGCCGCCAAAGCCGCTGGCGAGGATTTCAGATCTTGTTTTCATAGAGCCGCTGCCTCCTTATTCTTCCGACATGTTGATGGATACTCTCGGAAAACTCCGGCCTGGAATTGCTCGCATCGTGGTAAACGCCGGTGGCCCATAGGGTGTCGCTTCGCTCCTGACCGATCGGGGCGGCCTGGTTCTTGATCCAGTTGTAAATCGTGACCGCATCTCTGGTTCCAAGCTCCCTGCTGCCGACGTTCGTCGGACAGGGATACACGATATGGATCAGGGAAAGGCCTCGATTCGCTATCCCCTTCTTGATGCTTTCCACCGCCCGCGGGCCGTCCATCGAGACATGCCGGGCAAGAAAGGTCGCTCCCGCATTCTTAAGCACCCCGAGGACGTCCATCCCGTCGCTCACCATATTGTGTTCGTACATGCCGTAAGGGCTGCTGTCGCTTTTGGTGCCGTG
>Ga0208373_1004512_pt1 | contig 12453 bp, 20 predicted proteins | sample RifOxyC2_FD_184036 | JGI IMG/M metagenome (GOLD analysis project Ga0208373, IMG submission 184036) | Soil microbial communities from Rifle, Colorado - Rifle Oxygen_injection C2 (SPAdes) | ecosystem: Environmental > Terrestrial > Deep subsurface > Rock core/Sediment | place: Rifle, Colorado...
CAAAATCTCATCCTTGGAAAACAATTTTTCAATTCGATATGACAAAATAAATTCCTTGATCTTGCGAGAAATCCGGCGCTCGTTGGTCAAAATGGAATTTTTGACAAACTGTTGGGTCAACGTTGAACCGCCGCGCACCGAACGACCGAGTAGCGGATCCACGATCACACCCTTAAACATGGCGAAGAGATTGAACCCACCGTGTTGATAAAAATAACGATCCTCCGCAGAAATAGTCGCGCCCTTCATATATTCCGGCACGTCCGAAAGTTTGACCAATGTTCGCCGTTCCGCTCCATGCACGTCGTAAAGAACGGTCTTGCCTTCACGATCATAAATCTTGGTGCTTTGGGAGATATTACGCTCCAACAGCTTATTCGGATTAGGAAGCGAACGAGAATACCACGCGAACGCGCCAATAATATAAATACAAAAAATCAAAGCGGCGTATAAACCGGTTATAAACAACTTTTTAATCCATCTTTTAATTTGTCGGCGCCAGCGAGGGCGGTAGTAGTGGGGAGGAGGGACGCTGGTCGTGCCGTGGCGCATCACTCTTAAAATTGCCATAAAAACATCGGGGTTTAAATCATAAATCGTCCGCCATAGGACGGACTCGTCCTTCGGCGAGGAAATCGAAAATCTGAAATGCTTAGACTAAGTAGTCCATGCTAATAGGCATTTACGATTTTCGATTTATGATTTAAGATTTCCTACAACAGTTTTATTTCTCGATTTCCAGTTTCTTTCGCTTCGCTTTTTTAACCGCATAATCAATAATCGTCCCGGCAATATCTCTGCCCGTGGCCAAAGTAATTCCTTCGAGGCCGGGATTGGCGTTAACTTCAATCACCTTCGGTCCGCTATTCGTGCGCAGAATATCCACGCCGGCAAAATCAAGGCCGCACGCTTTGATGGCCGCGAACGCCACGTCCTTTTCCTTGCGCGACATCGAAGCCACGCGCACGCGGCCGCCGAGATGAAAGTTCGAACGAAACTCGCCGCGCTTTTGCGCGATGCGCTCCATGGCGCCGACGATTTTCTTGCCCACGATAAAGACGCGCACGTCTTTGCCCTTTGACTCGCGCACATATTCCTGAACCATGAGAGGCTCGGCATCATCTTCATTCGCGAACATTTCAATAATGGATTTAAGCCCGCGCTTGCTTTCGATAATCGAAACCCCGCGGCCGTGCGAGCCGGACACCGCCTTCAAAATCACAGGGAACGGCCCGACCACGTCTATCACGTCGTCAATATATTGCGCGTGATTAACCACGTACGTTTTTGGCACCGGCACGTGTTTGCGCGTCAGAATTTGCAAAGTTTTTATTTTATTCTTGGCACGCAGAACGGGTGCTTCTTTGTTTATAACGGAAACGCCGAGCAGCTCGAACTGATTGATCACATTGCTCCGATACATGATGTTGCGGCCGGGAATATTGGCTTGCACCAAGAGTGTTTCAATGGCGGCAATATCATGATTTTTCAAAAGCAACTCCGGCTTGCCGGAAAATCTCATCTGGCATTCTGAATCATAAATCACTTCAAGCGAATGGCCGCGTTGAATCGCCGCCGCCGACAGCAAATCAAGATTTTTTTGCGTTACCGCGCCAACCTTGTTCGTGCGGGAAAAAACAAACACGTGAATTTTCATATTTGCGGAAAAACATTTTTTAAACCGGTCGCGAGCAACTTTATTATACACTTTCTTTTCACTTTATCGAAACGCAACCGCCGGCTGAACTCGATCTGCATGGCAAAATCGTTGCGCGGCGCGTGTTTGTGGAATTGCACGGCCGTGAGGCGGCTCCACGCGCGATGTCTCTGCCCCACGCCGAGGATAACATCATGAGGCAACTTGTCAATCAAGGCCCGACGCAACTCTTTCAACTGCTTGAACCGGACGGTCAATACGCCCGAGCAAGAATAATCGCTTTTTCGACTACCGACAAATCGACCCTTATTCTTCTTCGCGTGGAGGCCAACGCCAATGTCGATATCAACGCCATTGTCCGGCATGCCGTGAACATATAGCACCACCGATTTTTTCCCTGGCGCCAAGCCTTTCACCGCGCGGCAATATTCTCTGATGTCATCGAAAAATTCTTTCATAGCCGGCTTTTTTCTCCGCCATAAATAATAATTGCTTTTTCTTCCCCGAGACAATCGGTTGAAATCCTCAACAAATTCCGACTCATGAGTCGCACGTTTATTGGTTGGTTTGAAATACTTGTCGTTAATCACACACGCCGCCCCAAGTCGCCGCGCCAATCGCCGCGCGATGAACGCGCTTTTTAAGTCATCGCCCGCCGCGTGCGGCGCCACCACAACAAATCTCCCCGATGTCGCGGGACGCTTGTAGCCGTAATTTGTTATCGTATATCCGACTTTTGAAAATGGCATACCGCCTTTATGCTTCCTATATCCCCCGGATGAATCGCGGGGGCTGATCAATTTTCCCTTCTTTCTGCGCCCCCGAATGAATTGCGGTGGCTGAAAATTTCATTCAATTTCTCAATTTCCTAATTTCTCTCCTCCCCCAGATGAATCATGGGGGCTGGTAAATGTCTTCTCAATTTCCTTTCAATTTTACCAACCGCTTAACTTACCCGATGGCAATTACTCGCACATATCGCTATCGCCAGCGCGTCCGCCGCATCGTCCGGCCTCGGCAAATTTTTTAAGTTCAAAAAAGTTTTTACCATCTTTTGCACCTGCAACTTGTCCGCTCGGCCGTAACAAGAAATCGCCTGCTTCACTTGGAGCGGCGTAAACTCGACCAACTCTTTGCCCGCCTGAATCGCAGTCAACAAAATCACACCGCGCGCGTGACTCACCTTGATGGCCGTTTTCACGTTCTTGAAAAAAAACAGTTCCTCCACCGCCACCAAGTCCGGATTGTATTTTTTGATCAATGTTTGTAAATCCTTATATAGATATTTAAGCCGCTGCGAAAAATCTTCGCCCTTCAGCGTTCTTATCACGCCGTAATCAAGGCATTCCAGTTTTGAACCGCTAACCTTGATAACGCCAAAGCCGGTGATGCCGTAGCCGGGGTCGATGCCCATTATTGTAATCGCATTGCGCATAGAATCAACGAAACAACGAATCAATAAATCAACATAACCGAAATAATCAATCATTGGTTTATAGCATCAATGAAGCAATAAATCGATGGAACAAAAATGATTACTCTTTGGTTTTTTGCTGCCAATAATCGAGCTCGGTATAGAGCATAGCGCCTATTTCGTCCGTCAACTTTTTTCCAACGTTATAATCGTCCACTGACACATATTTTTCAAAAAGCGAAAAATCAAGTAAATACTCGGATTCCTTAAAAGACCCATAAGCGACTTCAAGTAGATTCTTTCTTACCGCATCACGAAATCGCGCAAACCCCTCAATATAATTCAGCACAACAGACATCGCCGCTCGCCGAAACTGCGAAACCAAACCATACAACTCACTTTTGGGGAAATTTCTGGTTATTCGATAAACAAAATGCACATACTCATCCATCCGTTGTTTCAATTTTTCTTGATATTGGTTCATTGTGTTTTTTGTTTTATTGTTTTGTTGATTCGATGCTTCGTTGCTTCGTTGATTCTATGCCATATTGCAATAAACCCCATTCACATCATCATACGCATCGAGCGCATCAATCAAACTTTCCACCTTGCCCCGCGCTTCCTCATCCACCGGCACCTTGTCCTTCGCGATCCATTCCACCTCGGCATAACTCGGCTTGATCCCCTTGTCATCCAACCATTTTTTCACCTTTTCAAACTCGACAAACCCGGTGTAAACGGTCAGTCCGCCTTCTTCTTCCACCACGTCTTGCGCGCCGGCATCGAGCAACTCCATCATGAGCGTATCTTTGTCCTTCACATCGGCCGCGTCGAGCCGGATTACGCCTTTTTGCGCGAACATCCATTGCACGGAATTTTGCGCGCCAAAAGAGCCGCCATGTTTAGTCAAAATAAGTTTAACCTCCGACGTTGTTCGATTCTTGTTGTCAGTCACGCCGTCGATGAGCAACGCCGTGCCGCCCGAACCGAACGCTTCATACATCACTTGTTCGAGCGTCGCGCCCTCGAGCTCGCCCGTGCCGCGTTTGATTGCTTTTTCAATATTGTCTTTCGGCATGTTCGCGGTTTTCGCTTTTTCAATCGCCGTGAACAACGAAAAATTCATTTCCGGATCGCCGCCTTTGCGCGCCGCGATGGAAATGTTGCGGGAAAGTTTGGTAAAAATGTTGCCGCGCTTGGCATCGGTCAATTCTTTGGCGCGGTGAGTAGTGGCCCACTTCGAGTGTCCTGACATATTTTTAAATCTTAACTCATAAATCGTCCGCCATAGGACGGACTCGTCCTATGGCGAGGAAATCTTAAATGCACTTTGGCATAGCGTACCGAGACTAAACATTTCAGATTTTTGATTTATGATTTGTGATTGCACGAAAATAGCGCGAATCGCAAAAGAGTTAATCAAAGTTAATCCTGTAAACGGGAGCGAAAAACCTCCTCTCAATCAAGGCCAATATAACGGAAATTAAGGATAAAAGCAAGCGGAAGCAACCGGTCCGCTATTGACAATTTTAAACCCAAACTTAATAATGTCGGTTGAAAGAGATATCCTTTCGGCCATAAACAACAAGGGGGCAAAAAATCAAAGACACGACGAAGAAAAAAGAAACGAAAAAAACCGGATGAGCGATCCTAAAGCTCGGAGATGATTACGGAAACAATGACACAACCGTAGTCTGCCGGCGTACGCTCGGTCACAAGGGCTGTCACCTGGAAACATCTCAGCCGTTTCCAGGACAAAAAGTGCGCATTACCTGGCCGATCGATGAAAGATCCACGAGAAAACCGGACGATTTATAAGAAAGGAGTTGCCTGACGAAACGCAAACAATAAACCAAGGAGGCAAACATGAGCTTGGATCAAAAAGTGAAAATCAGAGGCAAAAGCGGCTGGTTGCGCTGGAGTCCGCGCGGGTACTGGGCCATTCACGTAGAAGGCTTCAGTAGCCAAGAGGCCTTGCAAGCAAAGTTCCTTCATCCAAAGAGCGGCGAGTTCGACGCAGGCGCGATTGAGGCCGCGAAAGCGCGTTTGCTGGCTCGCGCCAGAGCGCATTTCAACAAAAAGAAACGGTGAACAACATCGCCCCGACGTTATGCCGGGGTGTTTTTTTATCCGCCGAAAAACAAAACCAGGCAGATCCAAACCGCCCGATCAACATGTGCGACAAACCATTACTTTTGGCTAAACTCGACCCCAATCGTGTCATTTGTGCCGGAAAATCGTATCAAAATGATACGACAAACGCACAAACTATCTTGTCCACAAACAAAAAACCGGACGCGCGCGTCCGGCCTTGGCTCATGTCAAATCTGCGCCGCCAAGAACTTCATAACTTCGCTCTCACCCACCGCGAACCCGGGTAAATAATCGACCTTCTCCGAGTAATCAATATCTTTAAAATAGCTCAACTGTTCCCGAAAAATTTTTTCGTTGAATTCCGCGCCAAAAATCTTCTTCGCCCGCGCGCTTATTTGCGCCAGCGAACAACGTCCGTTCAAAATAAAATATAAATCAACATAATCCTTCCACTTCGCGCGTCGGCCGAGCGCGTATGCTTTCATCGCGGCCAAAGTCAGAACATCCGGAACTTTGATCTTTTCAAACCGGCGATCCGCCTCAACCTTGAACTCGTAGTACAAAAAAGTTATCTTCACGCCGCCCACAACGACGGTGTATTCACCCTTGCGATCAAACATGACATGCTCTATTTTACCAAAATCAACCACTTTTCTACGAATATCCGCATTACGAAATTCCTTGCCGGAAAATAAATCAAAATCAATCGACCGACGATGGCCGAGATGCAAGGCGATGGCCGTGCCTCCGGTTAGGTAAAAATCCTTGCTGAACTTTTTTGCGAGCGTCAATAATTTTTCTTGCGCCGGCGACAAAATTTCTTTATGCATACTTTTGAAAATATCTGGTGAAATAATTTTTTGTCCGTGGATTGTAGTTGCATCGCTTTTGCTTGCTTTGCTTTATAAAAATGCCCGCTACTTTTTTCAAGCCCACGATTTTCATCAGTTTCTGCACATCAGCCCAATCGCCGTAATTCAAAACCGCCTCCACCGCCGCGCCGGTCGAGACCTTACTTTTGTCCTCCACATACCACAGCAAATGCGGTCTGGATTTAAGAAAATTTGCCACTGTCATATAACCTTATTATACCGAATTTTCAGTAAAAAAACAAGCCGGACTCAATGATCCGGCTTGCATGTTTAATTACCAACCATCATTATCGTCATCCGGCCACGGCGGTGACGGCGAGTCTTTTTCTCGAATGCTCAACACCCGACCGCAGACAGAACACCTGGCCCAGATGGTATAAAGAATCGCGCCATTATTCAACTCCCAGGAAAGCCGGTCAATCTCGACCGCTTGTCCTCCGCAAGAACAATTTATTTTTACCTCCCAAAAACCGCTATGTAATCTCGAATCAAGGCTTGCGCCTTGTCTCTCTCCGCGATATATTCCTTTTTTCTCCTCGGCGAAATCAATAACAAAATCGACCAACTCGTCCTACGAATAATTTCATCGCCCCAACAAAACAACAAATAAGCTACGAGGAATCCGACCGCTAAGGCATCCGCGAACTTTTTTTGAATGTCACTTATTTCTTGACCATCGTTCATTTTCGCACATCCTTTCCCTTTTTCTCATCATCTCTGCAAACACCCACATCCGGCGTGCCCGAACCGATTTTAACCATGGCAATTATTATGGACAAAACAACAACCACGGCAAACCACGCCCAATGCGCAAACACAAGAACACCTACAAAAAAAATACCACTATGCATAATGGCGATTATCCAACTCATCCCTGCGGTAAACCAATCTATGGACGAAAAAATCTTTCCTCCCGTTGCCTTCTTGGCCTCGCCGGCAAGCCGTTGTCTGCCCGCTTCGAACAAACCAATTCCGCCAAAAATCATTTCCGCAATCGCCACCCACTTCCAAACCGCGAACGCCGTCCAAACTCCATCGCGCTCGAACCAGTCCGGAATATCGTAATACATGAGCATGCCCCAAAACGCCAACGCCGTGCCGCCAAGCCAGAGCATAATCAAACCGCCCTCGAAAGCATCTGAATTTCTATCCTTCATTTTTTACCTCCGTTATTCTTGTCAACGAACCGAACATACCATCATGCGCCGCTTGATAAATTCTGTCAATCCATACGACACAATTAACAGCGCAGCAAAATTAGCCAAAACGCCACGAATACCATTATTATTGACAAGTCCGAGCGAAAGGTTATAATGGTGGTAATGGAAATGTTGTCGGGAATGGCGACAAAATTAAGAGCAAAGGTCAAAGGGCAAAAACAGGTTTAGAGAAAAAATTGAAAATTAAAAAATTTTTTGCAAGGATCGCATAGAAATAATTTTAATTTTTGCTCTTACTTTTTAGGCTTATTTTTGCTCATTGACCTTTGCTCGCCTCGCTTCGAATTGCGAGTCGAAGCGGGCCCCTTGCCCCTCACCCACCATATGTCTTCCCTCCACCAAACAATTTCAACCCTCGGCCTCTCTTCCTCCGCCGCTCACGTGTATTTAGCCGGCCTCGAACTCGGCGCGGCGTCGGTTTTGGAATTGGCGCGAAAATCAAAAGTGAAACGCACCACCATTTATGGCGTGCTCGAAGAATTGAAGGCGCGCAACCTTTTTGAAACAACAAAAAAAGGCGTCAAAGAACGCCTGATCATGGCCGCGCCAGAGCGCTTGGTTTTGTTGGAAAAAGAACGGCTGGCCAATCTGGAAAAGGTCCTGCCGGACTTGAAAGCGATCTGGAATGAACCGGCGGAAAAACCAAAAGTCCGGTATTTGGAAGGCTTGGCCGGCTGGGAAGAGTTGCAATCCGAAATTCTGACGTCAAAACAGCCATACTTGCACATCAGCGGCTCGCAAAAGTTTTTTTTGCAACAAATCGGCCAAGCCAAAATGATTTCTTTGTTAAAATCCAAAGATGCCGCCGGCATCAAACGCAAAGTTTTGGTATCTCACGACTTTTCCACCAAAAACATCCTCGGAAAAACGCCGGACACGCTCGGCGAATACCGATTCTTACCGGATAACCAACAAGTTGAAACCCAGCTTTACCTCTACAACGGCAACCGCACCGCCTTTTTCTCGCCTGAACCGGAAATAATGATCGTCATCGTGGAAAACGCGGCCATTTATCAATTACAAGAGGCGCTGTTTAATACGCTATGGCAAAAATCAACGATCATAACATAAACGTCTCGGCTACACCCACCCCGTCCTCCGCTACGGGGGGAGAAGTTTGGCCTGGCGGCCGGCCTCTTCGTCGTTCCCCGCGTCGCGGGGAACTCCTCAGCCTCAGCTGCGCTGGCTCTTTTCTTCCCAAGCAGCTCTACAAATTTTGCCGAAAGAAAGGACTTCTGACTTTTACCTCTAGACTTTAAACTTGCCGCTCTCGCACTGTGCATAAATTCATTGCTTAATTAAAACCTATCTGATAAGTTAAAAATAACAGTTAATCAAATTAATCCGGTTAAACCGATGCCCGAGGAAATCAATTCGCTCGATTAACCTGCGATTCTATATGCGCGGCTCAACCGACACAACCAACATCTACGACATCATCGCAAATCTGCCCCGGCAGTTCACGGCCGCGTTTGATTCGGTCAGCGCGAAAATCTCGCCGGACACAAAGAAAATTATTTTCTGCGGCATGGGCGGCTCGGCTTTGCCGGCGAACCTGCTAAAAACATATCTCGCGAACGCGAACCTTGATTTCAACATTCCAATCAAAATAAACCGCGATTATTCCTTTTCCGAAGATGTACGGACGTTGCCTGCAACGCCCACCTGTGGATTTTTTTGCTCTTATTCCGGCAATACCGAGGAAACATTGGCGGCGCTTGGCGACGCGGAAATGCGCGGACTGACGCAAATCGTGATTTTGGCACATGGTGGTAAATTGGCTGAAATTGCAAAAGAAAAAGGCTACGCCTTGGTTCAACTGCCGGACACCAACCAACCGCGCATGGCCTACGGATTCATCGTCGGCGCGATGTTGAAGATTTTTGCCAACTCCGGTTTACTGAACATTGATTTCAACGCATTAAACGCCGATATCCAAAAGTTAACGGCCGAAAATGCCGCCCTTGAAACGCGCGCCATGGAGCTGGCCAAGTCCGTGCAAAACAAAATCCCGGTCATTTACGCGTCAAACGCTTGGAAGTATTTGGCCATGGTTTGGAAAATCAATTTTAACGAAAACGCCAAAACGCCAAGTTTTTGGAACTGCTTTCCGGAACTTAATCATAATGAAATGGTCGGGTACACAAATCCAGTCGGCGCTTTCAAGGTTATAATTCTGAAAGACGGCGCTGACAACGAACGCAATAAAAAAAGAATGGATATTTTCAATAGCTTGCTGAAAGAAAAACTGAACTGCGAAGTGATTGACATGGCCGATGGTTCGCCGTTCTACAAAATGATTTCAACGCTGTCACTTGGACTCTGGACATCCTATTATTTGGCGATTTTGAACAACCTCGATCCGGCGCCGGTCGCGCTCGTTGAGGAGTTTAAAAGACTTATGATGTGACCTCGCGCGACCGGAAACCCAAAACTCAAAACAACAAATTCAAAACAAACTTAAAAATTTACAACTCCCTGCTCCGGTTACTTTGAACCTCAAATTTTAACTTTAAGTTTGTTTTTGCCCCTTGCCCTTTGCTCCTTGCCCTTCCTTGTTCTTTCAATAGGACTGCCGTTGTTTAACACGACGGCATGTTCAAAAAGAAAAGCACCCCTATTCCATGCTTGGAGGGGTGCTTTTTAATCTAAAACAATTTATTACACAGCTACATCCGTTGTTGCTTCAAACAACTTGCTGACGACAAAATCGGAGATAGCGTATGCCGCTAGAATCAAGGCCAGTCCGATAATAGCGTTGGTTAGCATTGTTTTGGCCGTTTTCACCTTTTCCGGATCACCGCCGGCCGTCATCCAGAGAAATCCGGCATAAACCACAAGCACGAGAACCACAACGCCGAGCAATGTTAAGATGGTTCTTATAATGTTGCCAATCATCGTCATAAGTCCGGTACCGCCGGTTGTTGTTTGGTTATACGCCTTACCGACAAGGTCCGTTTGGGTGTTCATGTCAGTTTTGAGGTCTTGCGCCGATGCCAACGGCACGACCAGCAAATTGCCGAGCATCACGCAAACAACCACCAACATTGTCCCCACTAAAATATTTTTCATAGAAGACACTTGATTAATTATATTAAAAAATTATATTTACAAAAAGCTATACGAGGAGATAAAGGGGATGAAGGAGATAAAAGAAATAAGTTTAATATCCGAATCTGATAAGCCTCCGGCATCAAGGGGCAGGAGCCGCCGTGCCGGCCTCTAATGTGGCGCTAACCAATTTCGACACCACGAAATCGGAAATGGCGTACGCCGCGAGAACAATGGCTACGCCGATGATGGCTTGCTGCAGAATCGCTTTGGCTTTCTTCACGTCCTCTATGTCGCCGCCCGCCGTCATCCACAGTACGCCGCCATAAACAATGTAAACAAGGAGCAACACGCCGAGCAAAGTCAGTATCACGCGAATAATGCTTCCAATAATGGTGGGTAAATCCTTGGTCGGAGCGCCGTCGCCGGCCGTGGCTCCCATGCCCTTGCCGGTACTGCCAAGATTATCCAGAATTTTGCTTTGCGCGAAAGCAAAACTACTCGACGACAACAAACAAAACAAGACCGCAAAGATAATGACCGGCGCGACGAAACGCAAAGTCGAAGACAAAGAAAGTATTTTCATATTAAATAAATTTTACTACATGGCCACGGCTTCTGTCAATTTTTGCACCACAAAATACGAAATCGCGTACGCGCCGAGACAGATGGCCATACCGATGATGCCTTCGATTATCATGTCTTTACCCTTTGTGACGCTTTTCGGCTCACCCTGCGCCGTCATCCAGGTGATCCCGCCGTAAACAACGATGATTAAAAATATAATACCCAAAATGGAAATTAAAATCTCCAAGGCCTTGCCGATCACCAACGCCGGATCGGTTTCGCCGCTGTTCACACCCGCGATCCCGGCCGTTGCTTCCAAACCGGCCAGTGCCTTGCCGGTCGCTGTTTCCTCGGCATGCGCATAGGTCAACGGCAAAAACCAACAAACCATCCCGGCTAACAATATTGATGCCACTATTTTTTTCATATTTTTTAAACTTCAGGCTTCAATCCGCGATTATTCGGCTCACTAAACCGCTTCACCGATTTTGGCTATAACGAAACGCGTTACCTGATACGCCAGCATGGTCACGACCAATCCGATACACGCACTGATGATAATTTTCTTGGCGCTATCAACGTTTTCCGGTTTGCCTCCCGCCGTTAACCATATCATCCCGCCATATATGACAATAATCAATAAAACCACGCCGACAAACCCGAGCGCCAAATTGATATATTTGCCAACCTCCTGCGCCAAAAGCGTTTCCGCATCGCCTTCTTTATAAAGTCCGCTCTTTTTGGCCGCACTGTCAAGTCCGCCCACCAGCGCGCCGGCCTCCTCTTGCGCGCTAACGGAAAAAACATGGAACAGGGAGATGCCCATGACAACGATAATAAAAAAAATCAGTGACTTTTTTAGCATACTCCTCATAAGCATGTAACATATATCATGTATCAAATAACACAATACAACGATGGGGTTACAAACTTATGAGGAGCGGGAAGCGTGAGCTGCCCGCCCAAAAAATTATTACTCAACCGTCGCGGTAACCAGACTGTCCAAAACAAAGGTGGTAATCGCATAAGCGCTCAAAATGATCGCGAGGCCGATAATACCGGAAATAATGTACTTCTTCGCATCACCGGTTTTTTCATCAGAACCGCCGGCTGTCATGTACTTGAAGCCGCCGATAAGAACGATCACGATGGCCACGACACCGAGAAAACTCAACGCCACCTTGATGATAGAACCGACGGTCGCTTTCAAATCCTTGGTGCCAAAAACACCATCCTCATTCACTCCCACAAGCCCAAATGGATCTGCTGGGGCTGCTGGGGCTGCTGGCTCTGCAAAAACCGGCGCCACAACGGCCAGCACCATGAACATGGCGAGGCAAAGGGAAGCAATGGTCCTCACCTTGTACGAATTGATTAACATGTGTTTGCCCATTAATTATTAAAATGAAATATATGTTAAGTTGATTGGCGGATGGTCGCAATAGGGCGGAAGAAGGCGGGCGGGGCGAACAGGGCAGACAGGGCAACGGGGCGATGAGGCAAATATGGCAATGAGTTGGTAACTTATAAAACTTGTTTTCCCGTTGCCTTGTTGACCCCGTCCTATTCTTCCGCCTT
>Ga0208373_1004513_pt1 | contig 12452 bp, 9 predicted proteins | sample RifOxyC2_FD_184036 | JGI IMG/M metagenome (GOLD analysis project Ga0208373, IMG submission 184036) | Soil microbial communities from Rifle, Colorado - Rifle Oxygen_injection C2 (SPAdes) | ecosystem: Environmental > Terrestrial > Deep subsurface > Rock core/Sediment | place: Rifle, Colorado...
TGGGCGGGATATCGCCCGGCTCCAGTATGGTGAACCGGAACTCAATCAGATTAGCCGCCGGATGCATGCTGGCCATGGTCTTATCCTCGGTCACCCGGACCCGGAACTCAAGGTCGCCGCCGCCCTGGGCGCGCGCGCCGACAATCGGAATATCGTCAATGGGCGGATGGGGCGAAAGCGAACTATCATATTCCTTGCCCACCAGGTCGACCATATCCTGCTTGGAGATGGCCGGATTAAAGGCCACCCAGGCCTTGTGGAACAGCCGCCAGGTCTTGGCATAACGCTTTTTGCAGTCGTTGAAGTCCGCCACCTGGGCCGCGGTTCGTTTTTCCCGGTCCTTGATGATGTTATAGAGCCCGATGAACTCGGCCTGCAGGACCAAGAGCGGGTCTATCGCCGTATCCGGTATGCCCCAAGCCACCTTGTTCGCCACCACCAGGGCGAAATAGACATCCTGCTTGTCCCGAAACGCCTTGTTTTGGGTCGGGATCCAGTCGCTTATTTTCGGCATAATATGCCTCCAATCTGGCCACCAAGGCACCAAGACACTAAGTTGTGCGCCTTGTTATGCCCTTGACATCCTTCTAACTTCCGAGGACATCCTTCTAACTTACAAGGACATCCTTCTAACTTGCAAGGACATCCTTCTAACTTCCAAGGACATCCTTCTAACTTGCAAGGACATCCTTCTAACTTACAAGGACATCCTTCTAACTTGCAAGGACATCCTTCTAACTTGCAAGGACATCCTTCTAACTTCCAAGGACATCCTTCCAACTCCCCCGGTCAACCTAATATGCAATTAGCATGCCAGAACGGCTGAAAACCGCGGAAATGCCATTCAAAAGCCGTAACTTATTGATTTGGCGGGGATTGCAAAAAGATAAAATATTATCCGCCCGGTTTGGGCCAGTGCCCTCTTGGCCGGCTACCCTACGATTTTCATAGGGTACCCTACGGATTTCATAGGGTTACCCTACGGATTCCGTAGGGTCAGTGATATGATACTTCTTTAATTTATCCCTGAGGCAACTTACCGAGATGCGCAATATCCGGGCGGCGCGTTCCTTATTATGGTTACATTCCTGATAGACGGACTGGATATGCCCTTTTTCTATGTCGGCCAGGGACCGCCCCGTATTGGATTCTATGTCTGACTGCCTGCATGCCGGCACGGTTCGGCTGGCCTGCTCCACATCAGCCAGACGGATAATGCCGTCCTGGTCCAAAGCCCGGATGCTGGAATTGATAATAATCTCCCTGAGTTGGCGGATATTACGGGGCCAGGGATGCTTTAGCAAAAACCCAATGGCCTCATCATCAATGGCGCAGCCCCTTTGCTGGGCCAGGCCCAGCGCGATGACCCGGATATCATCGTTAATCCGGGGACACCCCCCTTCGCCCTGCGGGCTACGGACGGGCAGACAATACTAATTAAATACCTTTTTATCGAAAAGGCAAATTAAACCCGCCCCCCAACACAAAATGCACTGTGCAAAGCACTGGCCGTGAACTCCGCAGAGACCGCGAAGCGAACACCCACTGGAGCGCATCGGGTACATGTGCTGGGCAAGCCTCCCGGATTATTTACCGTCTGTTCCGCTGGACGGCCCGCCCGCAGGTTGACCCGATGGGCCGCCGGGCGTGATTTCAATTTTTAACGGCTTGGTTGCCCTTCTTAAAAACAGGATGGCAAAGCAGGTGTCCTGGTTTGGGCTATCGCCCCAGGAGCCGTTCGCTTTCTGCTCGTTAAGCAGGTAATTCGCGCCGAGGGGATACCATTCGTTGCCGCCGAATTGTTCGGTCCCGGCAAAGATACCGGCCCGCTCCAAGCCGTATAAATAATAATAGTGGCAGGAACCAAATTTGGGATTTTCCCGGACCGTAAAATTCTGGGCCAGCCAGTTCATGCCACCCCTGATGTTCTTGTCGTCCTTAATGTTTTTGTTGAGGTAGAATCTACAGATGGCCAGTCCGCCTAAGCCCCCGGCGGTCATACTACCATAACTAATTGGACCGGTGGTGTAGCACCAGCCGCCGTCCGAGCCCTGGGTGAGCTGGAGATGTTTTTCCGCATCAACCCAGACCTGTCTGGGGATTTCTATATAGGCATCGGCGCAGGCCCGCAGGCCCAGAAGCGCATATTGGGTGCAGGAGTTGTCATAAGTGGTTGACAACCTGCGGGGCGGCATCTTGATAGTCACCCGCCGGACTGACCGGGTGGAAGTTCCTTCTGTCGGGCTGATAGGTTTTGATGAAGGCGTATTGACATACTTGGTAATCGGAGCCCCATAAGTCCAATTACCGGCTGAGGATTGGTTGGCCAGCAGGAACTCGGCGCATTGGACAATCAGGTCCAGGTATTTCACCCGGTCCAGGTCTGATAAGGCCATAGCCAGCAACGCCACATTATAGGTCCTTTCCAATCTCTTGTTAAGCATCTTATTCAGCAGGGGCTCCATAGTCGCGTCCGGTATTTTAACCCCGCTTTTTACCAGGGTATAGAAAATCAGTTCTTCGTCATAATCGTTGGCCACATAATGTTTGACCAGGAAATCCACGCCTTTATTAATAGCCGTATCAACCTCTGCCTGCAAGACCACCCGGCTGAGGGGATTCTTGTCCCACCACTTCTGCCAGGCATTGGCGCCAGTTCCGAATTTCTGGTTGGTGATTATTTCCAAGGCGCGGCCGATTTCCTGCCTGATATCCGACCGCTTCTCTGTGGACAGCATTTTTATCAGCGCACCGGCCTTTTCCATGGGCTTGAATCCGGCCAGGATATTCAGGGCGGATTTGCAAATATTGGCGTCGGCATCCCCGGCCAGTTCCATCATGACCTCAATGCATTTGGTGGACGGGCCCCGGGCCATCAGCGCCATAGCCGATAACCTGACCCGGGCCGGCTGTTCTTTGTCAATCAGGTCAAGGGCGACGGACAGCGCATTGTCGCTCAGGGATGCCTTGGCGGTGCCGCTCAGGGCATCCAGCAACCCCAGCTGGGCGGGTTCCTTGACCGCGAGTTTCTTGTGGTTCTTGACGGCCCATTCCATATAGGCGGACTGGGACAGGAATTTCGCCAGCGATTCCGTTGCGGCCTTAATAACATTATCATCCGCTTCAATGGCCAGTATCTGCAGGAGGAATTCCATTACCTCGGAGGCGTATCTTATATCCGAGATAATCAATCGCTCGTATAACTGGGCGCTGATGAATTCAACGGACTTGAGGCGCTTTTCAACCGAATTACTATTATATAAGGTCAGATAGTTTGAACGTTTCTCGGCCCATTCGGATTGGGCGATAGGTTTGGGCGGCGGCGGCTTGACCGGCTCTATCCCCTGCGCTGGGGCCCTGACGGGCAGGAGAAAATATATCAGGATTATACTTGATAGGAATAGTTGAACGGCTATAATATGCGCTTTGGACATAATAAAACTTAGAGTGTCTGACAAAATAAAGCAGTCGCCCTCTTTTGTCATTCCGTGCTTGACACGGAATCAAGGATTATCCGAAAGCGTCTGGATTCCCGCATCGGGAATGACAGTTCGTGGACATTTTGTTAAACGTCCTTAATTATACTGAACAGAAAGTAAATGTCAATATGAATCACCCAATATTTGACGAGAATAACGCCTTCCATCTTTTGAAACAACTGTCATTCCCCCGGCTGGGCGGCACGCCGTTCACGTTCACGGGTTCACGGGGACAGAGAGCTTGTCTAAAAACTAGGCTTTTTAGGGTTCCGGACGCCTTGAAACCAGCATAAAATCTACGTAAATAGACTTTTTATGAGTAAAATGACCTGGAACCCGCATAAAATCAACATCGGATTTACGAAAAACAGAGTTTTTAGACATGCTCCAGACCACATATTTTCTTTCCTGCTATTCTGTTGAGTTTAATGACATTGTTGTATAAAAACAGCATTCTCTTTAACGCCCTTATTAATTATAATGTTTATTATTTCAGAAAACATTGATTTCAAGCTCCCGAAGTAATCGCCGCCCTTCGGGGCGAGCCTCGCCTTCGGCGGGGGACTTCGCTTCGTATGCACTTTTCCGTGCGTTCGCCTTCGGCGTACTCCGTTTCACGCTACGCTTAGTTCGCGGTCTCTGCGGAGTTATCCTGCGGTCCAGCAGGTACTCGGAGTCACGCTTCGCTTAGAGCGCTTCGGCTGCGCAAGCAAATCAAGGATTGCAAAATCTGCTCTCTGTCCCGAATGGCAAATGTGTTCCACTCGCCGTAATTATATTTTTTCCTGATTTAAGATAAACCCTGCTTGAACACAAAAATGACGTACTGGCCAAATTTGATTTCGTCCCGGTGATTCAAGAGGCGATAATCTCCGCCTATTTTCTGGCCATTAACATATGTGCCGTAAGCGCTACCCATATCTTTGATTTGATATGCTATCTGGCCATCTTCTGCCGTTGTTTTTATTATCATGGCGTGCTCTCTTGAAATGCCCTCAACGGAAATCATCTTATCCAGGCGGATATTGCATCTGTCCCCCCGCCCGATAATAAATTCGTTGCTTCCACTGAGTATAATTTTCAGCTTTTTATACCCGGTCTTGAATCTCAGGAGGCTTTCCCTGCTTTCAAGAACAGAACTCTCAGCTCCGTCTTTATTTTTATCTGTATCATTTTGAGAAGGACACATATATTTTCTTTCGGGTTATTTTGTTTCCGAATTCCGTCGGTTCGGGGACACTTTACAATGGCACATAGTTAAGGGGTAATCATCCCCTTATTGTCATTCTGAGCGGAGCGAAGAATCTCATTCCAAGCACAAATAGAGACCCTTCACTTCGTTCGGGGTGACATTTGGGGCTTAACTATGTGCCATTCGGGGACACTTTACTTAATTACCACCCGCTGGGCAAAAGGCAAGGAATTGTAATCCGCCGCCCAACTGCGTTGGGCGAGCCTCCCGCCATTAGGGCGAGATTCGCCTTCGAGCGACGCCTCTTTGAGGCGGGGTTACCCCCTATCGCAGATTCCTGCCCGCCCGAATTACCTTTCACCGCAAAGACGTCCCGACGCCCCGAAAGCATTCGGGGGACGGGATAAACTCCGCCGCAGAGAGCCTTTAATTCTTGCCGAGGCATCTGTTGACATGGCTCAAGGACCAGAGCATTATAATTACGCCCAGGGCTATGCTGATAAGCAGCCCGGTCAGACTGTTGAACCAGGCCAATTTATCCATCAAAATCCAGAAGCCGCGGAATAACATGACCGAGGCGATTACCGAAATCACTTCAAAAATAATCATTTTGCTCATGCTTCATCCTTTCACTATAATCTGGGGACACCCTTCTACGTCGCTCCCCGCTGGGGCCCCGAAAACATCGGGACGCAGTTTACCCTGAGTATTCCGAAGGGCTGCGGCTCCACCGGCCTGGGCCGTTTAAGATTTTGGTTTATCTGACTTAAAACCTAATATAACAAACACCACCAGAAAAACAACCGCTATAGCAATCATTATCCCAGACCATAAAGCATTAGGAATCACATGATATCCGCCCAGAATACCCACCCCTATAAGCACTAATCCCGCTATAATCACCAATATCCCCTGAGAGCGTTTCAGTGAAGATTGTTTCCTGGCTTCATTAATGAGCGTCCGAGCCCTAAAATAAGTATAAAAAATGATGCAGATGATGACAAGAGCTGTCAGATAGGGCGAATCCACTTCTTCATTCATCCAGACCAGAAGCAATCCCATAAACAGCAGAATAAATATGTAATATGACCATTTTCTCATATTTTTCCCCGCCCCCGCCCGAATACTTGCCACAGAGGCACGGTAATCTGGGGACACATACGAATTTCCCTGCATTAAACCAAACTCCGGGCTATATTGTCAAACAAATAGACAACCCCACCCCCCTTTATTAAGGGGGAATTATACACCCCCTCCCCATCCCCGAAATCATCGGGACTCCGTTGCGACTCCGCTTGATACCTGCCTGCCGGTAGGCAGGGAGGGGATTAATTTACGTGTCTTAGTGAATCAGCGTAATCTGTGTAATCTGTGGTTCACAACAGACTGACCGGGTCGGTATCAATCGATACCTGCACCCCACCCTTGACAAAGGGCATCTTAAACATTTCCTTGAAATATTTCTGGACGGACGACAAATCTTTTATCTTCAGCACCAGATGCCAGCGGAAGCGGTCCCGGATGCGCAAAATCGGCGCCGGCGCCGGGCCCAAGACCTCGATGTCGCCTGTGTCAATCATACTCTTCAATTCCGTGTTTATCTGCTGCGCTATTTTGTCAATAACCTGTTTTACCCCCACACCAATACATTGGTGTGAAGGTTTGCCCTCCGTACTAATATCATTAGTGTAAGAATTTACTCTCTGACCAATTCCATTGGTGTGGGGGTGAATCCCCTCTTGATTTTTACCTGATACCAATATCCGAATGATGTGCCGGAACGGCGGGTAATTTAGTTCACTCCGATAAAGCAGTTCCTGGCGGGCAAAGCCCTCATAGTCGTGGTTCGAGCCGGCCAGGATACTGTAGTGCTTGGGATTGACGGTCTGAACAATGACCCGGCCGCCTTTTGGCCCCCGGCCTGTTCTGCCGGCCACCTGGGTTATCAATTGGAATGTCCGCTCAGCCGACCTGAAATCCTTGAGATACAATGCCGTGTCAGCCGAGACAATGCCAACCAGGGTGACATTGGGGAAATCCAGGCCCTTGGCTATCATCTGCGTGCCGACCAGGACATCGGTCTCGCCGGTAAAGAATGAGTGCAGAGCGTCTTTGTAGAGCCCCTTCTTCTTCATCGAGTCGCTGTCCATCCGACCGATGGTTAAAGATGGCGCGCCATCACCCTCACCCTGCCCTCTCCCATCAAGGGAGAGGGTTTCGGCTGAAGCATCCATACTCGGCTTTCGGTTATAGTTGAGCGACTCCCAAAATTTATTGAGGTATTCCTCGACCTTTTCAGTGCCAGTGCCGAAGAGTTTGATATTGGGATGCCGACATTCCGGGCAGACGGCCGGCAGGTCGGTCTTTTCGTTGCAATAATGGCAGACGGCCTTGTTGAACTGCTTGTGATACGCCAGCGAGACCTGGCAACGGTGACAGCGGACAATATGGCCGCATCTGGAGCATTTCATCAGGGTCAGGAAACCCCGGCGGTTCAGGAACAGAATGACCTGATTGCCTTTCAAGACCTCGTCACGGATGCCCAGTTCCAGTTTCCGGGAGAGCACGCCAACCGGATGCTTGGAGTCGCCTTCCTGGAGAATATCAATCACCTCGACCTTGGGCATGGGCCGATGGTCTATCCGTTCCGGCAGGACCAGGCGCTGATATACCCCCACACCAATCCGGTCGGAATCGTTATAATAGATTTTGCGCCCCTCACTTTCCTTTTCCGCCTTATAATAAGAAGTTTTGTTATCGGGATTGGTGTGGGGGTGAACGCTATTATAATATGATTCCAGGGACGGCGTGGCTGAGCCGAGAATAACGATAGCGTTTTCCAGCCGGGCCCGTTCAATAGCCGTTTCGCGGGCGTGGTAGAACGGAGTCGAGATATTCTTGAAACTGGTCTCGTGTTCCTCGTCGATGATAATCAGGCCGAGGTTCTTGAACGGAGCGAATATGGCTGAGCGGGCGCCAATAACCACTGATGCCTCGCCGTTCCTGATTCTCTGCCACTGAATCAGGCGCTGTTTGGCAGTCAGGTGGCTGTGCAGGACCGCGACGCTATCGCCGAACCGTTCCCTGAACCGGTGCACGGTCTGCGGGGTGAGGGCAATCTCCGGCACCAGGACTATGGTCTGTCTGCCCGATTCCCTGACCTTAGCCATGACCTGGAGATAAATCTCGGTCTTGCCGCTGCCGGTCACGCCGTGCAGAAGGAACACCCCCGAACGCTCCACGCTCGACGCTTCACGCTTCACGTGCGCGATTATCTTATCATACGCCTCCTGCTGATGCTGGGTCAATGCCAGCGGTTCGGTCCGGGCCACCTCCGTACAGAACGGGTCTGGCTTGACCTTGCGGGTGGATTTCTTGGTTGTGGGTATCTCTCTGACACTGGCCGGCAAAACACATTCCAATGCCTGGCCCAAAGAAGAGAAATAGTAATCCGCCATCCACTGGCAGAGTTTGAGCATATCTTCAGTCAGGAGCGGCTCGGCATCTATGACCGACTCAATATCCTTTATCTTGGGGAAGGTCGATGATTCCAGAAACCCGACGCAGTAGCCGATTTTAGAGGTAGTTCCGAACGGCACCATGACCCGGGCGCCGAGTTTGAGGGTGTTGGACAGCTCCTGGGGTATGCGGTAGGTAAAGGCCCGGTCGATGGGCACCGGGAAGACAATCTGGGCGAAATTCATAACCACAGATTAACACAGATGAACACAGAGAGCAAGATAATTTAAACCACTGAAGTCCGGTTAATGCTCTTGAATTCATCGCCGAAGCCCTCAAGCACCAGGAGGGAATAACTGCGGAAGAACACGCTCACCGGAGCAAAGACAGAGTTATACAGCCAGGAACTCAGCGCTAATATGATTATCCCGGCCGGTATAATCACGATAAACAGCCAGGCCGAGACTTTGAACGCCAGCACGGCCAGCCCGAACAGCATCAGGGCCGGCAAGGCAAATATCACTCCGACCACACAGCAGGGAACAATCATTATGAAAATAGACGCCAGGCCCAGGCAGAATTTGAGAAGCAGGTAATAGATGAATGTCCGGGTATCGCTCCTGATTAGTTTCCAGAGAACGCCCCAGGCCTCGAGCACCCTTATCTTAAGCAACGACATTATGGGTAAAACAAAATCATGGGTCAGGACGGTGACAATAATCAATCCGAAAATAACCGCGAAGAAAAACAGGATGGATGCAATTAATCCAACAATCAGCCCGCCGGTCCAGCTATTTTTAACAATATAATAAATAACCAGCCCGGCCGGAACGAGCGAAATCAATGCCGTTAATAACGCAACCAGCCCCCAACCCAATTGCCAGAGGAAGAACGACCAGCCATTCGCCCGGTTGGCCTGGTAATACTCCTTGATGCGCATATCGTTGTTGACCACGCCGTCCAGAAAGATGAAATTGAACCGGGACGAGAAATAGATAAAAATAATCCAGATGGCCAGGACAACCAGCAGAATAGCCGCGACGATGGCGATAACCGCGGCCAGATGCGATTCGCACCATCGGCCGAACTCCATCAACTGAGCCGGCGGCTCGCTCTTACTACTGTCAAAAGGCATGTTAAAATTGAAACTGCCGCCCTGCCCGAGATTGACCAACAGAAGCACCACGCCGAATTTAAGCCACTTGACAAAACTGAACGGCTGGAAGAAAACCTTATAGGCGTATGACAGCGCCGCGCCGATTGCGTTTGTCACTGAAACACTGCACCTGCGATTGGCAAAATCCATGTCCATAGCTGGCCTCCTTTATTTCCTCTTTGCTTTGCGCTTATCCGCCTGCATCTGCGGCTTGAAATTCTTCTGCACCAGTTTCAGCGCCTCGTCTTTGTTGGTGACCTCTTGCTCCAACTGCGCCTCCTCCACGTGTTTAAGAATCTTGGAGAATATCGGCCCGGGCTTGAAGCCGAGTTTAATCAGGTCATAGCCGTTTATCAACGGCTTGGGTTTAAGTTCTTCCTTGGAAAGTTTCTTATATATCCGCGCCGCCAGATGATACGGTTTCAAATCCATATCACTGCCCAGCCGGTCTGCCCGGTGCAGCTCGGCCAGTAACGGATAATCCTTATGGCTGAACAGCCGTTTTAAGGTGCTGACCCGCATCTTGTCAATATCCTTGAAAACCAGATGTTTGGAGATAATCCAACAAATGGTTTCGGTCTGGCTGTTGGCCAGTTTCAAGCGCTGGCAGATACGCTCGGCCATTTCAGAACCAAGCCGTTCGTGTTCGTGGAACCTGATGCGGTCGGTTATCATAAATGTGCCGGGCTTGCCGACATCGTGCAGGAGCGTGGCCAAGGCCAGTTCAAACGATGGCTGACGGAGATGTTTCATGACCGCAACCGTATGGACATAGACATCGCCCTCGGGATGGAATTGCTTGGGCTGGTTAACCCCTTTCATCTTGCGCACCTCAGGCAGGATGCGTTTCAATAGGCCGGTCTGCTCCAACAGTTTTATGCCTTGGTCGGGCCGGTCACAAATCAGGATGCGCCGCAATTCCTCGCGGATGCGCTCGACACTGATTTTCTTTATCTGCCGGGCTGATTTAGCAATCGCCTTTTTGGTCTTGGGGTCAATGGTAAAATCCAATTCGCAGGCGAACCTGATAGCCCGCATCATCCGGAGCTTGTCCTCCTTGAATCTCTGCCGGGCATCGCCAATGGTACGAACAATCTTTTTCTTGATATCCACCTGTCCGCTGACCAGGTCTACTAACTCGTCCTTAATCGGGTCGTAAAGCAACCCGTTGATGGTAAAATCCCTGCGGGCCACATCCTCATCGCGCGAGGCATATTTGACATGGTCCGGATGCCGGCCGTCCGAGTAACCGCTCTCGGTCCTGAAGGTGGTCACCTCGACCTGTTGCTTCTGAATAATCACCACGACCACGCCAAAGGCCTTGCCAATAGCCAGGGTCTTTGGGAAAAGCTTCATGACCTGATTAGGCCGAGCATCGGTGGCGACATCATAATCCTTAGGCGGCCGCTTCATCAGTCGGTCGCGCACGCACCCGCCGGCAAAATACGCCTGGAACCCGTGCTTTTGCAAGGTCTTGACCACGGATAAAGCCGTGTTATATAAAATATTTTCAGACATTCTAATTACTTCTGTTCTTACCTATCTGGTCATGCCGATTTCTATGCTCAAGACATCAGGAACACCCGAATCCTGCATTGATGTATCATCCCCCTGCGCCTGTTCAGCAATCACCTCAGGTATCTCCTCCAGCCAGATTTCAGCCGTAGCCTGCGGGACAACCAGTTCCTTTTCATATTCCTGGAAACCAGATTTATTAACTGTTACTTTATAGGTGCCGGCCAATAGTTTCATGGTGAATTTCCCGGTAAACGGCGTGGTAATTTCTGTCCGCTTGTGAGCGCCATTAGTCCCGCTTCGGGCGGGATCGGCGCCACCGGCATGGCTGGTAAAAACCACCTTGGCATCGCCGATAGCTCCAGCCGTGGCCTGTTGCAATGCCCCGCCCGGCCTGAATGTCGGGACATCATCATAACTCTGGCCATCTGCGCTGGATGGGTAACGCACCTTCTGTTCGAAGACCTCGCCATAGATGGTGGTCGGATGATTATAGCTCGGGATAATGACACTAACCTTGCCGTCGTATCCGCAGGCGTCGCAACCCTTTGCTGAACCATGACAAAGCCGGCAGGCGCGCTCCTCCATCCGGTCACCCTTATATAATTCCGGCCCGCGGGTCATTTGATAGATGCCATAAAACAGTATCATTGCCGCCGCCCCGGCCAGTGAGAATAAAATATATCGCTTAATAAGTGGATTCATATTAATATCATCCTCTGGCAATTATTTATATATCAAAACTGCTAAGAAGCAAGACCCGTTAGAGATAGTAGCGCTTCTGGCTCCACGTCGTTCAGGTTTAACACTTTTAATTAATTAAACTCTAAGATTCTAATTAATTATCTATTGCAGCATAATACCAAGCATCTCTAACGGGTCAAGAAATATCACCGGATTGGAAGATTAGTCAGGCGCGTGATTTATACGTCAGTCAACAGAATCTCAGATTAAATACGGAGCTATTTCTTCAGCTGGGCATCCCATTTTTCAACCTCTTGCCGTATTTCATCAGCGCTGATATGATTCGGCGCTAACCTGAGAAATATCTCGGCGTCACGGATTGCCGCGGCATACATACCCAAACCGCCGTAAGATATGGCGCGTCCGCAATACAAATTAGCGTCATTGGGGGTTAATTCTATGGCGCTGGTATATTCCCGGACGGCAAAATCAAACCTGCTCCGAGCTTGATAGACCCGGCCCCGCCCGTAATAAGCAGTTATCGTTTTGGGATTAATGTCTATCGCCTTGCTATATTCGGTCAACGCCTCAGGATAACTGCCTTGGCTGAGATAAACATTACCCCGTTCAACATAGGCCTCAGCAAAATACGGGTTCAATGCGATGGCCTTACCAAAGCCGGCAAGGGCGTTCTTATTATCGCCATTCTTAGAATATGCTATGGCGCGGTTATAATAAAGCATAGCATTCTCAGGCATTATTTCCAAGGCGCGGCTATAATCCTTAATGGCCTGAGCGTAATCGCCTATTTTAGTATATTCCAATCCGCGGCCATTATAAGCATCGGCATTTGCCGGATTCAGCTTTATCGCCTGGCTGAGATCTTCTATCGCCTGCTGGTGACCACCCATTTTCGAGTAGATGGCCGCCCGCCCGCTATAAGCCTCCTCATCCGTCGGAGCCAGTG